>ENA-UOUL01001203-UOUL01001203.1-bioreactor-metagenome-genome-assembly--contig:-NODE-1203-length-38259-cov-87.706930_pt1 | contig 38259 bp, 39 predicted proteins | sample MGYA00249838_ERZ747220 | MGnify/ENA primary metagenome ERZ747220 (study PRJEB28778, sample SAMN05720191) | bioreactor metagenome | isolation source: Anaerobic biogas reactor | place: USA:Washington... | reverse complement strand
TCCTGCAGCCTATCCAAGGACTTGCTTTCCATAATAGGGTCTTTAGCCCAGGTATCCTGCTCCTTATATCGTTCCACTACCATAGTGATCAAGTCCAGATCGGTATCTGGGAAGAAAGATTGGATAGAGCGAGCCACTTCTTCTGAACTGTGTTGGTCTACCCACAGCTGACCACGGTATACAGCGTTAGTAAAGCGCTGTACTATTTCCGAGTTTTCAGCTAGATAGCTCCGCCGCGCTCCAAACACGGTATAGGCCACTTCACCGCCGTCAACTCCCAGGGATGCTACTACATAGCCATAGCCCTCTTTCTCCAGTTGGCTGGCATTAGGTTCAAAGTTGGCTACATAGTCCCCGGTTCCGCCAATAAAGGCGCCAGTAGTGGCCGTAAACTGCAGATTGGTGATAATATCAACGTCTTGGCCAGGTGTGAGTCCATGTTGCTTCAACACGTATTCCAGCATCATTTCCGGCACTCCACCGGGCCTGCCCCCGATAACAGTCTTTCCGCGCAGATTTTCCCACTTAAAATCCGGCTCCGGCTGGCGACCTACCAGGAAGGAGCCATCCCGATTGGTCAACTGCGCGAAATTCACTACGTAGTCCTCCTGCCCCTGGTTATATACATACACCGTAGCTTCAGGCCCCGCCAGACCGATGTCAGCTCCTCCTGACAAAAGGGCAGTCATAACTTTGTCGGCCCCCTGTCCAGTAGTCATCTCAATTTCCAAACCCTCTTCTGCAAAAAAACCTTCATTGATAGCTACATACATAGGTGCATAGAAAATCGATCGCACCACTTCACAATAACGCACTTTGGTCAACTGCTGATCGCTCTCTTCTTTCTGTCCGCAGCCAACCATAGAGGTGGCTAGCAATCCACCTATCAACAGCAAAGCCAGCCACACACTAAGCCTTTTCATATAACTTTTCCCTCCTCTTAACTCCTCGAGCACAACCTATCAATTGGTTTTTCAGTAGTAGTATATGGACAGGACGAACAATCGGTGTCAGTTCTGGAGCTAAATATGTGTGCTAAGGCTTGCTTTGCTAACAGTCTAGTTGCGGTGGTAAAAAGGAGTTAATGAGGTGCACCTTGTGTATCAACTTTGCATAAAGAAAAGTAAATCTTATCGGAAAGGTGGACTATAGGTGGCCTTGATATTGACGACCGGATCGGTGGAAAACGCTACGACTAATCCTTCAGTAAACCTATTTGTTAAAGTGCTCAATAATAACGATACTCAACCTGTCCAAGCGGAGATAACACTGTACTCGTTAAATGGCGCCAAAAATGTGATTGGCACCGCTGTGCGGGAAGTGCCTCCTCTGTCTTCTGACTATGAGATATTTGATATTACTGATGTACTGCAATTTGAAGTGCAAGTCAGTTTGAATCACGCTGAGCAAATATTTGTTTCCGTATGGGGCAAAGATGCTGATGCCAGCCTGGTAGCAGCTCACCGTTTTGTTCCTGCTGAATTGAGTATTGTGGCTACTAATGATACCTCCACCGTTAGAAACAGGAAAACATCGCCTTCCTCATCCAATTCCCATCGACGTCGTCGGATGTGAGAATTGGGTAATTAGAGAAACGCTGATTGCCGGAAAAATCATGGCTCTGGAATTGATCATTTCGTGTATATAAGCATCACATCTGTTGCAAAATATTAATGTTCAATATCAACAAAAGGAGTGTACAGTTATGAATCTAAACCAAATGGAGCTTCAAAACCTCCGGCACTTGATCAGTTCCCATGAAACCGGCGAAAAAAAGCTCAATCTCTATGCTGAACAATCCAGTGACCCCCAAATAAAGCAAATATTTCAGCAGTCTGCTAAGTCGGCTGGTCAAACCCGCCAAAAATTACTGTCTTTTTTAAGCTAAAGGAGATGAATATATGAATCAGCATATGCAGGATAAAGAAATGGTCAATGACATTCTTTCTATGGTGAACAGCAGTCTTACCAATTATGCTATGGCGATTGCTGAAACTTCTAATCAGCAGTTGCGCCAGACTTTACAGCAAATTCGCAATTCTGATGAACAGTTCCAATTTCAGCTGTGCCAGATGGCCGAGCAGAAAAACTATTACAAACCAGCTCCAGCCGCTAGTCAACAGGATATCCAACAGGTGAAAACAAGTTTACAATCCTAACGATCATCAAAAGGGAGCCGCAAGGCTCCTTTTGACATCGAAATATTGTGCTTCATAATAATCAAGCACAAAGCATCTTCTCCCAAAATATGATAAACTTATAGTAAATCGGCGGAATAAGGGGGAATATCTTATGGGCAATGATTTGATGGAGCGCAATGCAGTTGATAACCATTACCGTGCCCTCAAGACAATCATTGGAGTAGTTTTTCTGATCGCACTTGGTACCACGGCTACCTATATGGCTGGTAAAGCCAGCGAGAACTTCACCGTTATGATCATAGTTAGTTGGCTTGCCTTCTCCATAGCAGTAATTGGATTTGCTGCTGTGATACTGCGCCTCTTCTCCACCAAGCCCTGGCTAAAATGGTTCATGGTATTGGTTTTACTAACGATAGTTATGAGTTGCCGGGTAATTTCCCCCGTAACAGAGACCATAGCTATGATGTACATAGTAATTATTCTTTCCCTGCTTTACTTTGATGTTCGCCTGACTGTGATCACCTGTATCCTGTGTATCATAGCGGATATTGCCTTAATGCAATACATGCCTTTTCTCAAGCCGGCGGCAAATGCTCTAGTCATTCGTTATTTTACTTTCATATTTGCAGCCGTCGCTGCTGGCATGGGATCCATCGCTACCCAAAATCTGATGCAACTAGCCTATGCCCGTGAAAAGGCAGCTCAGGAGGCCGGTCTGAAGTTACAGAACGAAGCCTCTTTGATTCAGAAAAATGCTAACGACCTTTCCGATACCACTGCCCATATATTGCAGATCACTCAGAATAACCGGGAATCATTTAGACAAATTGACAGCAGCATAGAAGATATAGCTTCTACAGCCTCCAACCAGGCTACCGCCACCGATAACACCTCCCGTACCGTCAGCGAAATGATGGCAGCCTTAAATAGCATTGGCCACAATGTCACTACTATGAGTGAAATGTCAGCTCGTTTCGCTGAAATAGTCCGCGCAGGACGCGATTCTATGGACTTGCAGACTGCCGCTGTCCAGAAAACTTCGCAGACTAATCAAGCCACCACCAAAGTGGTTCAACACCTAAGTGATCAATCTATGGAGATCAGTAATATTGTATCTACCATCTCTCAGATTGCTGATCAGACCGGCTTGCTGGCCCTTAATGCAGCTATTGAAGCCGCCCGGGCTGGTGAAGCTGGACGCGGATTTGCCGTAGTGGCAGAAGAAGTCCGCAAATTGGCTGACCAAGCAGCAGAAGCAGCTGGACTAATTGATAAAATAATCTCTGATGTGTTGGATAATACTGATCAAACCGTAGCCAAAATCCACGAGCTAAATTTAGCCTTCCAAGAGCAGGCCCAGGCAGTGGAACAGAGTGCTGGACTGTTCAATGATATTGAACAGCAATCTACTGTTATCGAAGAGTCGGTTCATGAAATTTCAGCCGTAATTGAAGAGATGATTGCCTCCGGCGAGCAAGTGGATACTTCGATTCAACATATTTCTCACGGTTCACAGCAGCTGGCTGCTACCAGTCAAGAAATATCGGCTATTGCCAATGAACAAGCAGAGGCTATGAACAATATGGTCAACGATATCCAGGGTCTGCAGAAGTTGGCAGAGGCTCTGAGTAGCCAGGCATTGGAAATGTCCCCGGCAGAATAGTCCCTAGCTGCTGCGCAGTTCTTCCACCAGGCTGCCGTCCGTATTAAACATCTTGCGGTAAGACAGCAGTACGATCATCAAACAGCCGATGGCCACACAGGAAGCCATCATGACTAAAACCACAAATTGGTAGCGCACCGCTGATTGCGGATCCATACCGGCCAGTATCTGCCCGGTCATCATGCCGGGCAGACTTACCAGGCCCACTACCATAAGGGAGTTTATGGTCGGAGTCATACCTGCACTTACCGCCTTTCTTATGTAAGGGATAACTGCTTCCCAAGGAGTAGCCCCTAAAGCCAACCTCTGTTCTACTTCAGCAATATGGCCATGGATTTCACTATACATGCGATCCAAACACAGAGCGATAGCATTCATGGAATTACCGAACAACATACCAAATATGGGTATCATCACCTGAGCAGAATACCAAGGTTCCGGCCCAATAATCAAGACTACTACGATGATACCTACCACAAATGTGCTGGTAGTCAGCGATAAAAAAGTGTTTATGTTTGGATTATAAGGGATGCGCGTAATACGACGGGTAGCTTCCCGGCTGGCGATCAAACTCATCAATACTAGGATCGGTATGATGATCCATAAAGTATTCCATGCAAACACATAGTTCAATACATAACCTATCAAGGTCAGCTGTACAAAAGCCCGAACCGTCCCCCACAACAGCGACTTTAAGAGCCCCAATCTCAACAATGCCGATATCAGCCCGGTAATGATTACCAGAATTACGGTAAGCAACAATTGGGTATTGGAAATCGGTATGAAACCATCCATGCTATCACCTACTCTAGATCTGTAAACTGTGTCTCCGGGTAAAAGCCAGTAAGTCCTGTTCATTATGAGAAACCATTATTATAGCTCGCGGTTTTGCTGCCATCCACTCTTTAAGCAAGGCGAGCAAATGGCTGCGGTTATCATCATCCAAATAGGCAGTGGGTTCATCGAGCAACAACACCTGGGGTTCCAATAGCAAAGCCCGGATCAGGGCGATACGAGCGGCTTCCCCACCGGATAATGTTTTAGCTGATTGCGTTAGAATACCGTTCGGAAGTTTCAATTTTTTAAGGTAGCCTTCAATCTGGCTGGGAGAGGGAATTCCCTTGCGCTCCATCAATTTGAACCGAAAAGGCAGGAGGAGGTTTTCTTGCACGGTTCCATCAAACACAATGGGTTTTTGAGGCAGGTATTGTACCAGCAGGCGCCATTGGGGAGCAGTTATAGTCATCCAAGGTCTCCCTTCGAGCCACACTTCTCCGCTCTGAGCACTCAAAATACGACCCAGGATCCTCAACAGAGTTGATTTTCCTGATCCGGAAGAACCTTTAACAAACAGAGCCTGACCAGGCTCTACTTGCCCACTAGCTACTATCCGGCGCCCATCTTCATCTATCTGTCGAGATAGATCTTTAAAGACCAATAAAGCGGGTTCCATGGCCGCCACGCCTCCACAGTTCCATATTTCCATCCCAAAACTAGAGTCAGATATAAAAAGCCTTCTAATGCTTAAACGGGAAGACCCTATCTTCCCGTTCAGACCGTCAAAAAAGGCTAATAGCTGCGTTAACTCGGGCTGCCCGTTCAATCGACGTACCTTAAGTACGCCTCAATCACGGGCTTCCCAGTTGCCTTGCTCTTATCCTTTTTTGCTCGCTCTGGCAGGGTGTCGAATTTTTCGACACCCTGACGGGAAGACCCTATCTTCCCGTACTACTGTGTGCTTTACTCCACCGGGCAAAAGGATGGGGTTTCCGTTTAGGTGTTGGTTGCAAATACTCCAAATGATTGCAGACCTGGTATATCTCATCAACATATTCGAAGGGGATTTCCAGATAGGTGGACTGTTTGTCTATCTCTATGTCAACGATCTGCTCCTCCCTGAGTAGGGTCCGGTTAACCAGCCATTGTACCAGTTGTTCAGCCTTGATCCCATGAGCTCTACCCCAAGGAATTTCTACATTGACAGTAGTCGTCTCCTCCAAAAGAGTCACCGAATCGTTTGGAGTGGCGTTCGTGGTAGGGGCGGCAGATCCTTCTTCTAGAAGCTTTAAGGCCCCGGCTAGTATGGTAACAGCATCTTCCCGATCCAGCATACGTCGAACCATATTACGATAATTATTTGAAACCTGACGACCTGCTTTGACTACCCGGTTAAACAGTTCATCTTCATGCTGATCCCGGGAACGATTCCGATTGGGACACTCACATATGGTGATCCTGCGATCAATGTGTCGTTCGATCAGGCGCAACTGTCTAGTCTGAGCTGGCTCCACCAAGGTTATGGCTACACCATCTCGGCCTGCCCGACCAGTTCGTCCGATGCGGTGTACATAGATGTCAGGGGCTTCGGGAATGTCGAAATTGATCACATGGCTGACCATGTCAATGTCCAGACCGCGTGAAGCTAAGTCAGTTGCCACCAGTACTCGCAGCCTTCCCTGTCGGAACCTGCTCATTACCTGGTCACGTTCTCTCTGGGACATGTCCCCGTGCAGCGCTTCTGCCTTAAAGCCTCTCTGTACCAGTCGATAGGTCAACTCATCTACTCCCTTTTTCGTACGGCAAAAAACCAGGCTTACCGATGGCTTTTCCGCCTCTAAGAGCTGGCATAAGGCTTGTATTTTACGACCGGGATGCACCCGGTAACAACGCTGTTCAACTATGGGTACGGTAGGTTCATCAGCATCCACTAACATTATTACCGGATCCTGCATAAACCTCATGCCCAATTCCCTAACTTCCTCAGGCAAAGTGGCTGAAAACAAAAAAGTCTGTCTAGTGGGGGGACACTCACTCAGAATCAGTTCGATGTCGGGAAGAAATCCCATATCCAACATTTCATCAGCTTCATCCAATACTACGAAGCGCAGATCTTCCAGACATACACTACCTCGGCGCAGGTGATCCATAAGTCTTCCGGGAGTAGCTACTACTATCTCCGGTTGTCTGGCCAGTTCCTGAAACTGGATCTCTATGGATTGTCCTCCATATACAGCCACTACTTGTATTTCCAGAGCGCGGCCCAAAGATGCTAATTCATTGCGTACCTGTACAGAAAGCTCACGGGTGGGACATATGACTAAGGCCTGCATTCCCCCTGCAGGAACCAGGCAGTTTAATATGGGAATTCCAAAAGCTGCCGTCTTACCTGTTCCAGTGCGGGCTTGCCCCATGACATCATGTCCGTCCAAGGCCAGAGGAATAGTTTGAACCTGAATGGGAGTTGGTTCCGAAAAGCCTTTGGCACGTATCATGTCCAGTAGTCCATTTTTTAAGTGCATATCATCAAAGCCAACTGGTTTCACTATGTTCCTCCTTCTTCTGCACATACCATAATAACACAGTTTCCGAAGCACGACCAGTAGATGGAGAGCGGGGGCAGCAGTTGGATGCAGATTTTGTTTGCCTGGGATGCATATCTATACCGAGTCGGCTGTAAACATTAGAGAGCATCAATCAGCAGAAGGAGGAGATATTATTTACGACCGTGGCTTCACCCGTCTGAGCAGATTGGCCGGGCTGACTCTGATGTGGCTGTTCCTGGTGGTCATACCCTTGCAGGGGGCTCACCCAGATGAACAGGTGCAGATAACCTTTAATGAAGGCTTGTTTTTGCCGCAATATCCCTTGTATTTTAATTCAGAAGGGAGACTAATGATAGCGGCTGAGGATGCCGCCCGGTTGCTGGAGTATCAACTGGATTGGGTAGACAATAACCAGATCCAGTTGGCCTGCCAAGACATTTCAGTCTCTTTGCGGGCAGGTATCCCAGAAGCCATTTACAACTACCAAATCGTTATCTTTTCTCCAGCACCACTGAAAATAGACGATATTCTCTACCTACCTCTGCGTAGTACCGCCGAATTGCTTGACTATACCGTGGTTTGGGATGTGGCCCATCATAGCGCTAATGTATATAGTCCCGGCATTCCCATTCCTACTCCTCCTGAGCCATTATCATCACAAGCTCCAGCGGGCTTACCAACATGGGGCTCCTGTGCCACCACTCCAGGCTTGGAAAACTGCTGGCCCGAGGAAACCCTGCTCAGTTCCTATTACACTACTTTACTGGATAGATCAGCTGGCCGAACTAAAAATGTGGAACTATCCTGCCAGGCTATCAATGGCTTGATCATACAACCAGGTCAGGTAGTCTCCTTTAACCAGGTTTCCGGCCCTCGGACTAAAGAGCTTGGCTATCAGGTCGCCCCCATTTTTGTCGATCGGAAAGTGGTACCTGGTCGAGGAGGAGGAGTATGTCAAACCTCTAGCACTCTTTATAATTCCGTGTTGGAGGCGGGTCTTGAGGTGCTGGAGCGCCACCCCCACAGTCTGCCGGTTGCTTATGTGGCTCCAGGACGTGATGCTACTGTATCTTGGGGTGGGGCTGATCTGCAGTTTCGCAATAATCAAGAGGTGCCCGTAAAAATTTTGGCTCGGGTTTGGGATAACTATGTTTTGTGCGCTATTGCTGCGGTAATCTAAAATATATAGCACCTTCTCATACATTACCAGGTATAATGTACTATACGGATACTGAGACTGTTATTGCAGGAGGTGGTCTATCGCATGATTACTAGAAATACTTTTGTGAAGGACATTCTAAGGCAAATACCTGGCTCACAGAAAATTTTGATGGATCACGGGGTTCGTTGCCTAGGTTGAAGTGCTAGTTGGATGTCCCTAGAGCAGGCTGCTCGAGGTAAAGATATCGATCTGGATCAGGTGATCAGAGAACTGGAGGCGGCACAAGACCAAAGCCGTCCACCATCATAAAACAACCGATTGTTAGAGGGGTCGGCTATAAGCCGCCCTTTTTTTGTTGTATATATGACCATTCTTTACTGATACTAACAAAAAGAAGGATTTTGGATGATTACTATGCAAGATAATTTTGCGGTGGGTATAAACTACTGGCCTGCTCGTAAAGCCATGTACTGGTGGAAAGCTTTTGATGCAGCTGAGGTAGACCGCGACCTGGCAATTTTAAGATCCTACGGGATCCAACAGGTGCGTATTTTTCTCACCTGGGAGGATTTTCAGCCCAGACCTGATCGCATCCATGTACCTAGCCTGGACAATCTACTGATAACCGCCGACTTGGCCCAAAGGCATGATCTATATTTGATGCCCACCTTTTTTTGTGGTCATATGAGCGGAGTTAACTGGATCCCCAATTGGGCATTGGAATCAAAACAACAGCCTCAGCGTTTCCCGGTGTACAGTCAGGGCACCCTAAGTCATCGAGTTATCGGTAATTTCTATAATGAACCAACCCTCAAAGAAGCCCAACTACTGCAGGTTCAGACCGTCTGCTCCACCTTAAAAGGCCATCCGGCAGTAAATACTTACGACCTTGGTAACGAAGCTTCCAACTGTTGCATCCCCCCAGATCGTGCCACCGGGCGGCAGTGGTTAGCAGCTATGCGCAGTGCCATTGATAATGCTCACCCAGGCAGTCAGGTCACTTTGGGAATGCATGCGGAAGATCTGGAAGAAGATCGTCACCTCTGGCCTCAGGATGCCGCCCGTTCTTGCGACTTTCTAAGCATGCACGGGTATCCTTTCTACCTTTCCTGGGTCAACCAGGAAGATGTTTACCTGTTGCCTTTCTTGGGGATAATTACCTCATGGCTGGCAGATGCTCCGGTATTGTTTCAGGAGTTCGGCTGGCCGACAGAACCTGTAGATCCGGGAGAAAGCGCTACCCAGTGGGCCTCCATGAAGACACCGCTCTGGTCAGAACAGCGCTCTGATGAATACTATCGACAGGCCTTAAGTCTTTTACATTCTGCAGGCATGCGAGGGGCTTTCGGCTGGTGTTTTGCTGATTATCACCCTACATTGTATGACAAGCCGCCCTTGCAGGAGAACCGTCACGAACGTTACTTTGGATTGACCCGTTGGGACGGATCAGTCAAACCAGCTCTGGCCAGCTTGGGCTCATGGGGCGACCTGCCTTGTTTAGACCTAGAACTGCCCCCCTGGCTGCTTACGGAGGATCGCGATCGTTTCTATGAGGATCCGATCGGTAATTTGCGTAGATGGTTCAACACCTATAAAACCGATATCGCAAACCATTCCATGTAAAGGTGCATCATACAGTTAGGGGACATTCTTTTGTTGGGGGGAAAACGGGATGATGTGGGCATCATCCCCTACATACGCCAGGGTATGTGTAAATATACCTGCTCCCAGTCTACGCATGGACAACATCAACTGCTCGTCGATTAGCTCCAGGGGTACAGCGCCAATTCGCATCCGTGCTCAGAGGCGCCCTCGCGGCGTCCATGCCGCTCGCCCCCTTCCGCCAATCACCTTCGCAGGATGTTGTCACCCATGCTTCGCCAACGGTCGCTGGTACATTTATACATACCCCCTTACCCAGAAAGGCTTTTTTAGTAGTATACTCATGATTATTTTGTAGATTGCCAGGGAAACGGAATGATGTGGGCATCATCCCCTATTGTATCAGAGGGAAGATCCTTCGGTCGTTCCTCCCTCAGGATGACAACATAATAGTAGTTCATTACCCAACAAAGGAGCAGATTCATGAGAATTGCTATGTTATCACCCATTGCCTGGAGGACACCGCCTCGCAGTTATGGCCCCTGGGAGCGAGTGGTATCTCTGCTGACCGAGGGTCTAGTCAGTAAGGGGATCGAAGTCACCCTTTTTGCCACCGGCGATTCCCTTACCGGAGCCCGCTTGGACTATGTCTGCCCATATCCTTATGAGGAAAACCCGCATATAGATGCCAAGGTATGGGAAGCCCTGCATATAGCCCATCTTTTCGAACAAGCAGATCAGTTTGATCTTATCCATAATCACTATGACTTTTTGCCCTTGGTATTTTCTCGACTGGTTTCCACTCCCATAGTAACCACTATCCATGGTTTCTCCTCTTCGAAAATACTGCCGGTTTATCGTGAATATCAGGACAGGAGCCATTATGTTTCTATCAGTGATGCTGACCGTGATCCTGACCTGCGCTATTTAGCCACCGTATACCATGGCATTGCATTGGATGAATTCACCTTTCGTGAGACCCCCGGCGACTACTTGCTCTACTTCGGCCGCATCCACCCGGACAAAGGAACCAGAGAAGCTATCGATATTGCACGGCTCAGCGGTCATCGCTTGTTGATGGCGGGTATCATTCAGGATAAGGAATACTTCAACAGTCAAATAGCGCCGTTCATTGACAATCACCAGGTTATCTACCTGGGTTCAGTTGGCCCAGCTCAGCGCAATGAACTTCTGGGGCATGCCTTAGCCCTTCTTCATCCTATTCACTTTAAGGAGCCATTTGGGTTAAGTGTTATTGAAGCCATGGCCTGTGGAACTCCGGTAGTGGCTTTTAAGAAAGGATCTATGCCGGAAGTGATCATCGATCAGCAAACCGGCTTTCTGGTTGATAATGTGGAAGAGGCTTGTCAAAGCATAACCCACCTTACGGAAATCGACCGTCGCCAATGCCGCCAGTGGGTAGCTCAACGTTTCAGTGTTGAACGGATGGTAGCAGACTACCTACAAGTTTACCAATCTATCCTAAGAACGGGTGCTGTTGCTTCGTTGCCGATAAATAACTAGAGTGAGATCTCTTCCTCAGGTACGGGACGGTGCGTGGGTTTGGGAACCTTGATGGTGCTGACCATTAAGAAACCCAGTATCACCAGCGCGCCGATCATGACTTCTCCAGGCAAACCGCTACCTGCCCAGGCCAATACAGCTATAACTATTCCGGCTAAGGTAATCGGGATCCCCACAAAGAAATCGTGATTATGAGAAATGTTGAAACGCGCCAGACGATAGGCACCGCACACCACATAAAACAAAGCTGCTGAAAGGGCAATAAGGGACATGGATTCTGAGAAAAACTGGATATATATCAGCAGTGCGGGTGCTACTCCAAAGGATACCACATCACATAATGAGTCCAATTCCTTGCCTATGTCAGTAGTGGCATTGCCACGCCGAGCAATCCTTCCATCCAGGCTGTCACAGACCGCCGCCAGTAAAATCAATAAGGAGGCCTCTTTGAACCAACCTTGGGTAATACAGACCAAGGCAATAAAGCCACACATTAGATTACACATAGTCATTAATAAAGCCGCTTTAGCATGATGGGAATTTTGCAATAACACTCTTTCCTCCCCTTACTTTATCACCGGGAGTCACCTGTACATCTGCATGGCAAGGCAGATATAATTCGGTACAGGAACCAAACCGGATAAGCCCCAACCTTTCCCCTCGTGATAGTAACTGTCCTGCCGTCACCCAACATACCAGACGCCGGGCGATCAAACCAGTGATCTGCACTACGATCAACCGTCCTGTGTCACTGGAAATACCAATATAGTTACGTTGATTTTTCGAGCTTGCTTCCATATTATATGCAGGAAGAAAAATTCCGGATACTCTATGGACTCCTTCTATCCTGCCCTCGATGGGCATACGATTAATGTGTACATTAAACAGACTTAAGAAGATCCTTACTTTAATAGCTTCTCCGCCCATGAACAAAGGTTCCTCTACCCGAGTTATATCCATTACCTTGCCGTCGGCAGGGGATACCACTAACCCTGCTGCCTGGGGAATAGTTCTGGGAGGATTGCGAAAAAAGAAGAGGCAAAACAAGCTTACCATAGCCAAAACCACCCCTGCTGTCTTCCAACCAATCACAAAGCAGGCTAGTGACAACAGGGCGGGTACCGCTATAAACACCCATCCTTCCAAAGCAACTATCTCTTTATGTTTCATATTCATCTTCCTGCCAGCGTGTTGTAGACGGCCTTCCTTTATTAATGCTACTTTAACATAATCCGACACTATTTGTACTAATAATTATCCAATCAATTATCTGAATGACAAACCCCCTGCCAAAGCCAGCAGGGGGTGCTTCACAATACATTATTTGGTCAGAAAAAATACTGACAGGGTACCAGAGCCTACATGTGCTCCGATAGCCGCTCCAATTTCACTGATCACAAAGTTTTTACAGCCGAACTTTTCTTCAATAAGGCTCTGTAGCTGCAGAGCTTCTTCATAGGCATTGGCATGATTGATACCTATCAGTTGATCAGCCAGATCGCTGCCCCGCTCTTCCATCAATTCCAGCATCTTCTTACGGGCTTTCTTAAAACCATGGACTTTCTCCAGAGGAACTATGGCCCCTTCAACAAAGTGTAAAATCAATTTTATATTAAGAAGGTTGCCGAGAGCCGCTGAAGTAGGACTTACTCGGCCACCTCGTTTTAGCATCTCAAAGCTGCCCACTATGAACAGGTGCTGTATACGTCTGATATTATCTTCAACAGCAGCGATGACTTCTTGGGTACTTTTTCCCTCGGCAATAGCTTGCGCAGCGCGTATCACAGTTAGGCCATAACCAACTGAAGCACTCTTGGAATCAATTACGGTTATACGTTGGGGATCGACCATGTCTCGTGCCAGGCAAGCAGATTGATATGTACCACTTAAAGCCGAAGAAAAAGCGATATAAATAATGTCATCTTCGGTCTCTGCAATGACCCGGGCAAATTCCTGCTCGAATTCTCCGGGATTTATTTGAGCAGTAGTCGGCATCACCCCAGGTTCCGATATAAGACGATAGAATTCGGGAGGATTAATAGTAAGCCTATCACGGTAGGTTTGATCCTTGATGGTAACGGGCATGTGGAATAGTTTCACCTGCAAACTATTCAAATAATCCAGTTCCAGATCACAGGCATTATCAGCATAGAGCCGTATGGCCATTACATGCACTCCTCTCCATTCAGGGATATCTTTATCCCCTAATGATTGTACTAAATCTGCGGCAGACGCACAAGATTGGAGGTGTTTTGTCGAACCACTCCAGATCAATCACGACAGCTTATGACAGTAATCCTCCTCTATAAATTTATGGTGTATAAGATCTTTTAGAACCCTATCACCAAAACAGCGCTACAGAAATAACAGGGATGGTTCACATCTGTCAAAGAAAGCATGATGGATCATTCCCTGACTGAAGCATTCCTATGGGTTGTCTATTGAGAAACACGGTCCAGTTCCCTGCGCAGGTCTGTTATTGGGATGTTCCCCACCATTTGATAAATGATCTCACCATCAGCATCGATAATGAAAGTCTGAGGAACATAGCCTATGCGGTACTCCCGTCCCAATTCCCGATTGCCTTCCTCATCCAGGTTAATATCTATGAAAACAACTCGTCCTTCATAGTCCGGCTGCAGGCTGTCAAAGGATCTTTTTAATTCGACACAGGCTGGGCAGGTACTGGTGCGGAAAAACAACCAGGCAGATTGACCCTCATTTATGACTCTATCAATTTGCACAGCAGCCGCTTCTTGGAGAGGGCTTTTCTCTGGTTCTGGATCAGGTCGGTTGCTAAAAAACATTATAGCTACCAGCAATACAATTAAGGCAACTAAAATAAACCCTCGTCGTGACATGACAGTCCACCTCCAGCTAATTAAGGATTATTGTATCATACTAGTGGGTACTAAAATCTTAATGATAGGCTAATAAAAAAGTGAAACTTTTTTCATACTTCTATATATCTTGTTCCCATTCCTAACGACTTTGTGGTAATATATAGAATATATGGCAGACCGTTTAGAATACGGGTATTCTCTGCCATCGCGGATAAGGGCTGTGGATAAGGGCAATCGGAAATAGCCCCATTTACACTCTTACCTCAATAAATTAAAAGGAGTGAAGGGATAGTATGAAGATCGCTGGAAAAACTGCTATCGTAACCGGCGGAGCATCTGGTCTGGGTGAAGCTGCGGTAGTTCGCCTCCATGGTGCTGGAGCCAATGTGGTCATTGCTGACCTCAATGAAGAAAAAGGCAAGGCCCTGGCTGAAAAATTGGGTGACAAGGCTCTTTTTGCTAAGTGCAACGTTACTTCAACCGAAGATGTAAAAGCTACTATCAATGCTGCTGTTGAAAAGTTCGGCGCTTTGCACATTCTGGTCAACAATGCCGGTATGGGTAGTGCAGGACGCACCTTCAACAAGGATGGCCCCTGGAACATTGATTGGTTCAAGATGGTTGTAGACGTCAACCTGACAGGCGCATTCAATATGCTCAGTAATGCTGCTTTCCAAATGGATAAAAATGAACCCGAAGATGGCGAAAAAGGTGTTATCATCAACGTTGCTTCCGTAGCTGCCTTTGACGGGCAGATCGGTCAGGCTGCTTACTCCGCAACCAAAGGCGGCGTACATGCCATGACTCTCCCCATCGCTCGTGACCTTTCCAGACATTTAATTCGTGTAAACACTATAGCTCCTGGAACTTTTGATACACCAATGCTGGCTCAGCTGCCTCAGGCTGCTCGTGATTCCCTGGCTGCATCCATTCCGATGCCTCAGAGACTGGGTAATCCCGAAGAATTTGCACATCTGGTGCAAGCCATCGTAGAGAATAATTACTTAAACGCCGAAACCATTCGTCTGGACGGCGCTATCCGTATGGCTCCCAAATAAATCGATCGGTATATGCTCAAAAGCCCACCCGGTTAGGGTGGGCTTTTTCTTATCCTCTATATTCTCCTCAATATTCAGTGATTACTCGATTTTGTTGGTGCGTCGCCAGAGTTTCAATTCAGCTGCTTGTTTGATAAGTTCATCGCGAAAGTCAGGATGAGCAATGGAAATCAGTTCTTCCGCCCGCTGCCAGGTGGGCTTGGCCCTCATGCGCACTGCCCCATACTCAGTAACAATATAGTCCACCATCTGTCTGGGAATGGTGGTGATGGAAGCTGGTGCAAACGTAGGCACTATACGTGACTGCATGCGACCTTCACTGTCAGTGAAGGTAGAAGTCAAGCATATAAAACTCTTGCCGTTGTTGGACCACTGGGCTCCCAGAACGAAATCCCACATACCTCCGTTACCAGAAATCTGGGTGGTATCGTTGCTTTCTGCATTTACCTGCGTATACAGATCCACTTCCACCGCATTATTGATAGAAACAAAATTATCAAGCTGCTGGATCACCCGGGGATCATTGGTATAATTCACTGGGTAAGAAGCCAAAGCCGGATTCATATGCATAAAATCGTACATGCGCTGGCTGCCGATAGCGAACGTATAACCCACTCGATGCCGATCAATTCTCTTAACTGAACCATTCATGCGGCCTGATTCCATCATGTCTACATAGGCATCGACAAACATCTCCGTATGACCACCCAGGTTTTTCAAGTCCGAGGCGGCTATGGCCTTGCCCACTGCGTTGGGCATACCCCCTATGCCCAATTGGATGCAAGAACCGTCCTGGATAAATCCCATCACATGATTAGCGATCTGTTTATCAACTTCAGTAGGTTCCGCTCCAGGAACGTCTATTAAAACATCATCATCGGGAGCCTCAACTATATAGTCTACCTGAGAAATATGCACTGATTCCTCTGCTCCACCCAAACAGACCGGCATGTTTTTGTTGACCTCAACTATCACATAGTCGGCTACTTCCATATTAGCCATAGTTTCAGAGTTCTGCGGCCCCAGATTGAAATACCCCCATTTATCCATGGGACATACTCGGGAGATAACCACATTGCGATGGGGTGCAATTGCGTCACGATATAAGCTGGGTGCCTGATGGTATAGAATAGGTGAGTAATAACACAGTTCGTAATTTGACTGCAGTACCCGAGCAACTTTGCTGAACTGCCAGTCCATGTAAATGAAATTCCCTCTTAACTTGGCCACTTCTGGTACTGGCGGCAAGGTCACCGCACAAAACACTTGAACATCTTGCAATTCGTCCTTGCGCTTTGCCAGGGCAACATCACAGACAGTTGGCTTGCCATTGAAAAAGCCATAATCCACAATATCCCCTGATTTAACAACTTTCACTGCTTCCTCCGCTGAGACCAGTTTACGCTTGTACTCTTGTTGATACACCTTTTATCCCCCCAAGATATTGACTTCTGCGAATTGTGGCGCAAAAGTAAATTTAATAAATATTTCTCCAAAATAGCTTCGTCATCTAGGAACAATATTCCTTCCCCGCAAAAAAATTGGCTATCGTAACGACGGCTAATTTTGTTGGGGAAAATTTTCATATAATCTACCTTTAACGATCAGGTAACTTTGCAAATGTCATTCCTGAGCGGTAGTGAAGGATCTACTGCACTTACAGGACTCTTCGTTCTCTCTCCGAGTGACAGTATCGAAGGGTCAATTGAATCTATGCGAAGTAAATGATCTGCCAATTCTTTGTCTGGCCGTACCCAAAAGGCCTCTGGAATAAGATGTCAGCAAATATTACAGCAGACAGATGATACAATAAATCTGTACGTTTGGTCAGGCCATACATAAATAACCTGAGGGAGATATTCATGCTGAAGATTTTGCAACGGCCTAACCAACCCCATCTACGCATTCTGCTAATAAGCATGGTTCTTGCCACGGCAATGGCGGGCGCATTTTTAGGTGTTCACCTGCTGGGCACCGCGTCCTACGATGTAGAAGGGCTATCATTAAACATGTCTATTAAACCTGGCTGGCACGGTGAGACGATCATACATCTGGCTCCACTGGGTACCATTTCTGCTGCTACCCATGCGACACCTCTGGTTTTTCGTATACAGCTTCAATATATTGGAACCGATCTGGCTGAAAAAATCTTATCCCCCCAAGGAGACGGCCTCAGTTTTTTAACCAACCTGCGGGAAAACTTGCCTCGCCACCTCCATGGTTTTGTCTGGCGACAATTGGGAGTGGCCTTTGCCGGTGCATTGGCATTGGTGATTGTTCTATGGAGACCCCGGTTCCGTCATGCAATAGGGGCAGCGGTGTTCGGAACCCTGGTCTTTGCGGCGCTACTGGGATGTGGCCTTAAGACCTATGATTTTCAGGCTTTTCGCGAGCCCCATTATACGGGAGTAATATCCTTGGCTACCGAAATAATTCCGGAGCCTGACGAATTGTTGAAACGTCTGGATGAAATGGAAGACCAGACTCACTTATTGGTGGGCAATATCCGTCAGCTTTTTTCCAGTGTCAACAGCTTATCTATACTGGGAAACCCCGAACAGGAAGATGACACCGTTAAAGTATTGCTGGTCAGCGATCTTCAATCGAACCCGGTAGGAGTTGAATTTATTCAAGCCCTGGCACGCCATTTCCGGGTCGATCTGGTTATCGATGCCGGTGATCTGACTGATTTGGGAACGCCTTTGGAAACTCAGCTGACCGAAGGTTTAGCCAATATCGATCTGCCTTACGTTTTTGTTCCCGGCAATCATGACTCGGCCGAGACGATTGCGTTTGTGGATAGTATGAATAACAGCATCATACTTGATGGACAAGTGGTTAAGGTAAACGGATTGAATATATTCGGCAGTGCTGATCCCCTTTCTTCCAGAACAGAAGTTTCCACTGACCCAACCGAATGGAATCGACTCTTAGACCAACAGGCCCAAGGATTATTACAAAACCCTCCCCAACAGGAAGTGGATCTGGTAGTAGTTCATAATCCCCGCGTAGCCAGGAAGTTAGCCGGCACCTACCCATTGATAGTTACCGGCCATACTCACCAACAGAGCATTGAGTTCACTGAGGATGCAGTTCTACTGAATCCCGGTTCATCTGGAGCAGCGGGAGTGCGGGGTCTATATACTGATCAGGTGGTTCCTTATTCAGCTATTATCCTGTATATACGTCCCGGGCAAGGCCCCACCGCCGCTGATACTATTAAATATGATCCTCTGTCAGATCGCTTCTATATAGAACGAAAAATGCTGCAGAGCAACGCCCCTACACCAGTTAACGGAGCCGATCAACCTCTGGCTAGCGCCTACTGATATTCCTAGTAGGTACTTTTTCCCTTGGATTTTTATTATATTGTATAATGAAGTCTAAATGGGGGGAGGGGTCAGGCCAATTGATTCATAAGCTATCTCGCCGCATAACCGTACTGGAGTTGCCACGGTTTCAGTTTCCTTATTGCAATTGTGTGTGGATAGACGATGACCGCACCGGCTTGATCGATTCCAGTCCCCCCGATGATGGCCGCGAGTTTCTTAAGTCTCGAGCTATAGATGTATTGCTGCAATCACACGGGCACCTGGATCACTTTTTCCTTACCCCTGGTCTCAACGCCACTGAGATTCTCATACACCCTGCCGACCAGGCCATGGCCGAATCAGCCGATGCCTATCTGGAGGAATTCGGCTTTCATCTACTGGTTCCCGACAAGCATCTCCATAAGTTATACATGGATGCCATCCACTATAATCCCATCACGATTACCGGGCACATTCAGGATGGGCAGGTTTTTGACTTTGGCCATGTTCAAGTTCAAGTCATGCATCTGCCCGGGCACTCAGCCGGACACTGTGGTTTCTTCTTTCCAGAACAGGATTTTGTTTTTACGGCTGATTTAGATCTTTCCGTTTTTGGCCCCTGGTACGGCAACCTGAAAAGCAGCATTGCTGATTTGCTCAGTTCGATCGACCGCTTGCTGGAATTGAAACCTGGTTTGGTGGTCAGCGGTCACGGGCAAGCAATTATAAAGGAAAAAATCCCGGCCCGCCTCAAAGCGTACCGGGATATCATCCTTCATCGGCAAGAACGTATCCTGGACTGTATCCGCCGCGGGCACCACACTCTGCCCGCGATAGCTCGTTGCCTACCCTGCTATCAGAAGTTGCCGCCTCCTCAGAAGGTGTTTCTACTATACGAATATGTCATGGATATGGTCCATCTGGAATACTTGATCGACAATCGCCGAGTTATCTGCGATAACGGTCATTACTACTTGTGTACTTAGCTGCATTCTCTCTTTCAATCCTTCAGCAGCAGTTGCGCTAATTCCTCCACCGTATGTACCAAATAGGTAGGCTGTGCTTGCTGGAGTTCATCCACCGTTCCATAACCATAGGCTACCGCTACTGAATCGATCTTATTACTGCGCGCCCCTTCAATATCATGGCGACGATCCCCGACCATGAGTACCTGACTATCTCTGTCAAAGGGCTTGATGCTGGACGCAATCACCTCAGCCTTTAGTACCCGGGAACCGTCCATATTACTGCCCACTACTACTCGAAAATATTTGTTGAGATCAAAATGGCGCAGAATGGTATCCGTATAACACGTTGGCTTGGAGGTGGCCACCCCCAGTGCTATTTGGCGATCATTGAGAGCCTGCAAAAGTTCTGGTATTCCTTCATACACCCTGTTTTCATACAGTCCATGTTCGGAAAAGTACTCTCGATAATACTGTACAGCCAACCAGGCCTGCTCTGGGCTTAAATGGTAAAAATGTTCGAAGGATTCTACTAGTGGTGGGCCAATAAAAGCAGTCAGCTTGTGGCGATCCGGCTCCTTAAGGCCCATTTTATCCAGCGCATATTGAACCGATTTGGTGATACCTTCCCAGGGATCGGTCAAAGTCCCGTCCAGATCAAATAAAATGAGATCATAATTTGGCATTGAACATCCTCCCTTTGGGGTCAAACGTTTCACGGCCTGACCCCATAACCTGTTTATAAACTGAATTTGTTGACCAAATCAGTGATAGCATCTGTATCACCCTGATCCAGTTTCACCCGCCCAGCTCCAGCATTTTCAATAGACTGCTCCACAGTGCGCGCACCCACCAGAGCGTGGGTTACTCCGGGTTGAGCAACTGTCCAGGCAATTACCATCTGTCCTAGAGTAAGTCCATATTTTTCAGCATAAGGCTGGATACCGTTAAGCAGAGACTGGATCCTGACCCGGTTTTCCACAGCATAACGGGGATTACTGCTGCGCTGGTCGTCACTACTGAAAACCCGGTCTGGTCCCATCTTGCCAGTAAGTAATCCCTGGGCTAAAGGCGAGTAAGCCAGAAAAGCCACCTGCTGCTCCCGGCACCAAGGTAAATTGGTATCCTCGGGTTTGCGATCCAGCATGCTGTATTTTTCCTGGTCACTGTCCACCGCTCCCAGTTTTCGGTAGCGTTCCATTTCATCAACCGTAGCGTTGCATACGCCGATAGCCCGAATCTTCCCTTCCTCTTTTAGACGAACCAACTCTCCCATAGTCTCCTCTATGGGGGTAGTAATATCCTGCCAGTGGGTTTGATATAGATCGATATAATCGGTTTGCAATCGTTGCAGACTGAGTTCTACTTCGTATCTAATTGATTCCGGCCCCAGGTATTTGTGAATAGGCTTATTGTATTGATCCAGAAAATAAGTGCCCTGATCAGTATGCCACACCATTCCGCATTTAGTAGCAATCACGGCTTGATCGCGCTTCCCTTTTAAGGCTTTGCCTACGATCTCTTCTGACAAGCCTAGTCCATAGGCAGGGGCCGTATCTAGAAAGTTGATGCCCGCATCCAGGGCGGCATGGATAGCTCGAATGGACTCCGCTTCGTCCGTTCCTCCCCAGCGCCAGCCTCCTATGGCCCAGGTGCCAATAGCTACTACCGAAGCTGATAATCCCGATGTTCCTAAGTTACGTTGCTGCATAGATTGGCTCCTTTCTACTTCATATTATTTATTGCTTTGCCTCAGGCAGTCCAGCCGCCATCCACAGGTATAACCTGACCATTTATGTAGTTTGCGCCAGAAGACAGAAGAAAAACGCATAGTGCAGCTACATCTTCTGGGCTACCCAACCTGCCGACCGGCACTTGCTCCGCCAAATCCTGACACTCCTGAATAGTCAATTCTTCTGCTAGCATGTCGGTGCTAATCGGCCCTGGAGCCAGAGCATTCACGGTTACTCCACAGGGTGCTACTTCTCGAGCCAGTGACTTCGTGAAAAGGATCAAACCACCTTTGGAGGCCGCGTAAGCACTTTCACAGGAAGCACCCAGCAAACCCCATATGGAGGCTATGTTAACGATCCTTCCCCAACGGGTGCTGATCATATGAGGCAGAGCCCGTCGGCAGCATAAAAAGGGCCCTCTTAAATTAGTGTCCATGACCCTGTCCCACTGTTCATCACTAATGTTAGTGACCAGTTCTCGCAAGGAAGTACCAGCATTGTTTACCAGCAGAGAAACCGGCCCCAAAGCCTGTTCCACTGAGACAAACAAGTTTTCAACCTCCCCAGATGACCCCACATCCCCTTGAACCGCTAGGGCCTGGGCTCCTAAGTCACGTAGTTCCTCTACCAATAGCTCCGCCTGCTGTCGGGACGCACGGTAGTTGACTGCCACCGCTGCTCCCTCTGCCGCCGCTGCTCTGGCAATAGCTGCTCCTATGCCTCGGCTGGAACCGGTAATAAGGCACACCTTGTTCTGCAGACTTCCCTTGATCATCTTGCTCTCCTAAACATCAAAATGAGCCCTCAGGCTCTTTTGCCCTGCGTCTATCGCCAGGCTTTCCATAAAAATGTTTCAATGTATTATATTACTCAATCACGTAGAGGAATAACATTCATGAAGGGATACCAGGGAAATGATTCTCTCTGTTATATCTGCGAGAAGCAGTGTGGTCAATTTGTTCAAAACTGACTTGACGGAAAGAACCTCCCCTCTCGCGTCAAAAAAAAGATCGCTCTTACAGCGATCTTCTAAGTCTCTATTAGGGTGGCGGAGAAAGGTTTACTAACTTTGCTTATGGGAAACTTCCTACCTCTCGAAACATTAACCGCCTAAGAATCTATTTGAAATACTTGGGTCAAACTAACTGGCCTTTACTTTTGACTTTCGGCTTCCTGGCCGTTCAACTTGAAAATAACTTAGTGGACTTGAAACAGATTTTACATTCTTGCTCTCCGCCACCTACCTATAGTATAACCGGCCAGGCCGATTATGGCAATCTTTTATTGCAGGCAAAAGTATCCATTTATCCATGGATGAGCCGGGGCAAACAGCGGGTACAGCACCACTGGGACTGGCCTTTATGCTTATAAGCGATCAGACAACTGTCATCTTCGCTGGTTCCGCACAAGGAGCAGTTTTGCGGAATATAGGTCCGGGGCTGACTGGCTAGATGTTTTTCCACGGCTATTTCCGAAAACTCAGCAGCCTCACGAACTTCCAAAGAAAGTGCCCCGGTAGGACAAACAGCCAAACAGACGCCTGCCCCATCGCACAATTCTTCCCTTATGACCTTGGCCTTACCATTTTCCAAAACTAGAGCGCCTTCGGCACAGGGGCTGATACAGACCCCACAGCCATCGCATAGTTCTTCATCGATTTTTACGATCGTTCTTGCCACCATTCTTTTGTCACCCCGCTTTTCTACTTTATTAGTGATGGGTTCCCTCCACCACTTTGATCCCTTTGCTCTCGATCATAGCCTTGATTTCCTTGACATGGGGGCAGGCTGGGTAATCTCCTTCCAACAGCATACAGGAAGACAGGTGCACCGCATCCAAACCGTGTTTTTTCAGGCTGTTGACCAAGCGCGATACCCGTCTTCCCGGGCAGCCTCCACAGGTAAAAAAGCCAATGATTTCAGTATTATCATCATAATCCTTGAAATGGCTGTGCCTTTTGTTGAAGGCTTTGAAACAGGCCACCCCCGGACAGACTTCCGAAACGGTCTCACAGCGAACAACCGCGATGCGGGTTTTAGCTTGATCTTCGGGTTTGTCCTCGGCGAAAGCGATATGCTTTTTATGTCCTCGGGCCACATCTTCGGCAGTTACCTGATTTCTCCCCTGGGAACGCACATCTTTTTCAACCGCTCGCTTGGCCATGGAGCGAACAAATGAGGGTACTCTTTCCAAATAAGCCTGTGCTTCTTCGGTCCACTCCACCAATAATCATCTCCTCTTCTATCTTCTGTAACACCATAAACATTTAATCAGCATCATTACCTGCGGGGGGCGACTAGCGCCCCCCTGATCATCATGTTATTGAAGAATAGCTTGCAGGTCTTCTTCCACAGTAGTTATAGGTTTGATACCAAAGTTCTCCACCAGTACATTCAATACACCGGGTGTAATAAAGGCCGGCAGTGTCGGCCCCAACCGAATGTCTTTGATCCCCAGGTGTAGAAGGCTCAGCAGAACCGAAACAGCCTTCTGCTCATACCAGGACAACACCAGGGACAGCGGCAGATCGTTTACCCCACATTGGAAGGCATCAGCCAGAGCCATAGCAATTTTCACCGCTGAGAAAGCATCGTTACACTGGCCACAATCCAACAACCGCGGGATGTCTCCGATCTGACCAAGGTCGTGATCGAAGAAACGATATTTCCCACATCCCAGAGTCAATATGACCGTATCTTGGGGCGCATGGTCTACCAGGTCAGTGTAGTAGTTACGGCCTGACTTAGCCCCATCACATCCTCCGACCACCATAAAATGACGAATGTCTTTCGATTGCACAGCTTCTATTATAGTGTCTGCAACTCCGATAACCGTATGGTGAGCAAATCCTACCATAACCGACCCGGCGTCTAGATCCTCTGTAAACCCAGGCATTTCCAGGGCTTTCTCTATAAGCAGATCATACTCGCCATGGGGTACATGAGTTACTCCCGGCCATGCTACTGGCCCAGTAGTAAAGATATTTGCTTTATAGGTTTCCCGTGGCTCCTGGATGCAGTTGGTCGTCATTAAGATCGGTCCCGGAAATTGGTTGAACTCGTTGCGCTGATTCTGCCAGGCAGTTCCGTAATTACCCACCAGATGAGAATACTTTTTCAGCTCCGGATAACCGTGTGCAGGAAGCATTTCCCCATGGGTGTAGATATTTATGCCTTTTCCTTGGGTAGCTTGCAGCAAGCCTGCCAGGTCATGCAAGTCATGCCCAGATACCAGGATAGCTTTACCCTTAATATGTCCCAGAGGAACAGAGGTAGGCACCGGATGACCATAAGCTCCGGTATTGGCCGCATCCAGAAGTTCCATGGTGATTAGATTGATCTCTCCACATTTAAGAACCATTTCCAACCAGAAGGATAGATCCTTGTTGGGGTCATTTATTGCTGCCAAAGCTTCGTGAGTAAACTCATAAATGCGTTCATCCCGTTGACCCAATACCTCAGCATGGTGGGCATAAGCTGCAACTCCCTTGAGTCCATAAACTAAGATCTGCTGCAGGGAGCAAATGTCTTCGGGTTGATCCATATTGACCAAATGTCCTCTCTGCTCACCTTCATCCACCAGAGCGGCTACCGTCTGGCCATTTATCTTTTGGCCCGTTTCTCCGATCTCAGCGCCAGCCTGCTGCAGATCTTGCTGGTACTGCTCACCCCGATAAATGTAAGCTTGCAACCTTTCCGGATCAAAATTGACATTGGTAAGAGTAGCAAACAAGGCTTCCATGGTGAACTGATTGATTTCCTGACTGACCTGGATATTTTGCGCCCGGGCAGCCTGTGCATATTTGCTCAATCCCTGAAGACTATGCAGAAGCAAATCCTGCAATGCGGCTACCTCTGGCTTTTTGCCGCAGACACCAACCGTCGTGCAAGCCAATCCTTTAGTAGCCTGTTCACACTGGTTACAATACATGATTCTTCCTCCTCTGATTGCTTTTAATAACGTGACATATTCTACCTTTTTGGTCTTCTTTGGGGGCAAACTGAGTCCTGCTGCGCAGTTTATATTAACTGGAGCATATCAGCCAGTGACTCTCGCTTCAACTCACTAACCAAAGCCTCCTGAGCCTTTCGCAAAACCCGGTTGGATGGACAGGTAGGTTGATTAGGACAGTTGTAGGCAGGTGATAGACACACATTCAGGGAAATGGGGCCTTCAATAGCAGTAATGATGTCAAACATAGTGATCTGCTCTGCTGGTTTCGCTAACCTTACTCCTCCGCCGGTGCCCCGCTGGGTACTGACCAAATCGGCTAGTGCCAACAATTTGATGGTCTTTTTCAAAAAATCTTCAGGGATATCCTGCTGCTCGGAAATAAAGCGGGTGGACAGCAGTTCTCCTTCGGGAGCGCGGGCTAATTCCAGCATGGTGCGTATGGCATATTCGCTTTGTCTGGTGATCTGCATTCAGATGGCCTCTTTCCTATTTGGATCAATTTTGTCTCCTTTGTCTACATCAATGATATTTTATTAAACTGCTTTTGGCAATCCCTTTTTTCAGTTTTTTGTTGAATGAGGATTGGCATGATTCAATTAGTTTTTCAACAATGTCACTCTGAGCGAAAACGAAGAGTCTTGTAAATGCCGTAGATCTTTCGCTACCGCTCAGGATGACATTATTAAGAGTTACATGAAAATAAAAAAAAGCTTATTATACAAACTCTCGAATAGGAAATGGGTATGCATTCGTGTCTTTATTATAGAACCATGGTCACTGCCTGGACGCCAGCTCATGCACAGCTCTTATCACCGTATCTATATCCGCTTCAGTAGTAAAGAATCCCGGGCTGAAGCGGCAGGTTCCGCTCTCAAAGGTTCCAATGGTTTGATGAGCCAGAGGCGCACAGTGTAGTCCTGATCTATTTACGATCCCGTACTCATAATCCAAACTGACGCTTAATTCGCCACAATCCATGCCTTCTATGTTCATTGCCAAGACGGCTGTACGTTGTTTAAGATCCGTTGGACCATAAATGCTTACTCCCTTGATAGATGACAAACCCTCCACCAGGCGTTCCATTAAAACCTGTTCTCTCTGCAGGATATTAGCCAGTCCAGTGGCTTTGATATACTGGATACCCGCCAACAGACCAGCCAGCCCCGGGGTATTGAGGGTGCCGCTTTCCAAACTGTCTGGCATTAAAATCGGATGCTGCAGATGTTCCGAAAACGATCCGGTCCCACCGTGCTTGAGTGGATTAACGGTCAAACCCGGACGTACATAGAGTCCCCCGGTGCCCTGCAGTCCGTACAGGCTTTTGTGTCCGGTAAAAGCCAGCAGATCAATATTACACTGTTCTACATCAATGGGCAGCACTCCGGCTGTCTGGGCGCAATCCACCATAAACAGGACATCTTCCTGGTGGGCCAGGCGGCCTACCTCTTCTATCGGCATGATAGTACCGGTAAGGTTAGAAGCGTGCAGCATACAAATCATGCGCGTATTGGACTTGATGGCCTTACGCATGTCCTCAGGATCCAGTTTTCCTTCGCTATCACAGGGTACAGTCGTCCATTCCACTCCCTGTTGACTCAGAAAATAGAGAGGACGAGCTACAGCGTTATGCTCCATGCTGGTGGTAATAACGTGATCACCAGGACGCAGTATCCCCTTTAAGCCAATATTTATCGCGTCAGTCACATTATGCGCGAAAGCAATGCGCAAACTATCCTTTATATTAAATAAATCGGCCAGCGCTTCGCGGGTCTGTTGGATGACTGATCCCGCCTGCAAAGTTGACCGGTTGCTTCCTCGCCCCGGATTCCCTCCCATATGCCTGTTAAAACTGTCTACAGCCTCATAGACTGTTTCTGGTTTGGGATACGAGGTGGCAGCATTATCCATATAAATGACTTCCACCATATTTCCCTCTTTCTATAGAGTGATACTACGCTCTGCCGAACTCAGCATCTCAACAGCCGTATACATGTTAGTGATTTCGCCTACGGCCAGCTTATCTTTTATGCCATAGAAATCCAAGCAGGTTCCACAGGAAAGAATTTGTACTCCTTCCTGGCTCAGACCCTGTAAAATTTCCAACACTTCCGACCCTTCCGTAGTAAGGAATACACCACTGTTCATGAAAATGATACTTTTTACCCGCCCATTCATTTCACCAAGAGTATACAAAAAGCTTCTCATCAGAACCTGGCCCAGTTCTTCTTCACCCTGCCCAAAGTATCGGTTGGTGATAAGAATGGTCACATTGTCCTCTAAACTTGCTGGTTCGCAGGTGATCTCCTCGGATCGGATCATGGTGATATAGTAATCTCCCTCTTTGTCTTCAACTTCCACCTCATATCCCTGGCTGCGGGCCAGTTTAGTCACGTTCTCCAGAGCAGCGGTTTGATTAACGATGGTTACCAGACGATCCGCCTCACCTTTGTCCATAACTCGTTTGGTAAGAATAACCGGTTGTGGACAGTTCAGTCCCCGTGCATCAACTATGTGTTCCATTACAAACTCCCCTTTGGCGTATAATAAGTCAGCATTATTTTGCCCTATCAACCTCCACCTGATTATTACCCGGCGGGGTCGATGTCAGCATCTGTGGTTCAAACCTTCCTATTATCTGTCTTCTAATGCCACTATATCACTTTATGGCTAATTATATAAATAACTTTTAGTTATATTGGGCAGTGTGCCGCTTTCCAAATAGAGGCCCGCTGATCCTAGGTATAGACCTACCCAATGAGCCTGAATAGGCCCACCTTGGTTTACATCCTTGAATACCCAGTGTATATTGTAGTCAAACCCTGGTTCAGGAGGTAGAGATATGCAGGATCTTATCAGGCGTACAGCCGACGTCATCAAAAATTCACGCCAAACAGTGGTGGTTACTGGTGCCGGTATCAGCACCGAGGCAGGTATACCCGATTTTCGCGGTGAAAATGGTATCTATCGAAAACTAGGTGAAGACCGCGTTATGCGCATTATCAACATTGATTTTTTCCGTCACAACCCCGAGGAATTCTACGGGTTCTACCGCCAGTATTTTAATTTCCCCGCCGTGGAGCCCAGCCAGGCTCACTACATGCTGGCCCGTATGGAGCAGGAAGGCTATCTGGCAGGAATAGTCACCCAAAATATTGACAACCTCCATCAAAAAGCCGGCAGTAAAAAGGTCATTCCCATTCACGGCAATGCTGAGCAGTTCGTTTGTCAGGGGAGCAGATGCCAGGCTCGTTATGATGCCAGTTATGTGCTCGATTATCCCGAGACGGTTCCCCGCTGTTCGGTCTGTAACAATATATTAAAGCCGGACGTAGTCCTGTTCGGAGAGAATATCTACAATTATGTGGATGCTCGCGAGTTGATCATGTCATCACAATTAGTGATCGTGATCGGTTCCTCCCTGACCGTCTACCCCCTGGCTGGTTTTGTCAGGGAGTTCTCCACTCTCACCCAGGATCTGATCATTATCAATAAAGGACCTACCTCTTTAGACCACGCTGCCTTGATAAAGATCGATACCAACACCACCGGCACTGTTTTAGAAAAAATATACAAGCACCTGCAGTAAGGTCGCCCGACCCCTTCTGCCAGATGCAAGCGGGGACGGTTCTTTCTGTCATTTCAGGTTAGTTGTTATTACCAGACTATTGCCTTATGCAAATGACAGAAAGAACCGTCCCCACTTGCATCTAGTCTCGAGCTTCCTCCCTGGCACCCAATCTTCTCCTCACTCTTTACTTAATTCCCATTTTATGTAAAATAGTATATAATTATATGTGCTCATTGCCGTGCATATATTTATACGGTTACGAATTCAGTGGGGTGATACAATGGGAAGCTTCAGAGTAATAATCGTCGCAGATAACCCTCAATGGCGAGAAAGCCTGGCTATGGCATTCAAGGCCGGCAGCACCGGGGAAGTTGTGGGTTCCCACAGCACTGAAGAGCTTTTGGGTACCACCGCTCGTCTTTATCCCGATGTGATGATATGGAAAGTGGAAAGCAACTGTCCCGATAACCTGACGGATGAATTACCACGCTTATGCACTATTCCCATCATTATCGTTGACAATCCCAACCTCTTTAACATTAGCTACCTGCTCAGGTCTGGGATCAAAGGTTGTCTGCCTTCCCGTCTGCTACCCATTCATATCGTTCACGCTATAGAACTTACCGTTCACGCTGGACTGCTTTGCTTGCCGCGTATGTCTCCGGAATCATTTCAGGAGGAAACCAGTCCAGTGTCAGAATCTCTTAAAATACTAACTCCCCGCGAGATCGAGATCCTACGGTTGCTAGGCAAACAAGCTTCCAACCAGGAAATCGCTGATACTCTATACATATCTCTTTCCACCACCAAATCACATCTACGCAATATTTACCGCAAATTGGATATCCACGGTCGCAGTGAAGCCGTCTCCTTTGTACTTAACTCCGGACTAGCTGACAAGGTACAGGGCTTCATCGGCCCCAATCGTAAAATTGCCTTTCCATAAACATTTGTGACCATGCCCATCATAATGTTCAAGTTAAAGCCAGCATGGCTTGATTTTTGATGCTGGCCATTTGTCTTGGTATCTGAGGATGATTCATAATTCGATAAATCCTGCCAGTCACTCTGAGCAATAGCGAAAAGTCTTGTAAATCCCGTAGATCCTTCTCCACCGCTTATGATGATCCCCCTGGCTCCCCAACCGACTCTGACACATATCGGATTAGTTCCAGCTTCATTCCGCTTCATCCCCCGGCTTAATCCTTTCTGGCCTTATCATGATAAAATCCCTCCCCCCAGTCCTCTTTTCTCCTACTTTTGCCCTTCCCTTATCCTCTGTTTTACCGCCTTGGGGACGATAGTAGTTGGTTCATGATCGTTGATATTATTGGCTTGGAAGATTCCAATCCGCTTTGGTGTATGTATATTTATCCTTTTATTAACAAATAATGGTTAACAAGGATATATACAGCTCAAGAGGCAGGGCGGGATTGGAGATCATTTTATCGGGGCTCCGATTGCGGTAGCCCGTAAATGGAGTACCAGTTCAAAACGGTCTTACAAACAGGAAAGGAAGGTGAAGACACATAGCGAAGTCGGCGCGAAAAAAAACCAAATACCGCCCGGGATATCCTCTGATCATAGGGGCTGTTATGCTGGCTGGTACAGGTTTGATCGAACCGGCTATAGCAGCGTGGAATGAAGGGCTCAGCATTCAGAGTACCGTGGAAACCGGCAACATTGATCCTGTATTTGTCATAGATATAGGAGATCCCGGTATAGACAGCTTTTTGGTGGGCTCTAGTGTTCTCAAGGTTGGCGATCTGTCAGTGGAGGAAGGTAAAATATCCGTTGCAGCTACTGCAGTTGCGGGCAGTACATTGAATTATTCTTTTGCGATCAAAAACCACGGCACCGTACCTGTCAAGATCGTCACCACACAGTATCCCTTCGAATCTCTGTGGGTGACAATAAATCCTGAGAGTGGGGAGGAAGCGGTGATCGACCCGGATCAAACCGTAAAAGGACTAGTTCAAATTTATGTCCCACCCGAAACAGCACCCGGCGAATATTACCTGGATCTGGACATCAACTGTATCCAGTGGAATGGAGACCTGGATGAGCTGGAGCGCTGGTGGAACCAGCCGCTGCGGGTAGAGGGTATGATCACTGTCCCGGCACCAGAAACTGATGGTTTAGTCACTTCGGACAATGTTTCTGAGGTAAATAATTGTGGATCTGAGACGGATGGGTTAGACACTGAGAGAGAATTGACCGAACAATCCATAACCAATGAAATTCAGGAGGTTGTAGAATGAAAAAGATTAAAGTTCTGGCGTTAACTCTGGTATTTGCGTTTGCCGCTCTGGGCGGAGCATATGCCTTGTGGTTTGATGAGCTTTATGTGAATGCCACTGCCAAAACCGGTATCGTAGACCTGGAGTGGACTGGACTGAAGGCTGTGGATCCTGAGCCCAATTACACCGGTTATGATGGCGATGTCTACGGAACCGACCAGAATCGAGATGGTCTGGACACTATGGATCCAGGCAATAAAAATGATAACAAAAACATCGGCAGCCTGTCGGCTGAAATCAAAAAATCTCCCAAATCAGAAAATGCCGGTGACCAGGATAAAGTATCCCGCTTTGACAAACTGCAAATGTCTCTGAAAAACGGTTATCCTGGCTACCAAGAGTATGTGGATGTAAAAATAAAGAATGTAGGAACCGTCCCGGTTAAATTTGAGGAACCGTTATTTGAAGGTGTACCTGCTTGGCTGTTAGTTGATATATGTGAACAGACCAATGCAGACTATATTCCGTTTGATCTCACTGCCGTGCAGGTTGAACCGGGTGAAGAAGTGCCGATAAAGATCGTTTGCCGTGTGATTGAAGATCTTGGAGATGGTGCCATCTGTCCGCAAAATGCTACAGCTTCCTTCAGCATATCGCTTAAAGGAGTACAGTGGAACGAATACGATTTTGATCTGGTTGACGAAATTCAGTTCCCCAGAAAAGATAATTTCCCCTATCCTCCCGATGAACCCGAAGTATAAAGATTACTAGGAGGGGACATTTTGTCCCCTCCTATTTATGCTGTCACCTCGCAATGAGTGAAGGCTATTGTAAATAAGCACATAACAAGGAGCGGTGAGTGATCAACAGCCCTGTTTTGCATCTAAACCGACAATCACATAAATACTCCCTGGTTCTGTTGGTTGGTTTACTGACCGCCTTTTTGCTGGATAACCTGGTGTTTGGGCCACGCTGGGGAGGCTTTATCGGAAACTATCTGCTGCCCTCCCTGACCTGGGCACTGTTGATAGTTTACCTGCTTCGCATTCCCCGGGTAAGGCCGGTAGCTAAGATCCGCCACCGGATCCCTGTGAACTGGTTGGCAGTGTTATGTGCAGTGATCGGCCTGCTAGCTGTATTGCTACAGGGTGGGATGAGCGGTTTTGGCAACAGTCCCTATGACCGCCGCCTAATGGGCATAGCCATAAACCTCGTTACCTTGGGAGCAGTGCTTATTGCCACCGAAATGTGCCGGGCCTGGCTAATAAACCGCTACTTTCGTCTCCGCCCCCTGACCGGCATTCCCCTGCTGGCTTCATTTTTTACTATTTTAGCGATTCCCCTGACCAAACTGGGTACCCTGCAGGGCGGCGAAGCTATCACCAAGTTCATAGGAACCAATCTGTTCCCGGAACTGTCCCAGAACCTGCTCCTAACCTATTTGGCCTATTTGGGTGGGGCTGTCCCCGCCATAGTATACAATGGAATTTTAGTTGCCATCGAATACCTGTCCCCTATTCTTCCCAATGAAGGCTGGATAGCCCAGACTCTACTGGGCACCCTGGCTCCGCTGTTAGGGTTATTGCTGGTCTACCAGTTGTATAACGAGGATATCGCCAAAATCGCCCGCCGGATAAATGAGGGTGAAAGCCTGTGGGGTTGGGCTTTTACCGGTGTGGCAGCCATCCTGATCTTGTGGTTTTCCATGGGAGTGTTTGCTTATGCACCCCGAGTGATCGTTAGTGCCAGCATGCAACCAACCATGAATATTGGCGATGTGGTCATTATTAAACGAGCCACAGGCGATGAAGTCCAGGTGGGCGATGTGATCATGTTCCCTCTAAACAACATGAAAGTCACCCATCGTATAGTCGATGAAACGGTCGAGGAAGGCAAAAAAAAGTATATCACCCAAGGGGACGGTAACCTGGAAAGAGATACTGATCCGGTGCCAGCGCAAGCCGTGCAGGGTAAAGTGGTGACAGTTATACCCAAAGCAGGCCTGCTGACCATTCAGATTCGCAACTTCAGCTAAATATAGATAAACTCTTAGTCCGAAAGGGGCAGCCTTAATCATGAAAGGTAGATTTGATTTAAATAACAATACCCGCCGGTTTTTATTGACTGGCCTTACTATAATCCTTCTCATTACCGGTGGCATGACCGTACTGAAATACTTGCAGCCTACCCAGGAACAAAAGGAAGTCCCGGTCTATTCCTTCGAAAGTACCGCCGGGATCGATTATCAGGTCTTCTTCAGCCCCAACAACTTTTTTCCCCAGCAGTCGGCTGGCCCAGGGCAGGCCTACATTACTCCCCTGACCGAGTATGTCGAGGCCCATTTCAATTACCTTTTGACCAGTGATGAACCGGCTGATATCCAGGGGCAGTATTCCGCCACCGCTCTGCTGACCGGTTATGTCGAAAAGAAACAAGGCGAAGAAAGAATCAAAGTTAAAGCCTGGGAGATAAACAACAACGTGGTTCCGGCTACCCCCTTCTCCGGACAGCAGGACAGGCTGGAACTGAGTACTGCAGCCCCCATCAATATTAGACACTATACTAATTTTGCCGAAACAGTGGCCAAGGAAATCAGATTCTCGGCCGATGTAGTGGAATTGAAGGTCACCTATGATATTGCCGGCACGGTAAAAACTGAGCAGGGAGAAACCCAGCTACAGGCCGCTCCTTATATGCTCATTCCTATTAAGGGAAACTCTTTCATGGTAGAAGGAGTCCTGGAAGATAAAAAAGAGGGCAGTATAACTGAGATGCAGACCGTACCGATTCCCGGGATCGAGCAAACCCGGCTAACCTGGCTGATCATCAGTTGTGTTATGTTGATACTCCTGGTGGGAACCTGGGTGGTTACCCGCGGAACAACGCCAGATCCTTTGCTCCGGGAATTGGCCAGTATTTTCAAGAAGCATGGCGATCGTATTGTTCATGTTGCCGAAGGCCTACCGGGAATCTCTAAAGATCTGCTCCTGAAGGTAAATTCCTTTGAAAACTTGGTTGCAGTTGCAGACGAGATCTCCCAGCCTATCCTTTATGAAATGGTGGCAGAGGAGATCCACAACTTCTATGTGATTGATGACCCTTTGCTCTATACCTATCATCCATCACCACTATTGTTAGAGCATGATGTTTCGGAAAGTATTGGTTCCGCCAGAAAGACAGATGAAGTGGATTTTTGACAGGCTACCATGACTCTTGGAAATCGTGAAAAAGTCCTGTTTTGACCCTATAGTCATTATCCTGAAAGATTTTGTATATTGTCATCCCAAGGAAAAAACGTCCGAAGGATCTTTCCCGTCTTAGACCAGTCAAGATTCTTCGATTTCGTCTCAGAATGACCAATGACTCTTTTTCAGTATCTTGAGACTTGTTATGGGCTTTGCATTATCTGCCTGTAATTTACATATATATGCAAAAAGGAAGGTGAGTGGATGAAAAAGCTGGCCTGTTTATTGATCACCCTATTCCTGAGCCTGGCTCCTATTTCCATGGCTCAGGCTGATCAACCTAAAGACTTGGTGGATTGGATGCCTGAATATCTGTCCAGTGATCCACCCGGTACTTATGACTACTTGGATCCCGGCAATCCTAACTCACCTGCTGATATCGGAAGTTTGGAATGCCGCCTAAACGGGACAAACTATCTGGAATTCACCATTTCGAACGGTTATCCAGGTTACCAGGCCTGGGTAGATGCGGAAGTGACCAACATCTCCGGAAAACCCGTCGAGTGTGTGGGTATAGAGCTTATCGATAAGCCTGAGTGTATCTTGGTGGCCGTTACCGATAGAGACGGTCAGTCTTTACAGAACAAGACCCTGGACAAGAACAGCCAGCAGTCCATAAGGGTTATCACTCGCATTCGCCAAAATGCGGATCAAGCATCGGAGTATCGCTTCCAAATAAAACTGATCTACCAGCAAACGGGAGGAGGGCCACCTGACGATCCTCCTGATCCGCCATATGATCCTCCTGATCCACCGTATGATCCGCCAGATGATCCACCATATGATCCACCATATGATCCACCAGATGATCCATTTAGTAAGAAAGAAGTTACCGTACTTCCGGAGCCCCCTGCAGGAGCACTAAGCTTGGCAGATGCACTGGATGAACTGCCGCTTACAGGAGGAAACATGCTACTCTTTCTGGGTATTGGATCCTGCCTGGGGGGCGTGGGAGCCTTGATTAGGAAAATTGGCAAATAAGCAAGTGATTTTGCCAGCGGTGTTCTACAATGAATGCCGCTATTTTTATTCAAGTGAATACCTGGATCATGGATTGGTGACTCTATTAATACAGTTCAATGAGAAACCAGAGGCGTTCACAATGAGGATACCTTATGTTTAATAAACCAACGACATTCTCACCTCATGATCTAGCCCGTGGGTGGCTCTATTTATTGATGCTGCTATTCCTCATCATTTATCTCAACTTGTATGATATCTTACATACTATGCAGCTTATCCGGGAGGGCCTGGCCGTGGAAGGCAACCCGCTGATGCGGTATCTGCTGGAAAAAAGTCCTGCTGGTGCCGTAATGCTAAAGATGACGGTGGCGGCTTTCTTTGTAACTGTTGTTGGCATCTATGCGCGGATAAACTTTCAGCGGGCTCTAGTGGCATCTGCTCTGGTAGCAATGCTGTATAGTCTGGTGGCTATCTGGCATCTTACTGGATTACACCTCACTACTTGGTATATATCCACGTTCCAATAAAAGACCCGGGCGTTTGCCCGGGTTTTAGACTTACTAGAAATTATGGTTTGGCTTGCAGGGTGGCTGGCAGAGTGACTAGGTTGCCCTGGCGGATGATTTCCAAGGTGATTTTATCGCCTACTTTGTGTTTGGATACTGTTTCTTGCAAGTGAGTACCTGATTTTATTTTGGTTCCGTCAATAGCGGTTATTACATCCATCCGCACTACACCAGCTTGGGCCGCAGCACTGCCGCTGACCACATCTACTACCAGTACTCCCTGGATATCAGAGCTCAGTCCAACCTCGGCTCTCACCTCATCATTTATATCACTCATACTTATTCCCAGGAAGGGACGCACGATTTTGTTTCCACTGATCAGATCCTTTAAGACCTCACTGACTGTACTGGTGGGAATGGCAAACCCAATACCCTGTGCCTGAGCATTAACAGCCGTGTTGATGGCTATGACTTCACCGCGCAGGTTTAGGAGCGGCCCTCCAGAATTACCGGGGTTGATAGCAGCATCTGTCTGGATCAGATTCTTGTAATTGCGATCCTCAATAGTTATAGGACGGCCGGTAGCTGAAATCACTCCGGTAGTGACAGTATGATCCAACCCATAAGGCTGACCAATGGCGATCACCCATTCACCCACTCTCATCTTATCGGAATCTCCCAGAGTAAGTACCGGATAATTGTCACCTTCTATTTTCAGTACCGCCAGATCCAGTTCTCTATCCTGTCCTACGACCTTAGCTGGAACTTCCTCTGTTTTTCCGTTAAGTTGAACTGTTACCGAAACAGCATTTTCAACAACATGTTGATTGGTTAATATATACCCGTCTTTGGTTATCAAAAATCCTGTACCAATGCCAGTTTCATAGCGCGGACTGTTATCGAACTGGAACTGGTGGCCAAAGAACTGACGGAAAAATGGATCATTAAAAAACGGATTGTCGGCTATCGAGACTGTAACCTGTACTTTTGCCTTGACATTCACTACTGCCGGGCTAGCTTTTTCTACGATATCAGCTACCGTCATAGCACCCTGAGCCAGAGGTAGGGAAGCCGTTACAGCATCCGGAGACGTATCTGCTTCTACTTGTACTACCTGGGGATCTTCCTTACCTGTAAAAGCTGCCCACAGAGAGGTTCCCTGTTGATCAGCCACAAACGCGCCCCCCAAAACGAATGCTATAACAAACAAAATCAGAATTTTGGTAAATTTCTTCACTATTATTTCCACTCCTTTCTGGTAGTCCCCTTGCTCATAATTATAACCAAGAAATGTGAATGTTCCGTGAAAACTTAGCGATAATTGTTTGACTTTTTTATCAAAAAAACTTAGGATTCCTTGAATTATAACTGATCTACCCATCCCGTTTGCACAAAATCCAATTAATTTATATAATTATGAGCATTATTAACATCCGAGGTAGCTGGCTGATGCAAACAACCGCTCTATTTACTACCGCCTTTGTTGTGGGCTTATCCGGGGCCATGATGCCCGGGCCACTGCTGACTGCCACCATGGTTTCCAGTGCAGAAAGAGGCTGGGGAGCCGGTCCGCTAATAGTCCTGGGGCACGCTCTGTTGGAATTGGCACTGGTAGCAGCCCTTTTGGCTGGAATCGCCCAATTCCTGGTTCAACCCAGAGTAACCACGGTCATTGCATTGGTAGGCGGAGTTTTCTTGGTATATCTGGGCATTACCATGATAAGAGATGTATGGTCAGGCCGGCTAAGTTCAATCCAGGCTAGCAGCACTGATGGATCTGCCTCAGCACCGGTATCCATGCATCCTGTATTAGCCGGGATACTCATATCACTTTTTAATCCCTACTGGTCTATCTGGTGGGCAACCGTTGGGCTGGGTTATCTGACCTTTGCCCTAAATAGCGGTCTGTCTGGAATAACATCCTTCTTTTCAGGTCACATACTGTCTGATCTGGCCTGGTATACCCTGGTAGCCATTGCAGTCAGTAAAGGCCAAGCCTTGTTGTCTCCTCGAGTATATAAGGGGTTGCTGGTCGGCTGTGGCTTATTTATGCTGGGTCTAGGCATATATTTCTTCTACTCGGGCTTAACGACATAAAAAAGCCCGTCATTAACGGGCTCAATAATATCATGTTCTGTTAAGTAGCATTCTCTTTACTCTTCCAGTAAATCTCTCTCCTGGGTGATGGTCAGACCGTGCTGATCCATCCAGAACTGGAAATCCCAATCATCTTCTGGTTTCCAGGGTCGGGACATAGAGAAATGGATCTTCAGAATGTTCAGTAAAGCCCTTATCATGATGCCTCACCCTCCTTACAGGCTCCCCCGGGAGCCTAATAACTGCTGGTTCAACAGGCACTTATCTAAAACAGATGTGTAAACCCACCTGACCTAACGGACCATCTGAACTGTTATGCAATTATCCACCAACTCTATTCTTTCACCTTCATCATACTACG
>ENA-UOUL01001200-UOUL01001200.1-bioreactor-metagenome-genome-assembly--contig:-NODE-1200-length-38310-cov-26.222844_pt1 | contig 38310 bp, 25 predicted proteins | sample MGYA00249838_ERZ747220 | MGnify/ENA primary metagenome ERZ747220 (study PRJEB28778, sample SAMN05720191) | bioreactor metagenome | isolation source: Anaerobic biogas reactor | place: USA:Washington... | reverse complement strand
GCTTTCGGGGCCCCCAACATCGCCGCCGCTCTCCGACGCAACGCCGCCCGACCTTCGACCGTCCTCCGATGGATCAACTCGCCCATCACTCAACGAAAATGAAAAGACCCTGCCCTAGGGCAGAGGCGGTTGAGTCCGCTTCCACTCGGTCCGGTTGGCGGGCGCGGGCCGCTCGCGCCTCACCGGTGGGTTCTCCTCCAGTAGCCGCAGGCACTCCGCCACGGCCGCCTCCAGCTGCGGATCGCCTCCCGCGATGACCTCGGCAGGCCACTGCTCGACCTCGATGTCAGGGGCGACGCCCACATTCTCCACGTCCCACTCGCCGTCGGCGTTGAAGAAGGCGAAGGAGGGCGCCGTTATGGAGCCCCCGTCGATGAGCGGCGGATACCCGCTTATGCCTACGAGTCCGCCCCACGTTCTAGTGCCCACCAGGGGGCCGATCTTCATGGCTCGGAACATGAAGGGCAGCATGTCGCCGCCCGAACCGGCGAAACGGTCGATGATCATGACCTTCGGACCGAGAACCCCTGCGTTGGGCGTCATCGTGGGCGGCCCGTCACGTCCGACGAAGTACCCACGCACTTCGCGCGCCAGGATGTCGACGATATGGTCCGCGATGTGCCCGCCTCCGTTATAGCGCTCATCGATGATCATCCCGTCCCGGTCCTGTTGGGCGAAGTAATAGCGGTTGAAGGCGCTGTAGCCGCCCCCACCGGTGTCAGGAACCCAGACGTAGCCGATGCGTCCACCGGAGACCTCCTCGACGCGACGCCGGTTCCCCTCGATCCAGGCGCGATTGCGCAGTCCGAACTCGTCGCCGAAGCTGGTCGGAGATACGACCTCGGTCCAGCTCTCGGCGCCGTCGGGGGTCTTGCTCAGCTCGAGCCTCACTTGGCGCCCCACCTTGTTCTCCAGGGCGCGGTAGATGCTGTCGGAGCCTCGCAGTTGCTGACCCTCGATGGCGATGATGTAGTCGCCCTCGTCCGCCTTCACTCCGGGCGCGGCGAGAGGACCCATCATCGAGGGCGTCCAGCTCTCACCCGTGTAGATCCGCTTGATGCGGTACCGGCCGTCCTCGATGGAGTAGTCGGCCCCGAGCATACCAACGGAAACCGAGGGAGGCCCTTCGAAGTAGTCGCCGCCGCCCTGGTAGGCGTGGCCGACCACGAGCTCTCCCTGGAGCAACTGGAAGAGGTAGGTGAGGTCGCCGCGATTCGCCACATGCTCGACGAAGTGCCGGTACTTCTCATACATCGCGGGCCAGTCTTCGCCGTGCATCGTCGGGTCGTAGAAGAACTCCCGGAGGATGCGCCACGCCTCGCCGTACATCTGGCTCCACTCGGCTCGGGGATCGATCTGGACCGTCATGCCTCCCAGATCCAAGCGCCCGTCGCCGGCATTGATGCGTCCCTTGGCGTCGGCAATGTACCACGAGCCACCGCTGCTATAGAGCAGTTTGCTGCCGTCGGCGCACAGGGCAACGTTGTCGGCGCCTTCGAGCACCGTCGACGACTCCGCGCTCTCGACGGTGAACTTCTTGAGGGCGCCGCCCGCGAAGTAGAACACCGTGCCCTCTGCGGGTCCCTGCATCATCCAGTCCACGTCGCGGTCGCCAGGGATGCGCATGGGCAGGATACGCTGGTTGATACCCTCGAGGTCGACATCGATGAGATCCTTGTCCTCCTCATCGGTCGGTGATTCCTCAGCACCCTCGCCCTGCTCCCCGGCAGGCTCTTCCGCTGTTGCCTCGGCCTCCTCGGCTTCCCCCGATGTTTCGTCGCCGTTCTCCCCGCTCGGCTCCTCGGAAGGCTCGCCGGGTTCCTCCGATGCTTCCGGCTCCTCGATCTCCTCCTCGTCGCTCTCCAGCAGCCACGGGGATGGCTCCTCGTCGCTGAGCAGTACGATGTAGGGTTGGTAGCTGATGGATCGCTCGTAAGAGCTCATATCCATTCCGGCATTGGCGTGCATACCGTAATCGGTGCTGGCCATCAGGTAGAGGTACTTCCCGTTCCGATCGAAGGCGGGGCTGACCGCCGCCGCCAATCCATCGGTGATGACCGTGCTCGTCAGCGTCTCCGTGTTGTAGAGCGATACCGAGGAGAGCCCATTGGGGCCGTTCTCCCCGTAGGCTATCCACTTGGAGTCCGGCGACCAGACACCGCCGCTCGTGAGCCCATAGGGGGCGAAGTGAACGATGGTGGCTTCCTCGGACTCCACGTCGAGCGTCCATATGCGCCGGTGGCAGTCCTCGTAGAGAAGCGTCTTCGAGTCTGGCGACCACTGCGGCGAGTTGTAGAAGGAGGGTTCGGGCAGGTTGATCTGGCGCGGCTTCTCCAGTCCCGTCTGCTCGCCGATCTTGATGTGGTACTCGCCCCCCTCATCCGAGAACCAGGCGATCATCCGACCGTCGGGCGACCAGGTGGGAAGCCGGTCATGGACCCCCGTGCTCTCGGTGAGGTTCCTGACATCGCCCTTCTTGCCAGGCACGGTGAAGATGTCGCCCCGCGCCTCGAAGAGCGCCCTGGCGCCCTTGGGGGAGATCTCATAGGAGCGGATCATGGAGGCCGCGTTCTCCCACCGTGGCCGTGTGTCGCCCCGGTCCACTCGAACGTCGATCTCGAGCCGACGCTGGCTGCCTTCGGCGATGTCATACACGTGGAGAGCGCCCGCCTGCTCGAAGACGATGGCGTCCTTGCTGGCGCTCGCGGACTTGATGTCATAGTCCCGGAAGTGGGTGAGTTGCTCGATCGCTCCGTCTGGGCTGTACCGGAACAGGTTCATCGTCCCTGCGCGATCTGAGAGGAAGTAGATGTCCTCACCGATCCACATCGGGTTCAGATCGTTGCTGTTGTCCCGCGGGATCATCTCCACGGAGTAGTCCTCCATGTCGATGATCCATATGAGTGACGTCCGCCCGCCCCGGTACCCTCGCCAGGAACCGATGGCGTCCGAGAACGGGCAGTAGGCCATCCGGTCACGGCGGGGCGAGAAAGAGCCCGTGTGGGCCCGCATCATCGGGAGGGGCTCGTCTACCTCCGCGTTCGGGGCAATCGTCCACAGTCGGGTAGTCGGATAGGGATCGGCCCCGTCCCGCGCCGACGCGAAGAGGATGCGACTGCCGTCGGGTGTCCAGCCTCTGACGCCGTCGCCCGAGGGATGGTATGTCAGCCGTCTCGGCTCCCCGCCCGAGATAGGCACCACGTACACATCGGTATTCCCGTCGTACTGGCCCGAGAAGGCGACCCACTCTCCGTCAGGCGAGATGCGTGGCGACCACTCATCCCCCGCGGCGCTCGTGAGCCGGCGGGCCTCTCCCCCACTGAGCGGCGCGAGCCAGATATCCCCGGCATAGACGAAGGCCACCGAGTCGGGCCCGATGCCTGGATCCCTGAGCAGGAGGGTACCCTGGGCCGATGGGGCGCTTGCCATGATAGCCAGAGCCATGGGTGTGAGAAGCCAGAGTCGAGTCCGAACCATGTCATCGTTCCCTTCGAGTCACCGCCATCGCCCGCAACCTCATCGACCGCATGGGCCCGTCGCGTGGCGGGCGGTCGCCATGCAGAGCGAACGGCGGGATGGTAACATACGGGGCTACCGGACGCGTCGCCTACCGGAGGTGGACGAGCTTGCCGCCACGTTGGATGATCGCCCTTTGCCTGGCCCTCTGGGCGTGCCTGCCAGCCCTCGCTCAAGACGAAGCACCACCACCCGACCCACCCAGCAGCCCTCCGGTTGAGCAGCCCTCTGCCCCACCGGAGCCGGCCGCGCCTCCTGCGGATGCTCCCGTGGCCCCCGCGACCGATCCCGAGCCTGCGCAGGATCCAGCGGAGCCCAGCCAGCTCCCGGCGCCGCTTACGGGTGGTGCAGCCGAGGCCGGTGGTTCAGAGGCGCCGACTGCCGAGGCGCCTGAAGGACCCCTGGTCTCCGAGGATGACGGCCCGGCGGACGACGACGGCGCCGCTGAGGCGGACGCCGGGAGCGACGTACCTCTGCCCCCCGCCCTAGCCACCCCGGACCGGCTGGCTGAGATGCTCGAGCGCCTGGACGCGGAGGTGGCGCCTACTGAGGAGCCTGGTCGCGCCACCGATAACCTCGCGGAGACGCTGCTTCGCGAGGCGCGGCTCGGAGTAGCGAGTGCAAGCACGGCTCTGGCCGAGGCGGAGCTGGAGCTCCAGCGCCTCCAGCAGGAGGCGACGGCCCTTGCACGGACGATCCGGGCGTACCCGCAGCGGGTCGTCCGCGGCGAGTATAGCGTCGGCCAGGCCACCGAGGAGATCGCCCGGCTTGCGAGCGAGCAGAAGCGTTACGACGAGCTCTACGAGACCCTCTCGCAGGATCGACTTGCCGCACAGGAGCGTGCAGCCGGTTTCGCTGACCTAGCCGCGCGGGCTGAGGCCCGCTTGGCCTCCCGGTTATCCGATCCGACCGTGCGCAATGCCCTCGCCAAGGTGCGGGAGCGCGCCCAGCTAGCTGCTCGCCTGGCGGATGTGCTCTCTCGAGGGGTGGCCCTCTCGGCCGCGAACGCCGAGGCCGCCTCTGAGGCGATCGCGGCCATTCAGCACGTGGTGGCCACGGCCGCCGAACGAGCTCTGCTCTACCGGTCACCGGAACGGGTCTACCATCGCCCACCCGATCAGGCTCTCTACGACCTGAGACAGCTCATCCCCGCGGCCTTCGGGCGTCCAGGCCCAGGAAGCTACGTGCTGGCCTACTGGCTGCCCTGGACCCTCGGCATCGTCGCCCTGGCCGCGGGCCTGGACTGGCTCCTGGGGCTAGCCATCGTCGCATTCGCCCGACGCCGTCCAGGGAGGAGCCCGAGCACGGGCGCCGAGATCGCCCTCCTGATCGCTCGTAGGCTGGCCGCCGTGGCCGCCGTTCGAGCCGTGTGCGAGGCCTTCGCCCTGCAGGCCGCCACGGGCCGTTTCTACGCCACCGCCGCGCTGTTGTCGCTGGCCGCCCTCACCCTTCATGACCTGTTCCACCGCTACCCCGTGCCCGATGACTGCCCCGATCGCGACGCCCGACTCTGGACCCGCCGCTGGCTCCAGGGCATCGCGGCAGTCACGGCCTTGTGCCTGCCCCTCATTCTGACCCTTCGAGCATTGGGGTACCCTGCGGAGCTTGCCGTCGCCCAGATCGAAGCCGTCCTCGGGACGGCGCTGGCCACTATGGTCACCGTCTGGCTCTGGCCCGCCGGGACACTCGCCGCGGTAGGAGGCTGGCCCGTCCCCTACTGGCAGGCGATCGTGCAACGCGAGGGCGCCACGCGTCCGGTCGCCATTGCCCTAGCGATCTCCGTTACAGCCGCCCACTGGCTCGGCTGGATGAACCTCGCCCGCGCCCTCGCGACGGCTCTCTCCCTGAGTTTCGTCACGATCCTGCTCGCCCTGACGCTCGACGAGTGGATCAAGAGCGGCTACGGGGCCCGTGGCGACGAGGAGCGCCCAGCCCGGAGTCCGCTCATGTCCGCGGCGATCATCCTCGTTTGGATGGCTGCGGCATGCGCCGTTGCCTGGGCCTGGGGCCTGCGCGTCTACCACATCGACCGGGCGCTCGCATGGTTGAGCTCGCCCGTCCTGTCGGTTCAGGGGGTCCGTGTCTCGGCATTCAGCCTGGCCCGGGGCGTGGGCGTCGCCGTGGTCGTGATCCTCATCGGCAGGTTGTTGCGTGGTTGGATCGAGCGTCAGACCTTCGGGGGGCGGATCAGCGAGGGGGCACGCTTCGCCGCCGCCACCCTGACGTACTACCTCCTTGTGGCGGGCGGCATCCTGGGCGGCGTGCTCGCCGCGGGGCTGGGCCTGAGCGTCCTCACGGTCTTCGCGAGCGTGGCCGGCGTCGCCATCGGCTTCGGGAGCCAGGACATCGCCCGGAACTTCATCAGCGGCCTGATCATTCTCTTGGACCGTTCGATCAACGTCGGCGATTTCGTGACCATCGGGACCGCCGAGGGCACGATCGTCGAGATCAACATCCGTTGCACGACCCTCCGCACTCCGGACAACCTCCGGGTGATCGTCCCCAACAGCAACCTCGTAGGGCAGCAGATGGTCAGCGCAAACCAGCTCGACCGGCGCCTGCGCGTCTCGCTGGATGTGCAGGTCGATCCGCAGGCTGACCCAGACCAAGTCACCGAGATCCTGCAGATCGCGGCACGCTCCCACCCCGCCGTGCTCGGCGATCCGCCGCCCGAGGTGTGGATGTCCAGGCTTGCCGCGGCCTCTCTGAGCTTCCAACTGCAGATGTGGACCGACCGCATCGAGGCGAGGCAGGAGGTCATGAACCAGGTGCTCACAACCATCTGGCGGGAGCTCAAGGCTCGGGGGATCGACCTGGTATAGGGCGGCTTGCCGAACCGCCGCTGGGCCGGCTATACTCGTGAGTACGGCGTCGGGGCGTAGCGCAGCCTGGTTAGCGCGACTGCTTTGGGAGCAGTAGGTCGTTGGTTCGAATCCAATCGCCCCGACCAGGAGCGGAAGTAGCTCAGTTGGTAGAGCGTCAGCCTTCCAAGCTGAGGGTCGCGGGTTCGAATCCCGTCTTCCGCTCCAACCGCGCCTCCTCTTCACTGTGGGCGACGCCCCTCGCCCTCGTGCCGGCCCGTAGCTCAGTGGATAGAGCGACTGCCTTCTAAGCAGTGGGTCGGAGGTTCGAATCCTCCCGGGCCGGCCAGATGCAGACTGCACAGAGCCGCTCGCCCACGGCGACCGGGATGTGCTTTACATCGGGGAGTCCTCCCCCCCTGTACCCCGTCCTCGCGGCGGGTCGGGAAGCCTACGGGCGGGCGCTGACCGAGGAGGATGTCCAGCCCACTGCGACTCTGCCCGCGGGTTGGATCCGCGAGAGGCCCCGGCCCGTCCGCCGTCGAAATGCGAGCGACGCGATACTGGATTCCGTAAGTGCGGGAGGCTGCGCCGATGTCTCAGCAGTACAGCGATGAGGATCTCAAGCGGATCGCCGATGCGGCAGGCTGCTCACTGGAGGCGGCTCGGGCGCGCTTGGCGTCGGCGGGCGGCAGTGTTGAGGCCGCCCTCGCCCAGGCTCGGACGCCGCAGGCGCGGAGCAAGGCCTCTCGCTATGCCATCCTGGTGATCGCGGTCGGCGTGATCGCGGTGGGCATCGCCTTGGTCGCGGTGTTCATGACTCCGGAGCACTCGGGCGATCTTCCGCCGGCGGTGGGGGAGGTGGAGGGCGGGTCGCTCGCGCTTGATACGCGCGCCTTCAGCCTCGAACCCGGGCATACCTACACCGCCTCGGGCTCTGTGCCCGTGCTGGCCGAACTCGAGCCATCGCCGGGTTCCGATGCCAACACCCCCACCATTACCGAGGTGCCCGCTGGCGGAGAGTTCACCGTTGTGGATACGGCCCAGCGCTTGGGCGGAGAGACGCTGTACTCGGTGACGGTCTCCGACGGTGGCACGACGGTCGAGGGCTGGATCCACCCCGTCTCGCTGATGACCATGGAGATCACCGAGGTCGAGCCCACGAGGTGACCCGGAAGCTCTTGCGACCGATGACCTGCCCACCGGCGGTCAGGGCTGCGGTGTAGTCGCCCGGCGGCAGGCTGCCTCCGCCTCCCTCTGCACTAGGGCGCCAGCGGATGCTGCGAGAACGAGGGGGACGGCAAGCGAGAACCAGGTGCGTCTCATCGTCATCCCCCCGAGTCAGACGGTCCGCGCATTGATGCGAGGATAGAGCGTGATCACCTCGTCTACAACGTGATCTTCAGCGCGTAGGCGTGGTCGCACGGCGGCTTGGCGGGTAGACGCACACGGAGCCCCTCGGGTCGGCGCTCCCACTCCAGCCGGTGACGGCACCCCAGCAATCGGACCTCGCGGACGGGACGCTCACAGAGGCGCAGGTCCGCCCCAAGGGAGCGTACCGTGGCAATCTCCCCGGGCCAGCCTAGCAGGATGGCGTAGAGCAGACTGCGCCCGCGGCTGGTGAAGCGGACGTCCTGGCCCGTGTAGCCCGCGCGCTTGGTGTCCGTGAAGTGGCCCTCGAGCACCTGGGTCGGGCCTTCGCCGTACACACGCCACGGCCGGGTGCCGTAGATCGCCTCGCCATTCACCCGCAGCCAGGACCCAATCGACCGGAGGATCCGCTGGTCCTCTTGGGGGATCGTGCCGTCCGCCCGCGGACCGACGTTCAGGAGCAGCGCGCCGTTCTTGCTCACGATGTCCACGAGGTCGCCGATGATGTGAGTTGGGGTCTTGTAGTCCATCCCGTCCACATAGCCCCAGGAGTTCTTCGCGACCGCCGTATCCGTCTGCCAGAAGAAGGGGTGCATGGATGACAGGCCTCCGCGCTCGATGTCCCACACGGCGGTGCCCGGCGGGTAGGCGTCGTTCTTGTAGTTGATCGCCACCCCCAGGTCCCACTCCCAGCCGCGGTTGTAGAGGTACGCGGCGAAGCGGCGCAGATAGGGCTTGAATACAGGCTGCTCGATCCACCAGTCGAACCAGATGAGCTGCGTGCGGTACTTGTCGACGATCTCGCAGGTTCGAGCCAGCCAGTCCTCCAGGAACACCTGGTTCGGCTGGACGCTGTCGGGCTTGGCGGGGCCGTAGAAGTCGGCGTAACGGGGATCCTGGACGTCGGACTCGAACGCCATTCCCCCGTTCATGAACCACCAGTGTTCGGCGCGGTGGGTCGAGGCGCCGAAGACCATGCCCCGCGCCCGCACCGCCTCAGCCAGTTCGCCCAGCACGTCGCGCTTGGGTCCCATCCGAGTCGCACACCACTGGGAGAAGCTGGAGTCGTACATCGCGAAACCATCATGGTGCTCCGCCACGGGTACCACGAAGCGAGCCCCCGACTTGGCGAAGACCTCTGCCCAGGCTTCGGCGCTGAACCGCTGCGCACGGAACCGCGGGATGAAGTCCTTGTACCCGAACTCCTTGTGCGGCCCGTAGGTCTTCAGGTGATGCTCGAACTCGGGCGTCCCCTGGAGATACATCTGCCGAGGGTACCACTCGTTCCCGAAGGCCGGGACACAGTACGGGCCCCAGTGGACGAAGATGCCAAACTTGCCATCCACGTACCATTGGGGCGGCCGGTGATCGAGCAGCGACTCCCACGTCGCCTCGAAGGGACCGTTAGGCGTCTCAATCGGCTTGCGAGCCATAGGTCAACTCCCCTCCCGCAGGCTTGGCAGACCGCTCACCACACGCGAATCAGAGCAGTGCCCACCCCGGGCGCCTCGAAGGGCCCGGGGGTTGGTCTGGAGGCGCTGCGAGCGATGCCGAGGTAGTCAAGATCCACCGTGATGGGCGTGCCATCGGGGTTCTCATACGGCAGGCCGGTCACATGGGCCGTCCCGAGCCCCTCGGTCGTTACCAGCGTCGTCGAAGCCTGGCGGAGGGATCGGTCCAGGCTGATCTTGAGGTAGGCGGCCTCATCCCCAAGGATGAGCTCCCAGGCGGGGTCGCCGCCCCGCGTCACGACGGGCGCCTCTTCCCGAGCAGAGGGCTCGGCCCCGAACACATGGACACTGCCCGCCACCATCAACGGCAGTGGCCGACCATCGTAGCCCCATAGCCCGCGCCCGCTGATCCAGCGGATCTCCCTCAAGTCCCCCCTGTGGGCTACCGGCACGGGCGCTCCATCACCAATGAAGAGGTTGTTGAGGAAGCGGTCGTCGCCGCCCTCGATCCGCCTGAGACCCGCCACTTCGGTGCTGTGCGCCGGATGGAACGGTGTCTCACGGCGTGGCTCCGGCGAGTTGGTGATGCGGCCGGCGAACAGGTTATGCGCGTAGGCGCCGCCCTGGGACATGTCGAGCAGGCTCGTCGCGGAGAGGAATAGGTTGTTGTCCGCGAGGAACGGCCCATGGTTGACCTCCACGAACAGGTCCTGCCCGGGATTGTCGTGCAATAGGTTCCCTGTGACACGCGTGCCTTGGGCCATCCAGTCCAGCCAGATGCCCATAATGCAGCGGTAGATGTGGTTCCCGCGGATGGTCGCGTCGATGGCGCCGTGGATCTTGATGCCGGCCATCTCGGCGCCCCCGAAGAGGCCTCGCATGTTGGCGTCATGGATCACGTTGCCCTCGATGGTGCTGAAAGCGGCCCCCATGCTCCCCACCAAGCCCGCCTGCTCGCAGTGGGAGATGCGGTTGTTTCGCACGATGTGCCCGCCGACGCGCTCTTTGGTCCAGGGGATTTGGAAGGCGTGGGCCCGCTCGATGGTCGCCACGTAGCCCTCGGCGGTGTTCGCCGAGGTGTTGTCATGCTCGTCGCCGTGCTTCCCGAGGGTGATGCCGGTGCACATGGAGTGACTGATGACGTTGTCCTCGATCACCCACCCCTTGCTCCAGTGGGTTCCGAGGAGCCCGATCTGCTCGGCCGTGGGCGGCGCCCATGGCGTTGCCGCGTGTCGCATCGTGAAGCCGCGTACGGTGATGTAGTCCCGGCCGGGTTCGTCGGGATAGAAGACGGATTGCCGCACATTGATCTCCACGAGCCGCTCGTTGGGGTCGACGCCCTCGAACTGGGCCCATAGGGTCGTGTTGTGATCGCCCACTTCGGCGAACCAGAGCTGTGGGTTCAGCCCCCGCTGACGCAGGATCTCCTCATCCGTGCCATCGGCGCGGAACAGCAGGCACAGGTCCTGAACCCCCGATTGGGGCGTGATCTCGGGGGTGATGGAGACCCAGCGCTGCCAGTCGCCGGTAGAGCGGACGCGTCCCTGCCCGATGACCTCGCCCTGGGGCCCTCCGAGGCGGATCTGGATGACGCCGCCGTTGGTCGCCGACGCCACGCGGAGTTCCATCCTCTCAGCGCCTGCGCCGAAGTCCACATCCTCGTACCGTGTCCAGTCGCCATGCTCGATCCAGCCGATGCACTCGCCACCCTCGGTGCAGGGCGCCGTCTGAATCCCCGCCTGCTCCACGAAGCTCACCGCGGGGACGCGGTCCGCACCACCTGCGGGCCGGAACCACGCCACATTCAGCAGGGTTCCTGTGTTGGCCGACGTGAGCCAGGCCGGTTTGTCTCCCGCGGGCATCAGCACCTCATCGAGCGAGGCAGCCTCGGTGAGCCAGTCGCCATCGAGATAGACGGCGCCCGTATGGTGCGTACGCCCGCGCCCATCGAACCAATCGCCCCGGATCGGGTCGGCGTAGGGGTTGAAGTCACCGAAGAAGCTGTTCGGCAGCGTCACCCGCCACACATCGTCCTGCTGATGGACCCAACCCCGAATCTCCTCGGAGCCGCGGATCTCCACGCGCTCCCCAGGAGCGGCGCGGTAGACGATCCGCCGATCATCGGACTCGCCACCCCGGGGCGGGTTGACGCGCTCCCGGTAGAGGCCCTCGTGGACCGTAACGGTATCCCCGGGCTGAGCGAGGTCCGCGGCCCGCTGAATCGTTCGCAGTGGCGACGACCTGGTCCCCGGGTTCGCGTCATTGCCGTCTCTCGCCACGTGTATCTCGGCGGCGAGGACATTCGCTGCCATCGCCAGTGCTGCTATGCAGACCATCGACCATCTCACTGGTGGAGCCTCCTTTAGTAACGGAGCGTAGCGTTAGGCCAGCGCGCTAGGGTGCCCTCTTCAGGCCCTCGTGTCGCACGACCCAGGAGCCGTCGTCGGGGAAACCAGGAGCCTCACCCTCTGGCGCACCGTCCCAGCCGGCGGCCATCATCGCGGCGGCGTAGAGCAGCCCGCCGTTCCCGGGCAGGTAGGGGCAGGGCCCTCCGGTGTTGACCCCGCGTTCGTCATACCGGTTCTGCTCATGGGCGAGCAGCAGAGCCTCCACCGCGAGCTCGGGCAGACCGTGCCGCGCCGCCGCCATCGCCACCCACGGGAAGTCCCATCCCCAGCGGATGCAGTCCCAGTCCTCGACCATGTGCTCCAGGGTGGCGCGCGCCGTGGCTCGGTCCACGCCGTCCATGGGCGGGAGCATCCCGAATATGCCTATCGCGTCCGGATGGTCGCCCCCGTGGGTGTCGGGCCGCTCGGGCGAGAGCACGTACAGCCCCTCGCTCCGCGGCAGCGGGGCCAGCCCGTTCCGCACCTCCTCCCAGCCCCGGTGCCGGGGTAGACCCAGGCGCTCCCGCCAGCGCTGCGCCGTGTCCAGGCCGAAACGCCAGTAGGCGAGCTCGAACACGGTGTCGTAGGAGGTCGGCTGCTCGCATGCGGCCATCACCGGAAGGAGGTGGTAGACGCCGTCCTGGTCTCGCGTCGGGAAGTCAGCCATGTACTCGGCGGTCGCGAATACGACCTCGCTCCAGCGGTCCAACGTCTCGCGTGTAGGACGGAGCCGGTACTCCAATTCGGCGAAGAAGATGGGGTGCGGCTGCTGCCAGTGCAGGACGAAGCTGCCCATCCACGGCGCCGTTCGCCCCTCCGGTCCTACCTGCTTGCCCCACTTCGCGCCCCTGTACTCGAACTGCTCGGCGAGCTGCCGTGCCACGGGGAGGAACCGCTGGTAGCACTCCAGCGCATCGGTGGCCATGGACCAGCGATCCCACAGGCTGTAGTGGGCCAGGTGCCACCAGACCATCTCCATGTGGAACTGGCTAGCCCAGGGATCGAGGCCCAGCAAACCCGTCTCCGCGGAGGGCCAGGAGCCGGACGAGTGGGCGGCCATCTGGTACTGCGAGAGGACGATGCGCCGTTCCAGCTCCATCCACCGGGGATCCGCGCTGCCCGAGAGGTCTATGGCTCCCCCAGAACGCCAGAAGGTCTCCCACCCCGCGGCCGCCGCTCTGCGGGTCTCATCGAAGCCGGGGAGCCCGGGGAGGGGCTCCTCCGCGAACCCAACGACCATCTCGAGCGGCGCGTCGGCGCCGCCCACGAGCGTGAAGGCGTGCTCCCGCCCGTCCGCGCTCCCCTCGGACCGGCAGCCCGGTGACCACCCTACGCTGACGTGGTAGGTCAGGCCATCGGCCGTCCTGCGAAGGCAAGCGAAGTCCTCCCCCTCCGTCGTGGCAGGCTGGGTCCGGTGCGACCCCGGACGGTCCCAGTCCCCCGCCCACGGGCCCGAACCACTGGAGCTTGGGTAGGGGAACTCCAAGGCCACGGCGAGCCCTCCCGCGCGAACGAGGGGCGAATCGACGCGCACCGCAACCAGGTCCAGGTCGGGGTGTACGCAGGTCTGGACGACGACGGGCGCTTCATCCACCGTGAACCGGCTCGTGTGGAGCCCTGTCCACAGCTCGTAGGTCCGGCTCAACGCGTCCACATCGGTGGGCTCCAGGGCAAGCCCGTCGGCGCGTACCAGGCGCAGCCGGCCGAGGTTCGCCGGGTGCGGGTTGCGGAACATCCACCGGTCGAGTTCCCCATGGCCCGAGGCGTCCTGCATGGGAGCGGCGATGGGCCCGCGCTCGATGGTCCCCGTGACCGGGACGTCGTCGGCAGAGAAGCCCTCGGGCAATGGCTCGCTGTGCCAGGCCCAGTGAGCCATAGTATTGCCGCCGAGGGTCTGGAGGCCCGTGCCGTCCACGCTCACACAGAACTCGCCGTTGCCGAGAGGCACCTCGCTCGTCGGCTCATCCCACCGGATGTCGTGTCGGCGTACCAAGGCGTGGCGGTCGATGCCGGTCTCCTCCTCCCGAGCGGCGGCGCCCCAGGCGCACAGTGCCACTACGGCCAGGGCCGCCACTAGGGCGGCCCTGAGGTCAGCGCGGAATCCTGTCATGGTCGGTTCCTCGCGCATTGAGAGGCCACCAGAGGCCAGCCTACGGAAGCTCGGCGATCCGGATGTTCCGGTACCAGGTCTCGCTGGGCTCGCCCGCATGCACCTGCACCGCGATGATTCCGGTCCGTGCGATGTCCGGGTCCTGCTCGACGTACTCGACCGTCAGGTGCCCGTTCACCCGCAGTTGGATGCGCGCACCCTCGCACCGGACCTCATAGTCGTTCCAGTCCGTGGGATCCACGATGCCAGCGAGGGCCTCGCGGTCGGTCTCCGCGAGCATCCCGCGGCGCGACTCATCGTAGAGGCAGCCCCAGTAGGTCCCCGAGCTGTCCATGTCGGCCTGGTAGCCGCTGACCTCGCGGCTGTCGGGCACACGTGCGGAGCGGAACTGGATGCCTCCGTTCGCGTTCACCGTCTTGCACTCCATTCGGAGCACGAAGTTGCCGTAGCGTTGGGTCGTGCAGAGGAACTCGTTCTGGGGGATGGGGTTCTGGAGGTTCCCGCCCACGATGGCGCCCTCCTCGATGCGGAAGAAGGTCGCCGTGTCGCCCTCCCACCCCTGGAACGTCTCGCCATCGAAGAGGGGCACGAAGACGAGCACGTCATCGTCGAAGGTGCCCAATGCCTCCAGGGCCGCGAGCCGAACCGCCGGGTCCTCGTCGGCCGCCATCCGAAGGATTGCCGCACCGGCGGCGCCATCGGGGCGCTCCGCGAGAGCGGAGATGATCTGCACCTTCCGGTCCGCGCTGACGCCATCGAGGGCGCGCACGAGGCTACCGGTTACCGCCGGGCCGGGGAGCTTCCGCGCCGTGCGGAGCGCCATCCGCGCCTCATCTACATCGCCCGACCGAAGGTAAGCTCCCAGTAGCGGCGCTGAAGCGTCGCCCCGGAGCACCATGGCGCCGGCAATGGCGGCAAGTCGGATGTGGGGCGGCATACCGCGCCCACGAAGGCTTTGGTACAGTGCCATTGCCTCCGCCCGCCGGCCCGCATCCGCGCACGTCTCGGCACAGGCCAAGCTAGCCTCGGCGGCAGCCCCCCGAAGGAAGGGCCCGGCCGTCGGCACGAAACGCGCCAGGAAGCGCGTGGCCTCGGGAGTAGCGATCCGCCCAAGGGCCACCAGGGCCGCCTCCGCGGCGTCCGGCTCGCTCACCAACGCGATGAGGGGCTCCACCGCAGCCCGCTCGCGTCGCGCGCCCAGGGAGGAGATGACTCCCGCCTGGGCAGTGCCCGTGAGCCTAGGCAGGGCCGCCATCAGTGCCTGCCCAGCGCTTCCATCGGGGATCGCTTCGAGGGCCGTGCGGGCGTAGGCGGCGAGTTGCTCGTCGGCCAGCAGAGTCGCGAGGGCCGGCACGGCCTCGGGGCTCCCCAGGATCGCCAACTCCTGGCAGGCCCGAGCCTTCTCGAAGTTCCCCGCATCCGACCTCAGTACGGCGATGTGGTCGCGAACGCTACCCGCCTGGGCCCACGCGGGCGCGACGATGAGTGCCGCCAGGGATGCTAGAGCGATTGCGAACTGCCGATTCCGTGTCATCGTCGTTTCCTCGATCCATGGAGGTCGTGCTACTCGCGCAGAAACCTCGTGGCGCCCCTTCAGAGGTGCCACGGGGGACGCATCGCGCGCGAACGCATCCGATTCGCCTCGTCATCGTTGATGAAGGTCGCCGTTTCGGGATCCATCGTCAGCTTCCGGCCCAGCAGCCACGAGTGGGCGGCCGCGTAAGAGGCCGTGTGAGATTGCCTCATGACCTCGGCATTGGCGTTGGGGAGGGCGCCGGTCTTGATGCAGTCGAGGAAGTTCCGGGAGTGGCTGGCGGACTCCGTCCCCACCAACCGGGGCACGGGCTCCAACTCGGACCTGAGGGACTCGGGCGAGACGGCGATCTCGCCGCTGTCGCCGGTCTCCACCCAGCCCTCATCGCCCTCGAACCGCACGGGACAGGTACCTCGGGAGGTGCCGTAATGCGGGTCACGGTTGCCGAAAGGCTCTTGCAGGAAGTCCACGATGAGCGTTACGCCGTTCGCGTAGCGCAAGGTGATGTTGTCCTCGTGGGTCTCGTATTCGATCGGCAGGGTGTCGTCGGTCTGGTTTGCCCACTGGCATAGGTCGATGGTGTGGGCGCACCAGTCCAGCAGTCGCGGACCCGAGTCGAAGTCGAAATGGCCGCGCCAGCCGCCGTTCACATAGGCGCTGTTGTAGGGCCGCCACGGAGCAGGACCGAGCCAGAGATCCCAGTCGATGGTATCGCGGTCCGGTAGCGGTTCCTCGGGCAGCCAGTCGTAGGTGACGCTGGGATAGTAGCTCGAGGCGTGAAGGGTGTGGATCCGACCCAGCTTCCCGCTGTGGGCGAGATCGACCGCCGCCTTGAAGTTGGCGATGCTCCGTCGTTGAGTGCCCGCCTGGAAGACCCGGCCGTACCGCCGCGCCGTGTCGGCCACAGCCTCGCATTCGGCAATGGTCAGGCTGCACGGCTTCTCGCTGTAGACGTCCTTGCCCGCCTTCATCGCCATGATGGAGCCGAGGCCGTGCCACCGGTCGCCCGTGGCGATGAGTACCGCGTCGATGTCATCCCGGGCGAGCAACTCCCGCATATCCCGGTAGGCGGCGCAGCCGTCGGTTCCGTAGTGCCCGTCGATGCGCGCTTTGATGGACTCCCTCCGGTCCGCCCGCACGTCGCAGGTGGCCACGAACTGCACATCGGGCTCATCCAAGAAGGGGCCCAGGACGTAGGAGCCGCGCGGGCCTAATCCAATCCCGCCCATCACGATCCGCTCCGACGGCGCCACAGCCCCGTCCCGGCCCAGGGCCGATGCGGGGACGATGGCCGGCAGCGCTGCCGCGCCCGCAAACGCCGCCGCCTTCTTCAGAAACTCGCGCCGGCTTCCGCCGACGCCTCGGCGTCTCGCCTTCATCACGCACATCCTTCCAGATGCCGACCCCGGACGGCCAGGCCGTCGCGGGTGTTACGGGAGTTCGTACCCCTCGCGCGGCACGCGCGAGAGCATCGCGTTGCCTTCATCGCAGTTCGTGAAGCGCTCCGCCGCCGGATCCCATCGCAGGATCTCGCCCACCCGGCCGACGTCGCGAGCGATGTTCACAAGGTAGCAGAGCGATGTCGCCCGCTGGCCGTACTCGATATCCGCGGCGCAGCGCTGCCGGCTCTTGATGCACTCGACCCAATCCAGCACATGGTAGTAGCACTCATCCATGGGGTTGGGCCCGGGGTTGTCGGGCGAGGCGATGATGTCCTCGGGATCACTCGCCAGGGCGTTACGTTCGATCTCGAGTTCGCCCGCGTCGCAGAGGAACCGGGCGCCGAGGCCGTGGAGCGTGTTGCCCTGGCGATCCCGATGGAGCCGCAGCTCCACGCCATCGGCGTAGCGCATCGTCACCTTGGCCCGCGGTCCCGCGAGGCTCATATCGTCCGAGTCGGTCCAGATGCTCTTGACCGCCACGGGCTCCTCGAGAACCACCTCGACCGGGCCCGTCTCGTCGGTCCCGAGCGCCCGCTGGATCTGGTCGTAGGCGTGGGTGCCCCAGCCCGTGACTCCAAAGGACATCCCCCCGCCGTCGTAGTCCCACCACTGCGCCCAGCCATAGTGGAGTTCGGGGTGGTAGGGCCGCAGGACGGTCTGGTTCGTCCACTCGTCCCAGAAGGTCGGGCTGGCTCCCTCGGGCAGCGGCTGCCCCGGCTTATCCTCCCAGCGAATCGGGCCCGTGAAGTTCGGCGCGATGACGGCATGGACTTTGCCCAGGGTGCCACTCTTCACCAGGTCGCTCGCCCAGTTGTTGATGGGGATGGTGCGCTGCTGGGTTCCCACCTGGGTCACCCGCCCATAGCGCCGGGCCGCATTGACCATCTCACGGCCCTCGGCGATGGTCAGGCACATGGGCTTCTCGATGTACACATCCATTCCCGCCTGCATCGCGAGAACCGTCACCCAGGCTCGGGTGTGGGTAGTGGTCTCGACCATCACCCCATCCAGGTTCTCCCGCTCGATCATCTCCAGGAAGTTCGTGTAGCGGTTCCACGTCTGGTCGCCCGCCAGGTCATTGACGAAGGAGTCCACCCGGGGCTCCAGGATGTCGCACACTGCGGCCACCCGCAACCCGGGTACCGAACGCAGAGTGTACTCCGCGAGCCAACGCGCCCGTCCGCCGAGGCCGATGATGCCCACATTGACCGTGTCATTCGCCCCAGGAGCCCCGTTCTGCCCGAGGGCCCTGGAGGGGATGATCGTCGGCAGGGCCAGGACCCCGAGACCCGCTTTGATCGCTTCGCGCCGTGTCAGCTTGCCATGTGCCATGGGATGCACGCTCCGCTTCCCGCCCCTGGGCTACCGGCCCACCGGGCGCTCGAGTTCCTTGATCCACACATTGCGGTACTCCACCCAGTAACCCTCCCCGGTATGGGAGTCCTGCAATCCGATGTGTCCGACCAGTGGCTTGTCCCTGATTGCATCCACCGCCCCCGCGTCCACATCCACCGTGCGGGTGTCATCGACGATGACGGAGATCCGAGAGCCCACACAATGGATCTCGTAGGTGCGCCAGATCTCCGGGGTCTCGTCCGGCCTCGGGTTGGCCGCCACGGTCCCGTAGAGGGTGCCCGTGCAGTGGAGGTCGTCACGCGGCGGCTGCTCGTTGGAGATCTGGCACTCGTGGCCGGTCTCCCACGGCGCCCCCTCAGTCGCCGACCGGATGAACACCCCCGAGTTCCCGCCCGGAGATACGCGCCACTCCACGTGAAGGATGAAGTCCGAGTACTGCTCCTTGGACCGCAGCCAGTCGCCGCCCAGGCCGCCCTCGCTGCGGAGCACCCCTTCCTCGGTGATGGCGAACCCCTCGGCCACGCCGACAACATCGAACTGTGAGAGGTCGGAGCCCGTGAAGAGCGGCGTCCAGCCCGCGGGCACCCCCACTTCAGGGGCCGGCGGCAGCTCGCCCGCTTCGAGCGGCTTCAGCCGGATGTTCTTGAAGAAGGCCGCCATCGCGGGGCCCTGGTGAATCTGTATCGCGAAGTGGCCCTCGGAGTAGGCGTCATCCTCGATGTCCACCGTAGTGAGGCCGTTGAGCCGAACCACGACCCGGTCGCCTTGGCAGATGATCTCGAGCTCGTTCCAGTCACCGCGACGTATCACCGTCTCCGCGAGCCCGGCCCAGCCGTCCACCATCACCCCGCGGGGGCCGCCTGCCTCGTAGAGGCATCCCCAATATGACGGGGCGCCGACCGTCCTCTCATCGGACATATCCGCTTGGTAGCCGATGGGGTCGTCGTTGGGCCCGCGCTCCGTGCGGAACTGGATCCCGCTGTTGCCTCCATCGAGCCGGCACGATGCACGGAAAACGAAGTCGTCGAAGGTCTCTTCGCTGTAGAGGTAGACGCTCGCCGGAAGGGTGCCGTCGTTGCGGCCGACGAGCATCCCGTCCTCGACGGACCAGCAATCCGGCCCCTGCCAGCCTTCCAGGCTTTGTCCGTCGAACAGCAAGCGGAAGCCGGCCTCGCGTTCGGCCTCGGTGAGTCGGTTGTCTCCGACGCCCGTGGTCTGGGCCAGGGCCGGCAATGCCATGAGCGTCGCCACTATGGCGGCGCCGAGACGCGTGTTCATGGGGTATCCTCCTGTTTGCACGTTCTGTTAGTCCTTCATTCGGGCTCCGGTCGCCCGGAGCCTTGCTTCAGACCAGAAACGGGGCATCCGCGAGTCGACCTTTCGCCTTGGAACAAGGTTCTCGAGCGTCGACGCGGAACGACTCTCTTGCGGCCGGACGTGGGTGGGGACGGCCATCCAGAGGATCACTAATGGGAGGCGAGGACACGAATGAGCGTACGCGACTTGGCGAGCAAAGCCCTGGAACAGGGCCAAGGCGTTCTTCGGTTGGCGCCCAACTGGGTGCCCCGATCCTTCTGTGTGCCCGGTCGGCGCATCAAGCTGCACCCCGACGACTACTACGCCATGGGCGGCGCACGAGGTGGAATCGACGAGCGATGGTTCGCGTCGACCACGGCCGCCGATAACGGCCCGCTCACCAGTGAGCACGAGGGCTTGAGCATGATCGTTATCGAGGAGGGCGGCCGCGTCGAGAAGTTCCTCTTGGCCGAGGCGATCAACGAACTCAAGGGGGCCATCGTCGGTGATCGCGTTTGGGACGGTCACGGCGGCTGGCCCGCCTACGCCAAGTTCTTCGACAATCAGGGCGCCCTGCCCCACCACATCCACCACAAGGATGAGCATGCGCGCCTGACCGGCCAGTTGGGCAAGCCCGAGGCTTACTACTTCCCGCCCCAGGTGAACAACCACGGTGGCGACTTCCCCTATACGTTCTTCGGCTTCGCCCCGGGCACCACCAAAGACCAGGTGCGCCAGTGCCTCCTCAACTTCACCAAGGGCGACAACAAGATCACGAACCTCGCACAGGCCTATCGGCTCGAGCCCGGCACGGGTTGGGACGTTCCTCCTGGCGTGCTCCACGCGCCTGGGAGCCTCTGCACCTATGAGCCCCAGAAAGCCTCGGACGTCTTCGGGATGTGGCAGTCTCTCACCGGCGAGTCCATCATTTCCGAGGAGCTTCTCTGGAAGAACACGCCCGAGAACCGGATGGGCGACGTGGACTTCCTGATGGAGATTCTGGACTGGGACCTCAACGTCGACCCGCTCTTCCGGGAGCATCACTTCATGCGGCCTCGGCCCGTCCGGCCCCTCGATGAGATGAAGAGCGAGGGCTATGTGGAGAACTGGATCTGCTACCGGTCGAGCGAGTTCAGCGCCAAGGAGCTGACCGTGCTCCCCGGCGCCACGGTGACCATCACGGACGCTGGCGCCTATGGCCTGATCATGATGCAGGGGCACGGCGCCATGGGGGTCTGGCCCATCGAGAGCCCGGCTATGATCCGCTACGGGCAACTCACCCATGATGAGTATTTCGTCACCGAGGCCGCGGCCAAGGCGGGAGTCGTCATCACCAACCCCTCGAAGTCGGATCCTATCGTGATGCTGAAGCACTTCGGGCCGGGTAACCCCGACCTCGTGATTGAGTAACGACTCGCCGCCTCTCGAGGGCGCGGATAGGAGAACACGGTGAAACGCAAACTGAGAGTTGCCCAGATCGGCTGCGGCTTCATGGGACGGGCCCACGCCAACGCCTACCACCAGGTGACCGGCGCTTTCGACCCGCCTATCGAGCCTTCTTTGGAGGTTATCTGCGCCACCGACGCCGCCCGGGCCCAGGCCTTCGCCCGTCGTTGGGGCTTCGCGTCCCACAGCACGAGCTGGCGGGAGGTGGTGGCCCGGGATGACATCGACCTCGTCGATATCTGCGTGCCGAACAATCTCCACGCCGAGATCGCCCTCGCCGCCGCCGAGTCAGGCAAGGCGATCCTCTGCGAGAAGCCCTTGGCTATGAACGTCGCCCAGGGGCGCGAGATGGTGGCCGCCGTCGAGAAGGCGGGTGTGGCGAACCTCGTCTCCTTCAACTACCGGCGCGTCCCCGCCGTGACCCTCGCTAAGCAGCTCATCGACGAGGGCCGGCTAGGCCGCGTCTTCCACTACCGGGCCCAGTTCCTCCAGGACTGGACCATCTCGCCCGATCTGCCCCAGGGCGGTTCCGCCGCCTGGCGGCTCGACGCCTCCGTCGCGGGGAGTGGCGTAACGGGCGATCTCCTCGCCCATTGCATCGATACGGCGCTTTGGCAGAACGGGCCGATCACCCGAGTCAACGCCATGACCGAGACCTTCATCAAACAGCGCATGCACGCCGTCACGGGCTGCGAGGAGCCCGTTCGCATCGACGACGCCTGCGTTTTCTTCTGCCGTTTCGAGAACGGATCCCTGGGCAACTTCGAGTCCACCCGTTACGCCCGGGGCCACAAGGCGCTCTTCACCTTCGAGATCAACGGCGAGCATGCGTCCATCCGCTGGGACCTCCACGATCTCCATCGCCTCGAGTGGTCCGATCACGGCGATGAGGGCGCCGTGCGTGGCTGGCGCTCCATCCACGTCACCGATGGTAGCGGCGACCATCCCTACATGGACCACTGGTGGGTGCCGGGTCTTGCCGTCGGCTACGGCGCGACCTTCGTCCACCAGCTATCCGACTTCCTGAGCGCTATCCACGAGGGCCGGAGCTGCTCGCCCACGTTCCGCGAGGCCCTCGAGACCCAGAAGGTCTGTGAGGCCGTCCTGCAGTCCGCCGACGCGGGCCAGTGGGTAGACATCGACACCGCATGAGCCGAGCGGCGGACCGCTCCCCAAGGAGGTAATGAAGTGGCAACTGCGCTGTATCCGAAGCTACACAACGCGACCTGGCCGGGGGTCGTCGGCAAGGGGTCCGACTCCGAGCCGGCCATCGGCCTGGATACCATGATGGACCTTACCACGGCCGCTGAGGTGGGAGGGGTACGCTTCGATGGCGTCGACCTCTTCCTCAGTGACCCCCACGTCTCGATCGACTCCACCGATGCCGACCTCGAGGCCCTGGCCGAGAAGGCCCGCTCCCGGGGCCTCGCCATCGGCAGCCTCGTCGCCCCCGTCTGGGGGAATGTCGGTGGCGGCTCGGCCATGGGCACCCCCGAGGAGCGCGACGCCTTCGTGACCCAGGTCCGCAAGGCTGCGCGCATCGGCAAGGCCCTCCGCGACCTCGGGGTCCGGCCCTACGGCGTCGTGCGCGTGGACTCCTCCGTCGACCCCGCCACCTGGGCCGCCGATCCCGAGGGGAATACCAAGGCCATCGCCGAGACCATCGCCCGCGCTTGCGATGCCGCTGCCGAGTTCGATGAGAAGGTCGCCGCCGAGGGTGAGGTGTGCTGGGGCGGCATGCACAACTGGAAGGACATGCTCGAACTCCTTCAGAGGGTCAACCGGCCCAACTTCGGCTTCCAGGCCGACATGGCCCACACCCTTCTGTATCTCCTCGGCACCAACGCGCCCGAGGCGCGCATCGTGCCCGAGGACTTCGACTGGAGCGATCCCGTCGCCCTCGATGAGGGCCTGCGCACCCTCACCTCCGCCCTGCGGCCCTGGACCATCGACTTCCATGTAGCCCAGAACGACGCCACCGTTCACGGCACCGGCTCCCACGACAAGACGGGCCGCCACTGCCTGCCCCTCGATCCGAACGGTAAGCTCGACATCGCGCGACATGCGGGCTACTGGCTGCGCGACGAACACGGCAAGCTCACCAAGGCCTTCCGGCACATCTGCTGGGATGGCTGCATGTTCTCGAACGACGTCATGCTCGATCCGGCGACGTGGAACCAGATCCTCGCCGCAATGATCGATGTCCGAAACGCTCACGGCTGGAGCGAGTAGTGCCGTCGAGAGTGGATCCGAACGATAGAGGAGCCGTGGCCCAGGAGCCACGGCTCCTGGTTTGTACGGAGTTCACCTTCGCGAGAGTGGATTCGTTTCGCAGAGAGGGGCCATCCGGGCCCTTGTCAAATATAACGCTCGTTTGCTAACTACCTCCAGTCGCAGGGAAGGGGCAGGCGGCCTCGAACTGCTCCGTGGGCGTCGCCTGATACCCAGAGAGGATGGGTTCCATGCTCCAGCGCCATCTCGTGGTCGCTGCCGTCATCATCATCGCTACATGCCCAGGAGGCTTCGCTATGCAGCAGGCTGATATCCCCAGCGTCGAACCCGAGGACGCCATCATGGCGGGCTCCGCCGAGGTGGCGGAGATCTCCGACTGGGTCCGCGCTTGCTTCGCGGGCGAGCGGCCCGAGGGCCCCGGCCCCCGGCTCGATATCGAGCTCCGGCAGCAGGATCACAACGTGCTGCGGTACGGCCAATCCTGCATGGAGACGCCCCTGCGGATCGGCTCCGAGTCCTTCGAGCGGGGCCTGGGCACACACGCGAACAGCGTGATCGCGGTCGCCCTGCCCGAGGGGGCGCGAGCCTTCTCGGCTCAGGTAGGCGTGGACAACAACTACGACACGGCGGGTGCGAGAGGCACGGTTCGCTTCATCGTCGAGGTGGATGGCGCAGAACTCTTCAGGACCGAGGTGCTCCGGGGGGGCGACGCGCCGGTGCCCCTGCGCGTGGATCTGCCCGAGGGCGCGCGGGAGATGGTCCTCAAGGTGGACGCCACGGAGGATGGCGCGGCCTACGATCAGGCCGACTGGGCCGACGCGCGTCTGGAGATGGCCGGAGGCGAGGCCCTGTTCCTCGATGAGAACCAGCTTGATCCCTTCCTGCGGCTCGCCGGCCCGCCCCTCAGCTTCACCTACGGCGGCATCCCCTCGGCCGAGCTACTGGGCCGTTGGGACCGGTTCTCCACCTCGCGCGAACTGGAGGACCGTACCGAGCACTCCGTCACCTGGACCGACCCCGAAACCGGCCTAGCAGTCACGGCGGTCGCCGCCGCCTTCAAGCGCTACCCGGCGGCTGAGTGGGTCCTGAGCTTCGAGAACCGCGGGGAGGCCGACACCCCGCTCATCGAGGGTATCCAGGCCATGGACCTCCAGATCCGGACGGGCAACTCCAAGCGCGCTGCCGTCGTCTCCGGCCTCCGGGGCGACGTGTGCGGCGCCGAATCCTTCGTGCCCTTCGCGCAGGCCATGAACATCGGGGAGGCCCTAAGCCAGGCCCCCGAGGGGGGCCGGCCCTCGAACGGCGCATTCCCCTTCTGGGACCTCTCCTATGGCGACGAGGGCCTCGCCGTCGCCCTGGGCTGGTCCGGCCAGTGGTCGGCTACCTTCGACCGGACCGCGCCGGGGCCGATGCGCCTCCGCGGGGGGATGGAACTGACCCGCCTCAGCCTTCGGCCGGGCGAGGGAATCCGCAGCCCCAGGGTCCTCGTCATGTCCTGGCGCGGCGACCGCATCGACGCCCTCAATCGCTGGCGTCGACTGCTGCTGTTCCACTATGTGCCGAGGGTGGATGGTCTGCCCATCCGCCTCCCCTTCGCCCTGCAGTGCTTCGACCGGTACAGTTGGACGAGGCCCGAGTGGGCCACCGAGAAGGGCCAGATCGCCGCGGCGGAGACCGCCGCCTCGCTGGGTTTCGACGCCCACTGGCTCGATGCCGCGTGGTTCCCCGGTGGGTTCCCCAACGGGGTGGGCAACTGGACGCCGAAGCCCGAGGAGTTCCCCGCGGGCCTGAAGCCTATCGGCGACGCATGCCGCCGTCTCGGCCTGTCCTTCGTGCTCTGGTATGAGCCCGAGCGGGTGGCGCCGGGGAGCGCCATCGCCACGGAGCATCCCGCCTTCGTCCACGGAGGCGAGCAGGGCGGGCTGTTCCGTCTCGATGACCCCGAAGCTCGCCGCTGGCTCACGGAGCTTCTCTCGAACCAGATCGAGGAGTTCGGCATCGGCATCTACCGGAACGACTTCAATCTCGATCCCCTCCCCTACTGGCGCGCGAACGACGAGCCGGGGCGCGAGGGGATGACCGAGATCCGCTATGTCGAAGGCCACTACGCGATGTGGGATGAGCTCCTCGCCCGCCACCCGGGGTTGCGGATCGACAACTGCGCAAGCGGCGGCCGCCGCATCGACCTCGAGACGATCATGCGCTCCGTGCCCCTGTGGCGGAGCGACACGAGCTGCTCGCCGGGCCATCCCGACTGGAACCAGAGCCAGAGCGCGGGCCTGTGCCAGTACCTGCCGCTGCACACCGCGTGCGGCTGGACGCCTGACCCCTACGACTTCCGCAGTTCGGCCACGGGGGGCGCTATCGCCCAGTGGGACTACATGGCGCCCGACTTCCCTGCCGACCTCGCGCGGGAGACCCTGGCGGAGGCGCGGGCAAACGCCCCCTACTGGTATGGCGACTTCACCCCGCTGGCGTTGGCTAATACCGACCCTGACCACTGGGGCGCGTACCAGTTGCACCGGGCGGACCTGGACGCAGGCATCGTCCTCGCCTTCCGGCGGCCCTCGTCGAGCTATCTGAGCCTTCAGGCCCGTCTCCGTGGCCTCGACCCGGAGGGCGTGTACCGGCTGGAGTTGATCGATGATCAGCGAGAGGTGACACATCAGGAGGCGACGGGCGCGGACCTGATGGCGGGCTACGAGCTGCGCATCGCCGCGCCGGGATCGAGCTTGCTCATCCGCTACGCGCGAGTGGACGCGGAGTAGCCGGCGCGCCGCGCAGGCCACTCCAGGCGGCTCAGCTCAGCTTTCGAGCAGGTTGTTGGTGATGATCTTGCGCGCGTCGGGGAGGCTCTCGTCTCGGATCGGCTCCTCGCCCGCGATGACGTTGCCTGTGATCTGGATGAGGTCGGCACCCTCCTCGATCAGCACCGCGGGCGCGCCGGCGCCCATCAGGTGGCTGTTGGTGATGGACACCCGGGCCGCGCCCGGCCCGAGATGCACAGCGGGCGCGCCGTCCACCACTTGCAGGTTGGTTACACAGAGATGGTTCCGGGGATGGGGTTCAGAGAAGGAGCAGTAAAGCCCCGTGGTGGTCACGCCCGGCATACAGCGAACCTGCACGTTGTTGACGAAGGCGCCGTAGTAGACCGACCCGGCCGAGAGGCGGATGCCATAGCCCGCCGGATCGTTGACGAGGATCTGGCAGTCGCTTATGGAGACGCCGCAGGCGGCATCGAAGAGGAACCCGAAGGGCACGTTCTCGACCCAGCACTGGCTGAACATGAGCGTCAAGGAGTGGGCGGGCCCCGCGGGCGCGGCGCCGCTTGCCTCCGCCCTGGCGAGCTGGTGCACGAAGGTGCGGCCGCCGATCATGAAGCACCGGCTCATCATGACGCCGTCGACGCGGCCGAACTCGAAGCCGACGCGGTTGTCTCGGTACCAGTCTCCCTTGGAGCCATCGCCCCCCACGAACCAGTGCACGTTCTCGATCCGCACGATGTCCAGCGGGCCATCCAGGTGCACCCCAACGGAGTGGACGAAGCCCGATAGGTTGCGTAGGAGCGCCTGCCCCGTGTTGGCCGCGGCGCCGGGCGGGGTCGATACCCCCACCCACGCGCCGCCGAAGACAACATCCTCGACCGAGGGGTTGATGCCCGTGAGTTCGACGGCGGGCGGGTACTCGATGGGCGCGCTGTTGTCCAGGTTGTTCGGGTAGAGGATGCTGAGGCCCTTGACGCAGGAGAGGTGGCTGAGGACGACGGCGCTGAAGCCGGGCTCGGGCACGATGAGCCGTGTGGAGGGGTTCTCCCAACGGACACCCTCGCCGAGGAGGGTAGTGTGCGGCGGCACGGCGAGGGAGGCGGACAGCCGGTACGTGCCAGTGGGCAGGAAGGCGACGCCGTTGCGGGTCGCGGCCGCGTCCAGCGCTGCCTGGATGGCCGCCGTGTCATCGGCCTCGCCGTCACCGACGGCCCCGAAGCCCCTCGCATCGACTACTCCCCCCATGCTGGGGTCCGGGTCCGGCTCCTGTGCGCCCACGGGCGCGAGGCTCCCCGCCGCGAGAGCCACTGCTCCCACGCCCGCGAGACGCGCCATCGCGACCCGTCGGCCGGGCGCCGCGGCCTCGTCTTGCTCGTCGGTCCCGCTCTGAGGGGCGGGGCGCCCCCCGAAGAGCCACCCGCCCAGGTCACGTAGCCGATCGTTCATGCCTCTGATCCCCTCTCGAACCGTTCCTGACCCGCGCGACCTCCACGAACCCCTCCTCTACGCACGGCGGCGCGAACTCCTTCGCCATGGCTCGGATCACGTCCTCGGGCACCCTCCGGTCTCGCCCGGCGTTATTCCTCAGGGCCTGCTCCAGGCTGCATTCGATCCACACGCAGCGGCACGGCGTGTCGTGGTTGGCTGCGAGCTTGATCCACTGCCGGCGCGCATCGCGGGTCACGTTCGTGGCGTCGACGACGACGTCCTGACCGCGGGCCAGGGCCGCGTCCACCCGTGCCCGGGCCAGCGCGAAGACCTGGCTGTTGCGCTCCTGTCGCCGCGGGTCGCCCGTCAGCTCCTCACGAATGTCATCGGAGCAGACAACGAGGTCATCGGGCCGGTTCCTGAGGCGCCACGTCGTCTTCCCGCTTCCCGGTATCCCGCAGAGAACCGTCAGCATCAAGCCCCTCCGATGCCGCCAATACGCGGAGAGGCCCGCCCTTCCCTGCCACCAGTGCCCCTTCGGATGGCACAGGCGAGGCCGAGCGCCTTCCTGGCAGCGAATGCGTACACCCCTGTCTACCGGTCCTTCACTCGGTGCCCGCGAGCACCTCGACCAGCTTCGCCACCACCTCAAGGCCGTGCTGGAGGTCCCTCATGCCGCTCCGCTCGCGGGCCACAGCCTTGCAGACATAGGCGGCTCCGCTGCGCGAACGCGCCTCTCTCGCTGCGCCCAAGCTCGGTGAAGTCCCGGAAGGCTCTCGGCTTCCTGCGGTCGCTGCGGGGACCAGGGGGCCACAGCCCCCGGGACCCCAACTGCTGTAAGTGGTAGAGCCGCTAAATTGCAAGTGGTTATCAAAGAGCCCTGGCGACGCGAAACCCGACGTAGCGATAGTGAAGCGCCGGAACGAAGCTGAAACGGGAATCGGCCCGGCAGACGTTCCGGCCGGCGCCCCACGAGCCACCGCGCACAACACGCCAGTCGCCGGATGGGGGCTGCGTCAGGTCGCCTTTCGAGTAACGTCTGTACGCGTCGCCGTCATACTAGTCCGCGCACCACTCCCATACGTTCCCCGACATGTGAAACAACCCATAAGGGCTGCGACCTTGCGGGTACTCCCAGATGCCGCACGTCGCCCCCGTGTTCTCCGCGTTCCTGCACCTCGACACGTCCCATCCATTGCCCCACGGGTACTCCCGACCGTCCGTGCCTCGAGCCCCCTTCTCCCACTGAAGCTCCGTCGGTAACGACAGATCCGCCCACTCGCAATACGCCACCGCGTCCTCCCAGCTTACGCAAACCACAGGGTGGTCGCCCTTCTCCGGCGGGAAGCTCCGACCCGTCCATACGGGCTCGTCCTTGTCCCAGTCCGCCTCGTCGGGCGGCCGATGGCCCGTCGCCTCCACGAACCTCAGGTACTGCGCGTTCGTTACCGGATGTGCCGCGAGGTAGTAACCCGGCAGCGAAGCGCGAAATCGCGGCCGGTCGTCGCCATCGCCCTTCCCCTTCGGCGAGCCGAAGATGGCCTCGCCCGCGGGGATCGGGACCAGGATGCTGCCGTCCTTCTCGTTCACGTACGTTCCCTCTGGGAACGTGACGCCCGCCGGCATACGTCTGGCCAGGTTTCCGTCCTGCCTCTGAGCCTTGCTTGCCTTCGCCTCACACTCACGCAGGGCCGTCTCGAGTCGCCAAAGCTCAACCGTCGAGGCGCCCAGGCGCTGAAGGCGGTCCAGCCACTCCCTCGCCCGTGCCGGGTCCGTAGCGGCGACGGCCTGGCGGACAGCGGCCACGGCCTCCTCCCGCAGGTCGACACGAACCTGCGTGAGGCGGTCGCGGTAGATCGCCGCTTGGTCGCTGCGCCCCAGCTCCTTGAGCACATCGAGGAGGCGTTCGCCTTCCTCAATACCTCCCTCTCCAATGGCGGCTTCGAGAAGTGACACGACCTCCGTCACACGGGCGGAGCGTGCTCGCCCGATGGTCTCCTCGGCGGCGGCGAGGACCTCCGCCCTCGGGCGAAGCTTCCTGAGGGCCCGCAGTCCGCTCTCCGCCGTCCCTATGTCCCCTCCCTCGGCGGCCTCCTCCACGACCGCGACCGCCCGCTCGATCTGCTCCTCCCTGAGCTGCTGGATCTCCGCGCGCAGTTCGTCCACCAGATCGGCTTCAGGCTGCAGCTCCACCAGGAGGCGCAGTCTCGACTCCGCCTCCGCCCGGTCACCCGAGCGCAGCGCTGACCGCACCTGCTCGCTCGCGTGTCGGATGTAGGCCTCTCTGAGCGCGCCCGCCGCGCCCTGCACCAGGGACTCAGGCGCGTCCAGGGCGCGAAGCTCCTCCAGCCATCCCTTCGCCCGAGCGAGGTCGCCCTCGCGCGCGCTTGCGTTCGCCGCATCCGCGAGGGCCTGCATCAACTCCCCCACGGCCTCGGGACTCCCCGCCCGACTCGCGACGGACTTGCGCAGAGCGACGCTCTCCTCGTGCCTGCCCTGGGCTACGAGGCACGTTGCGAGCGCTCCGGCGGCGACCAAGTCATCGGGGTCCCCCTCGGCAACGGGCCGGAGCAGCACCTCCGCCTCGCGCGGATTCCGAGTCTGAAGGCACAGGCCTAGCTCTCGCGATACCCTCATGTCCTCGGGATTAATGAGGAGCAGTCGCCGCAGGTGAGCGATCCTCTCGTCCTGGTCCGCCTGGGATGGCGCCTCCACGGACTCCCTCGATGGGCGCGCGCCGAGGGCCAGGAGCATCTCGTCGGCGCTCTGGTACCGCGCCTCGGGACGGCCATCCAGTGCGCCGAGCACCGCGTCGCTCAACGCCGCCCCGACGGCCGGGTTCGCTTCCCGAGGCTCCGGGAACCGCCCCCTGGGCCGAACGCCCACGAGCATCTCATATAGCAGCACACCGACACTGTAGATGTCGGATCGCTCGTCCTCGTGCCCATCCTGCTGCTCTGGCGCCATGTAGGCCAACGTCCCCGCCACCGACGTGCCCGCCCCTTTGGGGGGGATGCTTCGGCTCGTCAGCAGCGAGATCTCGGCCGCGGTGCGCTTCCCCAAGCCGAAATCCCCCAGCTTCACCGTGCCATTGGACTCGATGAGGACGTTCTCAGGTTTGATGTCCCGATGCAGGATCCCCTTCCCGTGGGCATGGGCGAGGGCGCGCAGGATGGCAGTGGCGATCCGCAGGGCCTCGCCCTCGGAAAGTGAGCCTCGTTCCTGCAAGAGGCCACGGAGGGATGCCCCCTCGACGTACTCCATGATCAGGGCCGGGCATGTGGGGTCGAGCAGTACATCATGCACCTGGACCACGTTCGGGTGGCGGAGTTGGGCCAGGAGCGCCGCCTCGGCCTGGAGCTGCGGGAGCTTGTGGGGCGATGTGAACTTGAGGGCCACCGAGCGCCGAAGGGCGGAGTCCGTTGCGACCCACACCTCGCCGAAGGCCCCCGCGCCGATGCGGCGGCGGAGCTCATACCGGCCCTGGATGACGGCTCCGGGCCTGTAGGCGGGATCCTCGGAGCCCACCGGCCTCACGCCCCTCCATGTGGATGGTCTCAGTTTCGTGCCCGTTGGACCGCGCCCCTTCTGCAATCAGCCCCGGCCCGGTGGCCGTCATACGCACTCCATCGCCTCCCGAGCCTCCGCAAGCTCGGCGGCGATGCGAGCCTCAAGCTCGGAGCCAGTCACCTCTGCCGCAGCGGAGGCCTCATGGATGATCGCGTCGATCTCCGTGCCCCCCACCGTCGACCCGTTCCAGTGATCTAGGCCGGCCTGATCGATCAATGCGTCCAGGGTGAGGTCCAATTGGTCGGCGGCGATGCACCCACGCTCCATCTCCTTCACGGCCCCCGTCACGTCGGTGGCGGATGTCAGCCGAAGCATCTCCCGGCCCGTGTCGCGCAGGAATCGGGTGAACTGGACGTTCAGTTCAGCCAGGTCAGCTCGTGCGTCCAGGGATTCGAGCTGGATCAGGCGCGCGTTGGCCTTGTCGATCTCCAGGCCGAGCCCGGCGCAGACTCGGGCGAGGCTGCGGATAGTCGATTCGTTGCCTGAGGCGACCGCCTTCGCCAGCAGGTCTCGGTGACGGCGGCGGACACCGTCGAGCTTCCTCAGATAGCCCTCGAGTTGCCGGGTCCAGGTCCGCAGCTTCATGCGTCGTTCCAGGCGCCGCTCCTGGGTGGTCTTTAGGAAGGGCAGCCGCATGATGTCGTTCCTCCTTTGGTGATGGACGAGGGCTCAGCCCCGCCACGTCTCGCAGCGGCGCACGAGCTCCGGGGTCGCGGAGGGGCGGGTGTGCTCGATCTCCGCCTCGATCTGGGCCTGGGTGATGGCAGGCTCACGGCCCATCGAGACCTCCGCATCCAAGGCGGCGCGAGCGACCATATCGACGATCGCCACGATGTCCGCGGCCATGTAGCCATCGGTGAGGTCTACAAGCCGGGGCAGGTCGAGGCGGCCGGTCGGCCGGCCCCGCAGGCTGCGCTCGAATAGGGCCAGCCGCGCCTCAGCCTCGGGCGGGCCGATGTAGATGTGGTCCGCGAAGCGCCCGCGCCGGATCGCCGTCGGGTCCAACTGCCAGGGGTAGTTGGTGGCGGCCATGAAGAGCACGGCACAGTCGGGGTGCTCCTCGAACCCCTGGAGCTCTTGAAGGAGCTGACACAGCACGCGGCGCTCCGCGCCGGTGGCTTCGGGCCCATCCTGGGAGGGCGCCAGCCATTGGAACTCATCCACGAAGATCACAGACCGCGGCTCTTGCCGGGCCTCGGCGAATAGGTCGGCCAGATTCCGCTCGGACTCCGAGTGCCACTTGCTCAGGAGGTCGCTGCCCTTCACGACGAAGAGAGCCGCATCCAGGGAGCCGGCGATGGCGCGGGCGAGCATCGTCTTCCCCGTTCCCGGAGGGCCGTAGAGGAGGATGCCGCCCCCCGGCTGGACTCGCCATTTGCGGGCCAGGTCGGGCCGGAGCAGCGGGGTGAGCGCGCCCTGGCGTATGCGAGTCTTGGCGTGATCCAGTCCTACCACGTCATCGAGCTTGGTGCTGGGGCGCTCGGCAGCTGCCCAGCGCCCCGGGTCGGCGTCCGCCAAGCCCGTGGAGGCCTCGCGGCCCGGAGGCGTCCCCAGGGCCTTGGCCTCCTGCGAGAACCGGACGGCCGCTGCGGCGAGGCGCTCCTGGTCCTCGGCCCGCGGCGCCATCCGGCTCTGCTTGCTGAGCAGCGCGGCGAGGGCCTGGTAGTGCCCCGCGGCCCCCGCTCGATCGCCCCTCCTCGCGGCCGCTTCCGCGCTCTCCAGGAGCGTCCCGCGGACCGTCCCCATCACGTCGGCGATGACAGCATCCATCGATCGGGCTCCTCTCACGGTCTCCTACAGACCCGCGCCTTCTGCGGGTCGATCGGTGATGCGCCGGGCGGCCTGAGCGCCGCCGACGGGGTCCTTCGCGTCGATAGCGGCTTCGAGGGCCAGTCGCAGCTCGCGCTCCTCGTCGCCTTCCGTCCCTTCAGCGCCGCAGGGCAGTTCCAGGATGTCGGCGATCTGGCTCAGGCCCTGGTCCTCGAGTTCGTTCCGGGCGACCTGGCCACTGACGATCCGGCCGAGGGCGGCGCTCGGCATGCCCTGCAAACGGCGGAGCACCCCGCTGGCAGCGAGCTGTTCCTTGGCCTCGACGAGGCGACGGATGCGGCCCAGCGCGCCCAGCTGCTTGGACACCTGGATCAACTCCGCCTCGTGGACTTTCATCCGGTCACGGGATGCCAGGATCCGTCGAGTGGCCTGACGCGCGGCGCTCTTTCGGCCCGACGCAACGGTCTCGCGGGTTACCGCGTCGATGCGCTCCTGCTCCTCATCGAGGGCGGCCTCCAGCTCGCGTTCACGTCGCTCGAGGGCGATCTCATCGGCCCTGATCTCCTTGGCGCTCACATCGGACAGTCGGAACCCGCGCATCCAGACCGGAAGCTGGGCGGTAATGCGCTCGATCACCATCATCATGGATCACTCCCCTAGTGTGTGCGTGCAGTGGGGAGGTAGGCGCGGACGGCGGGGGTGTCTCAGTGGACGCGGGAGAGGCGCTCCTGCACGCGCTGAAGTATGAGGAGGTGGGGGGCGATGCCATCCGCATCCGAACAGCAGTCGTGCACAGCCTGGAGGCAGGCCTCCGGCCCCCCGAGGGCTTCCAACTCGTCGAAGAGCGCCAGACCCGAGGCTCGGATCAGCCTCGCGTCGGGGCTCGGGCCTACGGCCTGGCGCCATGCCGCTGCAAACGCCTGTGGGTCCGAGGAGCCGCATGCGGCCAAGCGGCGGATCAGGGCTCGGGACTGCTCGTCTTGGGCGGCCTGGGAGAGCGATGGGCGAGCGCTAAGGAGCTGCTCACCCAGGTGAGGGAGTCGCGCGGCCAACCGAGGCCGGAGGCGATGGGTGATCCAGCGTGACCAGCCCTCAGCGAAGGTCGCCCACCGCTCGGATTCGCGGCCGAAGGCATCATCGGCCGCCGCGAGACTCTCCGCCAGGGGCAGGCAGCGACACGCCAGGCTGACGGCGTCCTTCCTCCTCGCGGCACGCTCATGGCTCCTGCCCATGGCCGTGTTCTCCGCCAGAGCGCCGTGGCCGGCCAGCTCATGGGTCAGATGGAGGACCGCCTGGGCGGCCAGAGCGGGCTGCTCCATGGACTCCCGCAGAGGGGCGCGCGTCGCCCCTGCAAGGAGGGCGCCGTTGGCGAGGGCGCCGACGCTCGGAAGATAGACGGCTCGGGTGCGGCCCGCGAGAGCCCTGGCCTCCCGATCGGGGAGATCACCGGGCACCACGTACTGAAGGATCGCGGCGAAGGCCTGGAACTCACTCACCCAGCCCGTGCGCGCGCTCAGCAGTTCGACGATGCCGGCACGGGAGCCCCATTCCTCTCGGAGGGCAGTCCCGATGGCGCGCACCTCCGGCCTGGTTGACATGGGCTCGACGTGGAGCTGGAGTTGAAGGATCCCTGCCGGGAGGAGCACGGTCAGCCCTCCTCTCGTCGGAGCAGAGGCCCGCCGTAACCCTCCACTCGGCAGAGGTACGCGCCCGCTGGGCCCCGGAAGGTCGCGATGCCAGCGCTGTCGGCCTGGAGTCGAAGGGACCCGGAGCCGTCCTCGGCGCTGAGGATGAGCTCCGCGAAGCGGGGCGTACCCTCGGGGCTTGTGAGCCGCAGCCTCAACGGGAGATCGCGCTCCTCGACCAGCAGCCGCATCGGCGGTGTCTCATCCTCGTCGGCAAAGGCGCCAGCCATGAGGGGCTGGGCGGCATCCGGCCCCGGCAACCACTGAAGCACGAGGGTCAGGAGGCTTCGCTCCATCTCCTGGGCGGGCGCCTCCGGCAGCCGAGCCACCTGACGGCGGAGGGCGCGGTCGATCGCTCCATCGGCCTCTGGATCGGGTGCGGTGTCCTCCCCCAGCACGACGCATACCAAGGACCAGCAACGGTCGCAGTGGGGCACGTGCTCGGTGAGGCACAGAAGGGTAGCTTCGGGCGTGGGACCACCGCCCGCGAGCTGGCGCATCTGTGCGGCGGTCAGGCACCCTGGCCCCGGGGGCTGCATCGCCGCAGAGGCGCTCACGGGCCGAGCCATCTGAGCCAACTCCCTGAGTATGCTGTCCGCGTTCATGCTCGCATCCCTCATTCCTTGACCACGATGCCGTGACGCTCGAAGACCCGGTAGGCTATGGGCTTGAGGATCCGGCGGCTCCAGTCGTTTCTCACCTTCCGTGGATCCACGCCAAGCCGGTCCGCAATCTCGGGGCTGTCCAGCCCCTGGAGCTTCAGCTCGAACATCGCGCGAAGGTACGGGTCGTCCAGCTCTCGCCGGATCTCGCTCAGGACCGCCTCGGCTCCCGCTGCGTCGGCGAAGGCGGAGCTCAGGTCCTCGTCGGACGCTTGCTCCTCGACGATCTCATCGGCGCCGATCTGATGGGGAATCACGGCTTCCTTCCCCTCCTCGTCGGCGCCTAGCGATCCGGCCTGCTGCTGGAGTCTCGCCATATGGTCCAACAACCGGTACCGAAGGTATTCCTTGAGGTACCCGTCCAGGTCACGGATCGCGGGATCCCACTCCCTCGTCAACTCGATGGTCCAGCCAACCAGTTCCTGCGCCAAGTCCTCGTACTCTTCTGTGCCCTGGTAGATGAAGGCGATCTTGCGTAGGGTGCTGCGGAGGAGTGGGCGGAAGGCCTGGATCAGTCTCTCCGTTGGCTCCGCGTCCCCTCGCTTCACGCCCTCGGCCAGGGCTCTCTGATCACGCGGCGTCAGCAATCGTCTGCGCCCCCCTAGCTGGAAGCTACCTGCATGCTTCCGATGGGAGGAGCTGGCTCCTGCGTGCCGCCGGGGACCATCTGCGGAAGAGGTAGGCGCGAGGAGGTCGGGTGTCTCAATGCGCCCGTTGTTCATGCCTCGGCGCTCTGGCCGCCGACGGCCCGACGGTGATGCGGCTGGCCGGCCGTTGAGGGTCGCCTACCAGTGGACCTTGAGCCCAGGCTCCGGGCAGCCCGCCTGTCGCAAGGGGGCTGCCCAATCATCGGAAGCCTTGGGTCCAGCGGTGGTAACGACGTCCCAGTCCTGTCCATCTGTGTTGAGGATCGCTACTCAGTAGTTGAGGTCCCCGAGGCTCGCGGAAGACCCGCCCCGTGCCGCACTCTCGGCAGGCGCCCGCTATGGGACCGGGAATGCCCCTTGGGGGTCTCCTGCGCCCCAGGCCGGGCGGTAGTAGCTGAGAGCCTCCTCCGAGCCATCGGTCGTGATGGGCCATGCGGCCTCGGGGTCCTCAAGACGCGCTACCCAGATGTTGTGGTCGCGCACGAAAGCCAGATGCCGACCGTCGGGCGATAGCGCCGGATCCTCGGCGTCGGCGATGAGGATGCGTCGGTCTAAGGTGCGCCCCGTCCGCGTGTCGACATCCCAGAGCACGATGCCACCTTCCACGCCGTACTCCGTGCCGAGGACCAGAGCGGAACGCCCCGGCACCCACTGCGGCCGGGTGTTCCACGCGCCGCCGGCGCAGCGTCCAAGCAGGCGTCCGGATGCGCCGTCCAGCAGGCGACACTCCGCTTCCAACGCTGCCTCGGGCTGGCCTCGCGGACACAAGCACGCAAGCGCCCCGCCGTCCGGTGACCATGCCAAGCCCCACGCCCAACCCTCCAGCCTCGTCAGCACGCGAGCTGGACCGCCGGATGCGGGGATCGCGACGATCTCGGTGGCCATCGTATCGTGGGAGTCCGTGTCCGCGAGAAGGGCACACCATATCTCGCGACCGTCGCGTGACCAGGTGAGGCTGAGGCAGCGCCGGTCCGCGATAAGGAGCCGCACATCGCTCCCGTCCCTGGTCATGGTATAGACGCTCTCACTGCCGGAGTGGGTGCTCCGGAACACCACGCGGCTGCCGTCTGGCGACCAAGCCGGGAAGGAGTCCTCGAACGCTGGGTTTCCACCCGCATTGGGCCAGTACTCCGCTGGCTCAAGCCAGCGAGGCCGCGACGGCGGCCCGCCATCGCGACGGAGGAGGAGTGCCTCGTCCGTCGCGATCCAGTCGCCCTGGTATTGTTCCTCCTCCTCGGCCGTCCGCGCCTCGCGGTCCAACACCGCCCAACACGCGAGCAGTTCGCCCTCAGGGTCCCATGATAGGGAGATCGTGTCCCAGAAGCTGAACCCATCGGCGAGGGTGTCGGGAGCCAAGCAGCGCAGCTCGCGCTCCCATGCGCTCGCCGCCCAGATGCTGATGCATCCAGCCCCTCTTGCCCGGAAGTCCCGCCGAGCGAAGGCGATGAGAGCCTCACGGGGCTCCGTCTCGTCCTCTTCGTTCGCCGCCTCTCCCTGCGCCTTCAGGTGCCCCGGCTTCCAGATCAGCCGGCCGGGAAGATACTCGAAGGGGTGGTACTGGGTCTGAACCGCGGTGTTCTCGCCCCGTACGCGCGCCAACCACCTCTCCAGCGTGTCTCCCCGTTGCAGCGCGCCGATGCCGGCTACCGTGTGGCCACTCCGAATGCCCCCAGCGATCGCCTTGCACTGCCCTTCCCACGAGCCGGAAAGCGCGCCCGCCGGTACCCGTACCCATGTGATGTGGTCCTTGAAGCCGAACGGCTCGGTCCCTCGGATCCCGTGGTAGTCGGAGCCCGCGATCACGCCGTACTTCGCAGGCTGCTTGCTCGCGTTCGGATCGGGCTCCTCGAGCCCCAGCGCTCGCAGAGAATCCCGCTCATCGCCGTTGAAGAACTCGACGCCGTGGACGTTCGCGGCTCTGTTACGGTAGTACGTGAACAGATCGCCCCGCTCCCACAGGTGCCCACCGCCCGGGTGCCATGGGTGGGCGATCACAACGGCCAGGTCGTATGCTCTGGACATCTGCTCTGCTGCCGTCTCTTGGCCCTGTTCGAGATCCCGGGGCACGCCCACGTAACTACTCCCGTCCCGCTGGATACCCAATACGTCCGCGAGGGCCTCGCACTCCGAGACAGAGAGGAGCCCGATCCCGAGCAGATGCACCTTCCGCGTCTTGCCCTCCGCCTGCGGGTCCCTCGCGCGGTAGGGATCCCAAGGGTTCCCGATGCCCACCTCCACGCCCGGCACCACGGCTAGCTGGGCGTCCGAGGCTTCGCGGCAGGCCTCCACGTAGTCTGCCCATCCCGACGCCTTTTTGAGCGCTAGCAGCGCGGAGTTGCGGAAGTCTTTGAGCCAGATGTCCTCCACGTGGTCGGTGACCACGAGCGCCTTGGCGCCGGCCGCTCGGGCCTCCACCGCGAGATCGGCGACGGTCATGAACCCGTCCGAGTAGTTCGAGTGGCAGTGGATGATACATGGTACCCACTCCTGGTCCTGCGCGGCAGGCGTGGAGCACCCCGCCGCAACCAATACCAGCAGTGACGTGAACATCGTGTGGATCGCGCGCCTCGTTCCCATACTGGTCCCTCCCCGTGGCCCTTGGATTGCCGGCTTCGGCTTGCTCACTCATCGTCTGCTTCGCGCTGTAACGGCTATGGCCTCGGTGAGTGAGTTCTGAATCTCACACGATCTTCGTGCCCCGGCTCCTCCCCCTGCCCGCCCGGCCGCTGCCTCCTGTCCGGCAGTTCTGCAGGACGCGTGTAGGGTGCTGACGAAGAGGCTGGGGACTATGTTGGGAGGTGGGTTCGATGAGTGCATCAGGTTCGCTGAAGCCGGGTCAGG
>ENA-UOUL01001195-UOUL01001195.1-bioreactor-metagenome-genome-assembly--contig:-NODE-1195-length-38367-cov-39.329590_pt1 | contig 38367 bp, 30 predicted proteins | sample MGYA00249838_ERZ747220 | MGnify/ENA primary metagenome ERZ747220 (study PRJEB28778, sample SAMN05720191) | bioreactor metagenome | isolation source: Anaerobic biogas reactor | place: USA:Washington... | reverse complement strand
CTGCATCTGGCACCGGTAACGGTGAACGGCGAAGTTAAGATCGATTCTCTGGGAGACATTAAAGGGGCAGTTGGAGCTAAAGGCGCAGTCATCACCGCTGCCAATGCTGCTTTAAGCAGTCTGGGCGGAGATATCGGAGCATCTTCAGTGCCGCTGCTGGTATATCTGGACCGCATTTCTGCCGCAGGTGAAAATGTCTATATTAAAAACCTCAAGAGCCTGATCATCGATACCGTCACCGGCGGCAAGGTAAGCATTGAAGCCGACGGAGATATCACCGCAGGCAGTCCTTCGGGTGACGGCAATGAAAATAATATCATAGCCGACGAATTGACCCTGAATGCAGATGGGAACATCGGAGCAGACGGCCAGCCACTGGTGATTGATACGGATGGATTGACCGGGAATGCAAAGAACCTTTATCTGAAGAATAAATCCGGAAAGCTCGTCATCAAGCGTATCACTGCCAATGGCAAAGCTGAAATACAAACTGCCGGAAATATAACCGACAATAGCAGCTCGACCGGGATCTACAGCAGCATAAGGGCAGGCAGCCTCAATATAGATGCCTTTGGCAGCATAGGTGAACCAGGCAATCCTCTCGATGCCTATGTACCAGGGATCGATACGGTAAATACCGAGTCCGCTTATGGCACCACCAACCTGACCAACTGGTACAAGTCCGGCGGCGGAAACAACGGCGGCGGAGGAGGCGGCGGCGGCGGTCCCGCTCCAAAACCGGTGATCATAACCCTGACTGATCCCGCCACGGGAGTAACAGTTTCCGGTGAGGGTATTGACAAAAAGGCAAAATTGTCAGTATCCACCACCACTGCACATAATCAGGAACTTTGCCCGGTATGCAGATATATCAACGGATTGGTGAAGGATGGCAAAACGGTTGTCAACTATAATATATCCCTGAGTAAAGCATTTGAAGGCAAGGTCACCGTCAGCATTCCGATGGGTGAGAAGTATGAAGGCAAAACCCTGACCATACTATCCTGCCGGGACGGCAAAATATACTCTTTCAATACCGCTGTCAAAGAGGGTCAGGTAAGCTTTACAACCGATACCCTGGCAGCCTATGCGGTGCTGGACGGGCAGTACCGCCTCATCCCATATGATGGACAATATACTATTATTAACGGGATAAAATATCCCATGGAAGAGCGGCAGTTTAAAGATGTCAGCACATCAGACTGGTATTTCGCCGCCATCGCTTATGTCCATGCGATGAAGATCATGGCGGGCGTGGGGGCAGATCTCTTCGAACCTGATGGCACCACCACCCGGGCGATGCTGGCTGCGATCCTCTACCGGCTGGAAGGAAGTCCGGCTGTAAGCGGGACCACCTCTTTCACCGATGTGGAAGCGGATGCCTGGTACACCGATGCGGTGATCTGGGCAGAGCAAAAAGGTATTGTGGCCGGCTATGACAATGGCCTGTTCGGGACGGATGATCCCATCACCCGGGAGCAGCTGGCAGCCATCCTGTATCGCTACAGCAGGATCAAAGGCAGAAATGTAAGTGCAGCTGGCGACTTGATCGGCTTTACCGATGCCGGTCAGGTTTCAGCATACGCCATGGATGCAGTAAAATGGGCGGTGGCTCTGGGATTGATTCAAGGCAAAGGAGAAGATAATATTGATCCGGCTGCAAATGCCACCCGGGCGGAGATCGCTGCCATTACCCAGCGCTATCTGGACATCTACACCAAGGTTTTGCTGGTGGATGATGACTTGCTGCAGCTGGATTGAAATAAGGCTCATTGACATGTATAAGGCGGCTGATCCGTTGGAGAAGCCGCCTTATTCTATCCCGCGGGTGTTTTTCGCAGTGGAAATAGTAATAATATCCTCAATCTGCTATGATTTAGTTTGTTATAAAAATCTGGTGGAAAGCCCCGCCGGCAAAGGAGAATCAGTGTGAGTTACGATAAAATCATTGCGGTTATCGCAGCCGAAAGTGATCTGCCCGTCAATAAAGTGGCCAGTACCGTGGGACTGCTGGATGATGACAAGACCATCCCTTTTATCGCCCGCTACCGCAAGGAAGTGACTGGTGAACTGGATGAAGTGCAGATCCGCAAAATCGATGAATTGCTTAAGTTTTACCGCAGTCTGGAGCAAAAAAAAGAAGAAGTGCTGCGGCACATTGAAGAACAGGGCAAGCTGACTGAAGAGATCCGGGAGAAAATACTGGCAGCCTGCCGTCCGGTGGAAGTAGATGATATATATCGGCCTTTCCGTCCCAAACGGAGGACGAGGGCTTCCATGGCCCGGGACAAAGGGCTGCAGGGACTGGCTGATTTTATCATGAATTGTGCGGAAACAGAATCCCCGGAGCAGGAAGCACATAACTATATCAATGATGAGGTTCCCTCCGCGGCAGATGCGCTGCAGGGAGCCAGGGATATCATCGCTGAACAGATCGCTGATGATCCGGCAATGCGCGCCAGAGCCCGTAACCTGACCCGGCAGGCGGGCGTTATTTCTTCTCAGGCTAAAGATGCAGAAAAAGAAAGTGTCTATACCATGTATTACGACTACCGGGAGCCGGTAAAACGTATACCTTCTCACCGTATATTGGCCATCAACCGGGGAGAAAAGGAAGAGATATTAAAAGTCAGCCTGGAAATGGAGCCTGATGTTGTTATCAAAATGCTGGACCATAATTTTGGAAGGGCAGGGGCAGCAGGGGATGAGATCAAAGCAGCAGTTACGGACTGCTGGCAGCGCCTTTTAGCCCCGGCCATTGAAAGGGATATAAGAAATGAACTTACCGAATTTGCCCATGAGCAGGCTTTAAAGGTATTTTCCAAAAACCTGCGCTCCCTTTTGCTGCAGTCTCCGGTAAAAGGCAAAGTGATGCTGGGAATAGACCCGGCCTACCGGACCGGATGTAAGTGGGCAGTCATCGATGCCACCGGTCTGGTAAAAGAAATCGGCGTGTTTTACCCCACACCGCCCCGCAGTGATATCCAGGGCACGGAAAAAGTCCTTGACCGTCTGGTGAAACAGTATCAGGTAGATGCCATCGCCATCGGCAACGGCACCGCTTCCCGGGAAACAGAACAGGTGGTGGCGGCCTTTATTCAGAAAAGCGGCATCCCCGGTCTGGCCTATACCATCGTCAGTGAAGCGGGGGCCAGTGTTTACTCGGCTTCTGAACTGGCGGCCAAAGAATTCCCTGACCTTGATGTGGCAGAACGCAGTGCCATATCCATTGCCCGCAGGATCCAGGACCCGCTGGCAGAACTGGTAAAGATCGAACCAAAAAGTATCGGGGTAGGACAGTATCAGCATGACATTGCTGCCAAGCGCCTGGACGAGAGCCTTGCAGGAGTAGTGGAATCAGCGGTCAATTATGTAGGTGTGGATCTTAATACTGCTTCTGCTTCACTATTATCTTATGTCGCCGGAATCAATACCGCAGTAGCCGGAAATATTGTGATGCAGCGTGAGACCGCAGGGCCTTTTAAAAACCGGCGTCAGCTTTTAAAGGTTGCCAAACTGGGCCCTAAAGCTTTTGAACAGGCAGCCGGTTTTTTGCGTATCAGCGGAGGAGAAAATCCCCTGGATGCTACCCCCATCCACCCTGAATCCTACCAGCTAAGCGGAAAGCTTTTACAGTATGTGGAGGCAGATTTAAGTGAATTGGGCAGTGAAGAACTGAAAGCCAAACTGCAGGCAGTAGATATGGCCAAATGTGCAGCAGAGCTGGAAGCAGGTCTGCCTACCTTAAGAGATATTGTGGACGCCTTATTGCGTCCAGGACGTGACCCGCGGGAAGATGTACCGCCCCCGGTTTTTCGCCAGGATGTCCTGAGCCTGGAAGATATCAAAACCGGCATGGAATTTGAAGGAGTCGTACGTAATGTGGTTGATTTCGGAGCGTTTGTTGATATCGGTGTAAAAGTCGACGGTCTGGTACATATTTCAGAGATGTCTGACCGCCGGATCAAACACCCCCTGGAAGTAGTGTCCATCGGTGATATAATCAAGGTGCGGGTCTTAAACGTTGAACCCCTTAAAAAAAGGATCTCCCTCAGCATGAAAACAGATCTGCCCGGCGGCAGTGTTGATCCAATATCCGGTTAGCTTGCCCGGCAGGTTTATTCTACAGGAGGAACTTATTTTGCAGGAATCACAAAAAGTATCATCTTTATTCGTCATGATCGCCTGTATTTTTGTCAGTTGTCTCTTGCTCAGCAATGTGATTGCCGGAAAACTGATCACCATCGCCGGAGCTGTTCTGCCCGGGGCAGTGATCCTTTTCCCGCTGGCCTACATTGCGGGCGATGTCCTGACAGAAGTTTATGGCTTTGCCCGGGCCCGGCTGGTGATCTGGATCGGGTTCTTCTGTAATCTGCTCATGGCAGGGGTATTTTATCTGGTGCTCGCCCTGCCTTCCCCGGATTTTTTCACTGGCAGCGAGGCTTATGGGATGGTTTTGGGGATGGCACCCCGGGTGGTCTTCGCCTCCCTGCTGGCTTACTGGGCAGGCGAGTTTATCAATGCCATGGTACTTTCCCGGCTGAAATTGTTTACCCGGGGACGCTTCCTGTGGATGCGCACCATCGGATCGACCCTGGCCGGGCAGGGCCTGGATACGGTCATCTTTATTACCGTTTCCTTCTGGGGAACAATAGCGGGTGATGTTTTAGCCCAAATGATCTTATACCAGTACCTGTTCAAGGTGACTTACGAAATCATCGCCACTCCAGTCACATATGCGGTGACCGGCTGGCTGAAAGCCCGCGAAGATTTGGATACCTTTGACGAAGGGATCGGATATAATCCTTTCCGCCTGATCAAATCCCGTTAAATAATATTCGCCCCCAGACATGATAAAGCCCCTGCCTTTGAGGCAGGGGCTTTTTAGGTGTGAAGTTATTTACCAGCCCAGTCCTCTTAACAGGGTCAGAAGCAAGGTCAGGGCTTCACTGCGCTTGATGGGCTGGTTAGGACGCAGGGTGCCGTCCGGGTAGCCGCTGATGGTGCCCTGGGCGACCTGGCCGAAAGCCCAGGCAGGAATATCGGCGGAGTCAGCATAGCTGCTCAGGTCTGCCGGTGTACCAAATCCGGGTACATCCCGCAGCGCATTGGAAATCATTATGGCTGCCTCGATCCGGGTCATCTGGTCATTGGGAGCAAAACGATCGCCTTTGCCTTTTACCAGTCCGGCTTGGGTCATCGCCGCCACATACGGACGGGCCCATGCGTCGATCTGGGCAGCATCGGCATATTTGGACTGCAGGATCTGGTCGTTTTCCCACTCCGTCATATAGGTGATGGTGGGATAAAGATGGGTATCACCAGGGGAAAGCCCCAGGATCCTGGCTACGGCAGCAGTGAGCTCGGAGCGGATAATGATCCTTTCCAGTCCAGCCGGGCGGGTAAGACTGCTGGGATTAATTGGATCCGGATACCCTTCCAGCAGCCCCAGACCATTCATGCGGTTGGCAATTTTCTCAGCCCAGTGACCGCCGGTATCCGTAAACTTGGGCTGGACACAGCCCATGACTACGAACCATCCGTTGTAATCGCCGTCATTTAAAGCCTTTACTTTACCGGAGGATACCGGGTAACTGGCTAAGGAGACCCACTTCTGGTAGGTATCGTTCCAGTAAAATACCTTGGGATAGCGGTTGGGGTTACTGTCCATCAGGCCCTGGTCAAAATCCATAAAGAATTGATCACCGGGGTCGTTAAGCTTTTGCGGAGCACACAAGGGGATATAGCCGGGCTGACGGTCGATCATCTTACCTTCGGGCAGGTTTTCAGTGGGAGGCCGGTCCATGACGATAAGTTTGGCGGTATCACTTAAGGTGTCTGGCAGCAGACGGTCATCCAATGCATATACTGCCTTGACGGTGGTAGAGCCTTCTACATCGCCTTCAAACAAACCTTTGCCAATATTATCGGCGATATTGTCGGCGATGATCCAGGAGCATTCCTCGCTGACATCCTGGGCGGCATCGTCACCTGAATTGTGGAGAATGGCATGATACTGCTGCTTTTCGCCTACGCTAATGGTAGCGGATTCAGGAATCACCTCCAGCCACATTTTGACCGCTTCCTCCTCAACTTTCAATCGAGCCTGGGCAGTGAGGTCGAGCCGAGCTACCAGTGCAGCCAGGGTGGCAGTGCTCTGATAATGGGCTGAAATGGTAGCGGCACCTGGGTCTGTGCCTTTGAAACGGCCGTCACCGACCAAATCAGCGATCGGCTGGCTGATGGCCCATTCACACTGTTCGGTCAGGTCGGTATTTGGATAGTCATTCAGGGTATTGCGCAAATAAGCGCGGTATTGTTGGGTTTCACCTACTTTGATAACGGCTGAGATGGGCTCAATGACCAGCTTGGGCTCACCCGGTTCGGTTACAATAATATCCACCCGGGCGCTGAGCAGATCGTATGCCTCAACAGTTGCCCAGATCTTGGTGGAGCCGGTATTGACTCCCTGAAAATCCCCGTCACCGAGATTGGCAGCAATGGCTTCTGAATTGATGTGCCATTCACAGGATTCTGTATAATCTCTGGCTAAACCTGCGGCATTATAGGCGGTACATTGATAGGAGGCCGTATCGCCAACGGGAATAGATTGTGAGGACGGGGTCACTTTAATACTGACGGGAATAAACAACTGGAGGTTAATTCCGGGTCCGACGATCGGGCCCAGATCAGCGGCAACTGCCCTGCCGGGCGCCGCCAGGCCGGAGGGAACAAGCAACATTGCCATCATGCCTATGATCAGAAGCAGGGATAGATAAAAAGGTCGCTTTTTCATGATTGTAAAACACCTCCTGAAAGATAGGTCAGCGTCAGAATCAAGGATTCTGTTGTAACAGAATCAACAACAACACTTAATAATAATGAAGAGAACCGTTTGTCTGCGGCTACTTTTAGTATAAATGTAAATTGTCAAAATTGCTTGTATTTTCTGACCAAGCGACCTCATTTTTGGTCTGTTTTTGCAGCGATTGTTGTCATTGAAATATATGCGCATGTGTTATGATTGGGATTAAGACAAAACGGCCCCCTATAAGCGCTGGGGGCAGAGGATTAAAATAGGAAGCAAAGCAGAATAATATTTTACAGACCACGAAAGATTTTGAGGAGGAAAGAATTATGGAACAAACTTTTGCAATGGTAAAACCTGATGGAGTATCCAGAGGGCTGACCGGTGAGATCATAGGCCGCTTTGAAAGAAAAGGGTTCAGGGTCGCTGCCTTAAAGATGATGCATATCACCCCGGCCCTGGCCGCTGAGCATTATGCGGAACATAAGGATAAACCGTTTTTTGGAGAACTGGTGGATTTTATTACATCCGGACCTGTAGTGGCGATGATACTGGAAGGCGACGGTGTGATCGCAATGGTGCGGAGTATGATGGGGGCAACCGACCCCAGGCAGGCGGCTCCCGGTACTATTCGAGGAGATTATGCCACCAGCATCAATTATAATGTCATTCACGGTTCAGATTCGCCGGAAAGTGCCCGGCGGGAGATCGGAATATTTTTCAGCGACAGCCGGAAATGATAATCGGGTATTAATAACTGACATAAAGATTTCTTTGTTGATAGCAGCCTTATAAGGGAAAATATGTAAAAATAATAAAATAATTTTACTGCGCGAGGTAAATTTAATTTATAATAGATTGTAGTTTAACATCAAGGATTGATAACATGATCAGGGATGAAAAGGTTAAACTTCATAACGGCGCAGAATTAAGAGAAGATCGTGTGCGAAGGATTCTGGAAGCACTGCCGGACTCAGTTTTTGTCATTTCCGAAAAAGGCACCATTATTAACATCATCACAAACCAGGATAACCTTGCAGCAAAAGAAATTACCGCCGGCAGCAGTGTGTGCGATGCCTTTAATCAGGAAATTGCCGAAGCAATATTAAGGGCGCTGCCTGATGTCGCCTCATCGGGTAAAATAGCGATCAATGAATATTGCCTTGACCCTGAACGCCGGGTATACATTGAAGTCAGGCTGATCCCTTTGGGCGACGGCTTGCATATGATATTGGCCCGCAACATTTCTGAGCGCTGGCAGGTTCAGGCAGCCTTAGAAGAATCGGAAAGCCTTTACCGTGCCATTTTTGAAACCACCGGCACCGCCAGTGTTATCGTTGCCCGGGATACCAGCATTCTTATGGCAAATCAAAAATTCTACGAACTGTCAGGCTATACCTCCAGTGATTTATTGCAGGGGATAAGTATAAAAGATTTTATTCTGCCTGATGATCTGCCGCTGATATACGAATATCATGAAGAACGGCGTAATCCAAACGGCCGGGATATACCGGATTTCTACGAAGCCAGGCTTGTTGACCGCAAGGGACGGATCAAACATTGTATGGTTTATGCCAACCTGATCCCCGGCACCGATAAAAGTGTAGCTTCCCTGGTGGATATTACCAGTCGCCGGGAATATGAAGAGAAAATCACCTATTATAGTTTCCATGACAGCCTGACCGGATTGTATAACCGCCGTTTTTTTGAAGAAGAGCTGAAGCGGCTGGATACAGTGAGGAATTACCCTTTGACCCTGGTCCTGGGTGATGTGAACGGGATGAAACTGCACAATGATACCTTCGGCCATCAGGCGGGTGACCGGCTTTTAAAGAAGATGGCGGATGTGATCAAAAAGGGATGCCGTAATGATGAGATCGTTGCCCGGATCGGCGGGGATGAAGTTGCCATTGTGCTCCCCTCCACCAGTCTTAAGGAAGCTGAACAAATCGTAGCCCGTTTACAGAAGCTGATCAGCGTGGAAAAAGTAAATGATATCCCGCTGTCGATTTCATTCGGCTGGGCCTGTAAGACGAAAATCACGGAAACCCTGGAGGAAACCTTCAAACAGGCCGAAAATATGATGTATAAGCATAAGCTTTACAGCTATCCCAGTATCCGTATGGATAGTCTGAACAGCATCCTGGAACTGGTTTATGAAAAATTCCCGGGTGAAAAGGAATATTCTGAACAAGTAGCTGAAATATGCTGCCTAATGGCGAAGGAACAGGGATTTACGGAAAAGCAGCTGGAAGACATTAAGGCCGTCAGCCTGCTGCATGACATCGGGAAAGTGACATTGAGCGGCGTCAACCTGTTCAAACCGGGGAAGCTGGATGAGATCGAATGGATCGAATTAAAGCGACACCCGGAAATCGGCTATCGTATATTAAGTTCCAACAGCGAAGTAGGGAAATTGGCAGAGTATATTCTGACCCATCATGAAAACTGGGATGGCAGCGGTTATCCCGGCGGACTTAAGGGGGAAGAGATACCGCTGCCTTCCAGAATCGTACGTATTGCCGATGCATACGTGGCGATGACCAGTCACCGCAATTACCGGGCTGACCTGACCCGGGAACAGGTAATCCAAGAATTGAAAAAGAATGCCGGCACCCAGTTCGACCCGTATCAGGTAGAGATCTTCCTTGCTAAGGTTCTTCCCCGGCTGAACTGAATGCCAGGCTTTCATCAGTTTCCGCTCCAAAATCCCCGGACTGAGAAAAACTAGGATTTTTTCATGATTTCACTCCATATTTCCTCCGCGGATTTGCCCTGGGCGCTGATTATGGGAGCATCGATCATGATCTCCTGCATGCCCATAAGATTTTGCTTCATTCCCGATAAGACTACCGCATGCGGCTGCTGCTCCATAGCTTTTTCAATACTAATGACCTGGCATCCCTGCGTGTTTAAAAATTCTTTCACCGGCCCCAGATTTTCCTCGACCGCTATGATCTTGTTCAAATTTTTCACCTCCCTGTTGCATCCGTCTGCTTAAATCATGATTAGTATAACCAGAGTGACTGGTCAGTAATCCAAACCGTACCTGGCTTATTTATAAATAGAAGATAAAAAACGGGTCACTGTGTTATGATAAATTTATAAGAACTGCAGCATGGGAGGAGATCGCATGGATCCAATCGTACTTGATCCCGTTGGCACTATAATATCACCCGTTAAGGAAACCCGGGAGATGCCGCCGGGGGGAGTGCCGGCAGTGATTGAAATATATCCCCGTTTCGTACAGGCTTTGCATCGTTTGGAGGAAAACTCCCACATTTGGATCCTTTCCTGGTTTCATCAGGCAGATCGCAGAACCCTAAACGCATATCCCTGGGTGAGTACGGAGCGTATTCAATACGGAGTATTTGCCATCAGGACTGCCAGCCGGCCCAATCCGGTAGCCATGTCGCTGGTCCGGCTGCTCAGGCGGGAAGATAACCGGCTGTATCTGGAACGGTTGGATGCGGTGGATGGAACGCCGGTGCTGGATATTAAACCATATTTCGAAAATGATATCGTGTTTTCGCCGCGAACCTCCTATATCAAGGGAAAAGACCGGCAATACCGTGAGAACAGGATGTTAAGACAGGCTTTGACTCATCACCAGGAAGAGTGCATTTCCATGCAGTTGGCTGTGCGCATGGCTTTGATCGCTGAGGAGGTCTTCGGTCATTTGAATGAACCTGATCTGATGGTTACGGTACAGGGTTCGCCTTGTCTGGCAGATGCCATTCAGGGACTGAGTAACGCCCGTCTGGCGAATCCACCCCGCTTTAAATTTGTACCCCACACTTTACAGCAAACTATTTGGCAGTCAGATAAGGGTACACTGACCCTGACCTGGCAGGGAAATCCGGATGTAATGGATGCTGAGGATGAAGAGCTGCTTATTATCGATTTTGGCAAATGAGCAATGGCTTCATTGGGGAAAGGCAGCGGCAATATTTAAAAATGAGGTGTAACCGATGATATCCAAAGAAATGATTGAACGCATCAATGAACTGGCACGCAAGAAAAAAAGCCAGGGACTGACGGCGGAAGAACTGAAGGAACAGCAGAAATTGTACAAGATTTATCTGGCTTCCGTAAAAGAGCAGACTGCTGCTCAGCTTAAGGCTTCCGGCATCCACAAAAAAGGCGAGCCCCATGTGTGCCATGATGGCTGTTGTGGAGAACACGGGCACCATCACGGTCCGGGAACCAAACATATACATTAAAAAATCCCAGACCGTCAAAAAAATGCTGGCAGGGTGCCGACTTTATTTACACACTGAAGAAGCCTCCTTGCAAGGAGGCTTCCCATAATATATTTTGATTTGTGTATGTTATTTTACCAGTACCACATTGACGGCTTTTACCAGTGCTGTTACTTTATTTCCTACTTTAAACCCGGCATCAGCAAGTGAATCCAGAGTCATGACCGATGTTACCTCATGGTCACCGGCTTTTACGATTACTTCTGCCATTACCGTACCTTTTTTGATTTCGATGATTTCCCCGGCGAATTGGTTCCGTACTCCAGCTTTCATGATTTTGCCTCCTTTATGATTTAATACCAACACTCATTGATTTCAGTATAATCTATTATTACCTTAATTTGCATATTTAATATAACAATTTTTATAAACTATAAGATTATGCTATAGAACATTTATTAGGGTTTTTTCCGGTTTACATGGTTAGTAAAGATTCATTCATGATAGCTTTGGCATATTTTTACGTAGAGTTTATTATTAAGATAAAAGAGGATAAATGAATCAGATTAGAGGGAGGAGATCGTATTGAAACGTCTGCTTAAAGTACTGGCGGGTCTCTGGCAGCGGGTCCTCATAACCATAGCCCGCTTTCCGCTGACCATCGTCAGCCTGATTTGTGCGGTCAGTCTGATCTTTTATATGATTGCTCATGACCAGGCAGGACAAAGCCCGGATATGATGGTGGAGAAACTGGCATATACCTTTTTGCTGGGCGCGTTTATAGGGGTTACGGCCCAGTTTTTGTGTGAACGATTCCCGGCTGTTGACAAGCGGCGCCTGTTGGTTTATCTGGTTTCCCTTCTGCTTACCGGAGGGTATTTCCTCATCCTGTATCCGGCGGCCGGCATCAGTTTTGATGTAACAATCCGTACTTTTGTGGCGGTATTTGCCATGTTCTGCGCTTTTATCTGGCTGCCTTCCTGGCGGGAAAAATTTGATTTCAATATCTCCGCCCTGATCCACTTGAAAGCGGCCTTTGTAGCCGTGCTTTATTCCGCTGTCCTCAGCATGGGCTGTGCTGCCATTATTGCCGGCATCGACGTCCTGCTGTTTAATATCAATCAGGATGCCTATGGCTATGTGATGACACTTATCTGGGTCTTTTTTGCCCCGGTTTATTACCTGTCTCTTTTGCCTCGTTTTAATTCAGAAGCAGAATCCGACCGGGAAGAAACAATAGAAGCCAGTCTCTATCCCAAATTTCTTGAAGTGCTGGTATCCTATATTGCCGTCCCTCTGATTGCGGTCTATACTCTGGTTTTTGCCGCCTATTTCATCAAGATCCTGGTGACCTTAAACTGGCCATCCGGTCAACTGGGAGGCATGGTACTAGCCTATGCAGCAGCCGGACTTATCATCTATATCCTGGCCAGTCCCATTGAAAACCGCTTTACTGTTGTTTATCGCCGGTTCTTTCCCATCTTTCTTATCCCGATCGTGATCATGCAGCTGATTTCAGTGGGGATCCGCCTGAATGCTTATGGTATTACAGAATCCCGCTACTATGTGGCAGGCTTCGGGGTGTTTTCCATTGTGTGTGCAGTTCTGCTGATCACCAAGCCGGTTAAAAGAAACGGTATGATAGCTGTTTTGGCAGCAATACTGGCGATTATTTCTGTGATCCCGCCGGTGGATGCTTTTACAGTCTCCCGCAGCAGTCAGATCAGCCGGCTGGAAAACATGCTGACGGCAGAGGGGATGCTTACCGAGGGGAAAATCAAGGCCAACGCTGATGCTCCTGAAGAATTGAAGGTGGAAGTTACCAATATTCTGGAATATCTGAACAGCCGCGATTATATAAAATATGTGACCTGGCTGCCCCAGAATTTTAACCCCTATGAAAAAATGAAGAGTACTTTTGGCTTTGAGCCGACTTATCCCTGGGTCACTGGGGCGGAGAACCAGGATTACTTTTTCCTGAGCAGCGATATGCAAAAGCCATATATCATCAGCGGCTACGATATTGCCTATGACAGTTATTCAGACCGATGGGCGGCGAACAAGACCGAACATGATTTCATCGTTGACGGGAAGCCCTATAAGCTTATTTTTGACCGTGTCTCCAGGATGGATCTGCAGATAAAGATCACAGACGCGGCGGGACAGGAATTAGTGGGTACCGGATTATATGAATTTGTCAAATCCCTTCCGCTTCATGCCAGCCCCGACAAGCAAGGAAATATCGCAGTTGAGAAAATGAGCCTGGAGGCAGAAAACAACGGTTATAAACTGCGGGTCATGCTGCAGAATGTCAATGGATATTTAGGCAGCGGTCAGGAGCAGGGGATCGACTATGATTTCATTGTGATGTTCGGTGTCCCCGAATAGAAGCATCCGTAAACAAGAATATGTAAGAGAAAACAAGAGGCTGTCCCGCATTTATTTGGGAACAGCCTCTTGTTCATGATATATATGAAAGCCCGGGTGGCTTCTATTAAGGGTTTTTCTTTTTCAGACTATATTTGGTATGCAGCAGTTCATGGGCTCTGTGTCCCGGAGCTTCATGGAGAAAATCATCATAGAGAAGCTTGATCTCATGATTTTCATGGGATTTGCGCAGCTTTCGGCTTCGGTCTTCAGTATATATGTCATTCATACGCCGTGCCCGCTGTGTATTACTAAGGGTCAAAGGCTGACCGCCGCCGCCGATACAACCCCCCGGACAGGCCATGATTTCGATGAAATGATAAGGGGATGTCCCGGCCGCTGCTTGCTCCATCAGGACCCGGGCCTTGCTCAAAGTATGTGCGGCTGCCACCTTTACGATGGTACCATTCATATCCACTGTGGCCTCTTTGATCCCCTTCATGCCCCTGACCTCAACAAAGTCCAGTTTCTCAAGCGGTTTACCGGTCACCTTTTCGCAGACCGTCCGCAGGGCTGCTTCCATGACCCCGCCGCTGGCGCCAAACAATACCGCTGAGCCGGTATATTCACTCATCCAGGGATCGAATTCAGTTTCAGGCAGGTTAAGAGGGTTTATTCCAGCCATCTTCAGCAAGCGGACAATTTCATGGGTGGTGAGCACCATATCCACGTCAGCATACTGGCTGTCGATCATTTCCGGGCGGACTGCTTCATATTTTTTGGCTGTACAGGGCATGATGGAAACTGAAAATATTCTTTCCGGGTCAATCCCGGCTTTTTGCGCCCAGTAGGTTTTTACCAGGGCTCCAAACATTTGCTGCGGTGATTTACAGGTGGAAAGATGCTCCAGACTGCTGGGATAAAACACTTCGGCAAATCGCACCCAGGCCGGACAGCAGGATGTGAACATCGGCAGGGTGCCATGATGGTTGATTCTTTCCAGCAGTTCCTGCGCCTCTTCCATAATTGTCAGGTCGGCGGTGAAATTGGTATGCAGGATATGATCAAAACCCAGCATTTTAAGTGCACTGACCAATTGTCCCATCAGCAGCTGGTCACCGGCAGCGCCAAATGCTTCAGCAATTGCCAGCCGAACTGCCGGTGCGATCTGGGTTACCACTACTTTGTCCGGATCAGTGATAGCATCCAGCAGGTCATCGGTTTGTTCACGTACTGAGATGGCGCCCACCGGGCAGGCATGTATGCACTGGCCGCACATGACACAGGGGCTTTCGAAAAGATCCTGGCCGATGGAAGGAACCACCTGGGATTCAAAACCACGATGGGCCAGTCCCAGTGCACTTACGGTCTGGGTTTCGGTACAGCATTCGATGCAGCGCCCGCAAAGAATGCATTTGTTCGGGTCTCTCACAATGGAAGGACTGGAATGGTCCAGGGACAGCTCGGCGTTCTCCTGGGGAAAACGACTGAAACGCACATCGTATTCCGAAGATATTTGCTGCAGTTCACAACTGCCCCCGCGGGCACAATGCAGACAGTCCTGGGGATGATGAGCCAGTATAAGTTCCAGGATCATCCGGCGGGCTTCCAGCACCCGTGATGCAGTGGTATTGATGACCATACCCTCTGTTATTTTGGTGGCACAAGCCGGCATCAGGTTTTTTTGACCCTCCACTTCCACTACACAGATCCGGCAATTGGCTTTGACTTCCTGGTCAGGGTGGAAGCACAGAGTGGGGATCTTTATTCCAGCCGCTTCAGCAGCTTGTAATATAGAGGCACCTTCAGGCACGCCTATTTTAATGCCATTGATCATGACATTGGTTTCAGACATTTCTTTCACCTTCCTCTTTTTAGGCTAACCCCTGGAAATTGCGCCGAATTTGCATTTTACCATACAGGCCTGGCATTTGATGCAGACTGCGGGATCAATGACATGGGGCTTTTTCCGCTCTCCTTTGATTGCACCTGTGGGACAGACATCGACGCAGACCGTACAGCCTTTACATTTATCCGCATTGATGGTGATATCCAGCAGTTCGGTACAGACACCGGCATGACATTTCTTATCGTAAATATGGGCCTCGTATTCGGAACGAAAGTAGCGCAGGGTAGCCAGCACCGGATTGGGCGCGGATTGACCCAGGCCGCACAGGGAAGTGGTTTTGACCACCCGGCATAAACTTTCCAATGTATCCAGATCCTGTGGAGTTCCCTTGCCGTCGCAAATCTTTTCCAAAATCTGCAGCATACGCATGGTGCCTTCCCTGCAGGGGGCACATTTTCCGCAGGATTCCTCCTGGGTGAAATGCAGAAAGTATCTGGCTACATCCACCATGCAGGTGTCCTCATCCATAACCACCAATCCACCTGAGCCCATCATAGCCCCCAGCTGCAACAGGGAGTCATAATCCACTGGTGTATCGAGGAGGTTTTCCGGGATACAGCCGCCGGAGGGGCCGCCGATCTGCACCGCCTTATACTTTTTGTGATTCTGAATCCCACCGCCAATATCAAATACGATATCCCGCAGGGAAATGCCGATGGGGACTTCCGCAAGACCGGTGCGGTTGATCTTACCGGTCAGGGCGAATACTTTCGAGCCTTTGCTGTTTTCTGTTCCCATGGCAGCAAACTGATCCGCTCCCTGGCGGATGATACCCGGAACATTGGCGTAGGTTTCCACGTTGTTGATATTGGTGGGTTTGCCCCACAACCCTGATTGGGCCGGATACGGCGGCCTTACCCGGGGCATGCCGCGTTTGCCTTCAATGGAATGCATCAGGGCAGTTTCCTCCCCGCAGACAAAAGCGCCGGCACCGGCAGCGATCTGTACCCTGAAATTAAAGCCGCTGCCCAGAATGTTATCGCCCAGAATTCCCATGGATTCTGCATCGCGAATTGCTTTTTTCAGTCTTTTTATCGCCAGCGGGTATTCAGCCCGCACATAAATATATCCCTCATCTGCTCCGATGGCATAACCACAGATGGCCATACCTTCCAATAATTCATGAGGATCACCCTCCAGTACGCTGCGGTCCATGAATGCGCCCGGGTCCCCTTCGTCCGCATTGCAGACAACATATTTTTTGCTGCCGTAAGAGTGATAGGCTGCTTCCCATTTGCGCCCGGTGGGGAAACCTCCGCCGCCCCGGCCTCTCAAACCGGATCGGCTGATTACCTCGATCACTTGTATCGGCGACATAGCGGATAAAACTTTTTCCAAAGCCGCATAACCGTCAAGGGCAATATAATGGACGATCTGCTCCGGATCAATGATCCCGCAGCGCCCCAGAATATTTTTAGTCTGCCTTTTATAAAAAGGAGTTTCATCCAGCCGGGTAATATTTGCTGCGGCTTCAAAGCCCCGGGGGTCCTGAGCCACAATGTACTCCGGAGAGGGTTTGCCTTCCGAAAGATGCAGTTTCAATATGTCAACAGCCGCTTCCGGCGTCAGATTACCATAAATAAAACGCGGTTCACCAGGCATATGAACTTCCATCAGCGGTTCCGCGTAACACATACCGATGCAGCCGGTGGACATCATTTCTACTTCCAGCCGATGGGTCTCAATGTAGCGGCTGACCTCATGCCAGATTTTGTCTCCGCCGGCAGCGATGCCGCAGGTACCCAATCCGATTACCACTCTGGTATGTTTTCGTGATTCCTCCAGGGCATCTTGAAATTGCTTTCGCATGTCGTTTAGGCTATGCATTTTTCTTTTCCATCCTTTTCCTGGTATTGCGCCAGTATTTCCGGAACATCATCAGGGCTGACCCTTCCGTAAGCCTCCTCATTGATCATTATCACCGGGGCCATGCCGCAGGCACCCAGGCAAGCTACAGGTTCCACGGTAAACAGCAGGTCCTCTGTCGTCATCATCCCGCCTGTTAACCCCAAGGTCTGAGTGATCGCATCCAAAATCTTACCGCTGCCCTGCACATGGCAGGCAGTCCCGGTGCAGACCCGGATAATATTTTTACCGCGGGCCTGCAGATGGAACTGACCGTAAAAGGTGGCAACTCCAAATATTTCACTGGAAGGTACCTTCAGCGCAGCGGCAATGGCTTTGATCGCATCGTCAGGAAGATATCCGAATATCTCCTGGGTTTCCTGCAGAGCCGGTATGATTTTTCCGCTTTTTCCCTGGTATTTTTCCAGGGTTTTTTCCAATGCTGCATAGCGCAGATCAGGTATAGTTTCATTGCAATTACACATATTCTTGCTCCTTATTTCACAATCGAGTTTATAGCTGGCCCATAATCCTGATAGAATAAAGGTTATTGATAATAGTTACGGGTCTGGTTTAGGATCTTGACGGTATCATTTCAATCAGGTCAGCAAAGGCCATTTGAATTTCCTCATCCTGAAACATTTTTTTCATAGCCGCGAGGGATTCTGCCATCTGCTGATCAACTGCTGCCGTCATTTCCTGTCCGCTCATTCTTTTGGTCAGCACCTGGCCGGAAAGTTCGTCCAGGGTTTGGAGAAAACGGCTCATGTTCCTGCTGAAGAAGGGCTGGATCTGTGCCGCGGTTTCATTCGTGACCGGGTCTTCCATTATGGGTCCGCCTTCGGCATAGAATTTTCCCAGCTGTACGTTCAAATTGTAGGCGGCCAGCTTCTCAATCGTGAATTTGTTTTTCAGCTGCTGTGCAGCCTGGTCAGTCAAATAGGCTTTTTCATTCATCAGATCCGCGATTTCAATATACTTGGCTCTTACGCAGTAATGCAAACTTACGCCCAGATTATATACATCGCTGACAGACCGGGGACAGGGAAGGGAACTTGCTGCTTCATAGGCAGCCTTGGTATAGTAGTTGATTTTTATTGTTTGTGCAGTTTTCATTGGTCATCATCCTTTCATTTATATTGTGAAATATTTAACAATCTTATGCCATATATACACGCAATTTGCGTGCCAGATAAAAAAAGATCCCGAGAAAAAAACAGGAGGCTGACTATAAAAAGACCGATGATTGATGGTGATAACGGGATTTGGCCAGGGTCAGAAAAATTCCAAATAAAAATAAAGGCTTAAAAAAGGCAGGCCAGACGTTAACACTGAAGTGTAACTGATTTGTAACATTTATGTGCCAAAGGTGTGAGAAGGTTACATAAAGGTGACAAATAAAATTTTGCAGTCAGTGGCAGAAAAAAAGCTGTGCATCTCGAAGTATGCTTTCCACGGATATTTTTTTCGCTTCCGGGGCAGCCGCCATTTTACGCTTCATTGGTTATCGGACCGCGCTGCAGCGATTTTTTACGCCGGTAAATGACCGTCAGGATGATCGACCGCAGCAGCCAATCGGAAACGAATACCATCCAGGCAAACTGGATGGGCAGATGAAGGACGCGGATTACCAAATATAACATGGGAATCCGATATGCCCAGGTGAGTAATATTGTGATGAACATAGGTGTTCGTGTATCCCCGGTACCGCGCAATATTCCACCCAGGACAGCTGCGATGGCAATGGTCAGCTGTTCCAGTGAGGCGATACGCAGCAGCAGGCCGGCAATATTTATGATCTCCCGGTCATTGGTAAAAAGCGATGCCACCTGATAAGGAAACAGGGCGAATACCACACCGAAACAGCCCATGATCAGCAGGGCAAACTCCATGGTGCCCCGGGCCATACGTCTGGCTTCAGCTGTATTCCTGGCGCCGATGCTTCTTCCTACCAGCGCGGTAGCTGCAATAGCGATACCAATGCCGGGCATGAAGGATAAGGATTCGACAGTTACCCCTACCTGGTGGGCGGCAAAGGCCAGGGTGCCGGTGGATACGATCAAATATACCGATGTGATGGTACTGAAATTATTGAAGAATTGCTCGGCAAAGCTGGGAATGCCAAGAGAGAATATTTTCCTGATTACTGAAAGGCTCAATTTTTTCATCCATTGCCACTGCACTTTTAACTGGCCTTGACCGCGGCTGAGAAAGATGACCCCTATAACAAATCCACATACGTGAGCGATGGAAGTTGCCAGTGCCGCACCTGCCACTCCCATACGGGGAAAACCAAACTTTCCATATACAAGTATGTAAACCCCGGCAATGTTGATGATATTTACTGCCAATGCCATATACATTGGGATTTCCGTTCGGCCCCAACCCCGGTAAACGGTACAGATCATATAGAAAGTCAGCGCGATGGGAGTCACCCAGAAGGTGATGCGCAAATAGGCAACGGCTTGCGTAAATACTGCCGCTTCCACATTGAACAGGCGGATGATATCTTCAGTAAAAACCAGACCCAGGGCTCCGGCGATGATCCCGATCAGCAAACCCAGCATGACCGTTTGGCTGGCGATCCGGTTGGCGTCTTCAAAACGTCCGGCGCCTTTGGCCTGGGCAACCAGGACGGCTGAGCCGATTCCCAGGGCTTCCAGGATCAAAACTACCGCAAAAAATATTTCCGCACCCACGCCTACAGCTGCCAGGGGAGCCGCTCCTAAACGACCGACAATGGCCACATCCACGATACCGATCAGCATATAAAGGATCATCTCCATCATGGCTGGCAGTGCAGTACGCAGAATGGTGGTGCGAAGTTGTTTATCCTGCAGAATTAACATAAGAAGTTTTTCCTTTATCATGAAAATTAAAACACAGTTAGTATATCCTATTGGGTGCACGATAAAAAGGCCGGACGCTTTTTAACAAGCAGCCGGCCTGAAAAGTTGTGTTTCAATCAATTACGGATCAGTAAAACCGGACAATGGGCGTGGTGGCTTACCACATTGCTGACACTGCCCAGCAGGATCTCGCTGAGTCCGCTCAGACCCCGGCTGGCTATTACGATCGCATCATATCCCTGCTTGGACCGTTCAACGATCACGGAAGCAGGATTTCCCATGGTTACTTCACTGGTTATGGTAACATTGCCCTTCTCAGCCATATCCTTGAGACTGGCTTCCGTATGCTTAACAATTTCCCCGGCACTTTTTTGTACCAGGTCCAGAATATCAATTCCGGTAAAGGAATAATCAGAAGGACGGATAATATGCAGCAGGTGGATCTTCCCGCCATGCTCTGCAGCCAGTTCTACGGCAATTTCCGCGCTGTGAAGGGATTGGTCTGAGCCATCCACCGGAACCAAAATATTTTTAAACATAGTGTCCCTCCTTTATTTTGTGGCCAAATATTTAGCTGGCAAATGTGTTTTTGATAATAAAAAGCAACCTTCTTATTACATTATACTGGTAATCAATGATTTGTACCAGTTCTTGTGCTGTTGGACCGTGACTTTGTCACAATTGCGTAAATTATTTAAAAATTATTTCGTAAAAGTAATTTCTTTAAATTAATCTTCCGAGATAGTATGATTATGGTAATAAAAATTCCGTATCGTATGTATAAGGGGGTAATAGGATGGGGAGAGATTATTTACAGATGTACAAGGACCGGCTGTGTACGGCAGAGGAAGCCGCGCGTATCGTACAGCCGGGGGATTGGGTCGACTATGCCATGTTCAATGGCAAACCGGTTGCTTTTGACAAAGCTCTGGCGGCCCGCAAGGAGGAACTCAGCGACATTAAAGTAATGGTAGCGGTAACTGTTCCGCCGATCCCGGAAGTGGTCATGAAAGATCCTATGGGGGAAGTCTTTACCTATATGGATCTTCAGTTTAGCGCCGCATCCAGGATCATGCAGGAAAAGTGCGGCGGTGTATTCTATCATCCGGTCAACTTCGGTGAAGCAGAGGATTATTTTCGCTGGGTACGCACCGACTATGAAAAGCTGGGAACGGAGCCGCGCAAAGCCTTTTGCATCCGTGTCAGTCCTATGGACAAGCATGGTTTCTTCAACTTTGGCATTCATAATTCAGTCGCCTATGCACAAATCAAGAGCTCAGACAAAGTAATCGTGGAAGTCAATGAAAATATTCCGGTGGCATTGGGGGGCGCCCGGGAGCAGGTCCATGTTTCCGAAGTGGATTATATAATAGAGAGTGAAAATGAGCCTCTATTTGCCCTGCCGCAAATCGAACCTACAGAAATTGACCGCAAAATTGCCGAGCAAGTAATGTGTCATATCCATGACGGTGATTGTATCCAGTTAGGAATTGGTGCCATGCCCAATCTGGTAGGAAAAATGATCAATGAAACAGACCTGAAAGATCTGGGAGGCAATACCGAAATGCTGGTGGATGCTTACATGGATATGTGGGAATCCGGTAAGATGAATGGCCGGCGTAAAAATGTTGATGATGGCAAGATCGTTTATACCTTTACCCTGGGCAGCCAGGAGTTGTATGACTGGATCGATCACAACCCGGCCCTCGCTTCTTACAATGTCGGCTATGTTAACCATCCTGCCCGGGTAGCTCAAATCAATAATCTGATCTCCATCAACCAGGGGTTGGAGGTGGATTTGTACTCCCAGGTCAATGCAGAGAGCTCAGGGTTCAGACAGATATCCGGCAATGGCGGGATGTCAGACTTTACCCTGGGGGCTTACTGGTCCGAAGGCGGGCGCAGTCTGATCTGCCTGCCGTCAACTTATAAGGATAAGGAAGGCAATGTTCGCTCCCGGATCGTACCGACACTGACACCGGGATCAGTTACAACAGTTCCCCGCCAGATGGTACATATCATTGTTACCGAATACGGCTGGGAATCTTTTAAAGCTGTTTCCACCTGGGCCCGTACCGAAAAGCTGATCAGACTGGCACACCCGGACTTCCGTGACGACCTGATAAAAGAAGCCGAGAAAATGAAGATCTGGCGCAGGACCAACAAAATCGTTTAGACCTTGTTTTAATCGTTCGTCCATGCTCCCGCTGACTGATTAAAAGTCGGCGGGAGTATTTTTCTCGCAGGGAACTTTTCCGCCGGGTCCGGTGAGATCGGCCGGAAGCGGCGGCTTATTAGACAGGAACGGGAGGAAATATTAAAATTGAAAAAAAGTTCTACTTTGCATACCACAGAATAAAGTAATGGCAAAGGAAGTGCATCCGGTTATGCCGCAAGAAATAGCAGCGAATATCTATCTGATCTCCGTACCTTTACCCAGAAACCCTCTGCGGGTATTGAATTCCTATCTGATCAGGGGAGAAAAACGTCACCTCATGATTGATACCGGTTTTAACTGGCCGGAATGTAAAGCGGTGCAGTTCGAGGCCCTGGCCAGGCTGGGGATCGATCGCGGAGATCTGGATTTCTTTATCACTCATGCCCATGGTGATCATGTGGGGTTATTGGGGGAACTCGCTGCAGAAGGATCTGTCGTGTATTACAGCCGGACGGATGCACATATCGTCAAACGGTTTATGCAGCCGGATTACTGGAAAGCCAGTGATCAATTTTACCGGATGCATGGCTTCCCGGTAATTAGAATCAATCGAAATACCGATGATATAGACGATTATATCGCCAGGGCCGCAAAGATAACACCGGTTTTTGTTGAAGATGGCGACCGGCTTGAAGCTGGACCCTATCAGTTTACCTGTGTCAGCACTCCGGGCCATTCTCCCGGACACATGTGCCTGTATGAACCGGAGCAGCAGCTCTTTTTCTCTGGTGACCATATTTTGGACGGGATCACTTCCAATATCACACCCTGGGGAGGAGAACTCGATTGTCTGGGACTGTATCTGGAAAGTCTGAAGAAAGTGGAGGCCATGGAAATCAAAGTGGTTTTGCCGGGGCATCGCAGTTTGATCTACGATCATCGCCGGCGGATCAGTGAGTTGATGGAGCACCACCGGAGAAGGCTGGCTGAATTGCTGGAGATCCTCCGGGCAGGAGAGATGACAGCCTATCAGGCAGCCAGCCGCATGCACTGGGATTTAAAATATGATTCCTGGGAGGACTTTCCCGATTTCCAGAAGTGGTTTGCCACCGGGGAAGCTGTGGCCCATCTGGAACATCTGGCGGTATTGGGGCAGGTGCAGCGGGTGCATAGCAATGACGGGGAGTTAATGAAATATAAGATTAAATAAATTAAAAAATCCTGCTCAGGCAGGATATTTTTATTTTAATGCGAAATTTATAGTAAACAATAATTTACGTTGTTGAAAAAACTAAGGCTGAATATTATATGGAAGAATAATATGAGCCAAATTAGTTTTTTTGCCGGAACAATACATGTCAGAATCACGCGCATTATAAGGGGGTGAAATGGAGTAATGCGCTTCTTGCCCTTAGGATAACCGTTCAAAAAGAAAAAAATTACACAGAATTGAGGGGGACTCAGTTCTTGAATTGGGGGAAAAAATAATGGCTGCTAATTTTGCTTATTTGAACACTCGTGATTTTGAATTTATAGCCCAGGAGTGGCTGCCTACCGATCAGGTATTTGCGTATAAGGAATTTGCTGATTACTATTCCAAAGATGATGTGAAATCCATTCTGGAACCTTTCCGCAAGATGGCTAAAGAAATTATCGAACCCACCAATGAAGATGGGAATTCAAATCCATGCGTCTTTGCCAATGGTAAAGTAAAGACGCCGCCTTCCTTTGGTCCTTTGTTCCATAAAATGCAGCAGGATGGCTGGGGAACCGCCAACATCGGGTATGGTGAAGATGCCATGACCATGCCTAATTTTTTGTTCGCGATGACTCAGGAAATGACAGCAGCTGCCAACCCGGCATTCATGCCTTACATAGGTTTGACGACCGGCTCCGCAGAATTGATCGAAGCATTTGCTTCAGAAGAACTGAAGGAAAAATTCCTGCCCAAGATGATGGACGGGACATGGGCCGGAACCATGTGCCTGACAGAAGCTACAGCAGGATCTGACGTTGGGGATATTCTTTCCAAGGCCTATCCCACTGATGTACCTGGAATTTATAAAATCAAAGGGAATAAAATATTTATCACCGGCGGTGACAATGACTTTACCGAAAACATCATCCATCTGTATCTGGCCAGAATTGAAGGTGCCAGGGAAGGCACCAGCGGAATATCACTTTTCATCGTTCCGAAATATTGGGTGGAAGATGACGGAACTTTGACGGATAATGACGTTCAGTGCACCGGTATCGAACATAAAATGGGACAGTTCGGTTCTATAACGGCTTCTCTGGCCATGGGCGAAAACAATAACTGCCGTGCCTATCTGATCGGCGATCCTCCGGGAGAAGACGGCAAAGGTCAGGGCATGGCTCAGATGTTCCAATGCATGAACTTTGCCCGCCTGGGAACCGGTCTGCTGGGTCTGGCCTGTTCCGCCAATGCGGTTTACAATGCTCGTGAATATACCAAAGAACGTATCCAGGGACGTCCTTTGACCGATATGAAGGGCCCCCGCGTTCCTATTATTCAGCATCCGGATATCCGCCGTACTCTGATGAACGGCAAGGCTCTGGTGGAGGTAATGCGGGCCATGATCATGAAGACCTTCTTCATGTTCGATATTCGCGCCAAAGATCCCGATCCGGAAAAGAGACAGGCTGCCAATGATTTCATCGAAATCGTAACCCCGATGACCAAAGCTTATCCTACCGATGAAGTATGGAATCTGTGCTGTGAAGCCATTCAGGCTTATGGCGGATACGGCTATTGCGAAGAGTATCCGGTTTCACAGATCGCCCGTGACTGCAAAATTTACTCCATCTGGGAAGGAACCAACTACATTCAGTCCCTGGACTTTATTGGCCGTAAATGGACCATGAAGAAAGGTTCCGTATATGCGAAATGGTATGCAGAAGTTAAAGCCTTCGCTGATGCCAACAAAAACACCCCGGGACTTGAAAAAGAATTCGAGAAATTCTGCAAGGCCGTTGATTGTCTGGCAGAACTGCAGGGAGCGGTTATCGGATTCATGGGTGCAGGTAAAATCGATATGATGCCTCTGTATGCCCGCCGCATTCTTACTGCCAGTTCCATCGTTTATGGCGCATGGTGTATCCTGGAACAAGCTATGATCGCTATAAAACGTGCGGAAGAAGTTGGCCCCGAACATTACGATTATGACTTCTATACCGGAAAAGTCTACTCGGCAAGATACTATTTATATAATGTGGTTCCTCAGGTATGGACCATCACTGATATCGTAAAAGAAGGCGATGATTCCGCACTGCAGATTCCTCAGGGAGCATTTGATTACTAGAATTCATAAAACTATAAGAAATTGCCGGTCTGATCAGGCCGGCAATTTTTTTGCAATCCACAACATGTATACCTGCTGCAAGTGGTTTTCGGCAAATATAATATGTTACTATTTAGAATATGGGCCTGGTTGTGAGTGCTTGAAGCATTTACAGCAGCGCATGGGGAGGAACAGGCTGAAAAATAATTGTGGTTTATGATGGGGGTGGAAAAATGGCAATGAGATTTTTCAGCAGAAGGAATGTAGATTTTTTACTCAATGAGGTTTTTGAGATCCAGAAGTTAAATCGATTCCCTTACTTTGCCGATCACGATGTAGAAACTTTTAAAATGATCATTGATACAGCCGCAAAAATCAGTGAGGAAATGATGTTTCCTTACTTTAAACCAATGGACACCGAACCGCCCCGTTGGGAAAACGGGCAGGTATATGTCAATAAAGCTATCTTGCCGTTTATGGAGGAGATGGGCCAGGGCGGATGGATCCAGGCGGAAAAACCTTATGATGTAGGTGGACAGCAATTGCCCCTTGCCGTAAAAGTTCTTGCCAATTATGTGTTTGGCGCGGCCAACTATTCCATGTACGTGTATCCCATGCTGACAGCGGGTGCCGCCAATCTCATTTATCACTTCGGTACCCGGGAAATGAAAGACACCTATCTGGAAAAAATGTATTCCGGCAAATGGCAGGGGACCATGGCTTTGACAGAACCGGACGCCGGCAGTTCCCTGGGAGATCTGACTACCACTGCTGAGCCCACAGATCAGGGTTATTATATGATCAAAGGAAAAAAGATTTTTATTTCTGCAGCCAAGAGCGATGTGGTGGACAATGTGGTACATTTGATGCTTGCCAGACTTAAGGATGGGCCAGCAGGCGTGGCCGGGATCTCACTTTTTATCGTTCCTGAATACCGTGTTAATGAGGCGGGTGAACTGGAATTTAATGACGTTGTCTGCAGCGGTATTGAACATAAGCTGGGTTATCGTGGTTCTCCCATCTGCCAGCTTTCCATGGGGGATGAAAAAAATTGCCGCGGCTGGCTGGTTGGACAGGAAGGCCAGGGGCTGGCCCAGATGTTTATGATGATGAATGAAGAACGGATCAACGTTGGGGTAGGTGCCATCAGCAAAATTTCCGGCGCTTATTATGCAGCCCTTGAATATGCCCAGCAGAGAAAACAAGGCAGAAGACCTGATCAAAAGGATCCTGCCGCCCCTATGGTGGAGTTGATCGAACATGCTGATATCAAAAGGATGCTGCTTTTCCAGAAGGCGGTGATGGAAGGTTCTCTGGCGCTGGCCGTCCAGACAGCGTTATATCAGGACTTGATGAACGTGGGAGAAAATGCGGAAGAGAATGGGCTGCTGGTGGATCTGTTGATCCCTATTCTTAAAACCTATCCTTCGGAAGCTGGTATTTTAGCTACCAGTGCAGCCATTCAGGTCCACGGTGGCTACGGCTACTGCGGCGATTTTCCGGTGGAACAGTACTATCGGGATATCCGCATTGATCCCATCCATGAAGGCACCACCGGTATACAGGGGCAGGATCTTCTCGGGCGCAAAGTTAGTATGAAACAGGGTCGGGCTTTCCAGTTATATATCAGCGAAGTAGAAAAGACCATCATGGAATCAGAAGGCTATCCGGAATTGGCGAAACAGACCCAGAGCTTGAAGGAAGCTGTGGTGTTAATGAAGGAGCTGACCGCCGAGCTGCTGGATAAAAAGGCCTGGATCACCAGAGAAGCATTTTTAGCCGACAGCGTTTTGTTCCTGGACTTCATGAGCCAGATCGCTATTGCCTGGCAGTGGCTAAAACTGATGAGTGTGGCAGTCAAAATGCTGCGCACCCAGGTATCCGGCCCGGATCATTCCTTTTACCAGGGAAAGATCTATGCAGGGCGCTATTTCTTTGATTATGAGCTTATTAAGATTTACAGCCTGGCGGTCAGGCTCCGGTCTGACGATAAAGTAACGGTGGAAGTTACCAAAACCTATTTTGAAGATTGATTGACTGGGGGAGCGATGAGATGTATGAAATAATACGCAAGGAGATCCTGGCACAGGGGATCAAGCTGTTTGAAACAGCAGCTCCGGAAATTGCTGCCAAAGCAAAGCCCGGCCAGTTTATTATCCTGCGCCAGGATGAAAAGAGCGAAAGGATCCCGTTGACCATGGCTGATTTTGACCGGGAGAAGGGGACCATCACGCTGATATTCCAGGAAGTGGGCAGAAGTACTGCTGATTTGGGCAGGCTGGAACCGGGGGATAATATTCTTGATCTGGTTGGACCTTTGGGTCGGGCTTCAGAAATAGAAAAGTTCGGCCGGGTCGTATGTATTGGCGGGGGAGTCGGGATCGCTCCTATATATCCTATTACCAGAGCTTTCAAAGCGGCGGGCAATGAAGTGATATCCATAATCGGTGCCCGTACAGCCGAACAGCTGATCCTGCAGGGCGAAATGAAAGCGGTCAGTGACCATATCCATATCACCAGTGACGACGGCAGTATCGGGAAGAAAGGCTTTGTAACCGATGTGCTTTCCAAACTGCTGGCAGATGAAGTGCACGTAGACCTGATCACAGCTATAGGTCCGCTGCCGATGATGCAGGCGGTGTCTGAGGCAAGCCGTTCTTACGGCGTGAAAACCATAGTCAGTATGAATCCCATTATGGTAGATGGCACCGGGATGTGCGGAGCCTGCCGGGTGGCAGTCGGCAGTGAGACTAAATTTGCCTGCGTGGACGGGCCTGAATTCGACGGGCATTTGGTGGACTGGCAATTAGCCCGGAACCGCAGCCGGATGTTTCTGGCGGAAGAGAAAATAGCGCAAGAGCATAGTTGTTCAGGAGGTGAATGCCAGTGCCAAAAGAAAAAGCCAGAGTAGAAAGACAGGCCATGCCCCATCAGGATGCAGCAGCAAGGGTAACCAATTTCAGCGAAGTTGCTTTAGGGTTCAGCGAGGAACTGGCTCTGCTGGAAGCCTCCCGCTGCCTGGACTGCAAGAAACCCACCTGTATGGACGGGTGCCCGGTGGAAATAGAGATCCCGGAATTTATCAAACATATCAGAGCCCGTGATTATCAGATGGCCATCGATACCATCAAGCGGAAAAACAATCTGCCCGCCATATGCGGCCGGGTGTGTCCCCAGGAAAATCAGTGTGAGAAGTATTGTGTTCTGGGTAAAAAATTTGAACCGGTAGCTATCGGCCGTTTGGAAAGATTCGCTGCTGACTGGGAGATGAACCAGCCCGAAAAAGCCGAAAAAGACCTGCCGGGTAAAAGCGGGAAAAAAATAGCCGTGGTAGGCGCCGGCCCCGCCGGACTTACTGCTGCCGCAGACCTGGCAATTTTAGGTCATGAAGTGGTGGTTTTTGAAGCCCTGCACACCCCAGGCGGAGTACTGGTTTACGGCATACCGGAATTCCGGTTGCCAAAAGCCATCGTCGAAAGAGAAATCAAAGGCATCAGGCAATTAGGCGTTGAAATAAAAACCAATATGGTGGTAGGTGCTATCAACACCATTGACGAACTGCTGGCAAGTGGTTTTGATGCAGTATTCATCGGCACCGGAGCCGGACTGCCCTATTTTATGGAGATCCCCGGGGAAAATTTGAATGGAGTATATTCTGCCAATGAATTTCTGACCCGCACCAATTTGATGAAAGGCTATCTGTTTCCTGAATATCTGACACCGATACGCATTGGCAAAAGAGTGGCAGTAATCGGAGCAGGAAACGTGGCAATGGACAGCGCTCGAACCGCACTGAGGCTGGGGGCAGAGGAATCATATATCGTATATCGCCGGTCAGAAAAAGAGATGCCGGCCCGTCAGGAAGAAATTGAACATGCCCGGGAGGAAGGGGTGCAATTTCGGCTGCTTACCAGTCCGGTAGAGATCATCGGAGATGAAAACGGCTGGGTAAAAAGCCTCATCTGCCAGAAGTTTGAACTGGGCGAACCGGATGCATCTGGCCGCCGCCGCCCGGTAGTCATACCCGGCTCAGAATATGAAATGGGAATGGACACTGTAGTCATGGCCATCGGACAGGGGCCTAACCCTCTGGTGCCCCGGACCACCCCTGACTTGGAGCTGAACCGAAACGGCAACATCATCGCTGATGAATCAAACGCCCAGACCAGCAAAAAAGCAGTATTTGCCGGAGGAGATATCGTGACCGGGGCTGCCACTGTCATCCAGGCCATGGGAGCCGGGAAGAAGGCGGCGAAAGCGATCCATGAATACCTTTCAAGTTTATAAGGGTATGAAAGTTTTGCATGGACCGCTGCACTTTTATAGGATACCTTTTTGCGCCAATTGCAGCTGGTGCTCGGCTAAAAACAGGGCATAATTTTCAGTTGCCTGTTGGTTCCTGGCATTGATATATTCCAATTCGCTGGTAAGCAGGGTCATTTTTGAGATCTGACCCAATTCATAGCGCTTTTTATCCCAGGAATATTTCTGCAGCGCCTGCTGGCAGTCCAGCTGAGCCGTTTTATAGGTTTGCTGCTGCAGGGATACTTCATACAGCAGGTTATCAACGGACTGGCTCAGCTGCAGCTTTTGATCCTCAAGAGCCAGCTTCTTCTCCTGGATCTCAAGGGTCAGGAGCATATGGCTGTAATAATCATCAGTATCTTCCAGATCTTCTTCCGCATCTTCAATGGCTTGCCCTGTGTTTTTCAAAGCTTGATAGCGTGAGCGTGCCTGATCAAGCAGGGTATCGTATTCGGGGATATCAAGGCTGGAGGTCCACACGAAATCGCTCAGTTCCAGGTCAGCGCTGTAATCACGCCCAAGTATATCATTTAAGGTGCCCTTTGCGGTTCTTATACGCTGCCGGATGGAAGCGATTTCCTTTTCCTGATCAGATAACCGGATAGCCTTTTCATATACACCAGATTGCGTACCCGTACCCAATTGCAAACGGGTCCTGGCCATCTGCAGTTCGATCTCGGCAGCCTGCTGACGCAAATTCGCCGTTTCCAGGCTTGAAACCTGCTGCAGGATCGAAGTATATAATTTCTCCACCTCATAATCCAGCTTTTTCGCATAATTGGCTTCAGCAACTTCTGCATCATCGAGAGTTTCTTCACTGTCTTCAACATCATTGCTGGTTGCTGCTGCGCTTTCGGCTTTTTCATCTATACTTTCATCCAGTTCATCAAGTTGCTGCTGCAGCTGGCTGATGGCCTGGGTATGATCACCTTCTGCCTCCTTTAACGCTGCGATCTGCTCCTGAATCTCCTCATACCGATCCAGCATATTCTCTAAAATATTACCGGTAACTGATTGCTGCTGCTCCAGCTTATCGATTTGATAATCGGCTTTTTGGGTATTCAGCTGGTATTGGGCCAGGGTGCGGCTGTTGGCATTGGCCAGTGCTTTAGCTTGATCCAGCGTGATGACTTCTGCTTTTGCCGGCAGGCAGGATATGCCCACTGCCATAAAAACCAAGGCCAATAAAAAGATACTTTTTTTCATTGCTATTCCTCCCGGTTTATTCATAGCGCAAGGCTTCGATCGGATCCAGTTCTGCCGCTTTCAGAGCCGGATAAAAACCGAAAAAAACACCGGTAACCACTGAGAAAACCACCCCCAGCAGCACGCCGTTGATGGATGCCTGGGACGGCAGTTCAAAAAATGTCAACAGCGGCATGGCACAGTAACCTGCTGCTACTCCAATCAGTCCGCCAGCCAGGCTGATTACAACCGCCTCCAGTAAAAACTGGGTCAGAACTTCCCGCTTTTTCGCGCCGATCGCCCGCAGGATACCGATCTCACGGGTTCGTTCTTTGACGGTCACAAACATCACATTCATGATCCCGATACCACTGACGATCAAGACTACTACTGCCACCGCCAGCAGCAGCATGGAAAGGGTATTGGCAGATTTCTGGGCTGCGGCCAGGCTGCTGCCGGCATCCAGGATACGAAACTGGTCAGAACCTCCGGCCCGATGTGTTTCATCCAGCATATATTCGATATCGCCCATGGCAGCATCAACACTGTCCAGATCCTTAGCTTGCACTACAATGGTGGGATTTGCCCGGGTGCCCAGCAGATATTTTTCTGCCACTGCATATGATATCAGGGCAGCGTTATCATAACCCATGGGAGAAGTGGTATCACCAATACGTTCGTTTACCCCCACCACCTGGAATTTGCGGTTGCTGATGGTAACGTTCTTGCCGACAATTTCCAGGGGATTGCTATTGGTTAAAGTATTGGCTAATTCGTAGCCTAATACGGCTACTTTATTCTTTTTTGTATTATCTGCTTCCTCCAACCCCCGGCCTTCCAGGACTGTCAAATGATTTACTGCCTGAAAATCAGGGCTGATGGCGGAATAATTGCCCTGGGTAGAATAATTCCCATAGGTGATATCTCCCATCCCCTGTAATACGGGAAAAGCATATTCGATATATTCACTTTTCAGGAATCTGGCTGCATCTTCAGTAGTGAGCGGATCAGCACCCGTACCACGGGAGAAGTTCATTACGATAATGGTACCGACATTCAACTGCGCATATTGTTCGCTGACTTGTGCCTCCGCCCCGGTGCCGATAGCCACGACCAGAAAAATAGTGGCAGTACCCACAATAACGCCCAGGGTGGTCAAAAATGTGCGGACTTTATTTTGATAAATATTGGTCAGGACCAGTTTGATCAACTGTTTCAGCTGCACAGCTTCACCTACTTCTTTTTGTAAATGATAGTCTCGCCCTCACCGAGACCGTCAGTTACTTCTACATTGGTTCCATCACTGAATCCGGTCACGATTTCCTTATCCGATTCTTGACCGTCTTTATCGATCACAGTGACGAATTGTTTGCCGTTTTCCATCCGAACTGACTGATAAGGGATCAGCAGACAGCTGCGGACTTCCTTATTGACAAAAGTGATGGTACAGGTCATGCCATCACGCAGTTCTGCGGGAGGGTCGTTTATTTCAACTTCTACCGCATAATTCACTAAACCGCTGGAACCGCTGACCGGCAATGCGTCTACTGCAGTTACCTGCCCGCTGAATTGCTGTTCTTCCAATGCTTCGGCGGTCACATAAACCTTTTGGCCAATCTCAATCTGGCCGATGTCATACTCGATCACATCGGTGGTGGCTTTGACGATATGATTATCATGGATCACGGCAAAGTCCTGGTCCTCCGCAACACGTTCCCCGATTTTATTGGCCAGGCTTAAAACGATGCCATCTGCAGGAGAGGTTAAAACGGTATCCTCTAAATCTTCTTTGGCCATCTTCACTGACAGTACATCCTGGGTGAGGGATTTGTTTTGCTGGATCTGGTACTTGCTCTGCAGATTCTTAAATTCCAGTTCCTTATTCTTCAGTTCCTGCTTTTTTAAGCGAAGTTCGTTGGCGGCGTAAGCTTCGGGCAGGGATTCCATTTCCTGGCAGGTATCACGAAGTTTCTGCAGTTCCATTTCGGCGTTTTGCAGCTTCAGTTCCTGGTCCAGCAGGCTGCTTGCCTGGGACTCTTGAGCATCGCTGAGATTGGCAGCGCTCAGTTCATACTTGTCGCGGTAATCGTTATCCTCCAGGCGGGCAATGATATCACCGGCTTTCACTTCATCACCGGGGGCCACCAGGATCTCAGCAATGGTACCGGCAACGCCAAATCCCAGATTGACGGTGGAATAACTGATATTGCCGTCTGATTCAAAGCCCACCATGATATCTCCCCGGGTCACCCGGGCATTCAATTCGGTGCTGGTTGTCACCACCTGATTTTCGCGCTGAAAATACCATATACTGCCGCCGGCTAAAGCGAAAAGCATGATCACGATCATCACCGGCCATTTTTTATGCATGAGTTTATTCTTCAGATCCTTCGTTTTCATATACCTTCCCATCCCTTATATAGATTACTTTGCCAACCTTCCTGGCAACTTCCTGATCGTGGGTGATGACTACGATGGTATGATCCTGTTCATGCAGTTCATGCAGGAGTTTCATTACTTCCTGGCTGGACTTGCTGTCCAGATTGCCGGTAGGTTCATCAGCCAGCAACAGGTGAGGCTCGGTTATCATCGCCCGGGCAATGGCTACTCGCTGCTGTTGTCCTCCGGAGAGTTCATTGGGATGGTGCTGGAGCCGATCATCCAGACCGAGCCGACTGAGGATCTCTTTGGCCTTTTTCCGGCTGTCCTTTTCGCTCATACCTCGATAAAGCAACGGCAAGCTCACATTTTGCAGTGCACTTAAGCGGGGCAGCAGATTGAATTGCTGAAAGACAAAGCCGATTTTGTGGTTGCGTATCTCTGCCAGTTCATCGTCCTGGGCTTCCAGCACATTGAGCTCATCCAGATAGTATTCCCCGCTGCTAGGTTTATCCAGACAACCGAGAATATTCATCAAGGTTGACTTTCCTGAACCGGAAGGGCCCAGTACAGCCAGAAATTCTCCCTGGGATACTTTCAAACTGACATCATTTAAAACCGTCAGTTCCTCAGAACCGTTCTGATAGATTTTATACAGGTTACGGGTATCAATGATGGATTGATTTCCGGTCATATCAACGCCCACCTCTCAGGCTCTGGGTCAATCCCGACCCTCCGCCCATACCGGGAGGAGCTCCGCCGCCCATGGGAGGCATACCAGGCATTTGTTGTTCATCTTCTGAATCGGTTTTTCTATTTTGTCCTGCCTGCTCGGTCATCACCTGAACCAGCTTGATCGTATCACCGCTTTTCCATATGTTTATCATCGAACCCGTACTGATATCAGACAGGGAGAGCAATGGAGCACCATCGGTGCCTGTGCTGAGACCGACGATCGGAGCGCCGGCAGGAATAAGGAAGGTAACGGTTTCTTTCTCTCCTGCAGAAGCAGGCAAAGAGGTTTCCTGTTGCATGACGGGCATTGCTTCTGCTGCAGCTGATTGGATATTTTCTTCATTGGAAGGCGCAATCGAGTCGGCCGGAGCAGTTGAAATATTGCTGCTGGCAGATGTTTCGCTGCCCTTAAGGGTATCTGCCTGGTTATCTTCCGGGGCAGCCATTTGGTAAAGGGTCACTTCATTGCCGATGATTGTTTTTACCTTACCTGTCAGTGCCGGGAATTCATCGGGGACCGCGACCGTCTCTACGGTAGTGTTATTTGCTTTGCTGGTTTGTTCCTCGTTCTGGCTGCAGCCTGCCGGTAGGAGCATACAAGCTAACAACAAAAAAAGGGCGATCACTTTTCTTGGCATTTACACACCTGCTTTGCATTTAAGTTATATAAAACATATAAGAAGCAGATGAAGATTATGTGAATGAAATATGAACAATTGGTGAAGATTGGAAGGGTTGGGTTGGATAATGTGGACTGTCATCATTTGCCTGGCGTTGTTATTGGGAATAAGCTATAATTCACTAAAAATATCGATCAAAGGAGATTCATATGGCAGTAAATGAAAAGTGGAATTTCAATATCGTTCTTTTTGAAAATTTTGATACCCTGGATGCCTTTGGACCGGTAGAAATATTGGCCAGGCACGAAAATCATCAGATGAACTTCTATTCCTGGACCGGTGGAGCGATCACCAGTGTTCATGGTGTAAGCGTAAACACTTTGTCAATGGACAAGATGTCTCCCGGAGGAGTGCTTCTCTTGCCAGGCGGCATAGGGACACGGACGCTGCTGGGGAATGAAGAATTCCTTTCCGCTTTAGGTGCTGCAGCTGAAAAAGCAGACTATTGTCTTTCGGTATGCACTGGCTCAGCCGTATTAGCCAAAGCAGGGATATTGGACGGACGTGTGGCAACATCCAACAAGCTGGTGTTTGATTGGGTCACCACCAACTCAGACAAGGTAAAATGGCAGCGTTCAGCCCGCTGGACGGTCGATGGAAAATACTACACCGCTTCGGGGGTTTCCGCCGGGATGGATATGGCTTTGGGATTTTTAGCAGATATTTATGATCTAAATGTCGCAGAAGAAATCGCCAATTATATTGAGTATATCTGGAACCGGGATCGGGAACAGGACCCTTTTGCCTGATTACGGGTCCTGGGAAAACAAGACAGACTGGCTGCTCCGGTCATTTTTGGGCTGAACTCCAGCTATCTGCACTCAATGACATGGAACGGGGAAATAAATATTGAAATTCCTGGCTGCTAGTTAAATCAAGGCATTTGATCTGTTGTGATATATGTAATGCCCGGGCACGGTTAGCAGGAGACATTAGAGCCATAATGGCGCCTTTAAGTGCTGAGTTACCGAGAGGGATCACTTTATCCCGCCATTCGGGTGGAAAGAATCCCAATTCAATGAGCACATCCGGGTTTATATAGTTTCCGAGGGCGCCAGACAGGTTGATCTTTTGTACCTGATCCGTTTTGATCCCTGCTGCATCGAGCAACAGCTTGATCCCTGCGCATACTGCCCCTTTGGCCAGTTGAAGATTCCTGATGTCATTTTGGCTTATATACAAACCATTTTCCCTCTCTAGGGGATGCCTAAGCCAAAACCTTCTGCCCTGCTTTGATTCAGTGATCGAATCTGACCAATCAGCAAATCGATCCGGCTTATTTTCCATTAATAGTCTTCCGTTTTTGGCAACTATGCCTGCCTTGACCAGTGCTCCGACCGTATCAAGCAGGCCGGTACCGCACAGACCGATGGCCTCACCTTCCCCTATGACATGCAGGCAGAGCTTATTATCTTCGATCCATACCTTATCTACAGCACCATTTTCAGCTCGCATGCCGCATTCAATATTCATCCCCTCCAAAGCTGGACCCATTGCCACCGAACATGCCCATAGCTGGTGATTGCTGCAAAGGACCAGCTCACCATTAGTCCCCAGATCAAGCAGCAGTGTGTTGCCTGTTTCCTGTTCCAAACCGGTTGCTAATATTCCAGCTACTGTATCAGCACCGATAAAAGCTGATACCGAAGGCATTATATATACTTCAGCAGCAGTAAGGCTGTGCATACCCAGTTGGGCAGCAGGAACCCTTATTGCAGAAGTAAATACTGGCGTATAAGGGAAGCGACCCATGGCAGAAGGGTCGACCCCCGCTAATATATGCAGCATGATCGTATTGCCGGCTACTGCTATTTCCTGGATGTCACTGGCGACCATGCCGGCATTAGCACAGCATTCACAGATCATTTCGACCAGACGATCTATGAGCAAACATTGTAATTTTTCGGTGCCTCCATCACGAGATGAATAATTTATACGCGACATTACATCAAGTCCGTAAGAACTCTGGGGATTGAGGGTTGCGCTGACGTGCAGTTCTTTTCCTGTGGCCAGATCGAACAGACTGCTGACGATCGTAGTTGTACCCAGATCGATTGCTATACCATACTGCCTGGGGGCGTTGATTCTATTAAAAATACGGTTATCTTTTGTATTACAGTTCTTCCCGGGAGTATTCAAAAGGATCTGCGGGACTGCTTTTTTAGGAAAACGCAGCTTAATATTTCCTTTGATCCGGCAGAAGCAAGCCAGTCTTATCCCTTGTTCCAATTCTACTGCATTCAGCCAGATATTTTCTTCTGCGGTGGGTGGCTGGCACTCCCCAGCCAAAACCAGCACCCGGCATTTTCCACAGGTGCCTTCACCGCCGCAGGGGCTATCAGTTATTTGCTCCACAACGCCCGGCAGATCAAACAGACGCACCCAATCGGATTGCTTGGTTATCAGTTCATTATCAGTATCGAAGGAATTGTGGTCCATGTGCAGTTAACTCCTGTCGGTATTTTTTATATCAGGCCATTCCCGGGCTGCTGCAGCCATAGCCTGAAGATTAGGCACAGGAGTACTCATACTTATTCCGCAGGCCGGAGCTAGCACGGTTACACCGTGAGAAAGGCAAATAAAGGCTGCTTTTTTTACTTTTTCCGGATCGGCGTTTTGCAGGAGGTGAGTACTTACATTCCCAACGATAGCTTTCCCGGGTACGGCTGACCGCATAGCGGTTATGCTAGTTGCCGAGTCGATACTGAAAGCAGAAGAAGATAACTGATCGATCTGGGCAAATATACTGTTGAGCCGTCCGCAGATATGGAGCATCGATCCCTGAAAAGAATCGCTGGTTTTTTCCGTTATTTCGTTTAAATAGGGCAGGGCAAAATCGGAAAAGAACGTTGGTCCTAAAATCTCTCCGCTGGCGCTAGGGTCTGCAATCACCAGAACATCAGCCCCCGCCGCAGCAAGAGCTTTAGCGAACCTGATCAGGGTATGACTCAGAAAACCGAGGAAAGCATGCACTTCTGCAGTTTCGGTCTTCATGCCTCGGAAAAAAGTCAGCGGCTCAAGCAATGAAGTGGCTAAACTAATGGGACCGGTCAAGGTAACGATGATTGGCTTTTCATGGTTTAGCTTATGAAGTTCCTGCACCGCCTGCAGCATAACGGCTGATCTTCCATTGGTTAAATCAAATTCTCTCAGCAGATGCCAGTCTTTTAACTTGAGTAAGGGGTATGCTGCTACACGAGGCTCGCTGTATATGGAGTCCATTTCGACTTCCGCCCCCAGTGCCTCTGCCTCGATCGTCATGCAAAAGGGTACCCCAACATTCTCAATGCCGATCAGTTCACTTACGCGTAAGGCCAGCCCTGCCATCCGGGCAGGATCACCATAAACTTGAGACCATGTAAGATCGAGGGATCTCAGAATATCTGTGGTAACCATGTTCATCATGCCGCCTGGGCATATAAAAGGCGGCCTGTCCACTTGACCACCTTTCAAAGCATTTATCAAACGTTGCCTGGAATCGCTCAAATTTATACCCTCTATTCATATCGTTAATTGATCCAACATCGGTTACATTATATCGCAAGTACCTGGCCGAATTCAATTTACCAGGTAATCTGAAGGAAATAATAGATATTAATAATAATTAGTTATAATTTGTATAAAAATTTATAGAAAATTAATT
>ENA-UOUL01001193-UOUL01001193.1-bioreactor-metagenome-genome-assembly--contig:-NODE-1193-length-38448-cov-5.196242_pt1 | contig 38448 bp, 36 predicted proteins | sample MGYA00249838_ERZ747220 | MGnify/ENA primary metagenome ERZ747220 (study PRJEB28778, sample SAMN05720191) | bioreactor metagenome | isolation source: Anaerobic biogas reactor | place: USA:Washington... | reverse complement strand
TCAATAAATACGCTGGAGACGACGCTGTGTTTGCCTGCTATAATGGAACAAGGCGTCCGGATCTGCCGGGCAAGAATAAAAGCAGGGGAGAAAGCCATGGACAAAACCTGGACCGGCACATGGATCTGCGATCCGCTTTTTGCCGACCTGGAGCCGATCGATGTGTTTCGCCGGGAGCAGGCTCCGCCATTGCCCTGCAGCCACCGCGAAGACCTCAAAAATCATCACATGCTGGTTCGAAAGACGTTCACGCTAAAAGCCCCTTTCGACCGGGTCGAGATCGACATCACGGCAGACGACATGTACAAGCTGTCGGTCAACGGAGAGCCGGTCGGCCAGGGTCCGGCGCCGTCTTACCCGTTCCATTATGCCTATAGCCGCTACGATCTGACACGTTACGTCCAGTCAGGCCGCAACGTGATCGCGGTGCATGTTTACTACCAGGGTCTGGTCAACCGGGTTTGGAACAGCGGCGATTACCGCCAGGGCTTGATCGCCGATTTGCTGGTCGACGGGGAAACGGCCTTTGGCACCGATCCCAGTTGGAAAACATACCGCTGCCAGGCGTACCGGTCCGGTGGGATTGTCGGCTACGACACGCAGTTTCTCGAGAACATCGACATGCGGCAATTTCCGCAGGGATGGCGCGAGATGGCTTTTGACGATCTCGCCTGGCGTCAAGCCGCCCGGCGCCGGCTGGTCGACTACACCTTTTACCGGCAGGAAACGCCGCCGCCGGCATGTTACACGGTCGTGCCTCAAGTCGTGCGTCAGACGGGGCCTGGCTGCTACTGGATCGACTTCGGCCATGAGCTGACCGGTCAGTTTGCCATGCGGGCCAAGGGACGGGCAGGGCAGGACATCGTCATCATGCACGGCGAAGAGCTGGACGCGGCCGGACAGGTGCGATACGAGATGCGCTGCAACTGCCGGTACCGCGAAACATGGACCCTGGCCGGGAACGGCTGGGAAGAACTGCCGTTTTTTGACTACAAAGCTTTTCGCTATGTCGCGCTCGAAGGCTGCGAAAACGCCGCAGATCCCGAAAGCTTTGCCTGCGTGGTCCGCCATTATCCCCTGGACGAGAACGCGTGCCGATTTCAATCGTCCGACGACCTGCTCAACCGGGTTTGGGACATCTGCAAGCGCGGCGTCCAGTTTGGTGCGCAGGAGGTCTTCGTCGACTGCCCCAGCCGTGAAAAAGGCCAGTACCTCGGCGATATGACGATCACGGGGCTGTCGCATCTTTACGTTTCAGGAGACCTGCGTTTGTACAAGAAAGGCCTTCAGGATTTTGCCTGCTCGGCGCGCATCACGCCAGACCTGATGGCGGTGGCGCCGGGCAGCCTGATGCAGGAAGTCGCGGATTATTCGCTGCAATGGCCCCAGCAGCTGTTGACCTATTTTGTCCACAGCGGCGATAGCGCCTTCCTGCAGGACCAGATGCCGGTGGTCGAGGGACTGGAACAGGCCATGCGGCGATACGAACACGACGACGGTCTGCTCTGGGATGTCACGGACAAGTGGAACCTGGTCGACTGGCCGGCCAACCTGCGCGACAATTATGACTTTGACCTGTCACGCCCCGTCGGACCGGGCTGCCATAACGTGATCAACGCCTTTTACGGCGGTATGAAAGCCTCGGTCAACGGCATCCGGAACGCGCTCGGGTTGCCGGTTCGCAGCACCGCAGCATTCAAGGACGCTTTCGTCCGCGCTTTTTACGATCCGCAGCGACGATTGTTTGTCGATGCAAAAGGATCCCGTCATGCTTCGCTTCACGCCAATATTTTGCCGCTGCTCTTTGGCCTTGCACCGCGGGAGGCTGTACCGGTCATTGTGGGGTTGATCCAATCACGCGGGATGCGCTGCGGCGTATACATGGCCTATTTTCTGCTCAAGGCCTTGGCTGCAGCCAAGGCTTACGACGTGCTGTGCGAGCAGCTGGTTTCGACCAGTGAGCATTCCTGGGCGAACATGCTCCGCGAGGGCGCCACAACGTGTTTTGAAGCGTGGGGCAAGGATCAGAAATGGAACACCAGCTTGTGCCATCCCTGGGCCAGCGCGCCGATTCCGGTCTTGATCGAAGATTTGGTCGGCCTGACACCGGCCGAACCCGGCTGGAAGAAAATCCGTTTTGCCCCGCATCTGCCAGCCAGCCTGAAGCAGCTGGAACTGACCATAACGACCCCGGCCGGTCCGGTTTGCGTCCGCGTGCAAGATGGCAGGGCGACGCTTCGCGGACCTGCCGGCGTTCCTGTTCTTGGCGGGTGAAAGCATGGCTTGACCGTTTCTTGACGTTTGCCCAGGCTTTTCATCTTTTTTAAGGTCAGCGCAGCACATGGCATCGCGCACGATCAGATGGATCAGACACCATACCTATCGCCCGGGGGGATTACCATGAAAACGCAAATACCGACCGACGCGACGTCCCACAAGACCGGATGGCAAGCGCTGCAGGAGATGAAAACGATCGGCGAGCTGCTCGATGCCCTGCCAGCCGCCTGGCTGGTCCATGCCGGAACCATTCTGCTGCTTTACTGGACGCTTACACCTGTGTTCATCCTGGTGCGCGGCGCCCTGCTGACCAGCTCTGACGAGCAGCTCGTGCGCTTGATCTTAAGTTCGACCTGGTATGTTGCGCTGCAACAGACCGGCTTGCTCGGCTGGATCCTGGCCGGACTGGCTTTCCTGAAGCGAAGGCGGCTCCGTCAGGCTGACCTTTCCTGGCCAGACCGGGCCATACCGCTCTTGCTCGGATTGCTCCTGGCCTGGAGCGCCTTATCCTGGCTCATGTCGGACAACCGGCCGCTCGCCTGGTGGGGCGACGCCTACCGGCGCGACGGCCTGATGTCCTACCTGCTTTATGGCGGCATTTTTGCCGTGGCCTGGCAGCTGCGCGGCAGGCTACAGGTCCGGCGGGTCCTGGTGACGCTGACGGCGGTTTCTGCCGGACTGGCGGCGCTTGCCGTTCTCGACCTGGAAGCTATGAACCGGACTCTCCACCTGACCCAGGTTACGTCCGTTTTCTATAATGCCAACCACTATGGCTACTTTTTAGCCTTGACCGCGCCGGGCGCACTGTTTTTGCTGGCCGAGCATTCGATGAAGCTTTCTTGGAAGCTATCGGTGCTGGCGGCCTTTGGCCTGATCACGGCCTCTTTGAACCTGAACCAGTCGCTGGGGCCTTTCCTGGGTGTTGTTGTTGCCTTGATGTTCGTCCTCGCCGTGACCTGCTGGCTGCGCCAGCCGGTCGGGCCGGTCCTCCTCGTCATCGGCCTATTCGCAGCCGTTAGCGTCCTGGTCAACCTGATCCAGCCCAGGTTGCTGGCCGACCTGCTGCGTCTGTCCCGCGACACGCAGCTGATCGTTGACGGTGCGCCTGAGGCCATGACCGCGGGTTCGAGCCGCTGGATCTTGTGGGTCAACGGCATGCAGATGGCGCTGGAAAGGCCGCTTCTCGGCTTTGGTCCCGACAACCTGGGTGCTGTCTACCTAGCCCGCGGGATCACAATCGACCGGCCGCACAACGAGCTGATCCAGCTCGCAGCCAGCCTCGGCTTTCCTTCGGTCATCTTCTACCTGCTGGCCCTGCTGGCCGTTGCCGTTGACTTTATCCGCAACCGTGCCCGAATGGGCGCATCCGAAACCGCGCTGCTGACCATGGTCGCGGCCTACTTCGTCTCGTCGCTGGTGGGAAACTCGATGTTCTACACGACCCCGTTCTATTTTTGCGTGCTGGGGCTGGCGGCCGGCCGCATTCGCGCGGCAGCCCGGGAACGAACCGGAAGCGGCTAATCGCCGAGCAGTCCGGCTGCTGTCGTCAGCAGCGAAGGGAAGAGGGCGATGACCACCATCAGGCGTGTCGTCTGCATCACCATCACCTTGGGTGCGTCTGCGTTAAGGTCGAGCGCCATCAGGGAAACCTCCTGGAGACCGCCCGGGGCGCTCATCAGGACACACGTCACCCGGTCCATCCGGGACAGGACGATCAGGCTGAGCGAAATCACGGCGATGAATGCCACAACCGACACGACCATGATCAAGAGCGGTATGACCAGGCCGGCCATCTGGCCGATGTTGTCCCGGGTCATGTTCTGCCCGATGAATGCGCCGGCCATCACCTGGACCGCGGTGCGCAGCTTGACCGGGCGCAGTGCCTTGCCGGTGGTCAGGTTGAGCGCGGCAACCCCCAGCATGGCGCCGATCATGGCGCCGGCGTTGACGCCCAGCTGCCAGAGCAAGATACCTCCGGCCGCCGCGGCGCCCAGGGTCATCAGCAGCGCGGCCGTTACCTGGCGGCGGCCGGATACGATGGCTGTCGGCTCAGGCTTTTTCCCTTGAACGGACGTCCGTTCGTTCTGCGGCCGGCAGCGTTCCGCCAGGTGATGCGCGTTCTGGTATTTTTGCAGACGAGTAAAAATGATCGGCAGCAGGGCGTAGATGATCAAAAGCCGGGCCAGGTGCAGCAGCGTGACCGGCATCGGGTCACCGCCCAGGTCACCGGCGATCAAGGCCATGTCGGTCATGCCGCCCGGGGCGGCCGCCAACAGGGCCGTCGCCAGGTCGAGATGGCTGAAACGGAACATCAGGTAGCCGAACAGGACGTTCATGACCATCATCAGGACAATCATGATCAGGCCAGGCAGGATCAGGAGCTTGAGTTCCTTGACGTCACGGCGCCGGATGCCGGCCCCGAGCATGGCACCGGAACACATCTGCAGCCAGGGGCGTATCCCGGCCGGTACGAAAGACTGGCCGGCAATCAGGTTCAGCAGCACCGTGAACAGCAGCGCCCCCAGCATCGTGCCGGCCGGGATTTTCGCCTTGTAGCCCAAATAGCCGCCCAGGGAGGCGACCAGCAAGGTCAGTGCGAGCCTGCCCAGATCATTCATGGCGCACAGGTTTCCGGAGGCAGCGGTGCAGGTTCCTCGCGGGTAACGTTGCGAATCCACTTGCCCGATTTCAGACGGATCAAGCAGATTAGGGCCTTCATCGGCATATCCAGCCGCAGCAAGCCGCAGACGATGACCGGATTGATGAAAAACACGAACGCCGCCACCGCGCCGATGGGGATGGCCGACCACAGGCAGCTGATGTCCGTGATCAGGGCGAAGCGCGTGTCGCCGCTGCCCCGGAAAATCCCCATCAGGAACGAGCAGGCGAACGACATGAAGAAGATGATCACCGCGTAGACCAAGATCAGCTGGCTAGCCATCTGGCGCGTCGCTTCCTGGATGTTGTAGAGGGATATGACCGGTCGCCTGACCAGGACCATGAACAGGGCGCAGCCCAGACCGACATAGAAGTAGACCAGGCGCAGCCTGTTGGCGGTCGCCTGGGCCAGCGCGGTGTTTTTCTGGCCGATGATCTTGCCGATGATCACGGCCGAAGCGTTGGCATTGCCCAGGATGATCGAGGTGGTCATCTGGTAGACGACAAACGCGATGCTGTTGGCGGCGACGACATCCGAGCCGATCCGGCCCAGGATGGCCGAGTGGATCGAGATCCCGATGGCCCAAAGCGTTTCGTTAAGCAGGACCGGCAGGCCGTACTGCACCATGTCGCGAAAGAGCAGCTTGTCCCAGAAACGGACCATGGCCGGCCGATAGCGGATCTTACGCTCAAACACCAGCATATAGACGAGCACGACCGCGATTTCGACGCCCCTGGCGATCACGGTGCCGATCGCGGCGCCGGCGATGCCCAGGCGCGGCGCGCCCCATTTGCCGAAAATGAAAAGGTAGTTGAAAAAGACGTTGGTGACAAAGGACAGCACGTGGATCCAGGCCGAGATGCGCACGGTCTCCACGGAGCGCAGCAGCGTCAGCAGCGTGTGGGTCACCGCGTAGAACACGTAGGATACCGCGATGATGCGCAAGTAGTCGATGCCGGCCGCGATGACCGCCTGGTCACGGGTGTAGATGCCGATTACCTGGGCCGGGAACAGCAGAGCGGCGGCACTGAAGACGACGGCCGCGGATACGGCGATGCGCAGCGTGATCGACATGATCTTGCGGATCGCGGTCAGGTTCCCCTGGCCCCAGTACTGGCTGCTTAAAACGATGGCGCCGCCGGTGATGCCGACACAGGCGATGGTGAAGATAAAGAACAGCTGGTTGGCCAGCGTGGCCGCGGAAATGGCGGTTTCCCCCAAAAAACCCAGCATGACCGTGTCGGTCAGGTTGACGCTGTAGGAGATCAGGCTCTGCAGCGCGATCGGCAGCGTCAGGCGCCACAAGGTCTTCTGGAATGCCTTCTTGTCGAATCCGTCCATGGCCCCTCCGGCTCTTTATCTAATAGACCCATTATAGCGGAGTTGCCCCGCATCACAAGAGATGCGGGCGTATTTGTCTGCCGGCATCCCCAGGCGTATAATACGGATAACAAACCCGCGCCGTTCGGCGCGCATGACAGGAGGATCTTGCATGAGTCAAGTTACGATCCAGAACGCGTTTCTCAGTGTGGCGGTCGACCGGACGGGTGCCGAACTGGCCAGCATCCGCGACCGGGCCGGCCATGAATATCTCTGGCAGGGGGATGCCCGGTTCTGGGTGTCGCGCGCCCCGATCCTCTTTCCCATTGTCGGGGGACTGAAAGAAGACTGCTATACGCTGGACGGGCAGAGCTACACGCTGCCCAAGCACGGCTTTGCCAGAACGATGGAATTCGCCGTCGCCGAAAAGACCGAATCGTCTGTCGTCCTGACGCTCGAGGCGACCGACGAGACCCGCGCGAGCTTTCCGCGCGCATTCCTGCTCCAGGTCGGCTTCACGCTCGAGGGGCGCAGCCTGGCGGTCCGCTATACGATCGACAACTTGTCCGAGCAGACGATGTACGCGTCAATCGGAGCCCACGAAGGCTACAGCTGCCCGGAGGGCATCGAGGCGTACGATCTGCTCTTCGAGCAGGAGGAGACGCTGGCGACGTGCGAGCTGGACGGCAACCTGCTGAACGGCGACACAACGCCAGTTTTGACAAACGGATCGGTGCTGCCGCTCGAGACACGCTATTTTGCCATCGACGCCCTCGTGTTTGCCAGCATTCGCTCCCAGTCAGTCACCCTGGCGCGGCGCTCCGGCGGGCGCAGCATCCGGGTCGATTTTCCGGGGTTCCCGTCGCTCGGCATCTGGACCAAGCCCGGTGCGCCCTACCTGTGCATCGAGCCGTGGTGCGGCCTGCCTGACGAAACCTGCTCAAGCGGCGATATCGCGTCCAAGCGCGGCATCCTGGCGATTCCGGGTCGGCGCAGCCTGACGCGCGACCACACGATCAGTATCCTCGATGTTTGACAAAGCCATGGGCTCCGGCTATGATTGAGTCGATCGCAAATGCGATTGATTTGCATTTGCCGGAGGTCGATATGCGGACAGTTCGAAGAATCATGGCCCTGCTGCTGGTAGCCCTTTTGCTCGGCCTTTCCACGGCCTGCTCGGCAGCTGGCGGTCAGCCGGCCGATCCAGACAAGCTGCATGTCTACACCAGCTTCTATGTCCTGTATGACCTGACTGCCAAAATCGGCGGAGAGCATGTCGCGGTTCAAAACCTGGTGCCGCCCGGCGCCGAACCGCACGACTGGGAACCGGAGGCCGCCGACCTGGTCCGGCTGGAGCAGGCCGATCTTCTGATCTACAACGGTGCGGGCATGGAGCACTGGATCGACAAGGTGGTCGGATCGCTGGACAATCAGGACCTGGTGCTGGTTGAGACCACACGCAGCCTTACGCTGTTGGAAGCCGGCCATGGCGATGACCACGACGGCCATGATGAGCCGCAGGGCCGTTACGACCCCCATGTCTGGCTCGATCCCCAAAACGCCCTGCACCAGCTGGGCGCGATCCGGGACGCGTTGGTTCAGGCCGATCCGGAACACGCGTCGGCGTATAACGCCGCCTACGATGTGACATCGACCCGGCTCGAAGCGCTCGATCAAGCCTACCACGACGCGCTGGATCAGGTGTCCCGCCGGGAAATCGTGGTTGCCCACGAGGCGTTCGGTTACCTGGCCGAGGCTTACCGGTTGGAGCAGGTCGGTATCGAAGGGCTGTCGTCAGAATCGGAGCCGGATCCGGCACGCATGGCGGAAATCGTCGACTATGCACGCCAGCACGAGATCCAGGTGATTTTCTTCGAAGAGCTGGCTTCGCCCAAGGTGGCAGAGACGATCGCCCGCGAGGTCGGGGCCAGGACCGCTGTTCTCAATCCGCTGGAAGGCCTCGCCGAGGCGCAGATCGAGGCCGGGGAGGATTACTTTTCGGTTATGGAAGATAATTTGCGTGCGCTCGTCGACGCTTTGTCCTGATACGGGAAACGAGGTTTCGCCATGGCCGCTCCTGATGTGCTGCGAGCAGAAAATGTCAGCTTTTCCTATCATCGCGAACCGGTCTTCACCCGGGTCAGCTTTTCAGTGGCGCCGGGTGATTTTACGGCGGTGATCGGGGCCAACGGGACAGGGAAGAGCACCCTGATCAAGCTGTTGCTGGGTCAGCTTTCGCCAACCAGCGGGCAGATCTGGCTGTTTGGCCAGGAACAGCGCGCGTTCGGCGACTGGTCCCGGATCGGATACCTGGCACAAAACCAGGCTGCAACTGCCCAATCCTTTCCGGCGACAGCGGCAGAAATTGTCCAGACCGGACTTTATCCCAGTCTGGGCCTGTTCCGGTTTCCCGGCCGGCAAGGGCGGCAGAAGGTGCTCGAGGCCCTGGACCGGGTCGGCTTGAGGCCGATGGCGGGCCGGCTGGTCGGACAGCTTTCCGGCGGACAGCAGCAGCGGGTCATGCTGGCCAGGCTGCTGGTCGGACAGCCCCGCCTGATGATCCTTGACGAGCCGTCGACCGGCATCGATGAGCAGACCGCGCGCAGCCTGTACGCCCTGCTGGCGGATCTCAATCGAGACACTGGCCTTACCATCCTGATGGTCACCCATGATGTCGCCCGCGTCGAACCATACCTCAACCATGTCTTTTGCCTGGAGAGCGGGTCGATGATCGAACTGGCCCGAGCCCAGCTGCTCGAAGAACTGGGCCACCGGCACAAGCATCCGGTCAACCCGGAATGCGCCTGCTGCGAACCGGCGGAGGTGTCCTGATGGTTCTGTCAGTCTTTGCCTACGGCTTCATGCAGCGGGCGTTTTTGGTCGGCATCCTGCTGGCCCTGATCATCCCCTGCATCGGCATCGTCATGATCCTGAAGCGCCTGTCGATGATCGGCGACGCCCTGGCCCACACCTCCCTGGCGGGTGTCGCCACCGGCTTGATCTTCAATTTCAACCCGATCCTGGGCGCCATGGCCGCGACCGTGACGGCGGCTCTGGGCATCGAGGCCATCCGTAAGAAAATCCCGCGTTACGCCGAGCTGGCGATCGCCGTTATCATGTCGACGGGGATCGGCCTGGCGGCCGTCCTGTCCGGATTTGTCTCCAACGCGGCCAGCTTCAACAGCTTCCTGTTCGGCAGCATCGTGGCGGTCAACGACTTTGAGCTGCTGCTGGTCGTCCTGGTCAGCGCAGCTGTTCTTCTGACTTTTATCCTGCTCTACAAGGAGCTCTTCCTGATCGCCTACGACGAAGAGGCGGCCCGCCTGGCGGGCGTTCCGGTCAAGACGATCAATTTCATCTTCACCTTGATGACCGCGGTGACCGTATCGGTTGCCGCCCGCACCGTCGGCGCCCTGATCGTCTCCTCGATGCTGGTGATCCCGGTGGCCTGCGGCCTGCAGCTGGGCCGCAGCTATCGCCAGACGGTGCTGCTTTCGATCGGCTTCGCGCTCGTTTTCACGATTGCCGGCCTGTTGATCGCCTATTACGCCGGCCTCAAGCCGGGCGGCACGATCGTTTTGACCGGCGTGATCACCTTGCTGCTCCTGTTTGCCGGCCGTCACCTGGCAACGCGGCTGCGGCGGGCAAAAAAGCCGCATACCGCATAGCGAAGCAGTCCTCACTTGTTCCGTCCGGACCGCTATGCTATAAAAGAGTGAGACCGGCGGGGCTATCCTGGCCACAACCATGCCGCCGGCGAAGTGAGGTACAGCTATGATCCGTAAAGCCGACCAGATGGAACGCGAATTCCGCCAGAATATGCGCGGCGGTGAAGGAACGGTCCAGATCATCCACCTTTTCAAGGAAGGGGAGTACAAGGGGAACGCCCGCCTGTACGCCCGCATCGTGCTCGAACCTGGCGCCTCGATCGGGATGCACGAGCATGCCGGTGAGGAAGAGATCTACATGGTCATCCGCGGCCAGGCCATCCTGACGGACAGCACGCTCAGCCAGGAGCAGCTGATGAGCCCAGGCGACGCGTCGCTGACCTTGAGCGGCCAGTCGCACGCGATCCGAAACGCGGGTTCTGAGCCGCTAGAAATCATGGCGCTGGTTTTGCGCAACACCTGACGGCCCCGGTTATGTGCGGCCGCTACTACATCGAGCAGGAAGAAGACCTCGCCGAAATGCGCCAGATCCTGACGGAGGTCAACCGCCGCTACCAGGGGACAGAAGCGCTGTCTGCCCTGCGCACCGGTGAGGTTGCCCCGAGCCATGTCGTGCCCGCCTTGCGCCTGTCCGGCGACAAGGTGGTTGCGGACCTGGTTCAGTGGGGTTTTTTGCGTTTCCAGGGCAGCGGGCTGGTGATCAACGCCCGCGCGGAGACCGCCGCGGAAAAACCGATGTTTCGCGGTGCCTTGCGCCAGGGGCGCATCCTGGTTCCGGCCAACGCCTTTTTCGAGTGGCATCACGATGCCGCCGGCCGGACCGGAAAGAAAATGAAACTGAAATTGGACGGTGAGCCGACTTTCTATATGGCCGGACTGGCCCGTTTCTTTCGCGAACCGGGTCAGCCCGACTGGCAGTTGGACCGTTTCGTCATCCTGACCACAGCAGCCAACGAATCGGTTCGGCCGGTCCACGACCGGATGCCCGTGATCGTGCCCCGGGATCAGCTGCGCGCCTATCTTCAGGATGAAGCCGCCGCCCGGATTTTGCTGGCCAGCCCGGTCCTTCACCAACTGCAGCTGACCGAAGCGGTATAAGCGGAGGAACCTGATCCGGCGACACGGCGTCTAAAGCCAGTGATGACCGCAGTATCAACCCATGAGTTTGACAGAGGAGTGGCCTATGCCTGGATTCTGGAACAACACCAAGACGCGCGTGCAGGACCTTGTCCGGCGCAACACCATGACCCTGCTGGCTTTTGCCGTGCCGGCCCTGATCCTGTTCGTCGGCTTCCTGACCCGGGGCGTGTACCCGATCGCCGACCGCAATGTCCTGACCATCGACTTGTTTCACCAGTACGCGCCGTTCATGGCGGAACTGCAGGACAAGCTGCGCTCCGGCGGCAGTCTGCTCTACTCCTGGTCCGGCGGACTGGGCACGAACTTCTACGCCTTGTTCGCCTACTACCTGGCCAGTCCGCTTAACCTTTTGATCGTGCTCTTTCCCAAGTCCTTGCTGACCGAGGCGATCATGGTCCTGATCGTCCTCAAGATCGGTCTGGCCGGCGCGTGCTTTTTTGTCTTTCTGCGCGGGGTCTGGAAAGAGGAGAACTATTTCGGTGTCGCCATCGCCAGCCTGTATGCCTTGTCGTCCTATTCGCTGGCCTACTACTGGAACATCATGTGGCTGGACGGCGTCTTCCTGCTGCCGCTGGTTCTGCTCGGCCTCGTCCTGCTGGTCCGCGACGGCAAGATGATGCTCTACACGATCAGCCTGGCGCTGGTGATCTACAGCAACTACTACATCGCCTTTTTCGTCTGCCTATTCACCGTGCTGTATTTCATCCTCTGCCTGTTCCAGTACCGCAGCGTGACCCGTCCCGGCCCGTTTTTCGCGTCGATCGGCCGGTTCGCCGCTTTTTCGCTGCTGGGTGCCGGCCTGGCCGCCTTCCTGGCCCTGCCGACCTACTTTTCGATCAAGCTGACGTCCGCCGCCGGGGATATCATGCCGCGCACGGTGACCCACACCCGGGAGCTGTTCGATTACATCAGCCAGCACTTCATCCTGACGCCGCCGACCATCCGAGACGGTATGCCGAACATGTACGCCGGCATCGTGCTTTTGATCCTGATCCCGATGTATTTCCTGACCAGGGCCGTCCCGCACAAGTCGAAATTCCTCCACCTCGGCCTGCTGCTCGTCCTGATTTTGAGTTTCAACATCAACGTGCTGGATTTTATCTGGCACGGCATGCACTTTCCCAACCAGCTGCCGTACCGCAATTCCTTCGTCTATATCTTCCTGGTCCTGAGCATGGCCTATCCGGCATTGACGCACCTAAGAGAATTCTCGGGCAAGCAGATCGGCGCGATCAGCCTGGCGGGTGCCGGCATCGTTCTGCTGGCCCAAAAGCTCAACGACAAGCCGCCGGAACTGCAGACGCTCTATGTCAGCCTGGCCTTCATCGCCATCTACGCCGCTGTCCTGACACTGGACCGCGTCCGGCGCATGAGCCGCCGCGAACTGGCGCTTGCCGTCCTGTTCGCCGTCATCGCCGAGCTGTCGGTCAACACGCTGATGACCCTGCACCGGATTGATGTCACCGAAGTGATGTCCTATCGCGACGGCTACATGTCCGGGCCCCAGGTCGACGCGATCCGCGAGCAACTGAAAACCTTCGAGCAAGACGAACAGGGAGACTTTTACCGCGTCGAGGTCGTGCCGCCCAAGACGATCAATGACCCGTTCATGTACCAGTACCGCGGCGTCTCGATCTTCGCCTCGACGATGCAGACCAAACCGGTCAAGCTGTTCGAGAATCTCGGTTACCACAGCAACAGCATCAACAGCTACAAGTATGAAGCCTCGACCCTCGTGCTCGATTCGCTCTTTGGCGTCAAGTATCTGATCCGTCGTTCAGGCAACCAGGTCTACGATCTGCTTGAGGAAGTGAACCGCAACGACCAGATCACGGTCTACCGCAATCCGTATGCCCTGCCGCTCGGTTATGTCGCCGACGAATCGCTCGAGCAGTGGCGTTCCGCCAGCGGCGACCCGTTCAGTGCCCAAAACCGCCTGGTGCGGATCTTGTCGGGTATCGACGAGGATGTGCTTGTGCCGCTCCAGCTCGAGGCCGGCGAACTGGCCAACATGACCTATACCGGCAGCGGCAACCACACGTACAGCTACAAGAAGACCAATAAGGACCAGGAAGCCATCGGCCGGGTCAACATCGTCAATCCGGCCGATCAGCATGTCTACCTCTATTTCGATGTTGTCGCCAACAAGGCCGACCGCGGCTACGTGATGCTCGGCGAAACGAAGATCGACTATAACGCCAAGCGGGCCACCATCATCGACCTGGGGCATGTGGCGGCCAACACAGTGATCACGTTCAACATGACCTTTGACGCCGCCAGCTCGGAAAGCGGCCGGTTCGAGCTCTATGCCAGTGCCCTCGACGAGGAGGCCTTCGGCGAAGCCATCGACGCGATCCGCCTGAACAGCCTGCAGGTCGACCGGCTCGACGATACGCGGGTCACAGCGTCCTTCAACGCCCGTTCCGACGGTCTCCTGATGCTGACCATGCCTTACGACGAAGGCTGGCAGGTGCGCGTTGACGGCGAGAAGACAAAGACCGTCCCGCTTGATAACGGCCTGATCGCCGTACCGGTCACGGCAGGGGCCCATACGCTGGACATGCGCTACACGCCGCCGTGGCTGATCGTGGGGCTTATGATCAGCGTGCTGTCCGCGTTGATCCTGATCATCATCAGCAAGGCGGCCTCGAGCCGTCGAAAAAAGCGTGAAGCCAGGATCGGGGAACCGTCAGGCCTGGTTCGCCCGGTCAGCGTCGACGGGCTGCAAATGCCGACGAAGCCCCAGGACCAACCAGAACACGAGGAGGCTGTGGCGCCCGTCCCCTGAATTTGTCTTTTATGGTATAATCAAAATAAGATTTGAGCTGGCTGAACAAGCCTAAAGGCAAAGGTAAAGGGAGGAATGAAGATGGAACTGGCAAGAAAGTTTTATCGCTGCGACATCTGCGGAAACCTGGTCGAATTGATCGAGGACGGCGGCGGTGAATTGGTCTGCTGCGGCGAGCCGATGCGGCTGCTCGAAGCGAACACGACCGATGCCGCGACAGAAAAGCATGTTCCGGTCTGCACACGCGACGGCAATGCCCTGCATGTCGTGGTTGGCAGCGTGGCGCACCCGATGCTCGACGCCCATTACATCCAGTGGATCTGTGTCGCCCAGGCAGGTCGCACCCAGCGGGTCGCCCTCAAGCCCGGCCAGGCTCCTGAAGCTGATTTCAGCCTGGTCGACGGTCCGGCCGTTGTCTACGAATACTGCAACCTGCACGGCTTGTGGAAAGCCGATGTGGCATGATCTGGTAAAACAACCGCTTGACTGGCCTTGGCGGTATCCGTGCGTTGCCCGGCAACGCACGGATACCGCTTTTTGCGCGTCCAACCCCGAACAACCATGATTTGGCGTGATTTTCAATCAGCCGGCTGGCTTGTCATCGTCCTGACGGTGCTCTACAGCCTGATCCGGGCCTTGGCGTTCGTGGTCACCGCGCTTAGTTTGCATCGCCTGGCCATCCGTCGCCGGGTACCGAACCCCTGGCTGGCCTGGATACCGGTCATCCGCTACTATTTGCTCGGTCAGCTGATCGGTTCCAGCCTGAAGGTGACATCACGCCTGACCATTCCCTCAATCGGCCTGATCATGCCGTTCACGGCCGCGTTCATGATCCTTTTGAGCGGCAGCTTCGCCGGCCAGGTCGCCTCTGTCCTGACCGTTGTCCTGGCTGCGCTAAGTTTCATGAGCCTTTTCCGCCAGTACCGCGAGCCCCACGCGCTGGCTTACGGACTGCTGGCCGGACTGCCGTTTGTCGAAATGATCGGCTGCTTTTTGCTCTGGCAGCTGTCCGCCCGGCGCGACCTCGATGCGCCGGCCGATCCGACTGTTTTCCGCCCGCGTTCCTGAATATGAAACCTCTTGCTGACCGGAGCCGATGCCCGGTTTTTTCTTGACAGCTGACTGCTCCTGGTTTAGTATTCCTAGATAGTAACACTAAAGGGAGCTGCAGATGGACTTGTTGGACAGCTTGGTTGAAACCGGATTGACGCGCCAGGAAGCGCGCCTGTTCGTGTTGCTGTGCAGCGAAGGGGAGCTGACCGGTTACGAGGCGGCCAAGCTGAGCGGCATGTCGCGGTCCAACGCCTACCTGGCCCTGGCCGGATTGACCGACAAGGGCGGGGCGGTCTGCATCGACGGCGAGGTGCGGCGCTATGCGGCTGTCCCTGTTACGGAATTTTGCCAGAACAAGCGTCGGCGCCTGGACGAGGTCCTGGCGGTGATCCGCGAGCAGATGCCGACGGCCCGACAGCTCGCCGAACCTTTCCTGACGATCAAGGGCCGCGACAACATCCGTGACAAGATGCATAACCTGATCCGGCAGGCCCGTTACCGTGTTTACGTCTCCCTGGCGGCCGAAGAAGCCGCCGAAGTGGCCGATGACCTGTCGATCCTGCGTGACAAGGGGCTCAAGGTCGTCCTGATTACCTCCAGGCCGTTCGCACTGCCCGGCATTACCCTCTATTACGCGGATAAGCAGCCGGGCCAGATCCGATTGATTGCGGATTCAGAATGGGTCCTGACCGGTGAAATATCCGAATCGGGTGAGTCCTCCTGCCTCTTTTCCCGCCACCAGGCGCTGGTCACGCTGTTTAAAGAGGCACTGATCAATGAAATACAAATCATAAAGATGTCAGAACAACAGGACGACATAGCAAAAAATCAACATCCATCAGGCAAGGAGATAACACGATGAACCCGGCAGACACCTTGACGCAACGCCCATTTTTCGGTAACAACGATCCTAAAGTGCTGCTCGAACGTTTCGGCAGCCCGCTGTATGTGTACAATGAAGCGATTTTCCGGCAGCGCTGCCGTGAGATGCGCCATCTGATCGACTACCCGCACTTCACGGCCAATTACTCCATCAAGGCAAACAGCAATCTCACGTTACTGAAGATCGCCCGCGAAGAGGGCCTTTACGCCGACGCCATGTCGCCGGGTGAGATATTTGCCCTCGAGCAAGCCGGATTCACGCCAGATCAGATCTTTTTCGTACCCAACAACGTCTCCGCGCACGAACTGGACTACGCTCGCGAACGTCAGATCTGCATCAGCCTGGATTCCCTGGACCAGCTGGAACTGGCCGGCCGGCTATCGCCGGGCCTGGGCGTGGCGATCCGCATCAATCCGGGCCTGGGCGCCGGTCACCACGCCAAGGTGATCACCGCCGGCAAAAAAACCAAGTTCGGCATCAACGCCGAGCAGCTGGACGAAGCGCGTGCGATTGCCGAGCGCTTGGGGTTACGCATTATCGGCGTCAACCAGCACATCGGCTCGCTGTTCATGGAGTCGCCGGCCTACCTGCGCGCGGCCCGGCATTTCTTTGAGCTGGCCGCCGGCTTCCCGGACCTGGAATTTGTCGACCTGGGCGGCGGTTTTGGCATTCCGTACCGCAAGTTGGACGGGGAGGCGAAGCTCGATCTGAATGAGCTCCGGGACGGGCTGGATCAGCTGGTTGACGATTTTGTCCGGCGCTACGGCAAACCGGTCATGGTCAAGACAGAACCGGGCCGCTACGTGGTTGCGGAAAGCGGCGTGCTGCTGGGCACGGTGCACGCGCTCAAGGAAAACGACGGCGTCGCCTACGCCGGAACCGACATCGGGTTCAACGTGCTGGCCCGGCCGATGCTGTACGATTCCTGGCACGATATCGTCGTCTACCGCGACGGCCAATCGCTTGAGGCTGAACCGGACGCGCTGCGGCCCGTGACGGTGGTGGGCAACATTTGCGAGAGCGGCGACATCCTGGCCAAGCATCGCCTTCTGCCGCCGCTTCGCCAGGGCGATCACCTGGCGGTTTTGGACGCCGGCGCCTATGGCTACGCGATGAGCTCCAACTACAACAACCGGCTGCGTCCGGCCGAGGTCCTGATCCGCCAGGATGGCAGTGCGGTCCTGATCCGCCGGCGTGAGACCCTCGCCGACCTGATGCGGACCTGCCTCGAGATCTGACCGGTTCGGGCGCATTGCCAGGCGCTGCCTGACTTGCTATGATAAAGCACAAGAACACCTCGCGAAAGGAGCGCTGATCGGCGATGAACAAACGTTCGGACTACATCAGCTGGGATGAATACTTCATGGGGATCGCGCTGCTCTCGGCCAAGCGCAGCAAAGACCCCAGCACCCAGGTCGGTGCCTGCATCGTCAACAAGCAGCACAAGATCGTTTCGGTCGGCTACAACGGCATGCCGATCGGCTGCAGCGACGACGAGTTCCCCTGGGACCGCGAAGGGGAGATGCTTGAGACCAAGTACCCGTATGTCTGCCATGCCGAACTGAACGCCATTCTCAACAATGTCGGCTTCAACCTGGCGGACTGTACCATTTATGTGCCCCTGTTTCCCTGCAATGAATGCAGCAAGGCGATCATCCAGTCTGGCATCCGCGAGGTGGTCTACATCTCCGACAAGTATGCGCAGACCGACAGTGTCCGGGCATCCAAGCGCATGCTCGATCATGCCGGCGTCCGCTACCGGCGCCTGGAGACCCGCCTGGAAACGCTGACCTTGTCGTACCGGGCCGGCGATATCTGATCGGTTTCCCGTTTGCTTTCCAGACACCCTGCTCCCGCAGGGTGTTTTTTGTTGTACAGCAAAGATAAAAACATAGCCACATAAAAACATATGTTCTAAAACCCTTGACAAAGCAGAAAAAGGGTGGTATATTATGAAAACGAACATATGTTTGACCCTGCGTCAAACGGGAAGAGAGGCTCCCTATGCCGGATATCAATGCTCTTTGGTGGCTGACCCTGATCTTGCTGGCCATCGTACTTGTCCGTCTGCTGCTGGCCGAGCGCAGAACTGAAAAGGCCATCTGGGACGCGTTCGCGCGCCAGCTTCCCGCTGAGCCGCCCGCCCGTCCGCAAAGCCCTGAGCCTGTCCGCCCGCAGCGGATCGACCGGTTTTTTACCGTTGCCGAAGCGGCCCGTGAAAATGGGAACGATCTGCCTGTTGCGCTGCAGTACACGCTGCCGCGCGCAGAAAAAGAAGAGGCAGCCGTTGCCGACTGCCATCACTGTGCCTGATTCGTATGTCGCGGGCTGCCTTGTCAGCCGGACTGGCCGACACGCTCGCGTTTGCTGCGCAAGCGGTGGTCGGTGGCCGCGATAAAGAAATTCGGGTCGACTTGCTGCAGGATGTCCTCGAGTTCGCCGTCTCCCATAACGGTGTTGCGGCCATCCTGGTACAGCAGGTCCACCGCCTCGCGGATAGACTGGACGACCGGATGGCGCTTGTCGACGGCATGTTCGCCCTTGAGGCCGTAAAAGCTGTTCAGCCAGTGGGCGATTCCGGCCAGGCCGGAATGCGAGTCGACGGAAACGGTGGCGGGACGGTTGAGAATCCTGGCCGTGTCGAAAATGTTGTAGATTTCCTCGTCTTTCAGCAGGCCGTCGGCGTGGATGCCTGCCCGGGTTGCGTTGAAATAGCGGCCGACAAAGGGCGTGCGCGGCGGGATTTCGTAACCAAGCTCAGCTTCGAAATATTCGGCGATCTCCGTGATGACCGACAGGTCCATGCCATCGGTCGTGCCGCGCAGGGACGCGTATTCCACCGCCATGGCTTCCAGCGGACAGTTCCCGGTCCGCTCGCCGATGCCGAGCAACGAGCAGTTGACGCCGCTGCAGCCGTACAGCCAGGCCGTGGCGGCGTTGGTGACCACTTTGTAGAAGTCGTTATGCCCGTGCCATTCGAGACAGTCGGAAGGAACTTCAGAGTAATGCTGCAGACCGTAGATGATGCCCGGCACGCTGCGCGGCAGGGCGACGCCGGGATAGGAGACTGCGTAGCCGAGTGTGTCGCAGGCCCTGATCTTGATCTGCTTGCCGCTTTCCCGGGCCAGCTTCATCAGCTCGTTGGCGAACGGGACGACAAAACCGTAAAAGTCAGCCCGGGTGATGTCCTCAAAATGGCAGCGGGGCAGAATGTCGTGCTCCAGGGCGCTGCGCACGATCCCCAGGTATTTTTGCATTGCCTGGCTGCGGTTGAGGTTCATCTTCTTGAAGATATGGTAGTCCGAGCAGGAAACAAGGATACCGGTCTCCCGGACCCCCATGTCCTTGACCAGCTGAAAGTCCTTTTCGTTGGCACGGATCCAGCTGGTCACTTCAGGGAAGTCGTAGCCCAGCTCCATGCAGCGCCTGACCGCCTGCTTGTCCTTGTCCGTATACAGGAAAAATTCGCTTTGCCGGATCAGACCGTTCGGACCGCCCAGCTTGTGCAGCAGCTCGAAGAGGCGGACGATCTGGTCGACCGTGAACGGCGAGCAGGCCTGCTGCCCGTCGCGGAAGGTGGTGTCGGTGATCCAGATCTGGTCGGGCGTGTTCATCGGGACGATACGGTGGTTGAAGGGGACCTTGGGGATGCTGACATAGTCGAAAAGATGACGGTAGAGGTTGGGCTCGGCGACATCCTGCAAGGTGTAACGATAGGCCGACTGCTCGAGCAGATTGGTTTTGCGACTGAATTCCAGCATGCAGATCCCTCCCGATATGCAAGATTAAGAGAATCAACTTGCATAATGTAATTTTATCATTATAGGGGAGGTGCGCCATGCTGTCAACCAATTGCCCTAGCGACGGAACCTCTTGGCCCCGAGTCATTCTGCACGCCGACCTCAACGGTTTCTACGCCGGGGTCGAGTGCCTCTACCGGCCTGACTTGCGTCAGAAGCCGGTGGCCGTGAGCGGTGACGCCGAAAACCGGCACGGGATCATTTTGGCTAAAAATGAAATTGCCAAGCGCTTTTCAATCAAGACCGGGGAAGCCATCTGGCAGGCGCGCCAGAAGTGCCCGGACCTGGTCGTGCTGACGGCGGACTATGCCAAGTACCTGCGCTACGCCCGATTGACCCGGCAGATCCTGGCCGACTTTTCCGACCAGGTCGAGCCGTTCGGCCTGGATGAGGCCTGGATCGACGTAAGCGGCAGTATCCGCCTGCTGGGCGACGGGGTGGCCCTGGCCGACCAGGTTCGCCGGCGGACCCGCGAGGAGCTTGGCCTGACCTGCTCGGTCGGCGTCAGCTACAACAAAATCTTCGCCAAGCTGGGCAGCGACCTCAAAAAGCCGGACGCGACCGTCGTGATTTCGCCTGACCGTTACCAGTCGGTCGTCTGGCCGCTGCCGGTTCAGGACCTGCTCTATGTCGGGCCATCGACGATGCGCCGGCTGCAGCGCATCGGTATCCGCACCATCGGGGCGCTGGCTGCGCTGCGCCTGGAGGACGCCCGCTACCTGCTGGGCAAGTGGGGCGAAACCCTCTGGCTGTTTGCCCGCGGCCTGGACGACTCGCCGGTCCACACCTCGGATGCCCGCGAAATCGTCAAGTCGGTGGGCAACAGCACGACCACCCCGCGCGATTTGGCCAGCGGCGACGATGTGCGCGTGATCCTGACGGTATTGTCCGAGAGCGTCGCCGCCCGCCTGCGCGAGTATGGGCTGCGCTGCCAGACGGTGCAGATCAGCATCCGGGACAACCAGCTGGCGACGATCGAACGCCAGCAGAAGATGCTCCAGGCGACCGACCTGGCCCGCGACATCGTCCGCCAGGCCTGGCAGCTGTTTGATCGGCACTGGACCTGGGCGCGCCCGATCCGCAGCCTGGGCGTGCGCGGCTGCGACCTGGTCACCGCCAACCGATTGGAGCAGCTCGCCCTGTTCGAGGATCCCGGCGCCTACGGGCGGCAGAAAGAGCTGGAGAAAACCATCGACGAAATCCGGCGGCGCTTTGGCTATTTCAGCATCCAGCGCGGCCTGATGCTCAGCGACCGGAAGCTGTCGGGCTTCAATCCCAAGGAGGAGCATGTCATCCACCCGGTTTCTTTTCCCGGCCTGTCCGGATGACCTGTTTTAACCGCCGTTGTCCAGCAGCCTGAGGGCTGTTTCCTCGGGCAGGGGCTTGGCCAGGTAGTAGCCCTGACCCAGGTCGCAGCCCAGACCGCGCAGCGTGTCCCACTGCGCTTCCTCCTCGATGCCTTCGGCCACCGTGGCGATGTCCAGCTGCTTGCTGAGGTTGACGATCATGGCGACGATGATCGCGCCTTGCTTGTGCCCGAGCACCTTGTCGACGTAGCTCTTGTCGATCTTCAAGGTGTCGAACGGCATGTCCACCAGGTAGTTCAGGGACGAATACCGGGTGCTGAAGTCATCGAGCGCGATCTTGAAGCCGAGTTCTTTGAGCCCGTTCATCGTCGCCCGCGAAGTTGTAAAGTCGTAGATCAGGGAATGCTCCGTGATCTCGAACTGGACGGCTCCGGGCTGGATCGGCTGTTCGGCCAGGCAGGTTTTGAGAAAAGGGACCAGCCGGCCGGAGACGATCGTCTTGGCGGACAGGTTCAGCGAAAGCTGGAGGAGTGAACGTGCAGGCAGACGTTTCAGGAATCCGAAAGCATGACGAATCACCCAGAAGTCGATGTCGATGATGTGCTGCGTCTCCTCGGCGAAGCTGATCAGCTCGCCGGTCTGAAAAGGGATGCCCTGAAGCGACCAGCGCAGCAGCGCTTCGAAGCCGTGCAGTCTTTTTGCCTGCATGTCGTAGATCGGCTGGTAATGGAGCAAAAAGCCGTCCTTTTCCAGGGCCTCCTCGATGGAACGCTCCAGCTGATTGCGGCTGAAAACCTCTTGCAGCAGCGTTTGCTCGAACCGGCTGACCGATCCCTTGCCCCTGGATTTGGCCTTGTTCAGGGCGATATCCAGGCTTTGCAAAAGATCGACCAGGGTCGACCCGTCCCGGGGGTACGCGGCGATGCCGATGCAGCCCGAAGGCTTGTAAGCGACATCGCCGATCTCAAAGGGACTTTCCAGCACCTGGAAAATCGCGGCGACCGCCTGGTCCATGTCTGTCTTGCCGGTATGCGGATCGAGCAGAAAAAACGCGTCGCCGCCCCAGGTGAACAGGGCGGGGAAGGGGAAACGCGCCGTCAAGCGCCGGGCTATTTCCTTGAGGAACAAGTCCCCCGTCTGGTGCCCGAACAGGTCGTTGACGGTTTTGAAATTGTCGATGTCCAGGGCATAGACGGCAAAAGGGGTCGCGGCGTCCAGCAGAAGCTGGATCTGGTCTTCAAAGACGCGCCGGTTCTGCAGGCCGGTCAGCCGGTCCCGGTAGGCCAGGATGCGGATCTGCTGCTCCTTTTCCTTTTCGCCGGTGAGGTCGATGCCGAACGAAACGATCACCGGCTCGCCCCACAACGACTGTTCCATGAACGTTTCGTTCCAGAGGATATGAAGCGTGGTGCCGTCTTTATGGCGCATGAGATTTTCCAGGTGTGTGATGGAACCGTGCTCCCGCAAATGGCGGACCCGCCCGGTCAGGTTTTCTCGTTCGTCTTCCGCCAGCAGCCGGTCGGCCCATTTCGTGTTCACGATCTCTTCGGATGCGTAGCCGAAGCGCTGCTGGAACGCGTCGTTGATATCGCGCACCACACCCGTTTCGTTCCAGATCATGATGATCGTGTTGCTGTCGCGGTAGACCTGCTGGATGAAATGGTTCTGGACGGTCAGCGCGTCGAGCGTCTCGCGAAGGGACGCGTTCTTTTGCCTCAGTTCCTGGTCCTTGCTGCGGATGTCATCGGCATAGGCGGTCAGTTCGCGGTTGGCCGCGAGAACGGTCCTGGACAATCCAGAGATACGGCGGTAGTCCTTTTTGACCTGCAGATAGAGCAAGAACGCCGTCAAAGCGACAAAAATTCCGCCTTTGACGGACTGGAAGCGCATATAGACGGCGTGATCGACGTCCAGCAGGTTGATCAGGTGGTCTGAGAAGAGGATCCAGAGGATACCGGCGGCCAGGTAGACGCCGACGATCCGCCAGGGGTTCTCCAACCGGGACCACTGGTGGTCGGTTAGGGGCATGTCCGCCTTGGCTTGTTGTTTGGTTTTGGTTTTCATGAAAAAGCACCGCAGGTCCTGAATCGCGTTTTCGTGACAAGGGGCATCCAATGCGACTATATTATCATATCCCCAAAACGTGCGTAAAGGAAGACGCCGCCTGGTTCCATTAATGGTTCTTGGCGGTTGACAACCTCTGGAAACAAGACTATCCTGATCAGTGGACATGACTAAAATGTGACTGCCTCTTTTGTGCAGATCGTTCAAAAAAATAACGAGCTGGACAAAACGGGCTGTGTGCAGAAAAAACTGTCATCGTGCGCGATGACCAGAAAGAGGGAACCATGAACAAAAAAGCAAGAGGCATGATCGTCATCCTGAGCCTTACGCTGGCCCTGGCAATGCTGTCTGCCTGCACACCAGCCGCCACCACCACGACCACCACCACGCAAGCGCCTGTCACGGTGCGGGTTGCCGGCCTGAACGGCCCGACCGGCATCGGCCTGGTCAAGCTGATGGCCGATTCGGACGCGAAAACAACACAGAATGCGTATACGTTTTCGCTGACGAGCACACCAGACGATATCGTGGCCCAGGTCAGCAGCGGCCAGGTGGACATCGCCGCGCTGCCGACCAACATGGCCGCTATTTTATACCAGAAAACCAGCCAGAACATCCAGCTGCTGGCGATCAACACCCTGGGTGTCCTGTACATCCTCGAGCAGGGCGACACCGTCACGTCCTTGCAGGACCTGGCCGGTAAAGAGATCCTGGCTTCGGGCCAGGGCGCGACCCCTGAATATGCGATCAACGAATTGCTGAGCCAGGCCGGGATCCAGGACCAGGTTACGGTTACCTACAAGACCGAGCACCAGGAGCTGGCCACGCTGGCGGCGTCAGGCCAGGCGGATCTCGTCTTGCTTCCAGAGCCGTTTGTCACCACGGTTTTAAACAAAAACCCCAAATTGCGCATCGCGCTCGACTTGACCGAGGTCTGGCAGAAGGTGCACGAGGGGAAGAACGAAAGCGAGCTGGCCATGGGCTGCATGATCGTCAGCAAGGCGTTCGCATCACAGCACCCGCAGGCGGTCAAGACCTTCCTGGAGGAATACCAGTCGTCTGTCGCCTATGTCAATGCGAACACGGAGCAGGCCGGCGCCCTGGTCGCCCAGTACAAAATCATGGGCGATGCCGCCCTGGCGGCCAAGGCCATCCCGAACTGCTACATCGTGCTGATTGACGGCGACGCGATGCAGAAAACCCTGGAGCCTTTTTACCAGGTCCTGCTTGATGCCAATCCAAAGTCAATCGGCGGAAAACTGCCGGATGCTGATTTCTACTATGTGCCCTGACATGCGCCGGAATCGGGTATAATCTAAGGCAGCAGACACGATCGGGGAGGGGGCGCAGCAAGCGTGAAATCCGGCGACAAGCGATCGGGCCGATTGGCCTGGATATGGGTGGCGCTCGTCTGGCTGGCCATCTGGCAGGGCGCCTACCTCCTGGTCGGTCAGGACCTGCTGCTGGCGTCGCCCTGGCAGGTTCTGCGCCGCTTGTCGATCCAATCTGTCCGCCCCTCGTTCTGGCTGACCGTCCTTTATTCCTTTTTGCGCATCCAGGCCGGCTTCCTGCTTGGCCTGGCCTGCGGAACGCTGCTGGCTGTCCTGACGGTCCGCCTGCCCTGGGCCCGACGGTTTTTCCATCCGGCGATCAGCGCCATCCGGTCCACGCCGGTCGCTTCCTTTATCATCCTGGCGCTGGTCTGGATGTCGCACAACCGCGTGGTCGTCTTCATCGTGTTCCTGATGGTGCTGCCGATTGTCTGGCGCAATGTCGCGGAGGGGATCGAAACGACAGATCCTTTGCTGCTGCAAATGGGCCAAGTCTTCCACTTGTCGCGCCTGCAGGTCGTCCGGGCCATCTATGTGCCCTCTGTCGCGCCATTTTTCGTTACGGCGGCGACGACAAGCCTGGGATTGGGCTGGAAGGCGGGCATCGCGGCCGAAGTGCTCAGCCGTCCGCCCCTGTCGCTGGGCGGGCAGCTTTACGATGCCAAGATCTATCTTGAGACGGCGGACCTGCTGGCCTTTACCGCGGTCGTGATCGTGATCAGCCTGGCGCTGGAACACCTGCTGATGGCGCTCTTCCGCCAGGCCGGCCGGCTCTTCCAGCGCCGCGGGATCACCGGCAGAAAGGCAGGGCCGGCCGCATGAGCGTCGTACTGCAACACGTGCATGTCCTTCGGGACAGCAAGCCGGTCCTGCAAGACCTGTCCCTGACACTGCCCGACCGCGGAATCGTCGGCCTTTCCGGCCCTTCCGGCTGCGGCAAGACCACGCTGCTGCACACGCTTTGCGGCTTGCTGAAACCTGATTCCGGAACGGTTACGGGCCTGGCGCGCGGCCGTGTCGGCGTGGCGTTCCAGGAAGACCGCCTGCTGCCCTGGCTGACTGTACGCGACAACCTGGCTCTTGTTCTTGGAGGCCAGGCCGGGGCTGAAACCTGGCTCGGCCGCATGCAGCTGGCCGGCCATGGCTCCAATTTTCCGCACCAGCTCAGCGGCGGCATGAAACGCCGTGTCGCCCTGGCCCGCGCACTGGCTTTTGACAGCGATCTGGTTTTGCTTGACGAGCCGTTCCAGGGCATGGACGACGCGCTCAAACAAAACCTGTACGGATGGGTTCGCGAAGCCGCCATGACGCGTCCGCTGCTCCTGGTGACACACGACCGGGACGAACTCGACGCGCTGGCCGATACGGTCTGGCTGGCCGATGGACCGCCGCTGATCATTTTCCCCGATCGCTAAGCAAAAAAAAGAGGGTTGCCCGCCAGGGGCAACCCATTCGTTCGATTGATTCATTCATTCATGCCATGATTCGTGTCTTGTTCACAAGAGATTCCGCTTGTTCTGATCAGCTTTTGCTTATGCACGGCGGCATAAGATCGAAAAATAAGGGATATTCAGTTTTTTTCTGTTCAGATGCTTCTGTCAAAAGTGGTTGTACAAACTCCTTTCATCTCTGTATCCGTTCATGACGGACTTTGGGTCAGAATGCTGTACAATTTCGGACAAAAGTTCGGGTGTCTTGTTTATCGTGGTCACCGGCCACCGGAGCTGATGCAGTGCGGATGAATCTGCTTGTTTCTGTCTTAAGTATAGCCGAACTGTATGGCAATACTGTTACAAAAAGATGAAATCGTCCTTCAAATTTTATGCCTCGTATTTGTGCATTCGGCCAAAGGTCAGGACGGCTGGATGTCGCCGGCAAGGCCCAGCGATGCGGCCGCCGTCTGCATGCCTCGGATCGTCTCTTCCAGGACGCGGTCGAGCTCAATGCCCAGCCATTCAGCACCCTGGCGGACGACATCGCGGTTGACCCCGGCGGCGAACGACGGCGTCTTGAATTTCTTTTTCAGCGACTTCAGCTCCAGGTCGAGCACGCTGCGGGACGGGCGCATCAGGGCCGTGGCCGTGACCAGTCCGGTCAGCTCGTCGATCGTGTACAGCACCTTCTCAAGATCGCTTTCCGGCTTGACGTCGCTGCAGATGCCGTAGCCGTGGCTGACGATCGCGCGGACCAGGCGAGGCTCCAGATCCAGATCGTGCAGGATCTGTGCGGTCATCGTGCAGTGCTGTTCCGGGAACTTTTCGTAATCCAGGTCGTGCAGCAGGCCGACCAGGCCCCATTCGTCCGCGTCGGCGCCTGGAAAGAGTGTGGCGAAGTGCCGCATGACGGCTTCAACGGCCAGGGCGTGCTTACGCAAGTTGTCCTGTTGGTTGTACTGTTCGAGAAGCGCCAGCGCTTCGGCGCGGTTTGGCATCCAGCTCATGATCGTTCCTCCGTTGCCCGTTCGGGCCGTATTGTTTCTTACAGCATAGGCCAAAGCGTTCGGTCTGGCAATCCGGGTTAGACTCGCCAAACGGTGCGGTTTGCAGTAGAATAGGACAGGAAAGCGGCTGCCGGGCACACGCCCGACCGCCAGAATTGAGGGATTACCATGGCTGAGACACCTGTTTTGCCTGATTCGCGCATTGACACCCTGGAGGACATCCGCCGCATGGCGGAGACCATCCGAACCAATATCGCCAAGGTCATCATCGGCAAGGACCAGGTTGTCGACCTGATCCTGACGGCTATTCTTGCTGTCGGCCACGTCCTGCTCGAAGATGTTCCGGGAACCGGCAAGACCATGCTGGCCCGTTCACTGGCCCGCTCGATCGACGCGTCGTTCAACCGGATTCAGTTTACCCCCGACCTGCTGCCGTCCGACCTGACCGGCATCCATTTTTACCACCAGAAGGCCGGCGAATTCATTTTCAGGCCAGGTCCGGTTTTCACCAACATCCTGCTGGCTGACGAGATCAACCGCGCGACTCCCCGGACCCAGTCCAGCCTGCTCGAGGCGATGGAAGAGCGCCAGGTCTCGATCGATGGCCAGACCCGTCCGCTCGAGGCGCCGTTTTTCGTCATCGCGACCCAGAATCCCGTGGAAACCCAGGGCACGTATCCATTACCCGAAGCCCAGCTGGACCGCTTTTTCCTGCAGTTGCCGCTGGGCTACCCGGATCGCGAGGAGGGGATCGAGATCCTGCGCCGCTACCTGGGCGACAGCCCGATCGAATCGCTTGAACCGGTCTGCCACCGCGGTGACATCCTCAAGGCCCGGCAATTGATCCAGACCGTCCATGTCCATGAGTCGCTGCTCGATTACGTCATGCGCATCACCGAGGCGACCCGACAGGACGACGGGGTGGCCATGGGGGTCAGCCCGCGCGGCAGCATCGCCCTGATCCGCGGCGCGCGGGCACTGGCGGCCATCCGCGGCCGCGCCTACGTGATCCCCGAGGACATCCGCGAGCTGCTCGTGCCGGTTTACGCCCATCGCCTGATCCTGCGCGGCAACGTGCGCAGCCGCACCCAGGCTGCCCAGGACCTGATGCGCCAGATCGGGGACAGCCAGGCCGTGCCGACGGAAAACTGGCCGGAACGCTGAAAGCGGCCGCGCCATGGTTCTGATTGGCCTGATCATCCTCTTTGTCGCGCTGGTTGCGCTCCAGCGGCATATTTACGGCCGTTTCTGGTCGCGCCACCTGACGGTCGATCTGGTCTTTTCGGCCAAGACCGGCGTCGAAGGCGGCTCGGTCAAGCTGACCGAGGTCATCACGAGCCGCAAGGCACTGCCGCTGCCCTGGCTGACCGTCAAGTTCCAGGTGTCACGCCACTTGGTCTTTTCCGACAAGCTGCACGCCACGATCACCGACGACTATTACCGCGAAGACTTGTTTTCCTTGGGCATGTACCAGCGCATCCGGCGGACGCTGCCGGTGGTTATGAAAAAACGCGGCTACTACACGATTAAGAGCATCGACCTGGTTTCCAGCGACCTGCTGCTGACCCGCAAGCTGGTCGATCACGCCCGCAGCCATTCGGTTTTGACGGTCTGTCCGCGCCTGATCCCGCGCGAGGATTTCGCCGTGCCCTACAGCCAGATCATGGGGGAAATCCTGGCCCGGACGGCCCTGCTGCCGGACCCGTTTGAGTTCCGCGGCATCCGCGAATACCAGGGCTTTGACACCATGCGCTCGATCAACTGGCTGGCGACGGCGCGCTCCGGCACCCTGAAAGTCAACGTCCACGAGTACACAGCCTCGCGCGACGTGATCGTGCTGCTGAACGTCGAGCCCGACGGCGCTTTCTACGAGGAAGAGCTGCTCGAAGAAGGCATCCGCATCGCCGCGACCTTGTGCGACAACCTGATTCAAGAAGGCGTCTCCTGCGGCCTTGTCAGCAACGCGCGCGACATCATCACCGGTGAGACGATCGACATCGCATCCGGCCAGTCCAGCCAGCACATCCAGCAGATCCAGGAGCAGCTTGGCCGGCTCGACCTGACGCGCAAGCCGGAAGCTTTTGCGCCGCTGCTGCTCCAGCACGGATTTAGCACCTACAGGGATCCGGTCCTGCTCCTGATATCGCTTAACTGCAGCGACGGCATCTGCCGCGCCTGGTCGGATTGCCTGGGCCGCGTCCATGACGGACTGTGGATCCTGCCGCGCTATGCCGACCGCCAGGACCGCCTGCCGGACACCGAGCACGCCACGCTCTGCTGGGAGGTGAAGCGCCGTGCCCGCTGACGTTCGCCGCCTGGACATGTACGGCTTGCTGACCGAGCTGATGCAAAGCCTGATGATCCTGGCCACCTTTGCCATTCCGATCGTCTATTTTGCGCCGGAACAGGCCCTGGTCCTGTTCGGTCTGGCTGTCTTTACCCTGGCCGCGACCGCCTGGATCCGCTCGGCCTGCCGCCATATCTGGCAGTTTGCCTTGCTTGGCCTTGCCATCGTCGCCCTGCCGCTGGTGCTGCCGATCCTGCCGCCTTTTTCCGTGACCATCTGGCCCCGCCTGATCACGGTCCCGATGCTGCTCTTTCTGGCCGTTCGCGCCTTCTATATCCGGCTCAAGCAAAAGGAAGAAAAGCCGCTCAGCAGCCTGGTGCAGCAAGCGCTCGTGATCTTGTACCTGCTGGCACTCAACTTGATCGCGCTGAGGCTGGATCTTGTCGTGGTCAGCCAGGCCTATTTCTACACCGGCGTCATATACCTGATGCTGGCCCTGCTGCGCTGGCACCAGCTTTCCTTGAACAGCCAGCTGGAGCGGTTCATGACCATGCCGACGCAGCCGGCTGCCCGGATCTTGCATTTCAACAACGTCCTGCTTTTGGGTTATGCGCTGGTGACGCTGGTCCTGCTGGTGATTTCCCCCCTGTTCCGTCTGCATGACCTGCTGCCCTGGCTGGGCTCGCTGCTGCTGGCCCTGATCCGCTGGCTGCTGCAAAAACTCCAGTCAGGCGAGCCCGAGCCGACCGAGCCCGAACCCGAACCTTCCCAGCCGCCCGGCGGGCAGGATCCGCATTTTCCGTTCGAGCCGACGGAGACGGCGCGCTGGCTTGTCATCCTGCAGGAGATTTTCTACTACCTGATGATCGCCGTCGCGGCTGCAATCGTCCTGTTTTTGATCTTCCTGGTGCTGCGCGCGATCTACAAGCGTTTCTACGAGACCGCCCAGCCGGATTCCGATAGGACGGAGTCTTTGCTGCCGTCCTTCCTGGATCAGACCCGGGAACGGATCCGCAAGGTGCAGAGCCGGTTTTCGATCCAGTTCGGCCAGACGCCGTCCCAGCAGGTCCGGCACAGCTTTTACCGCCTGGTCAGCGCGCAGCTGCGCCATGGTCTCAAGGTCGAAGCCAGCTTTACGCCGCGTCAGATTGTCGCCGCTCTGGACACCAAACAGTACCCGGATCTGCTGCGCCTGGCGAGCCTGTACGAAGCCGCCCGCTATGGTCCGGAGATCAGCACGCCTGAAGATGCCGAGCAGGCCCAGCGCATGGCGCGCAGTCTGCGCCGGCAAAACCTGCTCTTGATCCGTGAGCAAACGAAAACAAAAGGGAAGAGGGATGCGAGATGAAGCCGATTACCCTGTTCGTCCTGAAGTATTGCGGTTACTGCCGCCGGGCTCTGCAGCACCTCGAGGCGGTGAAAGCCGAACATCCTGAGCTGGCCCGGGTTCCGCTGGCAGTCATTGACGAGGCCGAGCAGCGGGAACTGGCCCGCCAGTACGATTATTACTATGTTCCGACGTTTTACATCGGGGACGAAAAAGTCCACGAGGGGCCGGTCAGCCGCGAACAGGTGCTTGGTATCCTGGAGCGTGCCTTCCAGGATCAGCGACAGGACTAGGAGGCTATCCGATGCACGAAGCATGCGGCATATTCGGTGTGTTCGGCCCCGCCGGGCTGGATGCGGCGTCCCTGGTCTACCGCGGCCTGTTCGCTCTGCAGCATCGGGGTCAGGAAAGCTGCGGCATCGCGGTCAACGACCGCGGTCAGGTCACGCTGCATAAGGACATGGGCCTGGTCGGCGAAGTCTTCGGCGACTTCGACCTGCGCCAGCTGCAAGGGTCCGCGGCGGTCGGCCATGTCCGTTATGCCACGACCGGACCCGGCAGCCGCGAGAACGCCCAGCCGCTGCTGACACGTTACAGCAAGGGCGTCCTGGCCCTGGCCCACAACGGCAACCTGGCCAACACCGACGTGCTGCGCCATGAGCTCGAGCAGCAGGGCGCCATCTTCCAGACTTCGATCGACTCGGAGATCATCGCATACCTGATCGCCCGATACCGGCCGCAATGCGAGACGGTCGAAGACGCGGTCAGCCGCAGTATGGACCAGCTGCGCGGCGCTTATAGCCTGCTGGTGATGAGCCGCGGCAAGCTGCTGGCCGTGCGCGACCCGCTCGGGATGCGCCCGCTGTGCATGGGCTATATCGGCGACACGGTCGTCTTTGCCTCGGAAAGCTGCGCCCTGGACGCGGTCGACGCCACATTCGTGCGCGACCTGGAGCCGGGTGAGATCGTTGTGGCCGACCGGTCCGGGGTCCGCAGCCTGCGCACCCATTGCGGCCAGGTGCCGCGACCTTGCATATTCGAGTACATCTATTTTGCCCGGCCGGACAGCTGTATCGACCAGGTGCCGGTTTACCAGGCGCGTCTGGCCGCCGGCCGATTGCTGGCCAGGCAGCATCCCGTCGCCGCAGACCTGGTGATCGGGGTCCCTGATTCCGGCAGCGACGCCGCGCTTGGGTTCAGTGCGGCCTCGGGCATTCCGTTCGGCAAGGGCCTTGTCAAGAACAACTATGTGGGCAGGACCTTCATCAAGCCGAGCCAGGCGCAGCGGGTGTCGGCGGTGCGCATTAAGCTGAACCCCATTCGCGCCAGTGTCAGCGGCAAGCGGCTGGTGCTGGTTGACGATTCGATCGTGCGCGGCACGACCAGCGCCCGGATCGTCCACATGCTCAAGGCGGCCGGGGCAACCGAGGTACACGTGCGCATCAGCTCGCCGCCCTTTCTCTGGCCCTGCTATTTCGGCACCGACATCCCGACGGCTGACGAGCTGGCGGCACCGCACCACACGATTGAGGAGATCCGGCTCCAGATCGGGGCCGATTCCCTGGGCTTTCTGGATCCGGACAGCCTGGCCGACATGCTGGGCAAACCCGGCGCAACCTATTGTGACGCCTGCTTCAGCGGCCGGTATCCGGTCTTGTCCCGCGCTGGCAACAGCTCCGGCCTCCTGCTAGAATAAGGCCAGGCGGCGGCCCGGGCGGCACGCCGGGAAAGGAACCTTATGGATTGCATACGAAACAAAATCGGCTTTATCTGCGATATGGACGGCGTGATCTACCACGGCCGTCAGATCCTGCCGGGCGTCAAGGAATTTGTCGAGTGGCTGCAAAAAGAAGGCAAGCGATTCCTGTTCCTGACCAACAGCAGCGAGCGTTCGCCGCGCGAGCTGCGCCTCAGGCTGCAGAACATGGGACTGGATGTCGGCGAGGAGCACTTCTACACCAGTGCCCTGGCGACCGCTGCCTTCATCGCGTCCCAGTCGCCGCGCTGCACGGCTTATGTGATCGGGCAGTCCGGCTTGCTCAACGCCCTGTATGAGGCCGGCGTCACGTTCAGCGACGCGGATCCCGAGTACGTGATCGTCGGCGAGACCAGCAACTACGCTTTCGACGCCATCCAGAAGGCGGTCAACCTGGTGCTCAAGGGCGCCAAGCTGATCGGAACCAATCCGGACATCAGCGGCCCGTACGAACAGGGTATCTCGCCGGCCTGTAAGGCGCTGGTCGCCCCGATCGAGCTGGTGACAGGCAAGTCGGCCTATTTCATCGGCAAGCCCAACCCCCTGATGATGCGCACCGGCATGAAACTGCTCGGCTGCAAGCGCGAGGAGACGGTCATTATCGGCGACCGCATGGATACGGATATCGTGGCCGGGATCGAATCGGAAATCGATACGGTGCTGGTCCTGTCCGGTGTCACCAGCATGAAGACCATGCACGACTTCCCGTACCGGCCGCGTTACATCCTGAACGGCGTCGGCGAGGTCATCACGCGGCCTGACGGGGACTGCGGCCTGACCGTCTGAACTGAATCAGGATTTTGAAAGACCTAGGAGCCGTTTGAGTTCGGATAGCTCGTGAAACGTGAAGGGCCGCCATTGTCCCGGTTTCATCGACCCGATCGCGATGTGCATGATGCGGGTTCTGACCAGGCGTTTGACATCGTATCCGAAAACGTCGCACATGCGCCGGATCTGGCGGTTCAAGCCCTGGGTCAGGACAATGCGAAAATTGTACTTGCTTTCCGCTGTCACGCGGCAGGGACGGGTGACGGTGCCGAGGATCGGCACGCCGGACGCCATCTGGCGCAAAAACTCCGGCGTGACCGGCTTGTCGACCGTCACGCGGTATTCTTTTTCGTGATGGTTTTCCGCCCGCAGGATCCGGTTGACGATGTCCCCGTCGTTGGTCAGGAAAATAAGCCCCTCAGAATCGCGGTCCAGCCGCCCGATCGGGAAGACGCGCTGTGGGTAGCCCAGATAGTCGATGATGTTGTCGCGACGCCTCGTGTCCGTGGTGCAGGTGATGCCGACCGGTTTATACAGGATCAGGTAGACCAGGTCGGCGTTTTGCAGAACCGGTTCGCCCGAGACCGTGACCGTCTGGCCCGGCAAAACGCGGCTGCCGGCCTGGGCGACGCTGCCATCGATAAGCACGGCGCCGGAGGCGACCAGCTGATCCGCCTCGCGACGGCTGCACCGGCCTGAATCGGCCAGGAACTTGTTGATGCGCACACCGATCGGTCTGTCTGGGGTCATCCGGCGCAACCTGCCTCGTCGCTGCCCTGGAAGACCAGGGCCGGCTGCAGTTTGCCGTTGTCCTTGACACACAGGATCGCCAGATCGGGGAACTGCTCTTCCAGGTGGGATATAAAGACGCTCTGGCCGGGCTCAGGCGGTTCTCCGACGATAAGGGCCCGGACCGGCTGATGGCGGATGAAGTCGGCGACGGCTTCGGCCGCGAAATCGTGAAAGCGGATGATCATCTCGGCCTCGAGCTGTTTTGCCATGTTGAAAAGGTATTCCAGTTCTTCGCTTGCCATCCAGTTGCCGGATCCGTGCGGCCGCACGGAAATGACTTTGAGCGGTGCGTCGACGATATCGGCTAGCTGCCGGCCGGCCTTGATCAGGCGGCCGCAGGATTCCTGATCCGTGACACAGACAAGAATCATGAGCATGCTTCCTTTCGCTGTAGTTTGTCTGTTCCACGTCCATTCTAGGCAACAAATATGAAGAGACTATGTCCTGGGGACAACAATCTGCCGACAAATCACGCGGGCAGATCCCGGGCCAGCGTGAAGGTGAAGACCGTGCCTTCGCCGGGCTTGCTCTGCACCGAGATGGTCTGGCCCATCAGCTGCAATATCTCCCGGGCGATCGACAGCCCCAGGCCCGTGCCCGGCTGCTGGTGCGCCTTGTCGGCCTTGTAGAAGCGGTCAAAAACATGCGGGATATCACTTGAGCTGATACCGATGCCATTGTCGCGGACCCGCACCTGGACCTGGTCCTGCGACCAGTCCATCTCCAGGCTGATCCGGCCGCCGGCCGGCGTGAATTTGATCGCGTTGTCCAACAGGATGATCAAAACCTGCTCGATGCGGTCCGGGTCGCCGCGCACGAGCGGGCAGGCCGCGCGGTTGGCCGGCAGCTCCAGCGTGAGCTGATGCTCGTCGGCCTGGGAACCGTAGCGCAAGGCGAGATCGTCAAGCATCGACGAAAGGCAAAACGACGATTGCTGGATGGGCAAGATGCCGGCCTGCAGGCGGGACAGCTCCAGCATGTCGTCGATCAGGCGGGACAGGCGGATGATCTCGCGCAGCAAGATGTCGTAATAGCGGCGCCTATCGCCCTCTTCGGTCACCATGCCGTCGCTGAGCGGTTCGATCAGGGCCCGCATCGCGGTCAGGGGCGAACGAAGCTCGTGGGAGACGTTGGCGACATAATCGCGCCTGGTCTGTTCCAGCCGCTCGGATTCCGTCACGTCGTGCAGGAGCGCGACCGCGCCGGCCAGCTGGTCCTCGTTGGCGATCAGGGGCGCGGCCTGGACGCGGATGCTTCGGCCGTCCAGCTGCAGCAGGCGGTCCGAGGGCCGGCGTTCCCGGATGGCTTCGGTCAGGCAGGATGACAGTTCGGTATAGGGTGCCAGCGGATCCTGGTCCTGCGCGGCGCTCAAGTCAAGCATGTCGCCGGCCGCCGGATTGGCCTGGGTGAAACGGCCCGTGCAGTCGATCGCGACCAGCCCGTCGCTCATGCTGGCGAGGATCTGCTGCAGGCGGTTGCGTTCCAGGATGAGGTCGGAGATGGTGCGGGAGAGCTCCTGGGCCAGGTTGTTCATCGTCGCGGCCAGCTCGCCGATCTCGCCTTTCTGGCTGACATCGGCACGGGCGGAGAAATCGCCGGCCGCCATGGCCAGCGCGACGTCCCGGGTCTGGCGCAGCGGCCGGATCAGGCGCGCCGTCGCGAAATAAGCCGGCAGGATCATCAGCGCGAACACGAGCAGGGAAGAGATCAGCAGGGCGAGATTCAGGCTGTTGAGACCGGCGTTGAGCTCTTTTAGCGGCTGAACAAAGAAGACCGCCCCGATGATGGTGGACTGCAAACCGAATTGCAGCGTGACCGGCACGCCGATGAAGAGCATCTCGCCGGTCGTGGTCAGAGGGAGCCGGCCGGTAAACCAGACCGACGTGTATTCACCGGACAGGATCATGTCCATCCGGCTGTTGATCTGTTCGCGGATACTGGGCTCGGCGTCGGCGTATTCGGCCGGCAGAACCGTGTTGCGGAACTCGCCGCTCAGCCCGTCGACGACAAAGATCCACGATTCGAAAAAGCTTTGTGCCGAGGTGATCAGCTCGTTAAAGTAGGGGTCGGGCTGCATCAGGGCACGAACGGCCATGGCGGCGATCGACTCGGCCTTGGGCTGGAGCTCGTTGACCTTGATGCGGGTGAAAAGCGGGCGCGAAATGAAGCTGTACATCAGGGCGGTCAGAACCGCCCAGAGCAGCAGGGCCACCAGCAGGAGCGAGAGGACGCGCCGGAAAAACACGCTTTTTTGCATCTAATGGAAAACCTCGAACTTGTAGCCGACCCCGTAGACGGTGATCAGGCCCCAGGCGGCGCCGTCGTGGGTGATTTTCTGGCGGATGCGCTTGATATGCGTGTCGACGGTGCGCGTATCGCCGAAATAGTCGTAGCCCCAGACCTGGGACAAGATCTGTTCGCGGTTCATGACCTGGCCGGGATGCGAGGCCAGCAGGTGGAGGATCTCCACCTCTTTGGGTGTGCAGGGGATATTTTCCCCCTTGACCTTGACTTGGTAGTTGTCGATGCTGATCTCCAGGCCTTCGAAGCGGAGCACCGAGCGGCCTTCGGGATTCTTTTCCCCCAGCCGGCGCAGCACCGCCTTGATCCGGGCCAGGACCTCGCGCGGGCTGAACGGCTTGACAATGTAGTCGTCGGCGCCCAGTTCCAGACCCAGGACGCGGTCGATCTCCTCGCCCTTGGCGGTCAGCATGATGATCGGCACGTTGCTGCTTCTTCGGATTTCACGGCAGACCTCGGTGCCCGTGATCTTGGGCATCATCAGGTCCAGGATGATCAGGTCCGGCTGGTCACGTTCAACCATCTGCAGGGCCTGTTCGCCGTCATAGGCCGAACTGAACGCGAATCGCTCCGCCTTGAGATAGAGGCCGAGCGACTCGTGGATGACCGGATCGTCGTCGCAGATCAGGATATGCGGTGTTTTCGCCATGTGTCTCACCCACCTTGCAAGCGGGCCGGCCCGGATCGGGCCGGCTCCCCGGATGGTTTGATTATAACCCAAAACAACCAGAACAGGGCAGTTTGCCATGATTGTTCAAGCCTATGCTATAATTGTTTTCACAACAGCGGCCTGGCCGCACCAAACGAGGAGCAGTTATGATCTATCTGGCCGATCAATGGCAGGACTTTGAACTGATCGATGCCGGCGACGGCGACAAGCTGGAGCGCTGGGGCCCTTACCGGCTGCAGCGCCCCGATCCGCAGGCGGTCTGGCCGCATGGCGCCTGGCCCAAACCCGACGCATATTATCTGCGCAGCAGCAGCGGGGGCGGCACCTGGCAGATGCTTAAGCCTCTTCCCCAGACCTGGACAATCGATTACAGCGGCGCGGCCGGCAAGCTGACGTTTCGGCTCGAGCTAATGGGCTTCAAGCATACCGGGCTGTTTCCCGAGCAGGCGGCCAACTGGGATTTCTGTGCCCGCCAGATCAAACAGGCCGCCGGCCGACCGGTCCGGATCCTGAACCTTTTCGCCTACACCGGCGCCGCCAGCGTGTCCTGTGCCGCGGCCGGCGCGGCTGAGGTTGTTCACCTGGACGCCTCCAAGGGCATGAACGCCCGGGCCCGCGAGAATCTGCAGCTGTCCGGCCACGGCGACAAGAATGTCCGCTTCATCAGCGACGACGCCGTCAAGTTCGTCGAACGCGAGATCCGGCGGGGCCGCCGGTACGACGGCATCCTGATGGACCCGCCGGCCTATGGTCGCGGACCGTCCGGCGAACTGTGGAAAATAGAAGACAACCTTTACGGACTGGTCGAGCGCTGCGCCCGGCTGCTGTCGGACCGGCCGCTCTTTTTCCTGCTCAACGCCTATGCCACCAGCCTGGCCCCGGCCGTTCTGGCCAATGTCCTGGACCTCGTACTTAAGCCCGCGTACGGCGGACATGCAGAAGCTGCCGAGCTGTGCCTGCCGGCGACCGCGCGCGGCCTGGTGCTCCCTTGCGGTGCGACGGGCCGGTGGACGCCGTGACCACGCCTGAGATACTGTATCTGGACAACCACCTGGTCGTGGCGGTCAAACCCCCGGGGATCCTGTCCCAGGCCGACGGTTCAATGTCCCCTGACATGCTGAGCCTGCTCAAGGAGGAGATTCGCCTGCGCTTCGCCAAACCGGGCCAGGTTTTTCTCGGTTTGGTCCACCGGCTGGACCAGCCGGTTGGCGGCGTGATGGTCTTCGCCCGGACCTCCAAGGCGGCCAGCCGGCTGAGCCGGCAGATCCGGGAACGAACCGTGATTAAGGATTACCTGGCTGTCGTATCTGGCAGGCCTGAGCCGGAACGCGGCACGCTGGCCGATACGCTGGTCAAGGACAGGAGCCGGAACCTCGTGCAGGTCGCGAAACCTGGGGATGGCAAGGAAGCCTGGCTGAGCTATTGCCGCCTCGCCAGCCTGGACAGTCCTACGCGCAGCCTGCTGGCCATCCGGCTGGGCACGGGACGGGCCCACCAGATCCGGGTGCAGCTGTCATCGCGGCAGTGGCCGCTGCTTGGCGACCGCAAGTACGGGCCTAAGACACCGGACCTGCCACGTTTGGACAACCTGGCCCTGTTTGCCTGCGGGATCGGCCTTAAGCACCCGACAAGGCAGGAACCGCTCTATTTTTCAGCCATGCCGCCGCGTGAAGCGCCCTGGACGGACTTCGAGTTTATTCAGCTGCCCGACATCGCGTCGTTGTGGACAGACCAATCGCATTCACAGAATGTTCACGAAGAAGCCCGGGGACCTATATCTGAAAATTCTTCCGTCTCATGATATAATCAAGAGCAGG
>ENA-UOUL01001191-UOUL01001191.1-bioreactor-metagenome-genome-assembly--contig:-NODE-1191-length-38641-cov-5.052329_pt1 | contig 38641 bp, 33 predicted proteins | sample MGYA00249838_ERZ747220 | MGnify/ENA primary metagenome ERZ747220 (study PRJEB28778, sample SAMN05720191) | bioreactor metagenome | isolation source: Anaerobic biogas reactor | place: USA:Washington... | reverse complement strand
TGCTCACGGGAGGAACGGGCCCGGGTGACCCTCTCCGGCACCCTGTATGAGGATTATGAAAGGGAGAGCGGGGAAGTGCAGCTTCCCACTTGACAGGCCAAACCCGCTTCCCTTAGGATAAGCCCAACAGAATTTGGACAGAGTGATTAAAGGATGTTGGATATAATGAGTCAGGACATGGATCAGCTATTCACCCTCACCCACGGATTTGAGGATTACGCAGGCCAGCTGGGCGCCATTTCCCCGCCGGTGTATTTCAGTTCCCTGCACGTGTTTCCCACCTTTGAGGAATACCTGAAGGCAGGCGCTGGGGAGGATGAGGAGGCCTTTGTTTACGGCCGGGTGTCCAACCCCACGGTGCGGCTTTTGGAGCGGAAGCTGGCGGCCCTGGAGGGCGGGGCGGATGCCCTGGTGTTTTCCTCCGGCATGGCGGCGGCCACCAGCGCCATCCTTGGCATCTGCCAGGCGGGGGACCACATCCTGTGCATGCGGGATTCCTACCGCCCGGTGCACCGCTTCATGGCCCAGGTGGGAGGGCCCCGGCTGAACATGGACATCAGCTTCGTCCAGGGCCAGGACCTGGAGGAGATCAAAAACGCCATCCGCCCCAACACCCGGCTTTTTATCCTGGAAAGCCCGGCCACCTTTGTGTTTTCCGTGGTGGATCTGGCGGCCATCGCGGCGCTTTGCCGGGAGAGGGGCATCATCACCTATATGGACAACACCTATGCCACGCCGCTTCATCAAAACCCCCTGGCGTTTGGCATCGACATCGTGATGCACACCCTGTCCAAATACATCGGCGGCCACAGCGATTTAATCGGCGGCGCCCTCATCGCCCGGGACGGGGAATGGATAAAAGAAATGCGCCACGGCATCCGGGAGTGGCTGGGCGGCATCTTGGGGCCCATGGAGGCCTGGCTGGCCATCCGGGGGCTTCGGTCTTTGGCAGCCCGGCTTAAGGCCCACCAGCACACCGCCCTTCAGGTGGCGGAGTATCTGGAACGCCATCCCAAGGTGAAACGGGTGCACTATACCGGGCTTGCCTCCCACCCCCAGGCGGAGCTGATTGCCCGCCAAATGCGGGGGCACACGGGGCTGATGAGCTTTGAACTGAATAAGGAGCCTGAGGCCGCGGTGGAGATGATCAACCGGCTGGCCCTCTTTGGCAAGGGCTGCTCCTGGGGCGGCTATGAAAGCCTGGCCCTCTGCCCTCTGTACGGGGCCCCGGAGGCGGAGCTGAGCGATACGGGGGTGTCCCGGGGCTTGATCCGCATTCACTGCGGCCTGGAAGGGGCGGACAACCTGATCGCGGACCTGGGGCAGGCGCTGGACAAGGTATAACCGGCATGGGGGCATGCCGGAAAATAAGGGAGGTAGAAAACGAATGAAGAAGAGACTGATGGCTTTGATGCTCTGCCTGGCGCTGCTTGCGCCGATGCTTCTCGCGGGCGCAGGGGCTTCCGGGGTGACGCTGCGGTTTATTGACGTCTCCCCAAGCCCGGTCCGGCAGGAGTACTTCGAGAAGACCTTCGCCAAGTTCCAGGAGGAAACCGGCATCCGGGTGGTGTATGAGTCCGTGCCCTGGGATGACGCGGCCAACAAACTCACCATCCTGGGCACCTCAAACCAACTGCCCGACGTGATCACCACCTGGGCCGGCTGGCTGGGGCAGTTCACCTCCGCCGGCTGGGTGATTCCGCTGAAGGACTATATCGCGGGCACCGAGGCGGAATACACCGACACCGTGACCAAGCTGGTCTGGAAGGGTGAAAATGAGCTGTATGGCGACACCTACACCGTGCCTGACGGCATGATGGTAAAAGGCGTATTTGTGCGCAAGGACTGGGCAGCCGAGGAAGGGATTGCGCTGGACCCGGCCAAGGGCTGGACCTACAGCGAGTATTTTGACACCGTCCGGAAGCTGACCAACCCGGAGAAGAACCGCTACGGCACCTCCTTTAGGGGCGCCCGGGGCGCCTTTGACCCCCTGTTTGTCTATCTGCAAACCTTTACCGGCGGCCGGGCCTATGCGGATGACGGCTCAGCGCTGTTCAACTCCCCGGAGGCGGTGGCAGCCTATGAGGTCTGGAACGGCCTGTACCTGGACGGCAGCGCCCCCAAGGACGCCATCAACTGGGGCTTTATCGAGATGGTGGACAACTTCACCGGCGGGCTCACCGGCACCCTCATCAATGACTCCGAGGTGACCGCCACCTGCATTGCCAACATGCAGGACGAACAGTGGATGGTGATGCCCATGCCCGCAAGCGACGTGGATGGCAAAATCTATAACACCATCAACTCCCCCTATGCCTATTCCATCTCCGCCAACTCCCAAAACCCGGACGCCGCCTGGGAGCTGATCCAGTTTTTGACCCGGCCGGACAACAACATCGAATACTGCAAGCTCACCGGCCTTATCCCGATTAAAAAAGATGTGGGGGACGACCCCTTCTATGGCCCGGACGGCTATTACGCCACCTTCATGCAGCAGCTAAACGACCCCAGGCTGGTGGTGCCCTGCGCCTTTGGGCCCTTCAGCTACACCGACATGCACCAGGGGATGATGCATGAGGAAATGCAGAAGTACCTCTTAGGCCAGCAGGACGCGCAGACCGCCTTGGGCTATGTGGCCGGGGAGCTGGAGAACCGCATGAAGCAGTTCCTGGCGGACAACCCGGGCAGCGCCGTGGAGCAGCCCAAGAGCCTGAGCGACTAAGCGCTTTAAGCAGGCGGCGGCGACATGCCGCCGCCTGTCTTAATAGCCGTTTTGTTAAAGACCGGATTTTAGGAAGGGAGGCCAAGAGCAAGTGGGCTGGCAAATCGCGCTGTATATTCTCCTGGTGGTGGCCCTGTTTATTGTAGGCCTGAGGCTGTTGCGCCGTCACGAGAAAAGGCATCCCCAGAAAATTCAGTTCAGCCGGAAGCTGGAGCCCTATCTGTTTGTGATGCCGGTGTTTGTGCTTTTGCTTTTGGCCTTTGGCTATCCGCTGATCAACTCGGTGCTGATGTCCCTTCAAAACTACAAGCTGATCCAGCCGGGCAACATCTACTTTAACGATTTTGGCAACTTCAAAACCCTGTTTGCGGACCGGGACATCGGACTGATCATCCGCAACTCCCTGATTTATGTGGTGGCAAGCGTGGGGCTGCAATTCCTTTTGGGGATGACCCTGGCCCTGGCCCTCCGGCGGAAGTTCAGGGGCAGGGGCCTGTATCAGGCCATCGTGTTTTTGCCCTGGGCCTTCTCCGCCTTTGTGGTGGGGCTGATGTTCCGCTGGTCCTTTAACGGGGAATACGGCGTGGTGAACGACCTGCTGATGAAGCTGGGCCTGATCAGCGAGAAAATCGCCTGGCTGGGCACGCCGGGGCTTTCCCTTCTGGTGGTGATTCTGGCCATGGTCTGGATGGGCGTGCCGTTTTTTGCCATCATGTATTTGGCGGCGCTCCAGTCCATCCCGGAGGATGTGTATGAGGCGGCGGATATCGACGGCTGCGGCGCGATCCGGCGCTATTTTGCCATCACCCTGCCCTATATCAAGCCCACGGTGATTATGACGCTGCTGCTTCGCACCATCTGGGTCTTTAACTCCTTTGACCTGATTGTGGTGATCACCGGGGGCGGCCCGGCCAACCACTCCCAGACCCTGCCCTCCTACATGTACACCCGGGCCTTCTCCGGCTATGATTTTGGCCTGGCCTCCGCCCTTGGGGTGATTCTGATGCTGGCCTTGGGGATTTATGCGGTGTTCTTCCTGAAGGTGACAAGATATAACAAGGCAGGTGATTTCTGATGACGGACAGAACGAAAAGAGGCCTGTCCACCACAGGGCGCGTGCTGCTTTTGGCGGTGTATTTGCTGTTGGTGGTGCTGCCCATCTACTGGATGATGGCCACTTCCTTTAAGACCCACACCGAGATCATCGACGCCCAGAACCTCACCTACTTCCCCCAGGAGGTGACAGGCGAGAACTACGACCAGCTGTTTTCCATGTACAACTATGGTTCCATGCTTAAAAACTCCGTGATTATCTCCAGCAGCACCGCCATTGTGATCACCCTGCTGTCCATCCTGGGGGGCTACGCCTTTGCCCGCTATGAATTCAGGGGAAAGGGCAGCATGCTGCTGTTCTTCCTTTTAACCCAGATGATTCCGGGGATTCTGGTGATCATCCCCCTGTATGTGATTTTTGCAAACGCGGGGCTGATCAACACCCGTTTCAGCCTGTTTGTCTACTATCTGGTGGTGAACCTGCCCTTCTGTGTGATCACCATGCGCAGCTTTTTTGAACGCATCCCCTACACCCTTGAGGAAGCCGCCTTTGTGGACGGCTGCACCCGCTGGCAGGGGCTGTTTAGGATCATCCTGCCCATCATGTTCCCTGGGATAGTGGCGGTGTTTGTGTTTGCCTTCATCGGCTCCTGGAACGAGCTGATCGCGGGGACCATTTTCATCAGCACCTCGGATATGTGGACGGTGCCGGTGGGGCTGAAATCCCTCATCGGCAAGTATGACGTGAAGTGGGGCGTGCTGATGGCAGGGGGTGTCCTGGCCCTTTTGCCCACCGCCGTCATGTTCGCGGTGATGCAGCGCTTTGTGGTGGAGGGCCTGACCGCGGGGGCGGTCAAAGGATAAAAAGAAGAAGAGGACGGGAGTATGTCAATCGCCAGAAAAGCCTCCTGGTGGCAGGAGGGCAAGTTTGGGCTGTTTGTGCACTGGGGCTTGTATGCCCTCCTGGCCGGGGAATACCGGGGGCAGCGCACCCGCAACATCGCGGAATGGATCATGCATGACCTTCAGATCCCCCGGGGGGAGTATGAGAAGCTGGCCGGGCAGTTTGACCCGGTGGATTTTGACGCCTTCGCCCTGGCCAAAAGCGCCAGGGAGGCGGGGATGCGCTATCTGGTGTTCACGGCCAAGCACCATGACGGCTTTGCCATGTTTGATTCCAAGGCGGACCCCTACAACATCGTGTCAGCCACGCCCTATAAGCGGGACGTGGCAAGGGATCTGCGCCTGGCCTGTGACAAATACGGGCTTAAGCTGTGCTTTTATTACTCCCAGGCCCAGGACTGGCATCACCCCGGCGGCATCGAAGAAGGCTTCCGGGACCCCAACCCCCGCTTCCGGGAATACCTGGATGGAAAATGCATCCCCCAAATCAAGGAGCTGCTGACCAACTACGGGGATATCGGCCTGATCTGGTTTGACACCCCCATGCAGATGAGCCGGGCGGAATCAGAGGAGCTGGCGGCGCTGGTGCGCTCCCTGCAGCCGGAATGCCTCATCAGCGGGCGCATCGGCCACGGCCTGGGGGACTATATGACCACGGGGGACAACTTTCTGCCCCTGCTGCCCTATCCCAGGCCCTTTGAGGTGCCGGCCACCATCAACCACACCTGGGGCTACAGCCGCTTTGACACCGGCTGGAAAAGCCCGGGGTATCTGATCAAAAGCCTGGTCAAAACCATAAGCCGTGGCGGCAACTACCTTTTGAACGTGGGGCCGGACAAAAGGGGCCTGGTGCCTGGGGAAAGCCTTTTAAGGCTTCAGGAGATCGGCGCCTTTATGCAGGAGAACGGGGAGGCCCTCTATGGCGCCGACCCCCTTCCCGCCTATCCCTATGACGTGGGGGACTGGTGCCTGTTCACCGCAAAGCCCCATACCCTCTACCTCCACCTGTTTGAAAAGCGGGAGGACATCTACCTCTTGGGCATCAAAAACAAGCCCGTCAGGGCCACGGTGCTCAAAGACGGCCAGGAGCTGCCCGTCACCCTGCGCACCACCGGGGAGGGGGACGCCAGCTGGCGTCTGCCCTGGCCCCGGGCGGAGCTGGGCCACGGCCTGGTGATCAAGGTGACGCTTGAAGAGGCTGAGGTGGTCTTTGAGCCGATCAGGGGCTGAAACAAAGGAAGGCAAAAAGATGCCCGCCGTGACGGCGGCATCGCCGGCATAAAAAAGGGGCTGCCGTCTGGTTTCGGCAGCCCCGGTACATTTTTCAGCCCTTATTACGTTTTGTCCTCATACCTGGGGAAGACCACGCTGATGGTGGTGCCCTCCCCCGGGGTGCTGTCCAGGGAGATGGCGGCATGGTGATATTCCGCCGCGTGTTTTACGATGGAAAGCCCCAGTCCGGTGCTGCCGGTGGCCTGGGAGCGGCTTTTGTCCGTGCGGTAGAAACGCTCAAAGATGCGGGCCTGGTGCTTGGGCTCAATCCCCATGTCGGTGTCTGTCACCGTGAGGATAAGCTCCTGGTCCCTTGCGGCCACGCTCACCTTCACGCTGCCGCCCGGGTGATTATACTTCAGGGCGTTGTCGATGAGGTTGGAGCACAGCTCCTCCAGCAGCGTCCGGTCGCCCAGCACAAAGGCCTCCGCCCCTGAATATTCCAGGGAAACCTCCCTGTCCCTGGCGGCGGGGCGCAGGGATTCACAGGCGGCCCTGGCCGCCTCATCCAGGCTGACCTTTTGGCTGGCGCCCCCGGGGAAGCCCTCATCCAGGCGGGAGAGACGCAGAATATCCTCCACCAGGGTCAGCATCCGCTTGCCCTCCTTGAGGATAACGCCGCTGATCTGGGGGAGATCCGCCTGCTTGACCATGCCCTGCTCCAGCATCTCCGCATAGCCGCAGATGGTGGTCAGCGGGGTGCGCAGCTCGTGGGAGACATTGGCGGTGAAGCGCTTGCGCATGGCCTCGCCCTCCACCTTGTCCGTCTGATCGCTTAAGAGAAGCACGGCGCCCCGCCCCTTTTGCACCCTGCTGGCGGACAAAAGGTAGCTGCGCCCGCCCCGGGACATCATGCCCTGGGCGCTGCCCTCTTCTTTAAGCTGAGTAAGCAGCGCCAGCATCTCCTGGCGGCGGTTGACCTCGGGCACCGTTTTGCCCACCGCCCACTCCGGGTCTATGCCCAGTATCCCGCAGGCGCTTTGATTGATCAGGAGGATGCGCTGGCTCTCGTCCATGGCGATAAAGCCCTCCTGCATGCCGCCCAACAGGGCGTCCAGCTCCTGCTGGCGGTCATTGAGGGCCTCCATCTGGTGGCGGGTCAAGTGGGCCTGCTCATCAATACGCCGCACAAAGGGATATAGCTCCTCATATACCAGGCTCTCATCCGGCTGGTCCAGATTGATATCAAGCACGGGTTTTAACAAAAGCGTGGTGAGCCAGGCAGCCAGGGGCAGACAGAGCAGGAGGATGGCCACGGTGCCAAACACCTGCCAGGGCAGCATATTGCTCATCAACTCCCGGCTGACCCGCTCGGGGGCCGCCAGGCGCAGGATGCTGCCCTCAGAAAGGCGGGTGGCCACATAAATCATGTTATAGCCCAGGGTGTTGGAGTAGCGCAGCGCGCTGCCCTGACCGCTTCTGAGCGCCTCCTGCACCTCCTGGCGGTCTGAATGGTCGTCATAGGCCTGTTCGCCCGCGCTGTCAAAGAGCACCTGGCCCTCCTGATCGATCAGGGTGAGCCGGGAGGTGCTGATCAGCTGATCCAGGGCTTCCCTGGCCCCCGTGCTTTCCATCCGGGCGATCACCAGGGCTGTTTCTTCCCGCAGGCGGTTTATCACCTGGCCGGAGCTGACCGTGCCCATGATGCTGCCAAGAAGCAGGGAGGACAGGACGCCAAAGGTCAGAATCAGCACGATAAAGCTGATGAAGATCCGCTTTCTCATCCTGCCTCTTCCTCAGAGAGTTTATAGCCCACGCCCCGCACGGTTTTTACCAGCCCTGCGCCGTCCCCCAGTTTAACCCGCAGAGTGCGCACATGCATGTCCACCGTGCGCGTGTCCCCCGCATAACCGGTATCCCAGACGCTGTCCAGCAGCTGGTCCCGGGTGAAGACCAGGCCAGGGTTTGACATAAGGAAGTGCAGCAGGCGAAACTCCTTGTTGGTAAGGGAGACGGGCTCCCCGTTCACCTTCACCTCCCGGCGGCCCAGGCTGATTTCCAGCGGGCCCACCGCCAGGCGCTCTTCCTGCTGCTTTTTCTCGCTGCGCCGCAGCACTGCCCGGATGCGGGAGAGCAGTTCCATCACGCCAAAGGGCTTGACGATGTAATCATCCGCCCCGTCGTCCAGGGAGCGCACCTTATCCATCTCAGAGCCCTTGGCGGTGAGCATGATCACGGGGATGTGCCGGGTGCGCTCGTCCCCGCGCAGCTGAACCAAAAGGCGTTCCCCGTCCATGCCCGGCAGCATCTGGTCCAGCAGCACCAGCTTGGGCAGCCTTTGGGAAAGCGCCGCCTGGAAGGATTTGCCCTCCGCAAAGCCCTCCGCCTCATAGCCCGCCTGCCTGAGGGTGTAGAGCACCAGGTCACGGATGGCCTGGTCGTCCTCCACCGAATAAATCACTGCAGCGTCCCTCCTTTGTATTCCCCGGTGACCGCGTACTCCACCCACTCCGCGATGTTGGTGGCGTGGTCCGCGCTGCGCTCAAAATACTTGGCGATCATCAGCATGTCCAAAAGCTGCATGCCCTCTGACTGGCTTGGGGCCTTGGCGGGGCGGTTGAGGTAGCGGATCAGTTCTTTTTTCACCTCATCAAACAGCCTGTCCACCTCATCGTCATGGGCGATGACCTCCCGGGCCAGGGCGTCATCCCGGGTGACATAGGCATCCACCGCCCGGCGCACCATCCGGGCGGTTTCCCGGGACATCTGCTGCAGCTGTCTGGGGAAGGGCAGGGGCTCGCCTGTGATGGGCATGGTGATGATCTCCGCGATATCCGCGGACTGGTCGCCGATGCGCTCCATGTCCGTGATCATTTTAAGGGCGGCTGAGATCAGCCGGAGGTCCCTGGCCACGGGCTGCTGCATCAGCAAAAGGCGCAGGCAGCGGCTTTCAATTTCCCGCTCCATGCGGTTGATCTCCTGATCCCCCCGCATGATGATGCGGGCCGCCTCCGCGTCCCGGTCATTGACCACCCGGCCGGCTCCCTCGATGGCTTGCTCGATGAGGCTGCCCATGGTGATCATCTCCTGGTTTAATTCCAGCAGTTGTTCGTCAAATCTCTTGCGCATCAACCAAATCTCCCTGTGATGTAGTTCTCCGTCCGCTCATCCGCGGGGGTTGAAAACAGGCGGGCCGTTTGATCCATCTCCACCATTTCCCCCAGGAGGAAAAACGAGGTCAAGTCGCTGATTCTGGCCGCTTGCTGCATATTGTGGGTGACGATGACCACAGTATATTCCCTTTTAAGCTCCAGCACAAGGTCCTCTATTTTGGAGGTGGAGATGGGGTCCAGGGCGCTGGTGGGCTCGTCCATCAGCAAAACCTCCGGCTGCACCGCCAGGCAGCGGGCGATGCACAGGCGCTGCTGCTGGCCGCCTGAGATGGCCATGGCGCTCTTGTGCAGGTCATCTTTGACCTCCTCCCACAGGGCGGCCTTCTTCAGCGCGTTTTCCACAATGGCGTCCAGCTTGAGCTTTCCCCTGACGCCATGGGTGCGGGGGCCATAGGCGATGTTGTCATAGATGCTCATGGGGAAGGGGTTGGGTTTCTGGAAGACCATGCCCACCCGCTTGCGCAGCAGGTTCACATCCATGGCGGCGGCGTAGATATCTTTGTCATCCAAAAGCACCTGCCCGGTCAGCCGGCAATCCGGAATCAAATCGTTCATGCGGTTGAGGGACTTGAGCAGGGTGGATTTGCCGCAGCCGGAGGGCCCGATAAGGGCGGTAACCTGGTGCTGGGGGATGGTCATGCTGATACCCTTTAGCGCCTGAAAGCTGCCGTAAAACAAGTTGACATCCTGGATGTCAAACTTGGTGCGCGACTCAGCGGCCTTTGGAGTGGATCTGTTATTCTGGGCAAAGTTGCTCATGGTTTTAGCCTTTCGTGGTGAGTTTTTTGGCCAGGTAGACGGAGAGGGCGTTCATCAGCACCACCACGATCAACAGCACCACCGCCACCGCGAAGGAGGCCCCCACGGCGCGGCCTTCCTCCTGAAGCTTAAACAGGTGCACGGCCAGCGTGCGTCCGGAGTCAGAAAGGCCGGCAATCCGGGTGCCGGTGCCCGAGGTGAAGACGAGCGCCGCGGTTTCTCCGGAGATGCGGCCAATGGACAGGAGCACCGCGGCTAAAATGCCCGGCATGGCCACGGGCAGCACGATGCGCAGGGTGGTGCGCAGCTTGCCGGCGCCAAGGCCATAGCTCCCTTCCCGATAGCTCATGGGCACCCCCATCAGGCTTTCCTCCGTCTGCCTGAGAATCAGCGGCAGGGTCATGGTACCAAGGGTGAGGGCGCCCGCCAGCATGGAGATGCCGATCTTCAGGGTGACCACAAACACCAGCATGCCAAACAGCGCGTAGATGATGGAAGGAATGCCCGCCAGGGTTTCCGCGGTCACCCGGATAAGCTTGACCAGTTTGCTGGAGGGCTTGGCGTATTCCGCCAGATAGATGCCCCCGCCCACGCCGATGGGCACGGAGAAAAGCAGGGCCAGCCCCGTCATGCTCAGGGTGTTGATAAGGGCGGGCAGCATGGAGAGGTTGCGGGAGTTATATCTTAAGGCAAACAGCTCGCTCTTAAAGCGGAAAACCCCCGCCTCGTCCCGGTAGAAGAACTCCGGGATGCCGTTTAAGCAGATGTAAAGCACGATCAACAGCAAAATACCCAAGGTGAGGGCGCTTGAAAAGGCGCAGAGCCATTTGAGCGCCCTGGCCCCCCAGCGCGGGCGGCTGCGGGCGGGCACGGAGATGTCCGGCGCGCCCGTCTGGCCGGCTTTCATATTCACGCTCATTGCAATACCCTCCTGCGGTTGATGAAGGAAAAGAGAAAGTTAACCGCCATCACCAGGACGAAGAGGACCAGGCCTGTGGCGATCAGGGATTCCCGGTGCAGATCAGCCGCATAGCCCATTTCCAGCAGCACGTTCACCGTCAGCGTCCGCACCCCCTGCAAAATGCCTGAGGGCAGACGGGCCTGGTTGCCCGCCACCATTAAAACGGCGGTGGTCTCCCCGATGGCGCGGCCCAGCCCCAGCACGATGCCTGAGAGGATGCCGGAGCGGGCGGAGGGCACCACCGCCCGGAACACGCTGGCTTCATGGGTGGCGCCCAGGGCCAGGCTGCCCTCGTAATAGGACTCGGGCACTGCCCGGATGGCGGCCTCAGAGGTTTGGATGATGGTGGGCAGGATCATAATCGCCAGCAGAACGGAGGCCACGAATATGCTAAGCCCGTCGCCGCCTAAGGTGTTGCGGGTGAAGGGCACCAGGAGCATCAGGCCAAAGAAGCCGTAGACCACCGAGGGGATGCCGGCCAGGAGGGCCACCGCCGGCTTCATCAGCCGCACTGCTTTGTTTGAGGCGAAGCGCGCCATCATGATGGCGGTTAATACGCCAATGGGGGCGCCCAGGAGCAGGGCGCCCAGCGTGATGACAAAGGAACCCACGATCATGGGCAGAATGCCAAAGATATTGCGCAATGGGGCCCACTGGGTGCCTGAGATAAAATCAATCAGGGAGGACTGACGGAAGAAGGGCAGGCCGTTGGCGATAAGAAAAAAGCAGATCACCCCTACCGCCAAAATACAGACGCATGCGGAAGCCAGAAACAGCCCCCGCATAAGCCCTTCGGAAACGCTTTTCCGATGATGCATAAGGATTATTGATTCAGTTCGGCCCAGGTGGTGACCTCACCTGTGAACACCTGGCGCACCTGCTGGATGGTGATGTCATCCAGGGGGTTTGCAAGGTTGACCACCACGGCGATGCCATCGGTGCCGATGACGATGCCCAGAGCGCCCTTTTCCACTTCGCTGTCCTTGAGCTCCCGGGAAGCCATGCCGATGTCATAGGTGCCGTCCAGGGCGCCGGTGACGCCGGCGGAGGAGCCGGTGGACTGCACTTCAACCAGAACGTCCGGGTTGAGGGCCATGTACGCTTCGGCCAGAATCTCCATCACAGGGGCCACGGAGGTGGAGCCGCCCACAGTCAGGCTGCCGGAAAGGGCTGCGGCCTGATAGCCGGGGGTTTCAGCGGTGGCGCCGGACACCAGACCGTCATCCGCCACGACGGCCTGACCTTCCTGGCTTAAGATGAAGCTGAGGAAGTCGACAACCAGGGGATTTTCGGACTCACCGTTGGTCACCACGTTGAAGGGACGGGCGATTTTGTAGCTGCCGTCCAGGATGTTTTCGGTGCTGGCTTCCACGCCTTCCACCTTGAGGGCCTTGACGGTGTCATTGTGAAGGACCGAGGAAAGGGAGGCGTAGCCGACGGCGGCATCGTTGCCGGCCACGGTGGTGAGCACCAGGTTGGTGCTGTTGGAGATGATGGCTTCCAGATAGGTGTTGTCCACATCATCAACCAGAACGCCGGTCAGCTCCACAAAGGCGCCGCGGGTGCCGCTGCCCTCTTCACGGGAGACGACGGAGATGGTTTTGGAAACGTCAAAAACTGCCAGCGCAATGGCGCTAAACGCGGTGAGGGCCAGGGTCAGGGCCAGGATTTTACGGATTTTCACGAATCGTTTTCCTCCTTGAACGTGATCCGGTATCACCATACCCGGCCCGTGTAAAACCATGTTTAGGCGAAGGTAAATTCGGTGTAAATTCCGCATCCGGAGGAAAAGAAAAGGCGGCTTAGATCACCTCTTCCCCCAGCACCAGGACCTTCACCGGCCTTGAGGAAAGCAGGAAGGGGTCCGCTTCAAAAAGAAGGATATCCGCATCCTTGCCCGCCTCCAGGCTGCCAACGCGCCCCTGGATGCCGCAGTGGCGGGCGGGGTTGATGGTGATGGCCTGCAGGGCGTGGAAGGGGTCCATGCCGGACTTGATGGCCAGAGCCGCGCACAGGGGCAGGTATTCCTGGGGGATCACCGGGGCGTCCGTGATGATGGACACCTGGCAGCCCGCCCTGGCCAGGACGCCGGGGGTGTCAAAGGTTTTGTTGCGCAGCTCAAACTTGCTGGCGTGGGTGAGGGAGGGGCCGATGGCCAGGGGGATGTTCTCCTTCACCAGATGGCTGGTGATCAGATGGCCCTCGGTGACATGCTCCAGGGTGATGGCCAGATTGAACTCCCGGGCGATGCGGATGGCGGTGAAGATGTCCTCGGTGGCATGGGCGTGGGCCTTTAAAGGAAGCTGCCCGCTTAACACCGGCAGCAGGGCTTCCAGCTTCATGTCAAAGGGGGGCTGTTTTCCCAGATCCTCCCCCGCGGCCGTCTTTCTGTTCCCGTACTCCCGGGCTTTGAAGAGCATTTCCCGCAATTTGGCGGCGGTGGTCATGCGGCTGGAATCCGTCTTGTCCCGGTAGACCCGTTTGGGGTTCTCGCCAAAGGCGCATTTCATGGCGGTCTCCCGCTTGACCACCATGTCATCCGCGCGGGTGCCCACGGTTTTCATGGCCACAAAGGTGCCGCCCAGGACATTGGCGCTGCCGGGGCCGGTGTTCACCGTGGTGACCCCGGCCAGGGCCGCCTCCCTTAAGGTGGGCTGAAGGGGCTTGAAGCCGTCGATGCCCCGCAGCTGGGGGCTTAGGATATCGTTGAGCTCATTGTAGTCCGTGCCCTCATAGCCGATGCCATAGCCGTCCATGCCCAGATGGCTGTGGGCGTCGATGAAGCCGGGATAGACCAAAAGCCCCCGGGCGTCTGTCACCCGGGCGTTTTCAGGCGGCTGGATCCGGGGCTCAATGCGCTTGATTTTGCCCCCTTCCACCAGGATGTCCGCCTGGTAGCCTTCCTGCCGGATGCCGTCGTGGATTTCTCCGCCTTTGATGATAAGCATTGTTTTACCTCCAATAATTGTCTGAATGTATGTTACAGGCAGCCAGCCTGGGCGTTTTCCATCATCATCCGGGCGCAGCGAAGGCCGTCCACCGCCGCGGACATGATGCCCCCGGCACGGCCCGCGCCCTCCCCCGCGGGGTAGACGCCGGGCAGGCTGCCCCGGAACCGGGCGTCCCTGTGGGCCTGCACCGGGCAGGAGGAGCGGGTTTCAACGCCGGTCAACACCGCGTCCGCCCGGGCAAAGCCCTTAAGCCGCCGGTCAAAATGCTCAATGGCCTCCCGGATGCCCCGGAGCACAAAGTCCGGCAGCAGGGGGGCAAGGTCCGTTAAGGTATGTCCGGGCAGGATGGTGGGGGAAACCTCCCCCAGGGCACGGGAAGGCCGGCCTGCCAAAAAGTCGCCCACCAGCTGCACCGGGGCCCGGTATCCCCCGCCGCCTGAAGCAAAGGCTTTTTTCTCGTGCTGCTCTTGAAAGGCAAAGCCGCTTAAGGGATCATCCCCCCGCATATAGTCCTCCGGGCGCACATCCACCAAAAGGGCCGCGTTGGCGTTGCGGCCGTCTCTTAAGTAGGGGCTCATGCCGTTGACGCAGAGCATCCCCTCCTGGCTGGCGGCGGGCACCACCTGCCCGCCGGGGCACATGCAGAAGGTATAGGCGCCCCGCCCCTGGGAAGTGCGCATGGCCAGGTGATATTCCGCCGGGGGCAGAAGGCCGCTTTGGGCCAGCTTGCCATACTGGGCCTGGTCCACCAGCCCCTGGGGGTGCTCGATGCGAAGGCCCATGGAGAAGGGTTTGGAGGAGAAGGCAAGCCCCGCCTGATGCAAGCGGGTGATGGTGTCCCGGGCGGAGTGGCCCAGGGCCAGCAGCAGGGCGTCACAGGGCTGCTCCTTTAGTTCCCCCTGATAATGATAACGAAAGCCGATCAGCCGCCCCTTGTCATGCACCGCGTCCATCAGCTTGGCCCCAAACAGCACCCGGCCGCCCAGGGCCTCAATTTCCCCGCGGATGGAGGCCACCACCTGGGGCAGGCGGTCGGTGCCCACGTGGGGGCGGGAGAGATAGAGGATATCCTCCGGCGCGCCGTGCTGCCACAGGGTTTCCAGCACCTGGCGGCAGTGGGCCTTGCTGATGCCGGTGGTGAGCTTGCCATCAGAAAAGGCGCCGGCGCCCCCTTCGCCAAACAGCAGGTTGCTCTCCGGGTTTAAAACTCCGGTCTTCAAAAATTGCCGGGCGGTCTCCCTGCGGGCGTCCACCGGCTCGCCCCGCTCCAGCACCAGGGGAGAAAGGCCTGCCCTGGCCAGCAGAAGGGCGGCAAACAGGCCGCAGGGGCCCAAGCCCGCCACCACCGGACGGAAGGCCGCCTGGGTTTTGGGCCAGGGGATGGGTTGGGAGGGGGGCGCCCATTGCCCGGCGTCCGGGGATAGGCGGCTTAAAAGGGCTTTTTCATCCCCTGCCAGGGTGATCTCCAGGCTGTAAACCAGGCGGATGTCCCCCTTGTCCCGGGCGTCCACGCTTTTTTTGAGGATGCGGCGGCTGATCACCTCCGCTTCCCGGACCCTCAGGCGCGCAAGCGCCGCCTGAAAAGCGGCCTGATCCGCTTTGGGTACAGGCCGTATCCTGATGTCGTTTATCCTGATGGGCATGGTTCATCTCCCGAAAAAATCATGGTTTGCATCGCTTGCAGGGCTCAAAGCCCAGGCCGATGGCTTCCTGCCGGCTTATCTGCCGGGGGTCACGCATGCCGGAGCAGCCGGCGTGGCTGTGGAATTTCTTTCCGGATTTGGGGATCCATACCATGCCTTCAGCGCTTTTATGGTCTTCCTGACAGATGGCAGTCAGCTCCAAAAGCCAAAGATCCCGGTCTTTATCCGGCAGCTCATCCAGATATTTTCTGAAGGCGCTGAATTGAGTGTCCAGGCTTTGGCCGGAATTTATGCTGAGATGGCCTCCCGCAGCCAGAGCGGTGGAGAGGACCAACAGCAGAATCAGTGCGATTTTTGCTGCCCTTTTCATTCTGTACTCCTCTAAAAGTATTCCTGTCTGGATATTGTAGGGCATGCCCCTTAAGAATACAAGGATTTTCCCGCCCCGCGGTTTGACAGCCCGCCCGGCGGTTTGCTAAGATGCGGTGAAAACAAGCGCGACGGGAGATAAGATGCGAGAATTTTTAGCCCTGGTTCTCACCGGCCTTCTGGCCTTTTCCTGGCTGCCCGCGGGGGCCATTGAAGAGGAGGTGGTGGAAGTCGTGATCACCCTGGCGGGGGACTGCACCCTGGGCAGCGAGGAGCACACCCGCAGGAACCTGCTTTCTTTTGACAGCTTTGTCGCCGCCCGGGGCTATGGCTACCCTTTTGCCAGGGTGCAGTCCCTCTTCGCCCATGACGACGTGACGGTGATCAACCTGGAGGGTGTGTTCTATGACCACTCCGCCAACCGGGCGGAGAAAACCTATAATTTCAGAGGCCCCACGGATTTTGCGCAAATCCTGCCTGCAGGCAGCGTGGAGGCGGTGTTTGTGGGCAACAACCACATCATCGACTACGGCATCCAGGGCTTCAGGAGCACCATTGCCGCCCTTGAAGCGGTGGGGGTGCCCTGGTTTGCCACCACCAATATGCTGAACAACACCTGGATTTTTGAAAAAGAGGGCTTCAAGGTGGGCTTCACCGGGGCCTACAGCGCCACCTTTGGCGGCTTCAGGAAACAGATGGAAAAGGACATGCAAACCTTAAAGGACGCGGGATGTGACGCCATTGTGGCGGTGATGCACGCGGGGAGGGAATACAGCCCCGTGCGGGTCCAGTCGCAGGAGCGTCTGGCGGCCTGGTATGTCAGAAACGGCGCCACCCTGGTGGTGGGGCACCACCCCCATGTGGTTCAGGGGATGGAGGTCACAGACGGCGCCTCCATCATCTATTCCCTGGGCAATTTCTCCTTTGGCGGCAACGCCAAACTCAGGGCCACCCAGGCGCTTTTGGCCCAGGTGACCCTGCGCTTCAGCCGGGAGGCGGGCTACCTGGGCCATCAGGTGAACCTGATCCCGGCTTGCCCCTCCGGCACGCTGGAATACAATAACTTCCAGCCCGTCATCCTAAGGGGCCGGGAGGCCCGGGCGGTGATGGAGCTGGTGCAGCATGACAGCCCCTTTGAGCTGGCCCCCTATATCGAGGGCCTGGGCGCCCTGCAGCCCTTTGTGCCCGCGCCAAAGCCGGAAACCGCCCTTAAAACTGAATAATCGCTCCCGTTCAGGAAACCGTTTTCGTAGTTTTCGTGGCGTTTGGCGCCGCGTTCTATTGACAAGCCAGCGGCGATTAATTACCATGAAATTGAAGTAACTGAAGGCTAAGAAGAACGTAGCGCCTGCTTGTGGACATGCGACAACAAAATAAAGAATGGAGAGTGAACCATGATGAAGAAGACTTTATCCCTGTTGGTTGCGCTATCCCTCCTGATGAGCCTGGGGCTTCCCGCCCTGGCCGGGGAAAAGCAAACCATCAACCTCTGGTCCTTCACGGATGAAGTGCCCACGATGGTTGAGAAGTATCTGGAGTTCAACCCCGACTTTGCTGCCAAGTATGATGTGAAGGTCACCATCATCGCCACCACGGACGGTGCGTATCAGCCTGCCCTGGACCAGGCCCTGGCGGCCGGCGGTGCGGACGCGCCTGACATCTACGCGGCGGAAGCGGCCTTCGTCCTTAAGTACACCCAGGGCGACGCCTCCAGCTTCGCCGCCCCCTACAAGGACCTGGGCATCGACCTTTCCGCCCTTGAGACGGCGGACATCGCCCAGTACACCGTGGACATCGGCACCAACCCGGAGGGAAACCTGGTGGCCCTTGGTTATCAGGCCACCGGCGGCGCCTTCATCTACCGGCGTTCCATCGCCCAGGAGGTGTTTGGCACGGACGATCCGACCGAGATTGGCGCCAGGATCGGCCCCGGCTGGGACAAGTTCTTTGAAGCGGCCGCTGAGCTGAAGGCCAAGGGCTACGGCATTGTCTCCGGCGACGGCGATGTCTGGCACGCGGTGGAGAACAGCTCCGAGGCGGGCTGGGTGGTGGACGGCAAACTCAACCTGGATTCCAACCGCGAGGCTTTCCTGGATATCTCCATGCAGCTTAAGGAAGAGGATTTCTATAACGACACCCAGGACTGGACGGACGCCTGGTTTGCGGACATGAAGGGCGAGGGCGCCAAGGGCGTCTTCGGCTACTTCGGCCCTGCCTGGCTGATCAACTACGTCATGGCCGACAACTCCGGCGGCAGCGCGCCCGGTGAAGGCACCTACGGCGACTGGGCCGTGTGCGAGCCGCCGGTGGGCTTTTTCTGGGGCGGCACCTGGGTTCTGGCGAATGCCGCCAGCGAGAAAAAGGAAGCCGTGGGTGAGATCATCAACTGGATTACCCTGGACGCCTCGGAAGAGGGCCTGCAATATCACTGGGCCAACGGCACCCTCCACGGCGAAGGCGGCACCAAGGATTCCGTGGCCTCCGGCGCTGTGATGGCCAAGTCTGACGGTTCCCTGGAATTCCTGGGCGGGCAGAATATGTTTGACGTGTTTGTCCCGGCCAACGCGTTTGCCAATGGCAAGAACCTGACCCAGTACGACGAGACCATCAACCGCTTCTGGCGTGACAGCGTCCGGATGTACACCTCCGGCCAGATCAGCCGCGAGGAGGCGGTGGAGCAGTTTAAACAGAATGTCGCTGACAACCTGGACGTGATCGTGGAATAATCCGGTACCTGGTCGCCGCGGGAACGGGATTGGCCCGTTTCCGCGGCGTTTCTTCAATCCGCAAAGGAGTGATTTTTTGAAGCGGCGCAGACGCATCAGCTATGCGAAGTACGGCTATATCTTCAGCATTCCCTTTGTGCTGACCTTTCTGATTTTTTCGCTGTATCCCACGCTGTACACGGCGTTCATCGGTTTTACGGACTTAAAGGGTCTGCTGAAGACCAGCTTTTCCGTTCTGGAGGACCCCTTTCAAAACTTCAGGCTGATTTTAAACAATGCCTCCTTTAAGCTGTCCCTGGCCAACACGCTGAAGATCTGGGTGATGAACTTCATCCCTCAAATCCTGCTGGCCCTGCTGTTAACCGCCTGGTTCACCTCAAACCACAACAAAATCAAGGGCCAGGGTTTATTCAAGGTGGTCTTCTACCTGCCCAACATCATCACGGCGGCCACCATCGCCATCCTTTTTAATGTGCTCTTTGGTTATCCCATGGGCCCGATCAACGACATCCTGGTGAAAATCGGCGCCCTGTCGCAGCCCTATTATTTTCTGACGGACAAGACGGCCTCGCAGGTGATTGTCGCCTTCATCCAGTTCTGGATGTGGTATGGCTACACCATGATTATCCTGATCTCAGGGGTTTTGGGCATCAACCCGGAGATCTTTGAGGCGGCGGACATCGACGGCGCCAATGACGTGCAGACCTTTTTCCTGATCACCCTGCCAAACCTGAGAACCATCCTGCTGTTTGTGCTGATCACCAGCATGATCGGCGGCCTTAATATGTTTGACATTCCCAGGCTGTTCAACCTGGGTCAGCCGGGGAACGCCACCCTGACCACCAGCCTGTTTATCTACAACCAGGCCTTCAGCGGCAGTTATCTTTATAACCGCGCGGCTGCGGCCAGCATGATTGTGTTTGCGATCATCGCGGTGTTCTCCCTCCTCATTTTCCTCCTGATGCGGGACAAAAACCTGGCCCGGGAGAAAAAGGAGGCCCGCCAGCTGGCCCGGCAGCTCAAACAGGGGAATTTCCTCAAGAAGGGAGGCGGCCAATGAAGCGCAGCAACTCCGTGGGCCGCAGCGCCTTTCGCCTGTTTATCTATGCGTTCTGCGTTTTTCTGGCGATGATGAGCCTGTTTCCCTTTGTGGTGATGTTTGTCAACGCCACCCGCAGCACCTTTGAAATCCAGCAAAGCGGCGTTTCCCTGATCCCTTCCCGCTTTCTGGCCAGCAACTACGCCATCCTCACCGGCAAAACCTTTGACCCCTTTGTGGGCTTTTACAACTCCGTGATTATCTCCACCGGGGCCACCGCCCTGGCGATCTACTTTTCCACCCTGACGGCCTATGCCCTGGTGGCCTATTCCTGGAAGATGCGCCAGGCCTTCTTCACCGTGATTTTAGCGGTGATGATGATCCCCGCCCAGGTGACCAGCATCGGTTTTTATCAGTTCATGTACCGCATCGGAATGACCAACAACCTGCTGGCGCTGATTCTGCCCGCCATCGCCTCCCCGGCCACGGTGTTTTTCATGCGGCAGTACATGCTGGGCTCCCTGCATCTGGAGCTGGTGGACTCCGCCCGCATCGATGGTTCGGGGGAATTCAGCACCTTTAACCGCATCATCCTGCCCATCATGAAGCCGGCCATGGCCACCCAGGCCATCTTCATCTTTGTGGGCAGCTGGAACAACCTCTTTTTGCCGATGATTCTTCTGACCAACAAGGATAAGTACACCCTGCCCATCATGGTCAGCCTCTTAAGGGGGGACATCTACCGCACGGAATACGGGGCGGTGTACCTGGGCCTGGTGCTGACGGTGCTGCCGCTGTTTGTCATCTACTTTCTGCTGTCCAAGTACATCATCGCGGGTGTGGCGCTGGGCGCTGTGAAGGGCTGAGCCAATCCCGCGTTTTAAGGAGAAGGCAATGCCACGACACGAAGCCGGACAGAAAGCCCGGGAGCTGGTGGGGCGGATGACCCTGGAGGAGGCCGCCTCCCAGCTGCGCTATGACGCCCCTGCTATCCCCCGGCTGGGGATTCCCGCTTATAACTGGTGGAACGAGGGCCTCCACGGCGTGGCCCGGGCGGGGACAGCCACCAGCTTTCCCCAGGCCATCGGGATGGCCGCCTGCTTTGATCCGGGGCTCACCCAGGCGATGGGGGAGATCGTGGCCACCGAAGGCCGGGCCAAATACAATGCCGCAGCCAGACAAAATGACCGGGACATCTATAAGGGCCTGACCTTCTGGTCGCCCAATGTGAACATCTTCCGCGATCCCCGCTGGGGCCGGGGCCAGGAGACCTATGGGGAGGACCCCTATTTAAGCAGCGCCCTTGGCATCAGCTTTGTACAGGGCCTCCAGGGCCAGGGCGGGACGATGAAGGCCGCCGCCTGCGCCAAGCACTATGCGGCCCATTCCGGGCCGGAGGCGCTGCGGCATGAGTTTGACGCCACGGTCAGCCCCAGGGACCTGGCGGAAACCTACCTCCCCGCTTTTAAGGCCCTGGTCACTGAGGCCGGGGTGGAGGCGGTGATGGGGGCCTATAACCGTTTAAACGGCGAGCCCTGCTGCGGAAGCCCCAGGCTGATTCAGGGGATTCTGCGGGAGGAATGGGGCTTTGAGGGGCATTTTGTCTCCGACTGCTGGGCCATCCGGGATTTTCATGAACACCACAAGGTGACCAGCACCCTTCCGGAGTCCGCCGCCATGGCGCTTCTGGCAGGCTGCGACTTAAACTGCGGCAACACCTACCTCCACCTGCTCATCGCCCATCAGGAGGGCCTGATCACGGAGGAGGACATCAAAACGGCTGCCATCCGGCTGTATACCACCCGGTTTTTGCTGGGCTTGTTTGAGGGTTCGGAGCATGACGGCATTCCTTTGACCGTGGTGGCCTGTGACCAGCACCTGAAAACAGCGGAGGAGGCCAGCAGGCGCAGCTGTGTGCTGCTGAAAAACGACGGCCTCCTGCCCCTTGACGCCGGGAAGCTGCGCAGCCTGGCGGTGATTGGCCCCAACGCCAACAGCCGTCAGGCGCTCATTGGCAACTACCACGGCACCTCTTCCCGCTATATCACGGTGCTGGAGGGCCTGCAGGACGCCTTGCCGGAGGAGGTGCGGGTGCTTTACGCCCAGGGCTGTCACCTGTGGCAGGACCGGGAGGAAAAGCTGGCCCTGCCGGATGACCGGATTTCAGAGGCCGTGGCCGTGGCGGAAGCGGCGGACGCGGTGGTCCTGGTGGTGGGCCTGGACGAAACACTGGAAGGGGAAGAGGGGGACACCGGCAACGCGGATGCCTCCGGCGACAAGGCGGACCTGCTGCTTCCCCTTTCTCAGCGCCGGCTGATGGAGGCGGTGCTTGATACCAACAAGCCCACCGTGATCTGCCTGATGGCGGGCAGCGCCATTGACCTTGAGGCCGCGGGGGAGCGGGCCAATGCGCTGCTTCTCGCCTGGTATCCCGGCGCCCGGGGCGGCAAGGCGGTGGCGGACATCCTGCTGGGCCGGGTCTCCCCTTCGGGCAAGCTGCCCATTACCTTTTATCACAACAGCCAGTTGGCGCGCCTGCCGGATTTTGAGGACTACAGCATGGCGTCCCGCACCTACCGCTACCTGAAAGAGGCGCCCCTGTACCCCTTTGGCTATGGCTTGACCTTTGGGGATATCCGGGTGAAGGAAGCCGCTGTTTGGCCTGATGAAAAGGGCTACCTCATCCGGGCGGAGCTGGAAAACCGCGCCCTAAGGGACACGGAGGACGTGGTGCAGGTGTACTGTGAGCAAAAGGGGGATCCCAACGCCCCCCTCAACCCGCGGCTGTGCGCCTTTAAGCGGGTTGACCTAAAGGGCGGGGAGACGGCCAGCGTCACCCTGCAGGTGGACCAGCAGCGCCTTGTTGTTTACGACCAGGCGGGACAGGCGCTCATGGGGCAAAAACCCGTATTTTACGTGGGACTGGGCCAGCCGGATCAAAGAACCTGGGCCTTAACCGGCAAAAAAAGCATCCGCCTGACCGTCTGACAGGCGGATGGGGTGAGCGGATAAGAGAAGCGCCCTCAGCGCCGGAAGATCTTCCGGCGCTGATTAATTGCCGCACTCCACGCTGATCTCGTTAAACAGGCCCAGCACCCTTTCCAGGCGCAGCTGTTCCTTGTCCTCCCCGCTTTCATCCAGCACCACCCGGCCCTGGTGCATCATGATGAGGCGGTTGCCATGCTCCAGGGCGTAGCGCAGGTTGTGGGTGACCATGATGGCGGTGATGCCCTTTTCTTTGATGATGCTGTCAGTCAGCGCCATGATGGTGTCCGCGGTCTTGGGGTCAAGGGCCGCGGTATGCTCGTCTAAGATCAGGCAGGTGATGGGGGTCATCACCGCCATGATCAGGGCCAGGGCTTGGCGCTGGCCGCCGGACAGGGTGCCCGCCCGGGCCTCCAGCATATTTTCAAGCCCCAGGCCCAGAGGGGCCAGCATCGCCCGGTAGCGCTCCACCTGTTTTCTGTCAATAGCGGGCAGCAGGTTCATCCGCTTTTGTTTGCTGTCAGACAGGGCCAGGTTTTCCAGGATGCTCATCTGGGCGCAGCTGCCCAGGCCCGGGTTTTGGTGGATGCGGCCGATTTTGCGCGCGCGCAGGTGTTCGCTTTGGGCGGTGATGTCCTTTCCCGCCATGATGACCCGCCCCTGATCCGGCGGGAGGCTTCCGCAGAGCAGGTTGAGCATGGTGGTTTTGCCGGAGCCGTTTGAGCCCACCACGCTTAAGTACTGCCCCTGGGGCACGGTGAGGGAAAAATCCTGAAACAGGCCCATCTGCCTGACGGTGCCCGGGTTGTAGGTGAGGTGGATATGCTCAAGGGCCAGCATGTTTTTTGCCTCCTTTGGGGAAGAGCCCCGCCGCCAAGATCACCAGGAACAGGAGGGATGTGATCAGCTTCAGGTCCCCCGGCTTAAGCCCGCAGGCAATGGCGAAGGTGACGCTGATTTTGTAGAGCACCGCCCCGATGATCACTTTGAGGGTGGTGCTGATTTTATCCAGTTTGCCCAGCAGGTTGACCCCCAGGATCACGGAGGCCAGGGAGAGCACCATGGACCCTGTGCCCATGGAGATCTCAAACATGCGCTGCTCCTGGGCCACAATGCCCCCGGAGAGGGCCACCAGGGCGTTGGCGATCATCAGGCCCATGATCTTCACCTGGCCCTTGTCCCGGGCCAGGGCGGTCACCACCTGGGGGTTGTCCCCCGCGGCCCTTAGCAGAAAGCCGGCCCGGGTCTTGAAGAAAAGGTCCAAAAGGGCCTTTACCACAAGGGCGATCACCAGGGCGATGATCAGGGTGCCAAAGCCCCGGGGCAGGGCGTCTGCCACCGGGTTGTTGCGAAAAAGGGTGAGGCTGGTGCGGGGCAGGGGCAGCAGCGCGCTGTCCCCCGCCAGGCGCAGGTTGATGGAGTACAGGGCGGTCATCACGATGATGCCGGAAAACAGGTCCCGCACCTTGAGCTTCACATGGATAAGCCCGGTGACCAGCCCCGCCAGGGCGCCGGCTGCGGCTGAGGCCAGCATGGCCGCCACAGGGTTTGCGCCGCCCATGATCAGCCGCACGCTCACCACCGCCCCCAAGGGGAAGGAGCCGTCCACCGTCAGATCCGGAAAGTCCAATACCAGGTAGGTGATCATGACGCCCAGGGCCATCACCGCATAGAGCAGGCCCTGCTCTATGGCGCTGGGCAGGGCTGCTGTAAAGGAGGAAAGAATCTGCATGCTCACCTGCCGCTGGCGTCGATGAGCTGGCCTGAGAGCGCCTCGGGGATGGTGAGGCCAAGGTCTTTGAGCACCTGGGGGTTATAGTAGAGCGCGGCGTCCTCCACCTGGACAAAGGGGATGCTGTCCGCAGTCTCGCCGTTTAGCACCCGGGCGGCCAAAAGGCCGGTCTGATGCCCCAGGGCCACATAGTCGATGCCGGCGGTGGCGGCGGCGCCTTTTGATACCTGCTCAATCTCGCTGCCATACACCGGGATGCCGGCGTCCTCCGCCGCGTCCAGCACCAGATCCAGGTATTGCACCACGGTGTTGTCAAGCAGCATGCTCAGGCAATCCGCCTGGGAGACAAGGCTCGGCAGCGCCAGGGCGATTTCAGAGCCCGCGCTCACCGTAACCTCCACGATTTCAAAGCCATATTCCGGCGCGAGTTCTTTGTATTGCCGGGCCAGCACCTGGGAGTTTACCTCCCCCACGGTGTAGAGCAGGCCGATTTTCCTGGCCTCCGGCTGCAGCGCCCGGATCAGCTCCAGCTGGCGGGCGATGGGCGGCTGGTCGCTGGTGCCGGTGACGTTCAGATTGGAGCGCCCGGCTTCATCCGCCAGCCCCGCCTCAAAGGGGGAGGTGACGGCGGCGTAGATCACGGGGATTTCACCGTCCGCGGTGTTGGCGCTGACCACCGCCATGGGGGTGGCGATGGCGCAGATCAGGTTAAAGCGGTTGTCCACAAAGGCGGAGGCGATGGCACTGGCCATGCCCATGTCCGCCTGGGCGTTTTGCACCTCCACGGTGATGTTCTCCCCGTCCACATAGCCCCCTTCGGCCAGACCCAAAAGGAAGCCCTCCCGCACATTGTCCAGCGAGCCGTGCACCGCGAACTGGGCGATGCCGATCCGCAGGGTTTCAGCGGAAGCGCAGAGGCTGATCAGGGGCAGGATCAGGGCCAGAATCAGGATGATGCGAAGTTTCTTCATGGTTTCAGGTCTCCTTTTTCTTTTTATGGCTGTCGGAGCCCATGCCTTGCGATATAAAAACGCCTCAAACAATGTTGCTTGAGGCGATTATACCGCGGTACCACTCAAATTGGCTGTGAAGCCGTCTTGTTCCATGCGCCGACACACATGCCGCCTTGATAACGGGCGCGGTTCCCGTCTGCTTCTACTGGGTTTCCCGTTTGAAGCAACCCTCGGAAGGCCATTCACCGGACGCTCTCATGCCGCATTCCCACCTCTGGCGGCTCTCTTTGTTTCAAGCGCTTCCGCTTACTCGTCTTCCTCAGCGGTTTATGCGCACATCCTACCACAGACGGGCCGGGCTGTCAAAAGGGGCGGGCTGCATTTTTCCTGTTTATTCCGGGGCCATTGAGGCTGGAAAATCCCCCTTTATCCTTTACCAAATTATACAAAAGGGCAGATCCACCCCAAAGCCTGTAAAATATGGGGTTTATCGATATATGAGAGCCTGGTTTGCCCTTTTAATTCTTACCAAAACATGCTATAATTAGGGTGCTGGAAAAGGCGCTGTCCGCGCTTTTGGACAGCGGTAAATGATATTGTGAGGTAAGGAATGACCCAGGATAATTTTCAGGATATTTCGGCCATGGCCACCCATGTGGACGCGGCTTATGACGAGAAGGACATCCAGGTGCTGGAAGGGCTGGAGGCGGTGCGCAAGCGCCCCGGCATGTACATCGGCTCCACCGATCAAAACGGCCTGCATCACCTGGTTTACGAAATTGTGGACAACGCCATTGACGAGGCCCTGGCCGGCTACTGCGACCATATCCAGGTGACCCTGCATGAGGACGGCTCCGTCAGCATAAAGGACAATGGCCGCGGCTTTCCCGTGGGCATCCACCCCAAGCTGGGGCGCCCGGCGGTGGAGGTCTGCCTGACGGTGCTGCACGCGGGGGGCAAGTTTGGCGGCGGCGGCTACAAGGTATCCGGCGGCCTGCACGGCGTGGGCGCTTCCGTGGTAAACGCCCTGTCCCGCAGGCTGGTGGTGACGGTGCATCAGCACGGCCAGATTCATGAGCAAAGCTACCAGCGGGGCAAGCCGGACTATGACCTGAAGGTGATCGGTGAAACGGACCGCACCGGCACCCTGATCCGCTTTTGGCCGGACATCATCAGCCAGGAGGAGCCGGGAGGCATCTTTGATGTGGGCAGCGATTTCCGCATGGAGGTGCTGAGCGCCCGGATGCGGGAGATGGCTTTTTTAAACAAGGGCATCCGCATCGACATCACGGACGAGCGGGTGGAGCCCGTCTATGCCCGCAGCTTCCATTATGAGGGCGGCATCCGGGAGTTTGTCAAATACCTGAACAAAAACCGCAGCACCCTCTTTAGCGAGCCCGTCTACATGGAGGGTCTGCGCAACGAGGTGGCGGTGGAGGTGGCGCTGCAGTATAACGACTCCTATCAGGAGAGCGTCTATGCCTTTGCCAACAACATCCGCACCCCGGAGGGGGGAACCCACCTGATCGGCTTTTATTCCGCCCTCACCCGCACCATCAACGACTATGGCCGCCGGCACAAGTTTTTAAAGGAAGCGGACGCCAACCTAAAGGGCGAGGACGTGCGGGAAAGCCTGGCGGCGGTGATCTCGGTAAAGCTTAAAGAGCCCCAGTTTGAAGGCCAGACCAAGTCCAAGCTGGGCAACAGCGAGGTCAGGGGCATTGTGGACAGCCTGGTGGGCGAGCAGCTGGGCATCTTCCTGGAGGAAAACCCCTCTGTGGGCCAGGTGATCCTGGACCGCTGCCTGGGCGCCGCCCGCGCCCGGGAGGCCGCCCGGAAGGCCCGGGAGCTCACCCGGCGAAAGACGGTGCTGGAGTCAGCTGCCTTGCCGGGGAAACTGGCGGACTGCTCGGAGACGGATCCGGCCAAGTGCGAGATTTTCCTGGTGGAGGGCAACTCCGCCGGCGGCTCTGCCAAGAACGGCCGGGACCGGCACTTCCAGGCCATCCTCCCCTTAAGGGGCAAAATCTTAAATGTGGAGAAAACCCGCCTTGACCGTATCCTCATGAACGAGGAGATCAAGAACATGATCACCGCCTTTGGCTGCGGCATCGGGCAGGACTTTGACTTAAGCAAGCTGCGCTATCACCGCATCGTGTGCATGACGGACGCGGATGTTGACGGCGCCCATATCCGGGTTTTGCTGCTCACCTTCTTCTACCGCTATATGCGCCCGCTGATTGAAAAGGGGCATGTGTATATCGCCATGCCCCCGCTTTACAAGGTCACCAAGAACAAGCAGGAGCACTATGTCTATAACGACGCGGCCCTGGAAAAGCTGATGGACGAAATCGGCCGGGAGCCCAAGCCGGAGCTGCAGCGCTACAAGGGCCTGGGGGAGATGTCCTCCGAGCAGCTCTGGGTGACCACCATGAACCCGGAGACCCGCACCATGATGCAGGTGACGGTGTCCGACGCCATCACGGCGGATGAGACCTTCACCCTCTTGATGGGCGATCAGGTGGAGCCCCGGCGGGAGTTTATCGAGCAGAACTACGACATGGTGGCGGATCTGGACATATAATACATAAAAGACAGGACAGAAGATGAGCGAGATTCAGGACAGGCTGCTCCCCACGGAGCTGGAGACCGAGGTTAAGCGATCCTTCATCGCCTATTCCATGGCGGTGATTATCAACCGGGCCTTGCCGGATGTCAGGGACGGGCTGAAGCCGGTGCACCGGCGTATTCTCTATGCCATGAACGAGCTGGGCATGACCAGCGACAAGCCCTACCGCAAAAGCGCCCGCATCGTGGGCGACGTGCTGGGCAAATACCACCCCCACGGGGATTCCTCCGTGTATGACGCCATGGTGCGCCTGGGGCAGGATTTCTCCATCCGCTACATGCTGGTGGACGGGCAGGGCAACTTTGGCTCGGTGGACGGCGACCAGCCGGCCGCCATGCGCTATACCGAGGCCCGCATGTCCAAAATCGCCGGCCATCTGATTGGCGAGATCGACAAGGACACGGTGGACTTCTACCCCAACTTTGACGAAACCCTGATGCAGCCCACCGTGCTGCCAAGCCGATTCCCCAACCTGTTGGTCAACGGCTCCTCCGGCATCGCCGTGGGCATGGCCACCAACATCCCGCCCCACAACCTGGGGGAGGTGGTTGACGGCACCATCGCCATGCTTGAGGACCCGGACATCAGCCTGGACGAGTTGATGGAGTACATCAAGGGGCCGGACTTCCCCACCGGGGGGATCATCCTGGGCCGGGCGGGCCTTAGGGAGGCCTACTATACCGGGCGCGGGCGCATCTATGTGCGGGCCAGGTGCGAGGTGGAAACCCTGCCCAATGGCCGCAACCGCATCATCGTCACCGAGCTTCCCTACATGGTGAACAAGGCGCGCCTGATCACCAAGATGGCGGAGCTGGTGCATGAAAAGCGCCTGGACGGCATCAGCGACATCCGGGACGAGTCCGACCGGGACGGCATGCGCGTGGTGATCGAGCTAAAGCGGGACGCCCAGAGCAGCGTGGTCCTAAACTACCTTTACAAGCACACCCAGATGCAGGAGACCTTTGGCGCCATCCTGCTGGCGCTGGTGGACGGCCAGCCCCGGGTTTTGACCCTAAAAGAGATGATCCACCACTACATCCGTCATCAGGAGGAAGTGGTGACCCGGCGCACCCAGTATGATCTGGACCGCTCCCTGGCCCGCGCCCACATCCTGGAAGGGCTGCTAAAGGCGCTGGGGCATATTGACGAGATCGTCAAGCTGATCCGGGGCTCCAAGGACACGGCCCAGGCCAAGGAAGGCCTGATCAGCGTCTTTGGCTTCAGCGACAAGCAGGCCCAGGCGATTTTGGACATGCGCCTGGCCCGGCTGACCAGCCTGGAGGCGGACAAGCTGCAGGCGGAGTATGACGAGCTGCAGCGCACCATCGCCTACCTCAGCAGCATCCTGGCGGACCGGGACAAGCTGCGCGCTGTCATCCGGGAGGAGCTGAGCCAGATCCGGGACAAATACGCGGATGCCAGGCGTACGGAGATCTCCCTCATCTATGGCGAAATCGACTATGAGGATCTGATCCCCAAGGACGACATGGTGGTCACCCTGTCCCACTTTGGCTATGTGAAGCGCCTGCCCCAGTCCACCTACCGCTCCCAGCACAGGGGCGGCAAGGGCATCAGCGCCACGGGCCTTCGGGAAGAGGACTATGTGGAGCAGATCTTCACCGTGCACTCCCATGACGACCTGCTCTTCTTCACCGACCGGGGCCGGGCCTATAATGTAAAATGCTTTGAGATCCCGGAGGCCTCCCGCACCGCGCGGGGCACCGCGATTGTCAACATCCTCCCCCTGGAGGCGGAGGAAAAGGTGTCCGGCATGATCCCGGTGCCCAAGGAGGACCGGGACAGCCAGTACCTGATCATGGCGACCCAAAACGGCCTGATCAAAAAGACCGCCCTGAGGGAGTACCGCAACATCCGCCGCTCAGGGCTGATCGCCATCACTTTAAAAGAGGACGACCTGCTCATCGGCGCTATCCTCACCGAGGGGGACGGCGAGGTGATGGTGGGCACCCGCTGGGGCAAGGCGATCCGCTTTGATGAAGCGGACATCCGCGCCTCCGGGCGCGCCAGCATGGGCGTGCGCTCCATCCGCCTGGACAAACAGGACGAGGTGATCTCCCTGGCGCTGGTGGAAGAGGGGGGCGAAGTGCTCAGCGTGTCTGAACTGGGCTTTGGCAAGCGCAGCGACCTGAGCCTCTTCCGGGATCAGCGCCGGGGCGGCAAGGGGGTAAAAACCATGAACCTCACCGAGAAAACCGGTCCCCTGGCGGCGCTTTTGATGGTGCGGCCGGATGAGGACATCATGGTGATCACAGACGACGGCACCATCATCCGGGTGCCTGCGGAGACCATCCGGCAGACCGGCCGCGCGGCCCAGGGCGTGCGCATCATGAGGGTGTCAAACGGCAGCCGCATTGTGGACGTGGCCCGTGCCATGGCGGAGGAAGAAGAGGATGAAGACATGCTGACCCCTGAAGAAAACGGGCAGGCAGCTGTGGATGAGGGGGTTTTGGAAGACATGGGCGGCCAGGGCCATGATGAAAACGCCTGAGTTAAGAGGATGGGAGAAGCGCCCCAGGCAAGCGGCGCTTCTCCCTCTGTGTTTTCCGGAGGCTTTTTTATGACCTCCCGCCAGCGTTCCCTTGTCGGGGGGATCTCCATCCTGGGCCTGGCGGGGCTGATCTGCAAGGTGGTGGGGGTGCTTTACCGCATCCCCCTGGCCAACCTCATCGGGCCCCCGGGGATGGGGGTGTACAACCAGGTTTTCCCCACCTATAACCTGATGCTGGCGGTGTCCTCCGCGGGCATCCCGGTGGCTATCTCCCGCATGGTGGCGGGCAGCCTGGCCCACGGGCAGGCGAATAACGCCCGGCGCACCTTCCGCATCGCCCTGGTGATGCTAAGCGCGCTGGGGCTTATCAGCATGCTGCTGATGATGCTCACAAGCGGCCGTCTGGCCCAGGGCACAGGCACGGAGGAATCCCGGGCCGGGTTTATGATGATAGCGCCCAGCCTGTTTTTTGTCTGCGCCATGAGCGCCTTTCGGGGCTATATGCAGGGGCAGCGGCGCATGTGGCCTACCGCCATCAGCCAGTTAATCGAGCAGGTGGGCAAGGTGGGGATCGCTTTGCCCCTGGCCTTTATCGGCATGGAGCGGGGCGGCTTTGTGCTGGGGGCCAGCGGAGCGCTTCTTGGCACCACCATCGCGGAAGGGGCGGCCCTTCTTTACATGATGGGGGACTATCTGGTGAAAAAGCCGGGGATAAGCCAGGCGGCGGCCCTGGACCAGACGCCGCCCGCCCCCGCCCGGGCCATCGCCCGGGAGCTGGTGGTGACCGCCATCCCCATCACCATTGGCGCCAGCATCGTGCCCCTGGCAGGGGCGGTGGACAGCTTTATGCTGGTGCGCCAGATGAAGGCCTACCTTCCGGAACTGGAGGCGCTGTCCCGCTATGGCATCTATGGCCTGGTGCTTTCGCTGATCAATGTGCCCACGGCGCTTGCCATGGCCATGTCCTCCAACCTGGTGCCCGCCATCTCGGAGAAAAAGGCGCGCCGGGATCAGGAGGGCGTGCGGCGGGATGCCGCCACGGGCATCCGCATGGCCATGGTGGTGGGGCTGCCCAGCTCCGTGGGGATGAGCCTGATGGCCCATCCCATCCTCACCCTGCTGTTTAGCCGGGAATACACCCCGGAGCAGCTGCGCTTGGGGGCTGATCTTTTGCAGATCAGCTCCCTGACCATCGTGGTCTTTACCCTGGTGCAGGCCACCAGCGGGATTTTGCAGGGGCTGCGCCGCCAGCGCATTCCCATGTACACCCTGGCGGCGGGGATTGTGGTGAAAATCGCCATCAACTATACGGCGGTGAACCGGCCGGAGATCAACATCGGCGGCGCGCCCTACGCCTCCCTGGCCTGCTATGCCCTAAGCGGCGGGCTGAACCTTTACCATGTGCTGAAAAACACGGGGCTTAAGTGGTCCTGGCGGGATGCGGTGATCAGGCCCGCGCTGGCCACCCTGATCATGGCGCTGCCGGTGGCGGCGGTCCGCGCCCTGTGGGGGGAGGCCATCGGGCGCAGCTGGCCCCTGATGGGGCTGTTTCTGGCAGGGGCGGTGGCGCTGTATGGCGCTGCGGCGCTGAAAACAGGGGCGATCCGGCCTGACGAGCTGCCGGGCAGGCCCCGGGGGAGGGAATAAGTTGCATACCATCACCGTGGTGGCCCTGGGGCCCGGCCACAGGGACCTGATCACCCTGGGGGCGCTGAAACAGATGAAGAAGGCGGGCTGCCTTGTGCTGCGCACCGCCCGGCATGGGGCGGCGGCGCTTTTGGAGGAGGAAGGCGTCGCTTTTTCAAGCCTGGATCATCTGCACGAGGAAAGCCCGGACTTTGACGCCTTTGTCCGGGCGGCGGCCGGCCATGTGCTCACCCTTGCCCGCAAGCGGGCGGTGAGCTACGCCGTGGCGGACCCGGCCCGGGACGAGACGGTGCGGCTGATCCGGGAAGAGGCGGGGGACAGCCTGCGTGTGCTGCCCGGGGTGCCCCTGGAGGGCCCCTTTGTGTCCCAGGTGGAAGCGGCGGGGCCCTTTTTGGTGTCAAGCGCCGTGTCCCTTCAGGTTTATAACGCCCAGCAGCCCCTGGTGGTGGTGGAGCTGAACAGCCGCCCCCTGGCGGGGGATGTGAAGCTGAAACTGCTGCCGGTCTATGGGGAGAATGCCCGGGTGCTGTTCTTTGCGCCCGGGGATCAGGGGCTGCGGAGGGGCAGCTGGATGCGGCTTTCTGACATCGACCGCCAGAAAAAATACGACCACCGGGCGGGTTTTATTGTGTTTCCTTTGCCGCTGCTTGAAAAAAACGCCTTTGACCCGGAGGATCTGCTGGCCATTATGCGCCGTCTCAGGGGGCCTGAGGGCTGCCCCTGGGACAAAAAGCAGACCCATGAAAGCCTGGCTAAATACCTGGTGGAGGAGGCCAACGAGGCGGCGGCGGAGCTTCTGGCCGGGAACTGGGCGGAAGCTGCGGAGGAGCTGGGGGACGTGTTCCTTCAGCTGGCCTTCCACGCGGTGGTGGGGGAGGAGCAGGGCACCTTAAGCTGGGAGGAGATGCTGGAGAACATCTGCAAAAAGCTGATCCGACGCCATCCCCATATCTTTGGCCAGATGCATCTGGACACGGCGGAGGAAGTGAAGAAGACCTGGGATGAGATCAAGAAGGCGGAGCGGGGGGACAAAAGCCCCGGGGAGGCCATGCTGGCGGTGCCCGGCAGTTTCCCGCCTTTGATGCGGGCGGAAAAGGTGCAGGCCGCCGCGGCCCAGGTGGGCTTTGACTGGGAAGAAGCCAGCCAGGCCCTTGAGAAGGTGGAGGAGGAGGCGGAGGAACTGCGCCAGGCCCTGGGAAGGCCCGGGGAGGCGCTGGAAGAGCTGGGAGACCTGCTGTTCTCCTGCGTCAACACCGCCCGTTTGATGGGCGTTTCAGGGGGCCAGGCGCTCCATTTGGCCACCGAAAAGTTCATCCGCCGTTTTTTATGGATGGAAAGTGCGATAAAATCAGACAAAAAGACGCTTAAAATGTTGACAAGCCTCGAAATGGGGGTATACTGGGAACGAAGTAAAATGAAAGTACAGTAGTTTTGCTTTCATCAGACTAATTTTGGAGGTAAGCGCATGAATAAGACTGAGTTGATCGCCGCAGTGGCCAAAGCAACCGACATGAAGAAAGTTGATGCCGAGAAGACCGTCAACGCCGTACTGGCCACCATCCAGACGACCCTGAAGAAAGGCGAGAAGGTCCAGCTGATTGGTTTTGGCACCTTTGAAGCCAAGAAGCGTCCCGCCCGCACCGCCCGCAACCCCCGCACCGGCGAGCCGATCAAGGTGAAGGCTTCCAAGGCCCCCACCTTCAAGGCCAGCAAGACCTTCAAGGATCAGCTCAACTAATCATCAGTTGCTCTGATACGCTGCGGCGCAAGCTCTTGCCCGCAGCTTTTTTGTATTACAGGAGGAGGGATTTATGCGCCTGGACAAGTACCTTAAGGTGTCCCGCATCATCAAGCGCCGCACCGTGGCCAAGGAGGCCTGCGACGGCGGCCGGGTCAGCCTGAATGGCCGGACGGCCAAGGCCGGGGCGGAGGTGAAGGAAGGGGATGTGCTGGAAATCCGCTTTGGCAGCCGCCTGGGCCGCTATGAGATCACCCGCCTTCAGGAGACGGTGCGCAAGGACCAGGCGGCGGAGATGTACCGGGTGCTCCAGGAGGACGAGGAGACGCTGGCGCAAAGGAGCAGCTGAGTGGAAAACTATCAGGATATCAACGCCCGGACCATTGACCGCTGGGTGGCGGAAGGCTGGGAGTGGGGGCGGGCGATCAGCCATGAGGTGTATCAGCGGGCCCGGCAAGGGGAGTGGCAGGTAGTGCTCACACCCAACCGCCCGGCGCCAAGGGACTGGTTTGGTGCGCTTGAAGGCAAGGCCGTTTTGGGTCTGGCCTCCGGGGGCGGCCAGCAGATGCCGGTGTTTGCGGCCCTGGGGGCCCGGTGCACGGTGCTGGACTACTCGGAAAAGCAGCTGGAAAGCGAGCGCCTGGTGGCCGCCCGGGAAGGCTATGCCATTGAGATCATCCGGGGGGACATGACCAGGCCGCTGCCGTTTGCAGACAGCCGGTTTGATTTGGTCTTTCATCCCGTGTCCAACTGCTATGTGGAAAAGGTGGAACCCATTTTTAAGGAATGCTTCCGGGTGTTAAAACCCGGCGGGGCGCTCTTGTGCGGCCTGGACACGGGGATCAACTACATTGTGGATGAAAAAGAGGAGCGGATCGTGTTCGGCCTGCCCTTTAACCCCTTGCTAAATCCCGGACACCGGCGCGTTCTGGAGGCCACGGACAGCGGCATCCAGTTCTCCCATACCCTGGAGGAGCAGCTTGGCGGGCAGCTGAAAGCGGGTTTCATCCTGACCCATCTTTTGGAGGACACCAACAGCACAGGCCGGCTGCGCGAGCTGAACATCCCCTCCTTTGTGATGACCCGGGCGGTGAAGCCCTAAGAGAGCAAAGGGCCTGACGCCGTCAGGCTCTTGCGCGGGGGAAAGCGATGCGTTTTTTGTTTGTGGGGGATACCCATTCCCATAAGGATCTGGACAAGCTGCGTTCACCAAAGGTTTCGCAGCTGGGTCTTGGCAGGCGGGACGCGCTGATCCACCTGGGGGATATGGGGGCGCCCTGGCGGGCGGACTGGGATCAGGTGCTGGCCTGGTGGCAGGAACTGCCCATGAAGGTGATCGTCTGCCTGGGAAACCATGAGAACTATGGCTGGATTATGCGCCAGCCCCTTATCCGGCGCTTTGGCTGCCGGGGCTTTGACCTGGGCGGGAACATTTTTGCCCCCCTGCCGGGGGAGACCGCCACCCTGGGGGGCAAGCGCTTTTGGTTTTATCCGGGCGGGCTGTCCATTGATTTTTTCTGGCGGCAGCTGGGGGTGGATGTCTTTCCGGAGGAGCTGCTCACCAAGCCCCGGGCGGAGGAAATCATCGTGGCCTATTTTAAGCGCCGGACGCCGGACTATCTCATCAGCCACGACGGCCCCCGCAGCTTTGTGGAGGCGCAGTTCGGTTTTTCCCTCCGGGTGCCGCCGGAGAGCTATTACGAGCACATGAAAACAGCGCCCCACAGCCGCGCGCATCCCGCCTTTATGCTGGACAGGATATACGCCCAGGGGCGCTATAAAAAGTGGTTCTTCGGCCACCACCATCAGGACGTTTCCGTAGGCGGCCTTAGCTGCCTGTTTCACCAGATGGTGCTGGAGGACAGCCTGAGCGGTGAAAGCCGGGTGATCCTGCCCTAAGCCTTTGCCTTATTCAGGGCTTTGCGCGTCAAAGGCGGGGATGAGGTAGCCGTAGCCTTTTTCTGCCATTTCCTCATAGGGCACGAAAAGCAGGGAGGCGGAGTTGATGCAGTAGCGCAGGCCCCCCCGGTCCTGGGGGCCGTCGGTGAAGACATGGCCCAGGTGGGCCTCGCCGGAGCGGCTTTTCACCTCGGTGCGCACCATGCCATAGGAGAGGTCCTTGTATTCCTTGATCAGCTCCTCTGTGATGGGTTTAACAAAGCTGGGCCAGCCGCAGCCGGCGTCATATTTGTCAAAGGAGAAGAACAGAGGCTCCCCGGTGGTGATGTCCACATAGATGCCGGGGCGCTCTTCATTTAAGAGTTCCCCGGTGTAGGGGCGTTCGGTGTCCGCCTCCTGGGTCACCCGGTAGCTCAGCTCGCTTAAGGTGTTTTTAAGCTCCTCCGGGGAGGGGCTGGGGTAGCGGGGCACCAGCTCTTCCGCCTTTGCCGGATGGGACAAAAGGGAGAGGCAGGCCGCCGCCATGAGGATGAGGGCCAAATATTTCATCATGTCTCCTTAAAAATAAAAGTCAAAAAGCGGCGTAAAGCCGCTGATTTTTTGGCAAAAGGGGAGGGACAAGTCAGGCGTCCCCCTCCTTGCGGCGGGAGGCGCGGCGTTTGCGCGGTTCGGAGTCGTCAGGCGCGCCGGCAGGCTCCTGCTGCTGGTCTTCCCGGGTGAGGCGATAGCTGCTGCCGCCGTCCTCGCTGGTGGGCGGAGGGCTCACGACGGGGCTGTCCGCTTTGGCTGCCTCGTCCTTCTGGGCCAGGTATTTTTCATGGGGCAGGGTGATTTTTTCCTTGGGTTCCTCAGGCACGCTCTCCGCTGCCTCCGGCTCTGTGGCGGCGGGTTCGGCGGGCGTCTCCGTGGGCGGGGCGGTGTAGTCCCGGGTGCCGCTGACTTCAAAGGAGTCATAGGCCGCGTTGCTCTTGGCCCGGGCCCGGGCCCGGGCGGCGGAGCTGACCACAAAGAGAATCAGCGCCAGGCCGAAAAGCACCCCCACCCCTAGGGTGGCGATGAACAGGGCATTGCGCGCGCCGGTGCCGGCGGCGTCCTGGGCATAATCCTCAGGCAGAGGGGTTAAGGTGACCAGGGGCTCCGGGGTGACCACCACCTCCCGGGTGGGGGCCGCGGTGGGCGCCACATAGGGGATGTCCAGGGTGTTGGACTCAAAGGTCATCTGGGTGTCCTGCACGTCCGTGGCGATGGCGGAAAAGCGGAATTTGCCCGCCTGGGACACCTTGAAATCCCGGGTGATGGTCATGCTTTGGCCGGGGGCCAAAACATTGATGGTGTAGATATCCTGGCTGCCATGAACCACGCGGATGTCCTTGGCTTCGTTGTTGCTGTCGTTGGTGACCACCAGGTCAAAGGTGATGTCCCCGGGCAGGGAGGAGATGGCCTCCTGACGGGAGGTGAGCACCAGGTTAAGCCTAAGCATCTGGCCTTCCGCATAGGCGGAGACCTTCAGATCAGGCACCACCTCCTGCTGGGTGACGCCGGTGTTGTCCTCCAGGTTCAGGGTGAACTTGAAAGTGGCGGTCTCATTGAGGGTGACCTCTTTGGTGCGCTCCACCGTCTGCCCGGCGGGGATGGAGAGGTTGCTGAACACCTCCCCCAGGATGGGGTCGGTGACGGAAACATTGGAATAGGAGATGTTGCCCGCGTTCCTGAGGGTCAGGGTGAGGGTGGCCGTTTCCCCGATGTTCACCTGCTGTTTGTCCGAGGTGAGGGTGTAGTTAAGGGCGGGCCGGGCCAGGGGAATCTGCACCGGGGCGATGGTTATCTGTTGGGTGGTGCGCTCCCCTTCCTGACGGTAGGTGATCTGGGCGGAGCTGGTGAGGTCCGCTGTGGGGGAGGTTTTGGTGAAGGTGACCTGCTGGCTCTCCCCCGGGGCCAGGGAGGCCACCGTCTGGGTGCGGGTGGAGATCAGGCGGTTTTCACGGATCTGGATGTTGCTGAGGGTGACGTTGCCCTGGTTGACCAGGTCATAAAGCACCCGCGCTTCGCTGGTGCGGCGCACCACCTCAGGGGTGATGGTGCGGGTAACCTTCAGCGCCACCCGCTCGCCGGCGAACTCGATTTCCGCGGTGGCGGGCAGGTTGTGCTCCACGATGTTGCCCTGGGCATCGGTTTTGTTGTAGTTGAGGGTATAGACCAGCTTGCCTTCGTCCAGCTGGGCCTGGGTCACCTGGTACTGGCCCTGCCAGGGCATGCTCTGGCCGGACTTTAGGGGGAACAGAGAGCCGCCGTCACCAAAAGAGGTGACCAGCCTGCCGTCCGGATCCTTCAGCGACAGGGGCACGGTAATGTCCTCGTCACCGGCGTTTGCCACCCGGGCGGACACCGTGACGGTGCCGGGCGCCGTAAGGCTGGCCGGCTCAACGCTGAGGGTAAATGTGAGGCCCGCTTCGGCAGTGGTCGCAAAAGCGCCTGGCAAAAGGAGCAACACGGTGAGGGCCACAACAATCATGGTGGCGCGGCGTCTATGCGCTATCAGGGCACTCATTCTGCCCATCCCTCCTTCCAGCGCGCTTTGCGCGCTTTGGCCGGAACCCAAATTATTACAGACATCTTACATGACCAGAATGGCACTGTCAAGCGTTTTAGGTCTGTTTTGTCAGTAATGGCGGGCTTTTTCCCCGGCTGGTGCCCGCCTTCCGCTTTGTGATATAATTGCCACAAACCTATTGTACAGGAGGAAAGACCATCAGCAGGCTCTTTGAAAACAAGCCCTTCATCGAAGAAGAAGGCCCCATATACCAGGAGGAAAGGCCCCGCAGGCGTCTGTTCAAACGCCGCACGCGCAAGCCCAGCTTTGTCCTGGCCGTTATCATCAACACCTTCCAGATGCTGGTGCTGGTGGCGCTTTTGGCGGGCCTGGCGGGGATAGGCGCGGTGGTGGGCATCGCCAAGGCCTATGTGGAAACAGCGCCGGTTTTGGACATCGCAAAAATCAGCGACCAGGACCAGACCTCATTCTTCTATGACCGGGACGG
>ENA-UOUL01001190-UOUL01001190.1-bioreactor-metagenome-genome-assembly--contig:-NODE-1190-length-38661-cov-10.790172_pt1 | contig 38661 bp, 31 predicted proteins | sample MGYA00249838_ERZ747220 | MGnify/ENA primary metagenome ERZ747220 (study PRJEB28778, sample SAMN05720191) | bioreactor metagenome | isolation source: Anaerobic biogas reactor | place: USA:Washington... | reverse complement strand
GTTGGTGCGCATGCCGTGGGTGTGCGAGTACTGTCCGGTGAGGAAGCTCGCGCGGCTCGGCAGGCACAGAGCGTTGGTGACGAAGGCCAGGTCGAAGCGCAGGCCCTCGGCGCCGATGCGGTCGAGGTTCGGCGTCTTCAGGATCGTGTTGCCGTACGCGCCCATCGCCGACTGGTTGTGGTCGTCGGTCATGATGAAGACCACGTTCGGCCGCCGCGCGCGCTTGTTGCGCACCACCGCCGGCGCGCAGCCGCCTAGCCAGGCGGGCAGGGACAGCCCGACGCCTGCGGCGCCGAGGCGTTTGAGTGCGCTTCGACGGTCGAGCTTGCTGGTCATGGCTTGCCTCCGAGTCGTGCCGGTCGGGCAGTCCCGTAATCCAATGAACCGTCATTCCCGCGAAAGCGGGAACCCAGTGTCTTGCACTTGCCGGGCCAAAGTCGCTGGGTTCCCGCTTTCGCGGGAATGACGATGGAGGAGGCGCCTGGGCCTCGGCCGCGGCGCGATCACCAGCTTGCTCCAGCATCCACCGCCGTTTCTCCAGGATCGCATCGGCGCGACGGTCCAGCTCGACCACCGCCTAGTCCACGGTCATGCGATCGTTGGCGACCAGTTCGCCCACCAGCTTCAGCTCGGTCGCGATGCGCTCCCACTCGGGCACCTTCGGCGTCGATACGGCGCGTTCAAGCTGGTCGCGGAATGCGCGCGCATAAGGGTCGTTCGCAAGCGCCGGATCCTTCCACGGCGAGCGGCGCGGCGGCAGGTTGCCGGTCATGCCGTGGAAGCGGGCCTGCACCTCGGGATCGGACAGGTACGCGACCAGCTTCCACGCGGCGTCCTTGTGCCTGGACCCGTTGAACATCACGAGGCTGGACCCGCCGGCGTGCGAAAACCCGCTTTCCGGTCCGGTCGGACCCGGCATCGGCGCCGTCGCCCATTTGTCCTGGTTCTCCGGTGCAAGCCGCCGCTTGAATTCACCCATCTGCCAGGGCCCCGTGATCCACATCGCGAAGAAGCCGCGCTCGAACTCCTGGTGCGGGTTCGCGACGTCGAACTGGCCCATCCTCGGCGCGAGATCCTGGTCGAAGAGCGAAAGGTAGAAGTCGAACGCCTCGCGGAAGGCAGGCTCGCGTGCGTGCAGCTCCCGGCCCATGCCCGGATGCTGCGCTCCCTGGCCGGGAAATACGATCGCTACTCCGCCCATTGGGCGGCCTCCCGGAGCAGCCGCTCCGCTTCCGGCGTCTCCACCGCCGACAGCAGGTTGACCCCGGCCCGCGCGAACACGGGATCGCCGCTCTCGACCGCCCAGCGCACCATGCGCGAGAGCTTCGGCGACTCCATCCAGGCTTCCCGCGCGCCGTCCAGCGGATATTCCACTGACCCGTCTTCGACGAAAACGCTCAGCAGGCCCGGCGCGTCCAGCAGGGCGACAAGCTGCGCGTCGACGGCGACCTGCCCTTCGAGCAGGAACTGATCGTCCATCTGCATCAGCGCGCCGGTCGTGCGGATCGGTATGGCGATGTCGCCGGCTTCCAAAGTGACCGTGACCTCGACCCCGTCGACGGCATGGATCGGTGCGAAGGCGAAAACGAAGCCGGCCCCTTGGCTGCCGGAATGGCAGGAGAAGGCAATCTCCGCATACCCGGATTGCGGAATGCCCCAGAACAGCGTCGCCATGCCGTCATGGACATTGCCGTGCCAGCCCAGATCATCCTCGGCCATTGCGCCGGCCGGCGTCGGGGCGTAGGGTCGTCGGCAGGGTGTTCCGGGAGGGGACAGCACTCGAGGCACTGGAGAGCGTCGACTCCCGGCGGTTCCTGCCGCATGCGCTGCCGGATCGGGGCTGTCCCCCTGCGTGAGCGGAGTCGGTGGTGCCAGACGAACTCTCGAGCGACTTCAAAGAGACCGTTCGTGCCCATACGGACATCCTCAGCCTGATCGGCGACACCAGCCGCTACGCCATCAAGCGCATCATGAGCAAGGACAAGAACATCGGCACCGCCTGCGTGGTCAGCACGGAGAAGCTGAACATCTGCGCCGGGAAGTACGTGGGCAAGGACGACGATCGCTGGCTCTACCTGCCCGCCCTCGGCCACGTCAAGCGCATCGCGGCCTCGGACGAACGCACCAGTTTCGTCGGCTCCGACTTCTTCTACGAAGACGTGTCCGGCCGGAATCCCGAAGAGGACGACCACGAATTGATCAAGACCGACGACACCTACTACGTCGTCAAAAGCACGCCCAAACCCGACAACAAGGCCAAGGTGGAATTCGACTCCTACACCTCCTACATCCACAAGGCCACCTTCCTCCCGGTCAGCATGCAGTTCGAGCAGGGCGGCAAAGTCTACCGCGAGATGAAGGTCCTCTCGGTCAAGGACATTCAGGGCTATAAGACCACGGTCAAGAACAGCGTCAAAGACCTCAGCCGCGGCAGCGAGACCGTGCTCGAATACACCTCGGTCAAATACGATATCGGCCTGCCCGACGACGTCTTCACCGAACGGTACCTGCGCAACCCGCCCCGAGAACACCTGGAATAAGCGCAGGCCGTTGAACAGCATCACGGGCCGGACGCCCCCGTCCGGCCCGTTTCGTTGGCCTGACCCCGCACCTTCGCCGCGGCCGTACACGGCCCGGCAAAGCGCACAAAGCGCCCCGCCGGATGACTTCCCCGGCGGCCATGCGTTACAATATCCGTGGGCGCGCCACGATCACGTGCGCCGCGCCATGTCCCGCGCGGAGGGTTAGCGTAATGGTAACGCACCGGTCTTGAAAACCGGCGCCTTCGGGCTTGGGGGTTCGAGTCCCTCACCCTCCGCCACTTCGTGCATCCTGCTCCCTCAGCATGAGCCAGACGCGCCGCCCATCGTGCGTCCTCTAAAGGCCGGGTTGCTGCGGTTCATTCCGTCACTCGAGTCGAACATCCGTTTGGCGAATTGATGGACCGCGCCCGCTTGGTTATGATGAGCCCATTCTTTGTGATGTCCAACAGAAACTTCCCGGGGGGGCTGCCGGCCGGAGGCCGCGGGCATGCCGCCCGCGCGGATGCGACAGGAGAGCGCGTGTTATGAAATCGAGCATCGCGGAGGTAAGACGGGGTTTCCTGAGGACCGCAGTGTGCCTCGGCGCGGTTTTCGGGTCCATGCTGGCATCGCATCCAGTCTGTGCCTATGAGACGGGCGGGCCCGGGGACGGGGAATTTGTCATCAGCGACGAAGAGCGCGCCAGGATCGCGGAAGCCCTGCCGGAAAAGGCCCCCGCGGTCCCCGGAAAGCCGAGGAAACTCCTCATATTCGATCTCAATGTGGTATACGGGGGCCATCCTTCGCGGTTTTACGCGAATTGGGCCTTTCAGGAAATGGGCAGGAAGACCGGCGCCTTTGAGGCCGTCATCAGCCGGGATCCGGCCGTCTTCGAGAGAGAGTCGCTCGCCCGGTTCGATGCGGTGTTTCTGAACAATACCGTGGGCAACCAGTTTTCCGACCCCGCGCTCCGTCGGAACCTCAGGGAATTCGTTTATGCGGGCGGCGGCCTCATGGGCGTGCACGGCACCAGCGTGGCATTCTGGAACTGGGGCGAAGGCGGTGGCGATGACTGGCCGGAATTCGGGCGGATGCTCGGCGGCCGGGGCGCAGCCCATCGCGAAGCCGACGAACAGGTGTACATGAAGGTTGATTCGCCCGGCCACCCGCTGCTGGCGCCGTTCCCCGAAGCAGGATTCGACCTCCGCGACGAGTTTTTCCGGGTGGGCGACCCCTATTCCCGCAACCGGGTGCGGGTGCTTTTCAGCATTGACACGCAAAAGACGGACCTCAGCGCGAAACCTCCCGAGCGGGAAGACCAGGACTACGCCATGGCGTGGGTGCGCCACTGCGGCCGGGGGCGGGTGTTCTACACGACCATCGGCCACAATCCCGCCCAGTACTGGGATCCGGCGATGCTGCAGTTTCACCTGGGCGCGGCGCAGTTTGTGCTGGGCGACCTGGAGGCGCCGACCATCCCGAGCGCGCGGGTCACCCCGGCCATCGCCGCCCAGGAACGGCTTGGGTGGCGCCTGGGCATCACGGCGTACACCTTCCACCGCTACACGCTTTTCGAGACGATCGACAAGACCAGCCAGCTGGGCGTGGCCTACCTGGGCGGTCTGGACTTCCAGAAGGTCAGCCGCGACATCGACAAGAATTTCAACGCGGATCTGAGCGAGGAGGAACTCGAGGCGATTCGCAGGAAGCTGGACGACGCGGGTGTCCGGATGCTGTCGTGCTTTTATTCGGTCATCCCGGGCGACGAGGAAGGCTGCCGCAGGGTGTTCGAGTTCGCGCGCAAGATGGGCATCGAGGTCCTGATCTCCGAGCCGCCGCTCGAAGCGCTGGATCTCATCGAACGGTTCTGCGACGAGTACAACGTCAGCCTGGCCATTCACAACCACGACCAGAAGGCGTCGCCCAATTACTGGAGTCCCGAGGCGGTCATGGCGGTCTGCAGGGGCCGCGGACCGCACATCGGCGTATGCGCGGACATGGGCTACTGGATGCGCAGCGGCATTGATCCCGTGGCGGCCGTGGGCACCATCGGCCACCGCCTTTTCGTGGTGCAGATGCACGATCTCCACGAGCTCAGCGGCGACGGCCACGATGTGCCCTGGGGCACGGGGGCGGGCAGGATCCGCGAATTTCTGGAAGAGGTCCATCGCCAGGGCGTCAAACCGATCAAGTTCGGTCTCGAATACTCCTACGACTGGGAAGATTCCATGCCCGAGGTCGAGCAGTCGGCCCGGTTTTTTGATCAGGTGACCCTCGATTTGGCGAAATGACGGCATGTCACACGCGGCACGCGCGAGGATGGTATCGTGAACGAACTGATGGCGAGACTGAAAACCTATGACTGGGGCGGGGACCGCGGTACGCTGAAAGACCTCGATAATTTGATTGTGGCCGCCCAGAACGACCCGGGCACGCTGTCGGACATCGAACTCGCGTTGCTCGAGGTCCTGCAATCGGAGGTGCACCTGCCCGCGAAAGAGTACATCTGCCGGCAGCTGGCCCTCATCGGCACGAGCCGCAGCGTTGCCGTGCTGGCGGGGATGCTGACCGACCCCGAGTTGTCGGATCGCGCACGGTTCGCGCTCGAAGCCATACCGGATGCCTCGGTGGATGACGCGCTGCGGTCGGCCCTGGCGAACGCCGCGGGCGTTTTGCGCGTGGGCATCGTCAATACGCTGGGTGAACGGCGCGACCCAAAGGCCGTCCCCCTGCTTACCGAGATGCAGAACAGCGACGACGGCGTGTTGTCGAGAGCGGCCGCGGCGGCCCTCCGTAAGATCGCGCCGCCCGCGTAGGAACATATGCCAAACGTTCGCAAGGCAAGTTCACTCATCACCCCGGAGAATCCGATGGCGTCATCTTCACGGAATGCAGCTTCCAAGCGCAGAGTCATCACCCGGCGTAATTTCCTGGGCCGGACCGTTGTCGCGGCCGCCGCGCCGGTGATTATCCCCGCATCCGCACGGGGCGCGGACGGACACGTCGCCCCGAGCGAGCGCATTGCGTTGGGCCTGATCGGGCACGGCATGATGGGCCGGGGGCATCTTGGCCGCCTGCTGTCCGCGCCCGAGGTTGAGGTGCTCGCGCTGTGCGAGGTGGACCGGACGCGCCTCGACGCCGGTCTGGCGGCCGTGGCGGGCGCGTATGCCGAACGGATCGCCGGCGGCACGTATGGGGCGTGCGGCGCCTATACCGACTACCGGGAATTGCTGGCGCGCGACGACATCGACGGGGTGGTCATCGCCACGCCGGACCACTGGCACAGCCCGATGTCGATTCATGCCGCGGAGGCCGGTAAGGACGTCTACTGCGAGAAGCCCATTTCGATCACGATCGATGAAGGCCGCCAGCTCGTCCACGCCGTGCGGCGCCACGGCCGCGTGTTCCAGAACGGGAGCCAATACCGGACGAGCCCCAGCATCCGCCGGGCCTGCGATTTCATCCGCCAGGGCGGACTCGGCAACGTTACGGCGGCGTTCACCCTCTGGAACACCATGGAGCATTTCATCGGCGGGGGGCGTTTCCAGGCCTGCGCCGCGAGCGTGAATCCCGCCGTGACGGGGAAATACTACGCACCGCAGGATTATGCGCTGCCGGAAGAGCCCGTGCCGGACGGCCTGGACTGGGACCTCTGGTTGGGTCCCGCCCTGGCGCGCCCCTACAACAGCCTGTACCACACGAACCCCATGCCCGGGGTTGTTCCGTGGTCGTTCTGTGAGGATTTTGGCGTCGGCCCGTCCACCTGGTACCACTCGCACGCCGCCGACGTGCTGCAGTATGCGCTCGGATACGAGGAGAGCGGCCCGGTCGATCTGCTCCATCCGGGCAGCGGCGAATTTCCCACGCTTACCTGCCGCTACGCCAACGGGGTGCTGCTGCACCTGGTCGAAGGCTGGAGCCAGGTCAAGGACCTCTATCATGCCGTGCCGCAAGAGGCGCAGCTCGACGGGAGTTTCGGCGGCGTGGTGGTCGGCGAGCGGGGATGGCTCACGACCATGTCGGGGGGCAGCGGAGTCACGGGCGGTCCGGAAGAACTGATGGCCGAGTACCGTGATCCCCGCCACGATGTGGATCTGGGGGACAAGGATCACCACGGCAACTGGTTCGAGTGCATCAAGACGCGCGAGAAACCCCATTCACATGAGGAGATCGGGCATCGCGCGGCGTCACTGGGGCACCTGACGATCATCGCCTATAAGCTGGGCCGGTCGCTCCAATGGGATCCCGCGCGCGAAGTCTTCCCCGAGGATGCACAGGCCAACCGCATGCTGCGGCGCGCCCGGCGCGCCCCGTGGCACATCTGAAGACCGGATACTACCGCACTCTGCCAATCAATCGCAGCAGACCGTCGAGGATGGTCAGGGGATGGGGCGGACAGCCCGGCACGAACAGGTCGACGGGAAGCAGTTCGCCCACGCCCCGCACGACTTCGTCGTGGCCGGAGAACATCCCGCCGGAAATGGCGCATGCGCCGGCCGCGATGACCACTTTGGGTTCGGGAATGGCCTCGTACGTCTTCATCAGGGCGGTTTCCATGTTCCGTGTCACGGGACCGGTGACCAGTAAGCCATCCGCGTGCCGGGGCGACGCCACAAACTGAATGCCGAACCGGGCGAGGTCGTAGGAGATCGTGCTCAGCACGTTGGTGTCGGCTTCGCAGGCGTTGCACCCGCCGGCGCTCACTTCACGCAGACGAAGCGACCTCCCCAGAAGCCGGCGCAGGCCGGGTTCCAGTGCGGCCGCGTGCGGAAAGGGCCCGGCGCCGTCGAGCACAAGGCCGTCCCGCTGCCGGACCGCCATGCGGTGTTCCCGGGAGAACGTCAGGGCGTGTTCCGGGCAGGCAGCGGCGCATTGGCCGCAGAAGAGGCACGTTCCCAGGTCAAGACGGGTCTTTCCCTCGCTGCGGGTGATCGCGCCCGTGGGACACGCGCCGCTGCATACCGTGCAATCCGCCGGGCATCTGGTCCCGTCGAGCTGGGGCAGGCCACGGTACCGGCCGGACAGAGGCGGCGTCTCTTCGGGATACTTCAACGTGCGGTACCCTTGAGACAGGCGCGCGAGCAGTGCTCCGATCATGGCATGGATTCCTTGCTCACAGGTCAAACCCGCAGTAGGAAAGGTTGAAACTCTTGTTGCACAGGGGAAAATCGGAGATCTGCTGGCCCCGCAGCGCCAGGGCCAGGCCCATCCAGTTGTGAAACGACGGATCCACGACCTTGTACCGGGCGATCCGGCCATCCGCGCCCGTGATAATCGCGTGGCAGATCTCGCCGCGCCAGCCTTCCACGAGCGAAATCACCAGCGAATCGGCCACGGGCCGCCGGGCCGGCGCGGTGCAGGCCGAACCTTCAGACAGCTCTTCCAGACGTTGCCGGATGAAATGGGTGGACTGGCGGATCTCGCCCCGCCGGACCTGAGCGCGCGCGAAGACGTCGCCCGTGGGCCACGTGGTCAGGGGGATGCTCACAAAACGGTAGATGCCGGCGGGGTGTTCAAACCGGACATCGCGCCCGACATTGCACGCGCGCGCGGCCACGCCGACCAGTCCCAGTTCCTGGCAGAGGGCGGGTGTCAGGGCCCCGGTCTCTTCAAACCGGGCCATTACCGACGGCGAGTTGAACAGCAGTTCGAGCGCCCCGTTCAGGTCGCGGCTGGTCCGATCCAGGCGGTCGAGCATTTGGCCGAGCAGGTCCGGCGTGAGATCCCAGGCCACCCCGCCCGGACGGAGCCAGCCCCGCCCGAACCGGTTTCCACACGCCAGGGCGGTGATGTTGAGCAGGTCGCCGCGCAGGCGTCCGCAGAAGGAGGCGGTGGGAAGGTAGCCGACATCTCCGGAAAGCGCACCGAGATCGCCCGCATGATTTGCGAGACGTTCCAGTTCGAGGGCGATGCCGCGGATTTCTTCGGCGCGAAACGAGACGGGGGTCCGGGTGAGCGCTTCCATTCCCTGGCAATACGCGAGCCCGTGTCCGATCGACGTGTCGCCGGCAAGCGCCTCCAGGTAGTGCATGATGCGGGGCGACGGCTCGCCCGTCAACCTGCGCTCGATGCCGCGATGCTGATACCCGAGCGAGATTTCCAGGTGCATCACATTTTCCCCGTGGCACTGGAATCGGAAATGGCCCGGCTCGATGATCCCGGCATGCACGGGCCCCACCGCCACCTCGTGCACCTCCTCGCCTTCTACCCGGTAAAACTCGGTCACGGAAGGTTCGATCGGTTCGCCGGGCCCGCGCCCCCACGCGTCGTGGCCCGCGCGCCAGCTACGGTGAAACCGCAGCGGTTTCAGCCAGGGATGCCCGTCGGGACGGATGCCCCACTGCTCGGCGATCTCGCGTTCGAACCAGGACGCCTGAGCGCAATCGGGCGTCAGCGCGGGGTACCGGTCCCCGGGGTCCGCGGCCAGCACCGTGAAACCGCCCGAGTCGGCGGTTCCCAGGACCGCATACAGCCGCACGCCGCTGCCACAGGGACTGCCGAACAGACTGACGAGCCGGCCGTTTTCCGCAACACGCCGTACAACGTGCTCCCGGAACAGAGCCAGGGACAGCACCGGGATCTCGCTCAAATGGACCGGGATGCAATTGAATGCCTGGGCGCCGCATGCCGTGTTCATGGTGCACCTCGCACAATGCGCGCGGCGTCGTCCAGCATGTGCCAGAGCGGGCCGGGAATCCAGAGCCCCAGCACGAGCAGGACGCCCAGGGAGACCAGAACCAGCGTCTTGTCGACGGCGCCCGCCTGTTCCGCGTGCGGTTGCATCACCGGGTCACCCCAGGCGATGCTGATGGCGCGCTGGAGCACGCCCACGAACACGATCCCCGCGGCGGCCAGGAACAGGCCCATGGTCCAGTAGGAACCGGAGCTCGCGGCCGCGCGAACGATGAGAAACTCGCTCAGGAATACTGCAAACGGCGCCGCGCCGATAAGCACCAGCAGGCCGCCGAACAGCGCCTTGCCCCACACGGGGGCCGCGCGCAGGGCGCCCGCCATCGTGCGCACGTCGTGGGTGCCGTACATCTGGCCGAGCCGCCCGGCGGCGAAGAATGACAGCGGCTTGCAGAGCGCGTGGTTCAGCGCGTGAAGCAGGGCGGCGAACGTACCCGCCCCCCCCAGGCCCAGCCCGACCGCGATGATCCCGAGATGCTCGACGCTGCTGTAGGCCAGCAGCCGTTTCAGATCGTGCTGAAATACAATGAAGGCCGCGGCGGTGACCATGGACACCAGCCCGAAGAGCAGCAACAGCCGCAGGCTCCAACCGGCTTGGCCGGAGGCTTCCTCCACCAGCGGCACATAGCGCATCACGCAGTAGAGCGCGGCGTTCAGCATAAACCCGGAGAAAATGGCCGAAACCGGGGCGGGCGCCTGGCTGTGCGCGTCGGGAAGCCAACTGTGCATGGGCGCCAGCCCCGCTTTCGTGCCATAACCGACCAGCAGGAAGACGAAGGCCGCCTTCATGAGAACGGGATCGAACTCCCCGGCGTGCTCCCGGAGCCGTGTCCACAGCAGGGCTTCCGAAGCGGGCAGATGCAGCCCGTTGGCCGCGGCGGCGGCCAGAAGCGTTCCCATGAAGGCGAACGCCACGCCGACGGAACAGATGATGAGGTATTTCCACATCGCCTCGACGGACTCCGAGGACCGGTGAATGCAGATCAGAAAGGCCGTCACCAGGGTTGTTGCTTCCAGGCCGGCCCACATGATGCCGATGTTGTTCGAGAGAAGCACCAGCGTCATGGCCGCCAGAGCGCCATACCACAGCGCGCTGAAACGCCGGGCCACCTTGAGGCTCAACGAGCCGTCGAGAATCTCCGGCTGAAAATAGCCGTGCATGTAGAGCGAACTCGTCGTAAACACCGTCATCATCACCAGGAGGTGAATCGCGGACAGCGCGTCCAGGTAGAGCCATCCCCGGGCGGCCGCTATCGAGCCGCTGGCGCGCGTCATCCAAATGCAGATGCCGGCCGCCAGCGCCGCCGCCAGCACGCCCAGCACGGTGGCGCGCAGCACGGCCCGCGCGGAACGGCACGCCAGACAGGCGAGCCCGCCCGCCAGCGGGGCCAGCAGCAGCGCCCAGAGAAATGCGGATGCGGTCATGGGCATCTCAGCCTTTCAACGTGTCCAGTTGGTCGACATCCATGTGGTCGAACGCGCGGTTGATGTGGTACACGGCAACCCCCATGACGAGCACGGCGGCAAACGCATCCAGCAGGACGGCCAGGTCCACCAGCAGGGGCATTTCGCGAAGGATCACCACGCCAAATACGTACATTCCGTTTTCCATCACGAGGTAGCCGAGAATCTGGCTGATGGCCTTCTTCCGGCTCACGATAACGAACAGGCCTACAAACACCATGAAGAACGCCACCGGAGCGACCAGGGGCGTCACGCGTCCCGGGAAGGCGGGCAGCCGTGAACACAGCCACGCCGAGGCCGCCAGGGCCGCAAACCCCGCCAGCGTGGAGGCCATGTGCCCGATGTACGGTTCGACTTCGTGGCGCGCATTGGTTTCTCGCAGCGCGCCCAGGAGTAGCCGGGGGAAGATCACGCCCTTCAGGCCGATAACCACCCCGCTCATCACAACGGACCACACCGTGAAGCCGTCTTCATTCACGAGCAGGGAAAGCACGCCCAGGGCGATCCCCTGGCACGCCACGGTCCGGATGCACGACTTGAGCTGGCTGAACCCAAGCAGGAGCAGGTTCGTGACGATCAGGACCAGCATGATGATGTCGATAGACGTGTTCAAACCATCACCTCAAGAGCAGTACAAAGGCCAGCGCCGACAACACCACGGCGCCCATCAGCAGCCGCGGGACCCGCACCAGGCGCAACCGGGCCATGCACGATTCAATGATGCCTACGAGCACGCCCAGCCCGGCCATGGCGCACAGTGCGGCGGCGATGTCCAGTCCCGCGTGACCCGTGCGGACGGGCGCCACAACATGGATGAGCAGCGAGCCCAGCACCCAGAGTTTCAGGGCCGCGCCGTACAGGATGAACGCGAAATCGGGGCCGCTGTGATCGAGCACCATCACCTCGTGGATCATGGTGAGCTCGAGGTGCGTGTTAGGGTCGTCGACGGGAATCCGCGCGTTCTCCGTCAGGAAGACGATCAGGAGCGCGCCGCCCACCAGGACGAGTACCGGGCCGGCATGCAGGTACGTGCCGAGCGACAGGCCCGAGAACATGTCCGAGAGCGAGCAGGAGCCCGTCAGGCGCGCCACCGCGGCGAGCCCCACCAGCAGCGCGGGTTCCGCCAGCGCGGAGAACGCCACTTCGCGGCTGGCGCCCATGCCCTCGAAGCTGGAACCGGTGTCCAACGCCGCGAGCACGGTGACAAACCGCATCACGCCGAAGAGATACGCAAACAGGATCAGGTCGCACGGAAACGCAATCGCGCTGCGCACTCCGCCAAACGGCGCCAGCGCGGCCGCGAGCATGACGCACGCCAGGCCAATCATGGGACCCGCCCGGAACACCCAGGTCGTGGTGCGGCTGTAGACCGCGCCCTTGTGCAGCAGTTTCCAGAGCTCGAAATAGGCCTGCAGGACCGGCACGCCCTTACGGCCCGCAAAGAACGCTTTGGTCTTGTTGATGATCCCCAGGAGCGCCGGCGCGCACACGAACGGCAGCAGCAGGGTGGTCAGCGATAGCACGTTCATGGCATTCACTTCAGTCCAAAGACGAGCAGCACAATGAGTGCAAGTGCGAGGTAAAGCACATACAATTGCACGCGGCCGTGCTGTGCCCGGCGAAACCAGGAGAGCACCTCCGCGGTGCGTTTGAAGAAGGGCTCGTAAAACCGGTTTCGGAACAGGTCTTTGGTCTCCGTCGAGAACGAAACGGGCGCGGGAAGCACCCCCGCGGGCTGCACCTGCCGGTACCGGGTCCCGCGCGCGAGCGGAAACACGTCCAGCACGGGTTGAGCAAACGACGAGGCCGTGTACTGCATGCGCGCGGTCGGCCGGACATAGCCGCAATCCCATGTCCCGGCCGCGCCAACCGTGCGTGCGGCGAGCAACCGCTTCCGCAACGCGGCCAGCACGAGGATGAGCGCGAGGCCCGCCGCGGATACGCCCACGACCCAGGCCAGGGGAGATACGGCAGCGTTGAGACCGGCCCGCGCCGCGCCGGGCGGCGTGTTCATCGCGCCCGCGACGGCATTGGCCAGGCCCGGGGCCACGACCGGTGCGGACAGGCCAATCAGCACGCAGACCGCAGCCAGCGCGAGCATCGGCACGCGCATGCCCGGGCTGGCCGGGTGCGGATGCACGGCATGTTCCGAACGCGGCTCGCCAAGGAAGATCACCCCGAACGCCTTGGTGAAACAGGCGGCTGCCAGGCCCCCGATCAACGCCAGACCCGCGATCGCCGCCACGCACGCCGCCACGACAACGCCCGGCGACGACGCAACGCCCTGGAACGCGCCCAGATAGATCAGGAATTCGCTCACGAATCCGTTCAGCGGCGGCAGCCCGCAGATGGCGGCGGATCCGATCAGGAACGTCACGCCGGTCACGGGCATCCGCTTGAGCAGACCGCCCAGATGGTCGATGTCGCCGGTGCCCGCGCCGTGCAGGACCGCCCCGGCCCCCAGAAACAGCAGGCCTTTGAACACCGCGTGGTTCAGGACATGGAGCAGCGCCCCCGCGAACCCCAGCACGGCCACGCCCTGTGCCCCGTAGCTCAGGCCGATGCAGCCCACGCCGAGCCCAATCGTGATGATGCCGATGTTCTCGACGCTGTGGTACGCGAGCAGGCGCTTGATGTCGTGCTGGGCCAGCGCGAACAGGACGCCCAGAATGCCGGAGACCAGCCCCGTCCCCAGAAGGCACCACCCCCACCACGGAGCCGGGGCGCCAAGGCAGGCCAGCATGCGCAGCAAACCGTAGATGCCGGTCTTGATCATCACGCCGGACATCAGGGCGGACACGTGGCTCGGGGCCGCCGGATGCGCCTCCGGAAGCCAGACGTGGACCGGGATGTAGCCGGCCTTCGTTCCAAAGCCGAGCAGTGCGAGCACAAACGCCCATCGCGACACCGAGGCGGGAAGCGCGGCTCCCGACTGGGCCATCGCGGCAAAATCCAGGGAACCGGCCCGCTCCCCAAGTATGGCAAACAGCGCCAGCAGAAACGCCGTGCCCAGATGGCACGCAATCAGGTAGATCCAGCCCGCCGTCCGGACGGTCGCTTTCCCGTGCTCAAACGACACCAGAAAGAACGACGCAAGCGCCATGGTTTCCCAGGCCACCAGGAACAGGAGGGCGTTGCGCGCCAGGACGACCCCTATCATGCTGGCCACGAGCAGGTTGTAATGAAACCAGCTCAGGGCAACCCCCTTCGCGTCGCGATGCCCCTGGAAATAGGCGGCGCCGTAAATCGCGCACAGCGCCCCAAGGCCTGTAATGGGGATCAGAAAAACCGCCGACAGCGGGTCAAGCGCAAGATGCAGCGCGCCGCCCGGCACGGACCACGGGATCTCCAGCGATTCCGTCCGGCCGCCCACAAGCGCCTGAAACCCCGCGATGCAACCGCAGACGCAGCCCGCTACCGCCGACGCCACGCCCGCCCGCGCCGACCAGACCGGCGCGCCCTTCGTCAGGACCACCAGAACGCCGCCCAGCATCAGCGCCGCGAGGGAAATCAGTGACAGAATCATGCTCAGGCGACCATTCTAGGCATCGGCCCTCGCCGTTCTGCTGTCCAGCAGGGAATCGACCCGGCGGGCCTCCCTGAGAATGGCTTCCCGGGTGTCGGGCGCGGAAATGACGGCCCTGAATCCGGGGTCCTGCAGCGCGAACGCCAGCCGCGACAGCGTCTGAAGATGCGCGTGCACCGTCGGACTGACCAGGGTAAACAGAACCCGCACCGGCTGGCCGTCCATGGCGCCGAACTCGACCGGCTGCTCCAGAAAACAGACCGTGACCGAGGGTTGTGTCACGTGCAGCACGATGGGATTGCGCGGGTGCGGAATTGCTACGCCGTCCCCGACCGCCGTCGAGCACGCCTTCTCGCGCGCCAGCAGGACGTGGTACAGAAACTCCCTGTCGACCCCCTCCGGCAGGCGCATGGTGTCCACCACACTGCGGAGAACCGCGGGTTTGTCCGTTCCCTCCACCCGGTAGAATACCCCGCCGGCCTCTATCGCCCGGGACAGGCTTGCCGGCTCCTCGGCATGGGGCGGTTCGTTGAAAATCTCCGCGGAGACCGGGATCTTTTGGGCGGTCACCCATTCCAGCAGTTCGGTCCGGTTGATGCGGTACTGATCTTGAACGCGATAGGCAGGGATGGCGCCGTCTCTGATCCAGCGGTACACCGTTTTGTCAGAGACCTTCAGGAGCGTTGCGACATCTCGGACTTTGAGTTCCATTTATCGAAGCCGTAGGCCAAATTTCTCGCAAGAGGGATATTTCGCGCGGATTATGCACCCTGAAGAACATAAAATCAACCTGATGTGCGTTTGTCCACGCGAAAAGGGACGTGCGGCCGCGGGACAGGCGTTCCCCGCCCGCGGAAACCGTTCTCAGTGAAGATGTTTACCCCGCGACGCGGAACCCGTGCGTATAGGACCTGAGTTCCGGGCCAACGCAGGCGCGGGCCGCGGAACGGCAATTGTTGCCATAGACAAGCCAGGTCCCCCCCCGGAGCACGCGAAAGATGCCTCGGGGCGACTTTACCCGGGCGCTGCCGTCGGCCGGCGCGCCAACATAGTCGCCGAACCAGTCGTCCTCGCACCATTCCCAGATGTTGCCGCTCATGTCATACAACCCAAACGCGTTGGGCAGCTTCTGCCCCGACCCGTGGGCGTAGCGCTCGCCAACATCCTCGGCGTTGTATCCCCACCAGCAATAGTCATCGCCCTCGGTATAGGCGGGGTCGTCGCCCCAGTAGAAGCGCGTCGCCGTGCCGGCCCGGCAGGCGTACTCCCATTGCGCTTCGGAAGGCAGGCGGAATATCGTTCCGGTGTAATTGCTGAGGGCCCGGGTGAAGCGTCTGGCATCATCCCATGACACGTACACGGCCGGACTTTTCGGGTCGTCCACCACAAATTCCTGTCCGGCCCAGGGCGTGGTGCCCATGACCGCCGTCCACTGTTCCTTGGTCAATTCGTACTTGCCCATCCAGAATCCCGAGATGGTCACCGGATGCTGGGGATCTTGAGAATCCACGCTGTCCTGCTCTCCCGGATACCGGCCCATCAGGAATGTCCCGGCCGGAAGGTAGATCATCTCCAACGGCACATCCCCGGGGAGCAGGAAGGTCTTGGTCTCGAAAGGATCGGGAGTAGGCGGCGGGCAGCCCGCCACGCAGATCGCAAGGACCGCCGCGGCGGCCAGAAACCTGATTCGTCCAGAGCTGGCATTTGGCATGGCACCATCCCCCCTGCTGGCAGCGGAAACACCACCCGCGACAGACGAACTCGGACACCCCAACCGGCTCAGTGATTATACGACAGAACCGGGTATGCTGACCTGCAACAGTGTCTTCTGAACGCTGAGATCGTGTTGCGTGGAGTAGGCAAAGCGGGCCTCGCCCCGAATGCACCGGGCCAGATCGTCGAAGTCGCGCACGTGCCGCGGAAGGTCTTCGAGCGGCACGGCCTGCCACCCGGCCTTGAATCCCCCGGCCGCCTGGCTCAGGCACAGGCGTGCCGCGGGCGGTTCGAGCGGCTCGAGAATGAGGGTGCCGCCGGTGCCGCAGACTTTGAAGCGCCGGGTGGCGAACGCGTTGATCTCCATCGCCGCGGTCTCGATCACCGCCATGGCCCCCTCGTATTCGAGGATCGCCAGGGTGTTGTCGGCCAGGCCGTCGCCAGCGGGGCTGTCGTGCCGCAGGAACGGCGTGACCTTCGCCGGGGGACCGAGCAGCAGATGCACCATGTCAATGAGATGACCGCCCAGTTCGAACATGATCCCGCCCGGATGCCAGGCAATCGACGCGCGTTTTTCGCCGCCCAGTCCCGTGCACATGCTCGCGTGAATGGAATACACGTGGCCCAGCCACCCTTCCCGCACGGCGCGGCGCACCAGGTCGAACCCGGGGTTGTACCGGAACATGTATCCCATCTGCACCAGCCGCCCCCGGTTGTCGGCGTTCGCCAGCAGCGATTCGAAGTCCGGCAGGGACGCGCCCGCGGGTTTGTCGAGATGAAGGTGTTTTCCGGCGTCGATGACGGCGTGCGCGTACTCCAGCAGACGGGGGACCGTGCTCTCGACCGCCACCATTGCCACGCGCCCATCCCCCAGCAGCGCGTCCCGGGTAAGCCAGGGCACCCCTTGGAGCGCGGGGACGTGTTCAACGCGGCTCCGGATGCTTTCGTCCGGTTCGCAGACCCCGGCCAATTCGAAATCCGGCGAGGCGGCCAGCACCTCGACCACATCGAGGGCGTGCGCGTGCCCCAACCCGAGCACGCCGCACGGCATGCGCTTCCTGGTTTCCGAGGCGGCGTCCGCCCCGGCCATGGCGCCGACGGCCGCGGACGCCACCGCGGAATGTCTCAGGAATGCTCTCCGATCCATTGCGCACAGCCTCCGCCTCATCGAAACAGTTTCGCGCCCGCCCTCGCCCGACAGCCGGTTCCCGGCACGGACGCCTTCCCACGCGATTATGCGGGATTCGAAGATCCGGTTCCACACCATACGAGCGGGGACACGCGCCAAACGCCGTCCCTGCTGCGGCGGCGTGTCTCCGTACGCAGCCCGGATTGACAGTGCTCGCGAAGAAGGCCAGAATTGGGTTTTGATCACGGGGTTTTCTGGCGCGGCGAATTCAGCGAACGATTGTGAGGTGACACCATGACGCGTTCACACGAATCCGGCAGGCGGCGCGGCACGACGCGGCGCGATTTTCTGAAACGTTCGGCTGTTGCGGCGTCGGCGGCGGTGTCGGCAACGCAGATCGCGCGCAATGCCCATGCGGCCGGCAGCGACATCATCCGGGTGGGCATGATCGGCTGCGGCGGACGCAACACGGGCGCGGCCGCGCAGGCATTGACCGCGGACCCGGGCGCGCGGCTTGTGGCGATGTGCGACATCTTCATGGACCGCGTGCAAAGCCGGCGCCAGCGGCTTCGGGATCAGATGAAGGAGCAGGTCACGGTCGACGACGATCATTGTTTCGCGGGCTTCGACGGCTACAAGCAAGTGATCGAAGCGTCGGACGTTGTGCTGATCGCCAACGCGGCAAAATTCCATCCCCTGCACGCGATGACGGCGCTCCAGGCGGGCAAACACGTCTTTGTCGAGAAACCCCACGGCATCGACCCCGCGGGCATCAAACTCATGCAACGCGCCGCGGACGTGGCGAAGGAAAAAGGGCTGTGCCTCGTTTCCGGATTGCAGAGCCGCTACCACGCGGGATACGCCGAGACCGTCCAGCGCATTCACGACGGCGCCATCGGCGACGTGGTCTGCATTGAAGAAAATTTCCTGCGCGCGCCGTACGTGATCATCGACCGCGCGCCGGAGCTCACCGAACTCGAATGGCAATGCAGCACGCAGTACCATTTCCGCTGGCTTTCGGGAGACGATGTTCCGCAATCGCTCGTGCACAATCTGGATCGCGCGAGCTGGGTCTTGCACAATGCGGCGCCGGTAAAATGCCACGGGCTCGGCGGACGTTCCTCGATGACGGCGCCGATTTTCGGCGACGTGTTCGACCACCACTCCGTCGTGTACGAATTCGAGAACGGCGTAAAGATCTATGCCTTCTGCCGCACAACCGAAGGCTGCTACGGCGAATCATCGAGCACCGTCTACGGCGCCAAAGGCAAGGCGTCTATCATGAACGCGCAGATCTGGGGCGAGAACCCGTGGCGCTGGGAAGGCGCCTGCGACCCGTACCAGACCGAGCACGACGTGCTGTTCAAGGCGATCCGGGCGGGAGAGCCCGTCAACAACGGCGGCTACATGGCCCGAAGCACCCTGATCGGCGTCATGGGCCAGATCTCCTGCTACACCGGCGAAGAGCTCACGTGGGAGCAGGTCAGCGCGTCCGATTTCCACTACCCGCCGGCGCCCGAAGCCTGCCGCGACGGGATGGAGCCGCCGGTCGTGCCCGGTCCCGACGGCAGTTATCCCGTGCTCCGGCCCGGGTTCACCCGCTTGCTCGAATCCTGACCGGTGTGCGGCGCGCTCCGTACGTTTTCGGAAGAAGCCGTCACCGGTTCAACCCGAATACGGGCGTGTCAGGCAGCGACCCTGCCACGGGCGCGACCACCGGTTCGCCCTCCCATGCGGGATCGAGCAGGAGCGCTGTCTGGCCTGTGCGCAGGCCCAGTTCGTAGCGGTTGCCGCCCAGGGCGGTGAGCGTCACGCCTGCGCCGGCCTCGAGCCGGGGACTGCCGCTGAAGTCCGCCCGCACGCGGCAGGGTTCACCGGCCAGGCTGGACACTTCGACCCACGCGACCCGGCCCCCGGCACGGGCGGCGCTCACCAGGAACGCGCCCTGCGCGCGCCAGTGATAAAAGACGGCGTCGCGCCACGCGTCCGGCGCCGCGGGAAAGACGCGAATCAGCGGCCCGTCGGGGGCGTCCCAGCTTTGAATGAGCATGTCGTGGATCGACTGCGCGGCGGAAAGCGGCGTCTCGATGACGGGTCCGGCTTCGCGGTACATCGTGTTGGGTTCGATGAAGCGCTTGAATGCGTTGAGGTAGTCCAGCGCCCGCTGCCCGTCGCCGATGGAGGCGGCGATCGACGCGCCGCCCGTGAAGGAATAACCGAACAGCGCGTCGGGAAAACTGTGCCAGTGGTCGAGGGAGCGCAGGATCCGCATGCGGCCGTCGGACTGTTCGGCGTTCACCTGATAGAGCGGATAGATCATCAACAGGTGCGAGTAATGCCGGTGACTCGAATCGAGCGGCACGTCACGGGCGATCAGAAACCCCTGGCCGCCTTCGGGAAACGGTGCGAGCTTCTCGACAATGCGCCGCCACTCGGGCGTTAACGGATCCTCCAGCCCGAGCCGGGCGGTGATGTCCAGGAGCGTGTCCGCGCCCCAGCGGAGCAAGGCCAGGTCGTAGTTGCAGTCCGGACCGCTCTTGTACTCGGGCGAGCGCGTACGCGGAAGGTGCAGGCGTCCGTCCGGACCCTCTTCGAGGAAGTGGCGGTGATAGTTCACCGCGCGGCGCAACACAGGATACAACGACTCGCGCAGGAGACCGTCGTCCATGGCCATGCGATAGTGCAGCCAGACGTTGTGGCAGGCCCACAGGAGGTTGCCGACTTCGGGGTCGCCTTCGTCGCCGGGACGTTCGACCAGGCTCGGGTAAAACACGCCCCCCACGAGCCGCGCGGTCGAGGAACGGTACACCCCGGCGGAATCGTCGCGATACGCCGGCCGCACGTTCGCGATCAGATTGGGCAGGTGTTCCCGAAGACCGTTTGGCAACGGTTCGGCGAGTTCGAGATGGTTGGAGGTGTACATCGGCCAGTAGGTCAACTGGACATTGAGGTTCCACCAGATCCCCGGCCAGGGCGTCGGCTGGTCCCACGGCCCCTGGATGCCGAGGATCACGCCGTCTCGCCGGGTCGCGGCCCGAAGCTTGTAGAGCTGGTTCCAATAGAAGCTCTGCCAATAAGGATCGGATACGGAAAAGAAGCTCTTCCTGTAATGGTCGAGCCAGGCGGCCCGGTGGGTTGCGAGGAAGTCCTCCCGCGGCGTGTCCGACGCGGCCCGCACGGCCTCCACCGCCTGTTCCGCGACGGCCTGCGGATCGCCCGGCCACGCGTACTGCGTGCTGATGAACAACGCATGCCAGCCGTCGTGGCGGGTCTCGAGCCACGCCGTCGCATAAGCCCCTTCGCTCAGCGGCTGCACCCAGACCGGGACGCCGCCGCATTCGGTCTGGCGTCCGGCGGGATTGGGCCGCCACGTCTTCTTGCGCTCGGGATCGGGCTTCACCGCCAGGCGCGGGTGAAGCGCCTCCTTCGGGCTCCACTGCAGGACGCTGTCCGCCTCGCCCCCCTCGCCTTTCCAGCGCACGAGAATGGCCATCTGATCCGCATGCACGAGCGTCGTGAACGCGATGTGGCCCGCGCTCGTGTGGATTGTCCCGCCCGCTTCCGCGTTGAGCAGGTCCAGGCGCATATCGCATCCCGTTACCTCGCCCTGCGTCCGCAGCAAGAAGCTCCCGATCGGCAGGCGTCCCATGCCGTAATTCATGGGCCGGTAATCTTCGACGTCGCTCCGGCCCACCTGCCATTCGACGGTGCGTTCATCCACTTTGCGGAGCAGCGTGCCCAGCATGCCGTTGCCGAGGTAGGGGGCTTCCCACCAGTTCTCGGGCATGCGCTCCCACACGGGATCGGAGGCGGCCAGAAACGCCGGCCAGTCCACCGCGTCCCGCACGCCGCCGGCCCGCGCGGCCGCGCCCGCACTGAGCGCCAGGCACACGCACACGCCAAACAGCCCCAACTGGCAAAGGGTCTGCGAAGCACTTCGGATCTCTGCATGCGGCCGCGAATGGTTCATATCGGGTGCCTCGTCTCCGGGTTGACAGAACGCCCTGACGGGCGGGGATCGCTCAATTCGGCCGTTCGCTGGTCGTCAGCCAGTTTTCATTGAATACGGTGTGTTTGATCGAAAAGCGCCGGTAGGTGTACGTGAGATGGATCCGGCCGTCGGACGCCTGCAGGATGCTGGGATACGAAAACTCCCCCCAATCGGCCTCGAGCGTGCGCAGGTTCGTCCAGGTGGCGCCGCCGTCGTCGGACTGAATGAGGTTGAACGGGGTGCGATCGTCGCCGTCGGTGTCGTTGAAGGCGAGGAGGATGCGGCCGCTCTTCAGCCGGGTCATGCAGATGCCGGAGCCGGGGTTTTTCAGTTCCGTCGCCTCGGAGTCCGACCAGGTTACGCCGCCGTCCGGCGAGAGGCTTTGCCGAATCCGCGGACTGCTCCGCATCAGCATCAGGAGCTCTCCCGAATCGCGCTGGATAACGGTCGGCTGGCTGCCGCCCCGCACGTACCCGCTGCGCGCCCACGTGGGCCCGGCGGGATCCAGGAACAGCAGATACGAGCCGCCGTGCGCCTGGCGCCCTTCGCCGCTCATGGGAATGGCGAAACGCCCGTCCGCGAGCGTGAGCGGAAGGTTCCGCGGGAGCGAGCCGAACCCGTCCGGTACTTCGGCGTCGGCGCTCCACGTCACGCCGTTGTCGTCGGACGTGCGGTACATCAGCCGGCACTCGCCCCAGCCGCTGCCGCGCCGGATGGGCCGTTCCGATTCCATGCGCCCCCAGATGATCCAGAGCCTGCGGTCCGGCCCCTGGAACAGCACCGCATTGCCGGGCGGCAGGTTGGGATCGAACAGCAGGCGTTGCGGTTCCTCCCACGCGGCCTCGCCCCGGCGCTGCCGGGCCAGATACAACGCCTGGTCCTCCGAAGACTCGTAGCTGCCGCCGTACCACAGGCAGAGGATGTCGCCGTTCGGCGCCTCGGCCACCGTCGAACAGTGGTGCACGGCCGCCCCCGGGATCTTCTCGAAGATCAGGTGCGAGGCGAAATAGATGGTGCCGTATTTGTCGGGGACGGGCGTGCGCGGCGCGGCCGCGCCGATGGGATCGCCCGCAAGCGGCGCGCGCGCGGTCACGGGAGTTCCCGAAAGATGCTGCTGAATCGCGAGCTCGAGGCCTTCGCCCGGCTGACCCAGCCCGCCGTGGTAAACAAGCGCGCCGTTGGCGTCCAGCATGAAATATTCGGGCGTGACCGTGGCGCCGAACTGTTTCGCGGCGTCCCCGCGCGGGTCGCGGTAGAGCGGAATGATCCCGCCGGTATGCTGCAGAAACGTGCGCAGCTCGTCGCCGGACTGGTTCGGATCCGAGCACAAGCCCACAAAGAGAACACCGTCCAGCCGGATGCGCGCGTACAGCGTGTTCATGGCCTCCATCTGGAGGAGCACGGCCTCGCTGCGGCCCGACAGAAAGACCACCACGGTCGCTTTTCGGGAGGCGTAATTCTCCGCGGACATCGTCCGCTGAACGCCGTCCAGGTTTTCGAAGCGGACCGGGCCCGCGGCCTGGCCGGGTTCAAGGGCGGATGCGTTCACGGCAACCAGCGTTGAGGCGCCCAACAGGCAAAGGACCGCCGTCCATTTCGTCCTCATGGTCGCGTCTCCTTGTTCCGGTGTACGACCGCATGCTGCCCCATTGGCCCGGGGTTGCGCAAGGTTCGTGCCGCACCAGTCCCCGGTTGGCGGCCGGCGCATGGCTTACAAGCGCAGGAAGATCTTTCTCCGGTAGAGAAACCACACCACCAGTAGCGCCAGGGCCAGCGATACGCCCGTTTGCAACAGATAGCCCCAGTCTTCGCCCGCCAGCCGCTGGACGTCGCCGCCGACGAAGCGCAGGGCCAGCGCATTGAAATCGACGATGTTCTTGGCCATATAGATGGTGAGGGGGTTGGCCCCAATCCAGAGGAGCGGCCGCGCCCAGGCGCGGAACCCGAAAATGTCCACGACCATATAGAAAAAGCCCAGCAGCGCGAAGCTGTATCCCCCCGCGACCAGGACGTAGGAGGAGGTCCAGATTTTCTTGATCACCGGGAACTGCAGCCCCCAGAGGTGTCCGACGGCGACCAGGCAGGCGCCGCCGCCGATAAAGAGCAGCACTTTGCGCCAGGGCGTCAGGGCGGCGGTCCGCAGAAGGAACGCCGCAAATACGCCCAGAAGACACGTGGCGACGGAGGGGATGGTGCTGAGCAGACCTTCGGGATCGTAGTCGCCGTAATGCTTGTGGCCGGGCAGAAACTGCTTATCGAGGTACCACGCCCAGTTGGCGTTCTCGTCGAAGGAGATTTGGCCGGTGCCGGGCACGGGCACGAACGACAGCAGCGCCCAGTACCCAATCAGGCAGAAGAAACAGGCAATGATCAGGCCGCGCGGCCGGAGGTGGATGAACAGGATGCCGGCGAAGAGGTAGCACAGGGCCAGACGCTGCAACACCCCCAGCAGGCGGATGTCCGGCCATTCTTTGGATAGGCCGCCGTAATACACGAGCCCCATGAGATACAGCAGAACCGCGCGGCGGAGCAGGCGCTTATAGGCGGCCCAGCGGCCGCCCGTCTGCAGGCGCTTTTCGAGAGAAAACACCAGCGACATGCCGACCAGAAAGACGAACAGCGGAAAGATCAGGTCGTAAAACCTGAACCCGATCCACTGTGCGTGTTCAAACTGGGTTTCGAGGACGGCGCCGATGTCCCCTCCCAGCAGGCGTGCGAGCGCGATGCCGAACCCGGTCCCGCCGATGAGCCAGAACATGTCAAAACCGCGCAATACATCGACGGCGGCCACGCGCCCGGCGGCGCCGGTCTGGGCCTCGGTGGTCTGGTGAGCTGGAGCTTCGTTTTCCATTGCAGTGCGTCTCCCCGTTACAGAATGGCGGGTATTGTAGCAGATACGCGCCCCGGATCGGTGAATGCCGGCTCGGTGTCTTTCCTGAACAAGAGATTGGCCACAGAGGGCACGGAGATCCCAGCATTTGAAAACGCCGGACGAAGAACGGGAACATGTTCCAAGCGCCGTCCCCGGCGCGACAACGTGTCCCCGTTCGAACCCCCGGCCACACGGTTCCGCGTGACCACCCCGCCAGCCGGGGACACGGAGCGCACAACGGTTTTGAATTTCGTTAGCGCTATTGTCTGCCGTCCCTACGGGACTCGTGGTTTGAGGGATACGGGGTTCCCACCACTGAAGTGGTGGGCTATTCTCTTCCGTCCCTGACGGGACTCAATGCGTACGCGGCGTTTATCCCGTCTTCTGCCGTCCCTGAAGGGACTTAATGCGCACACGGCGTTTATGCCGTTTTCTCTCGTCCTTTGGGAAACTGAATCCGAGCGCGCTGGCGATCTCCGGGCTGACCTCCTGGCGGCTCACATTCGACACCTGCGGTGTCGTTCAGAGAATGCGGACGGTTTCAGCGACGCAGGCTGCATCCGTGGCGTTGACGACAGAAGAGTCGCGCGGGGCCGTCCACCCCGTCCACCCCGTCCACAAGAAAACAAGATCGCAGACGAGACGCCTGCGCTACACGTGAAAAGCATGCCGGGCCGGCGCCTGGCCTTGCGCAATCGATGACCATGTCGTACACTGCATCCTGCCGGTGGAAGTGGGCCAGGGGGTGCGCAGACGCGCCCTGCCTGCCAAAACCGTGTGGTGGAATTCCTGGCGACTGGAAAACGTGGAGGCGGAAGGGGCCCGGTGGCTCCTGCGGTCTTCAAAACCGTCATGCCGCCTGACCGCGGCAGGTGGGTTCGACTCCCATGCGCCTCCGCCATATTTCACCCGAGGGTGCGTGAAAAACCAGACCGATCATGGGACAGAACCCGACGCGCGGCGCAGCCTGCCTTCGGTTTCGGCGCTGCTGGATACGGCGCCGGTGCGGGGATTGCTTGCCGCGCATCCGCGCTGCCTGGTCGTGGACGCCGTCCGCCGGGCGCTCGACGCGTGCCGGACCCGTATGGGCGACACGGCGGTCTCACCGGGGCTGCCGGAACTGGCCGACCGCGTCGTGGCCTGTTTTGAGGACGGCCGGCGTGAACGTACCCGCCCGGTGATTAACGGCACGGGGATCATCCTGCACACCGGGCTGGGGCGCGCCGTGCTGCCGAAACCGGCGGTGGAGGCGCTCGCCCGGCTGGACGGATGCTGCAACCTCCAGATCGACCTCGAAACCGGCCGCCGGGGGAAACGCCACTACCTGGCGGAACAGCTCCTCTGCCAGCTCACGGGGGCCGAGGCCGCCCTGGTGGTCAACAACAACGCCGCCGCCACGATGCTCGTGCTCGCCAGCCTGTGCGCGGGCCGGGAAGTCATCTGTTCGCGGGGCCAGCTGATCGAGATCGGCGGTTCGTACCGGCTCCCGGACTGCGTCCACCAAAGCGGGGCCATTCTGGTTGAGGTGGGCACGACCAACAAGACGCATCTGCGCGATTACGCGCAGGCCATCTCCGAAAACACCGCGGCGCTGCTGCATGTGAACCCCAGCAACTACCGGATCGTGGGGTTCAGCGCGTCGGTGCCCATTGCGGAACTCGTTGGCCTGAAGGGCGATAGACCGATTCTCGTCATCGACGACCTGGGCTGCGGCGCGCTCGTGAATCTCGAGGAATACGGGCTGCCCCACGAACCCACCGTGCAGCAAAGTCTCGCCGCGGGGGCGGATCTCGTCTGTTTCAGCGGAGATAAACTGATCGGCGGCCCCCAAAGCGGCATTATTGTAGGCAGGAAAGCGCTTATCGAGCGGATCCGCAAGCATCCGTTAACCCGCATGCTGCGCGTGGGCAAGCTCACCGACGTGGCGCTGGAGCACACGTTGTACCTCTTTCTCGAGCCGGAATCGCTTCGGGAACGGCATCCGACGTTCCGCATGCTCTGCCTGCCGCTGGACCGCGTCCAGGCGCGGGCGGAGGCGCTGTGCGCTGCGCTGGCGGCGCTCGGCGGCCCCCTCGAATGCGCGGTGGAAGCGTGTGCCAGCGCCATGGGCGGCGGGGCGCTCCCGGCTGTGGGCATCCCAAGCGCGGCGGTCTGCGCGGCCGTTCAGGGCATGAGCGCGGAGGAGCTTGCCCGGCGGTTACGACGCAACGAACCCCCGATCATCTCCCCGATCCGCGATGGGCGGGTCGTGCTTGACCTGCGCACCGTGCTGGACGGCGAAGAGTCCGCTGTCGTAGCGGCGTTTCAGCACATCGCGGAAAGCGCGCGGGAACCGCGCTGACAGGCGCCGGCAGGAGGCATCATGCAGGGAATTGACATCGCGCGGCGCCAGGCCGTCATGGCCCGTTCACAGAAACTCGGCCACTGCATCTGCAACCCCGCCCATGCCTGCCCGTGCCCGCCCCTGCTCGATTTCAACGTCTGCCCCTGCGCGGGGGAGCGTCCGCCGCGAAAAAAGGGCGATGCGGCGCTGACGCGCCATGTCCGCAAGGCGGGCTGCGCGTCCAAGATTGGCCAGGCGGATCTGCTGCAGATCCTGCGGAACCTGCCCGAGATCACTGATCCCCGCGTATTGCTGGGCACCGCGGCGGGCGACGACGCCGGCGTGTTCCAGCTCGATGATCGCCGTGCGCTGGTTCAGACGGTGGATGTGTTTACCCCGTGCGTCGACGATGCGTATATGTTCGGCCAGATCGCCGCGGCCAATTCCCTCAGCGACATCTATGCGATGGGGGGAACCCCGCTGACCGCGCTGTCCATCGTCGGGTTTCCCATCGACGAACTGGACGGCGCCCTCATGGAAGAGATGCTGCGGGGCGGGATCGAGAAGCTCGATGAGGCCGGTTGCGCCCTGGTCGGCGGTCACAGCATCAATGACGAAGAGATCAAATGCGGATTCGCCGTGACCGGCCTGATCGAGCCGGCCGCCGTGGTGGCGCGCGACCAGGCCCGGCCGGGAGACGTGCTTGTGCTCACCAAACCCCTGGGCTCGGGCATGCTGTCGTTTGCGGCGCAACTCGGGCTGTTGGCCGGCGGGGTGCTCGAGGAGGCCGGCGCGTGGATGGCCACGCTCAACAAGGACGCCGCCGGCCTGATGGTGAAATACAACGCCCACGCCTGCACGGATGTCACCGGGTTCGGTCTGGCGGGCCATCTGGTCGCCATGTTGCGGGGGAGCGGTCTCAACGCGGAGATCGAGCTGCCTGCGGTGCCCGTATTCGGCACGGTGCCCGATTGCATCGCGCACGGAGTCTACGGCGGCGGCGTTGACCGCAACCAGGCCTACGCGATGAGCTTCGTGAAGACGCCGCCGGATGCCGCGCCCGGCGGGCTGCCGGTCTTGTTCGATCCGCAAACGTCGGGCGGACTCCTCATTGCGCTGTCCGAAAGCGACGGCCATGCGTTCGTGAGCGAGATGCTCGTGCGCGGGCACGCGGCGGTCTCGATCATCGGCCGGCTCCTGGAACGCGACGCAGGACAGGTCTCGAGCGAACTGCGTGTAACCTCAACCGGGCTGACGCACCTGATCGGCTCGACAGCGCCGCTCCAACCGGCCGCCGTGCCGGCGGCGCCCGCCGGGGAGGCCCGCGCGTCCGAAGGGGAACCCTGGGCCGCATGCTGCGATCATCTCCCTGAAAGGGAAACAGCGGCGGCGGCGCCCGAAGCCGCCCCGTCTCTCCCCGGCGAAGGGCCGTTGCGGGGATTCCGGCAATTCATGAAGGAGGCGAACGCGCCGGGAACCATCGACGCGCGTCACAAAAAGCTGATGGCGATCGTCCTGTCCATTGCGCACCGGTGCGCGCCGTGTCTGAAACTGCATCTCGACAGCGCCCGCGCCATGGGCATCCCGCGGGCCGATATCGACGAAGCGGCTGCCCTCGCCGTCGCGTTCGGCGGCTGCACGGCCATGGTCTTCTACGAAGAGGCCTGCCGGAAGATCGCATGGTGAGGCCATCGTGAGCGCCACCGACAAATACACGCCGCCGGGCCTGCTTCGGCCTCGCGACAATCCCGACATGCGGATGATGCTCTGCACGGCGGGCCACGTCGACCACGGCAAAACCCGGCTCGTCAAACTGTTGACGGGATGTTCCACCGACCGCCTCAAAGCGGAGCAGGAACGCGGCCTCACCATCGAGCTCGGGTTCGCCCCCTGCATGCTGGGCGAAGACCTGGGCGTCGGCATCGTCGACGTGCCCGGCCACGAAAAATTCGTCAAGAACATGGTCGCGGGCGTTTCGGGCATCGACATGGCCATCCTGGTCGTCGCCGCCGATGACGGTGTGATGCCCCAGACCATCGAACACCTCCAGATCATGACGCTGCTCGGGGTCGAACAGGGCATCGTGGCGCTGACGAAGACCGACCTCGCGACGCCGGAGCGGGTCGCGTCGGTGCGCGACAGCATCCACACGCTGGTGCGGGGCACGTTCATGGAAAATGCGCCGATCTGCCCGCTGTCGTCGGAGACGTTCGACGGCGTGTTCGAATTCTTCGACGCGCTTAAGGAGCGGATCCGCCAGATCGAACGCCGCAAGCGCGACGGCGTCTTCCGCATGCCCGTGGAGCGGACGTTCGTGCAGAAGGGCTTCGGCAGCGTAGTCACGGGGATTCCGGTTGCGGGCACGATCGAAGTGGGGCGGCAGGTGCAGCTCATGCCCGGCGGCGCGGTAGGCCGCGTGCGCGGCATGCAACGCTTTCTCCGGCAGGCGGAGAGCGGCGGATTCGGCCAGTGCCTGGCGTTGAACGTGGCGGAGTTCGGCAAGACCGGCGCGCAACGCGGCCAGGTCGTCTGCGAACCCGGCAGTCTCGAGGCGGTCCAGATGCTGCACGGGCCGCTCGAGACGGTCGCCACGCTCGAACCGCCCCTGCGCAACGCGGAGCAGGTCAAGGTGCATACGGGAACCAGCGAATGCAACGCCGTGCTGTACCTGCTCGAATCGCCGGCGCTCAGGGCCGGCCAGACCGGTCTGGCGACGCTGCTGCTCCAGCATCCCATTGCCGCGGCCGCGCACGACCGGTTTATTGTGCGCCGTCTCTCGCCCGCTGCAACGGTGGCCGGCGGCGAGGTTTTCGAGGCCTGTCCCGGCCAACAGCGGCCGCGCAAGAAGGCCCTGCTGGCCCGCCTCGAAGGGTACCGCGCCTGGATTGCGGGCTTGCCCCGGCAGGGCGGCGAGTTTGACCGGCGACGCGTGCAGTATCTGTTCCGGACGACCCTGCCGCGGGGCGCCGCCGCGCCGGAGGTGGCCCGCCGCCTTCTCCTGACCCCGGCCATGGCGCAGGAACAGATCGCGCAACTCCGTGAACAGGGCGAACTCATCGAGCTGGAACCGGGATATTTCATCGATGCGGACAACCGCGAGCAGATCCTGCGCGACGCTGAAGCGCGCGCGGCCGGGCTCGAACAGGCCGCCACGCTGACGCTGATGGCGCCGGATTTCCAGAAAGGGCTTGATTGGCCCGCGCCGCTCTGGCGGCATGTCCTGCGCACGCTGGAATCGCGGGGCCGGATTGAAGTGCGCGGCAACACGATGCTGCTGAAGCGTTCGGCCGGAGCGCTGTCCGCGGCCGAGCAAGTCCTGGTAGACGCGATCCTGCGCCTGTACGACGCGACCGGATTTCAGTCGCCCCGGCCGGAAGACGTGCCCGGACTGGTCAATGGCACTCCGGAAACCGTCCGGCGGCTGCTCGAGCTGTTGTACCACGACCAGCGGCTGATCCGCCTGTCACCGGCGGTCGTGTTGACCCGGGACCTCTTCCGGGAAGCCCAGGCGCGCGTGGTGAAGCTCATCCTGGAAACCGGCGCCGTGGATTCGGCCGAGTTCAAGCATCACATCGGGTCGACACGCAAGTATGCGCTCGCCATCCTGGATTACCTGGACGCGCGGAAAGTCACCGTGCGCGCGGGCAATCTGCGCAAGCTCGCACCGAACTACGAGGCGCGCCTGGTATGAAACTCTCGCGCACCATAAAGGAAAGACTCGCCGCGGCGGCGCTGATTGCGGTGGCTGTCGTGCTGCTGCTGATCGGGGCGCTGCGCACCCACAAGATCTACGACCCGGTGACCGAGGAATTCGGGATCGTGGCGTTTCAGCGCATCTCCGAGCGGGAACTGGTCGAGGATGCCACCTTCGGCGGGGTCCGTCTCGACAAGGGCCAGTTGTACACGACGTATGACCGCACCCAGCCCCGCGGCAAACGCACCTGCCCCACGTGAAGCTGAACCGTTTGCGGCCAGGGCGGCCGCATCCGCGTTCGTCATGTTCCAGTGCAAGGACCTGCCGATGAACACGACCGTTGAGAGGAGCCGATAGCATGGTCAACGCCTGGCGGAGAATCTCGCTAACCGCCAAACGCCGCGCCGTCCAGTTCGGCTCGCTGTTGCTGCTGCACTCGTCGTGGGGCGCCGAAGCGAAATGGTTGTGCCTGCCCGTGTTGAACTGCCACTCGTGCCAGCTCGCGTGGTTTGCGTGTCCCATCGGGGTGCTGGTGCATTACGCCGGGCTTCACGTGTTCCCGTTTCTCGCCGTGGGCACGGTCCTCCTGCTGGGCGTGCTGGGAGGCCGGATTCTGTGCGGGTGGGTGTGTCCGTTCGGGTTTCTTCAGGACCTGCTGCACAAGCTCCCGGGACCCAAGTTCCGGCTGCCCGCGTGGACGTCCTGGATTAAATACGCCGTGCTCGTGGTGACCGTGCTGCTGTTGCCGTTCATCCTCGGCGCGGCGACCCTGGCCTCATTCTGCCGGTTCTGCCCGGCCTCCGCATTGCAGGTGACGGCGCCCCGGCTCGTCGGGTCGGGCGCGGCCGCCCTTTCGGCCATGACCGTGGTGAAACTCGCCGTGCTCGTGCTGGTGCTGCTTGCCGTGACGATGTCCAGCCGCGCGTTTTGCCGGGTGCTGTGCCCGATCGGAGCGATGCTGGCGCCATTTAACTACATCTCGCTGTGGAAGATACGGCCGCCGACGGAGCATTGCCGCCAATGCGCGGCCTGCCGCGAGGCCTGTCCCGAGGGCGGACGTCCCGGCGACCGCATCGCCGCGGGCGTCGCGCCGAACCGTGCGCTGGATTGCATCGTGTGCCACGAATGCCAGAAGGTTTGTCCGGAAGCGAATACTTCCGGGGTTTCGGAGGTACTACCAACGAAACCGGGCGCGAATGATGCGCTTGCACTATCCTCGGAAGAAACTCTAGAATGATACGCCACTACTCATGGGTAGTGACCTGCCTTTTTCACAAGAGGCAAGGAGGAGGGCTCATGCGGGGGACGGGATTCGGAGCGGCTTCGGCACGGAACGCTCGATCCGCCATGCGGCGCCTGTCACGCCTCTGCCTCCTGGCCTGTCTGCTCCCGGCAAGCGCCTTTGCCGCCGTCTCCGATGCTCCCGCCGGGCTGCTCCGGTTCACGCCGGAAGGGGTTCTTCTTTCGGTCGACATCGCCCTGGGCAATCGCGAGGTCCGATTCAAGACCGAGCCGGCCTATGAGGGGGACGACCTCCTTCGCGCGGCCATTCCGCTGGGCCAGAACCAGGCGGAGTTCGTGGGATTCGCATGGGACAAGACCGCCGGCCGGCTCTATGTCGACACGAACCGCAACCTCGACCTGACCGACGACTCCGGCTCGCCGTACCGTCCGGCCGCGGCCAATGGCCCGCTGACCGTCTTCGAGAACGTCCGGCTGACCATTGAACGGAACGGGATCCCCCTCGAGTATGTCCTGCAGGTGCGCCTGGGCTCCGAGTGGATGTCCGACGTGCTGGTCGTTTCCGGCTGGCAGGGCCGCGTGACGTTCGGCGAAACCGAGTTCGAGGTCACCGTGGTGGACAATCTGGACGGCGCCCTCGGCCAGGAAGATCAGTTCTACCTGACCGTGCCGGGAGAAGCGAGCGAAGCATCCGCCCGGGCACAACTGGACGACCTCTTCATCGACTCGATCGCGTGGGGCGTGCCGGGTCATCTCGCCGTGGCCGGGGCCACCTACGCCGTCGACACGGCATTTGAGATGACGGAGCAGGGCGTCGCGGTCCGGGCGCGGTTTCTTTCGCCGCAGGAGCCGCTCGCTGAAGTCCGCATCCAGGGGAAATACATTCGCGAGCTGGTGCTGGCCGACCAGAATGCCTCGGTGTGTCTGGTCTACACGCCGGGGGACCGCGTGCGCCTGCCCGCGGGCATGTACAGCGTGAATTCGGCACTTCTGGAGGACGGCTGGGAACTGGGTTACCCGCGAAACGGCAATGCGTACCGGGTCACAACGGAAAGACCGGCGACCCTGCCGGTGGGCGGGCCGCTTCGCCAGCGTATCACGGCCGAACGGCACGTGAACCGGCTCGATCTGTCGCTCGAGGTGACGGGCGCGGGCGGCCTCCCGTATTCCCGCAACGGCCAATTCGCCGCTCCGGCCCAATTCGCGGTCTACCGCGGCGATTCGCAGGTTCACACCGGCACCTTCGAGTATGGGTGAGGCGGAACCTGTTCGTACTCATGGAGAGTACCGTTGACCGTCCACGGAGAGATGAGGATCGTTCCCCTGTCGGGGTCCGGCGGAGTCTTTGAAGGACCCGCCGCGGTCACGGTCGTCTGGCCGTGGGGTCTCCACGCGATCCGTTTCATCCCGTGGGCATGTGTGCTGTTTCTGGCCCTGCTCGCGGCCAACCGGGCCACCGGCGCCTGGCTGGCCCTGCTGCCCGCGGCGGCCCTTCAGGTGATCTCCATGCTCTGCGAGGTTTTCTTCCCCCGGGCAACGGACGTCATTGACGGGCTCTTGCTGCTCGCCCTGGGGCTGTCGTTGCTCTGGCTGATGGGGGCCGTGCTCGCCCGGCGGTCCATTCCGGAGATTGTGCTGGGCGCCCTGTGCAGTCTCGCCCTCCCGGCCCTGCTTGTCGCAGTGGGATGGATGGTCCCGCTCGCCGGCGCGTGGTCGGCCGAAACCGGCCCCTGGGACGCCCTCACGGTGGTGAGCCGGACGCTCCCGGTGCTGCTGCTGGCGCTGGTCGTGGTGGCCGCGCTGGCCGTTGCGCGGTTCCTGTGCCGCAGACGCTTCACGTGGCCGCGGTTCCACGGCCGCCTGTTCGCGGCCACGATGCTGGCGGTCCTGCTGCCGACGCTGCCGCTGCTCCTGCTGGTTGTGCTTCAGTTTGCGGTGATGGACGGCCTTGAAGACGCGCTCGCGATGCTGGCCATGGGGGGTGGCGTCCTGGCTGGCGGCGGCGCGGCGCTGTACGTTCTCATCGCGCTGTATTTGGAAATCGCTCGCCGTGTTCCGGCCCTTCGCGAACGGTTTCTCACGATGATGCGCCTGAACCGGCACGAACCGGATCAAACCACCCCGGTTTCCAGCTGGATCACGCCGGGGGAAACACAGGAGGAAAAGCCATGAATCCACGAGGAAGTCCCGGACGCAGGTTGGGGGTACTGGTTTGCTTCGCCCTGTGCGCGGCGGGCGCGGCCGGCGCGCTCGACGTCGAGATCGCGTACCGGACCCGGTCGGACTCGCAGCAGGGGTTCTTCCCCTACGGCCACCAGTCCGCGCCGCTTTCGTACGACCCCCCGAAAGGGGAATGGAAGCTGCCCGATACGCTGACCGGCAAGCCCCTGTACGGCGCCATCGAATTCGGCGACCGTACGCATCTGATGGTCCTGGACCGGGAGAATGAATCGGACGATTTCTACACCCGCCTCCGGTTCGACGGAAACGGCAACCGCGACGTGACGGATGATCCGGTCCATACCGCCCAGTCCCGCCAAAGCGACAGGAACCGGTTCTTGAACGTCGAGCGCATCGCCGCCACCGTGATGCTGCAGGGGAAGGAACTCCCGTACCTGTTTGGCGTCCAGTTCCATGCCTACAACCAGAATGCGGATAGCGAACTGGACCTGCGGTACGTCAACTTCTACATCAGCAGTCACTCGGCCTACCGCGGGACGTTTACGCTGGACGGCGCCGCGTATGACGTGTGGCTGGGCGACGGCAACGCGAACGGCCGGTTTGACGACGTCTTCAAGGCGTTGCCGAACCGGACAGAAGGTCCCATCTACGGTATGGCGGACTCGCTCTTTCTCGCACGCGCGAACGAAGAGGTCGGGTATTCGCACAGCCAGTCGTTGGGGCGTCACCTGGTGATTGGCAAGCACGTGTTCGAGTCCGAGATCGACATTCCCGGCGGCGTCATGAGACTCACGCCCGTCGACGGGCCGCACGCGACGCTGTCGTTCCCCGCGGAGCTCGTGTCGCTGCAGGTGTACCAACCCGACACAAACGCGGTCGTCACCATCCTGCCGGAGGGCAAAAGCGCCCCGGTGCCGCCGGGCGCCTACCGCCTGCTGCGCTACCGGTTGCAGGGAGAAGATGCCGGAGATGCGCTATGGGAAGTCGTCAGCGCCGGTTCGGTAGACGGGCCCCTGGTCCAGGCGGTCGCGGGCGCACCCGGCAAGATCCCCCTCGGCGAGCCGTTCGCGCCCAAAGTGACGGTGCAGTACTACGGCGTCAGAAACAACAAACCGCAGGCGCGTCTGGAATTCCGCGTCAACGGCAGCGGCCGCGAGATCGTTTCTGACCTGCGTGTCGTGAACGGCAAGTCGAAGGTCAAGCTTTCGTCCAGTGACAGCAACCGGCCCGCCGAGCCCACCTACCGGATCGTGAACACGGAGGGCGAGGTGGTCGCCAGCGGCCGATTCGAGTATGGGTGAGGGTTCAGTTGTTCAGCCACATGGGATGGCTACACGAAAGGCGAGACCTACCGCGTACTCTGCTCGTACGAAGTGGGACCGTTCAAGACGCGTCTCGAACCTCAGGAACTGTCATTCTAGACGGCCCGGCAGCCCGCCCCGCGGCGGCCTCGAGGCCGTCGCGGGGCGGGTGTTTTTCTCCGCGGCCCCGATGCCACGCCAATTGCAGAGGGGGGTAACGCTGTGCGCACAACGACGGGCATCGATCTCGAAACGGTAAAAGCGGTTTACGCAGGGCCCGAACGCAGCCTGTGGGAACTCATCATGGGTGAACAGATCCACGTCGGCGGCCTCGAATCCTCGATGGCGCTCGCGGATGCCGCCGGTATCTCACCGGGCAGTCGCGGGGTGGATCTGTGCTGTTGCACGGGCGCGGGGATGCGGTTTCTGTTGCGGTTCCGCGGAGTCGCCCACATGACCGGCGTCGACGCCACCGCCGAGGTCCTCGACATCGGCCGGCAGCGCTCGAACGACGACGGATGCTCCGCACAGATTCAATTCATCCTCGCCGACGCCTGCCAGACACGACTCGATGACGCCTGCGCGGATTTTGTGTGGGGGGAGGACGCCTGGTGCTATGTCGCCGACAAACCGCGCCTCATCTGCGAGGCCGTGCGGCTCGTCCGGCCCGGCGGCACGGTTGCGTTCACCGATTGGGTCGCGGGCGACGTGCCCATGAACGACGCCGAAGCGGAGCGCTTTCTGCGCTTCATGAAATTCCCGACGTTCGCCGCCCGCGCCGAATATGCGCAGCTTCTCGAAAACGCGGGCCTGCGCGTGGAACGCGCGGAGGATACGGGCCGCTTCCCCGCGTGCATTGAGCTCTATGTCAGCGCCGCGAGCGGGCAATTCGGATTCGACGTGTCGCGGCTGTTGGGATTCGACAGCGCCCTCGTGAACGCCCTGGGCCAGGAAATGCGTCACATGCAGGCGCTGGTGCATGCACGCAAGGTGGTGCAGGCGATGTACATTGCCCGCAAGCCCGGCGCGCTGCGCCGGGGAGAACAGCCATGACGGAAGACAACGCCACACCCTGTTGCGGAAGCGCCGCCCCGGGCCCGGAGGAACCCTCGTGGTTCGCGCACATGCTCGGCCACTGCCTGGACTACGCGCGCGAGTCCCACGCGCACGGACGCCCCATCGTCGGGATCATGTGCGAATACACGCCGCGCGAGCTCATCCTGGCGGCCGGGGCCGTGCCCGTGTGCCTCTGCGGCGGTTCGGCGGAGACCATTCCCGCGGCGGAACAGCACCTGCCGGCGAATCTGTGCCCCCTGATCAAGTCCACCTATGGGTTCAGCGTCTTGAAGTCCAATCCATTCCTCGAGATGGCGCCGCTCATCGTGGCCGAGACCACCTGCGACGGCAAGAAGAAGATGTACGAACGGCTGGGCGAACGCTATCCCATGTACGTGCTCGAGTTGCCGCAGAAGCCCCTGCGCGCCTCGGGTCTGCGGTCCTGGGAAGAGGAACTGCAGCGGTTCAAGGCCGAGCTCGAAACGCGGTTCTCCGTAAGCATCACCGACGAGAGACTGCGCGAGGCCATCGGCGTCATGAACACCGAACGCCGGCTCCGGCGCGCGCTGGCCGAGCTCATGAAACGCGACCGCCCCCCGTTGACAGGCCGTCAGCTGCTCGCCCTGAAAAGCAGCATCTCCGGCATTCCCGCCGAACTCGAGGCGCTCGAAACCACACTCGCAACGTTGGGCGCGCGGGAGGGGCCGCCTGAATACGGCGAACGCGTGCGGGTCCTGATGACCGGCGTGCCCATGGTGCAGGGCGCCGAATGGGTGCTCGAGCTGGTCGAACAGCGCGGCGGGCTGGTCGTGTGCCTCGAAAGCTGCACCGGCGTCAAGCCCATCCTCGACGACGTGCGCGAGGACGCCCCCGATCCCGTCGCCGCCCTGGCGGAAAAATACTACCACCTCCCCTGCTCGGTAATGAGTCCCAACGCAGACCGCCTCGCGCTGTTGCGGCGTCTGGCCCGCGACTACCGCGCCGATTGCATTGTCGATCTCGTATGGCAGGCCTGCCTCACCTACGACGTCGAGTCGTACGCGATAAAACGCCTGGCGGAGGACGAACTGGGGTTGCCGTTCCTCCACATCGGCACCGACTACTCGGTGGCCGACAGCGCGCGCGTCGAGGTCCGGGTGGATGCGCTGTTTGAATCTGTACGGCCGCTTGGACGAAGCGCCCGCGGCGCACGGCCCGGCGCGGCCGGTCCCGCGGGGGAAACGGCCCAATGACGACCGTGCTGTACCGCGGCCCCCAGCTTCCGCTCGAGTGGATGGCGGCCCACGGCCTGCCGCTCGCCCCGTTGCTCCTCCACCCCGGCGGCGGTGCCACGGGCCATGCGGGGATGTGCCCTCCTGCGGAGGCCCTGTTGCGCGAGGCCGGAGCGTTCGACGGGGCGCTCGTCGTGCTCGCGGGCGCCTGCGACCAGATCCGCCGCGCGGCCGCCAACGTCGCGGCGGGTTCTTCGCGCGACACATTGTTCCTGTTTCATGTCCCGGCGACCCGGGGACCGGCCGCAACGCGGTTCTATCGCGATGAATGCCTGCGCCTGAGCCGCTTCCTGGTGCGGTGGGGCGGAACAGTCCCCGCGCTGGACACCGTGCCGGCGCCGCTGACGGATACCCGGACGCCGCGGCACGGCCCGGGCGTGCCGATCGCCGTGGTCGGCGGCCCGCTGCTGGCCGGCCACGAGGAGCTCTACGCCGCCATCGTCGAGTATAGCAAGAGGGATCGCCGATATGGTGGCCTTTCGCAAAAGAGCTGACACTGTAACCCTCCCACCAATGTTCTGGCAGCGCGCCATTACCACTTTCACCATCGGCCCCCTGGCGCTGCTGCTGATCTATCTCGGCGGCCTTTTCTACTTCATTCCGCTCTTCCTGATCCTCAGTCTGGCGACTTACGAATACGCCACCCTGCTCAAGGCAGTGCGCATCCGCGTGCCGCTCTGGCTGCTCATGCCTTCCGTATGGCTGCAGCTTCTGGCGGGCTACTGGCCGGATCGCGGCCTGACAGCGCCCTTCATGATCGTCAGTCTGCTCGCCGTTATCATCTACGCCCTCTGGTCATACGAGCAGATGCGCACAGACTCCTCAGTCGCCGAGTGGCTGGCGACGATGGCCGGCATCCTCCTGCTTGGCTGGGTCGGCTCCCATTTCTTCCGGCTGCGCCAGTTTGGCGGCGCGGAGGTGGAAGCAGCCAAATGGACGATCCTGGCTATGGTCTCCACCTGGGTATCCGACTCCGGCGCCTATCTGGTCGGCACGTGGCGGGGAAAGCGCAAGCTGGCGCGCCGCCTCAGCCCCAATAAGACCGTCGAGGGCTATATCGGCGGTATTCTGCTCGGCATACCCTTGACCGTGTTTCTGGGCTGGCTGATCCTGGGAGAGAGATTCACCGCTGTGCAGTATCTGGCCTCGGCCCTCGTCTTTCTGGGCATCTTCATGAGTCAGAGCAGGACGCCGGAGCCTGTCCATCCTTGTGCATCCGAACAGGATCGGGCGCCCGGCCATCCTTCGCTGGAGGCTGCTCAAGACAAATCTTTCCCCGTTTGAAACAGCCCCGAGCGGGACATGTTCCACCCGGGCTGTCGGGAGACAGACGGCAGGACTTCGGCGTTCCCGGCTCCTTCCCGCGCCGCCGGTTCCCGGAGGAGGTCCATTCGAAAAGGCGGGTGCGACCGATCAGAACCGCATCACCTCGTTTGTTTTCGGGATACGGATCACAGCACCCGGCGAGTACCTGTGCACGCGCTCGATGAAGCCTTTCATGTCGGTGAACGCGAGGGTGCGGATATTCCCGGAGGGTGGAATGCGACGGGTGAAGTCATCGAAGTGAAAGGGGATGATCACTTCGGGATTGAGGATATTCACCATGCGGGTCGTATATTCCGGCACAGCCTTCCAGCCGGGTACGCACATGAAGAGCACATCGCAGCGTTGGCCGTCGAGCTCGGA
>ENA-UOUL01001189-UOUL01001189.1-bioreactor-metagenome-genome-assembly--contig:-NODE-1189-length-38674-cov-4.188072_pt1 | contig 38674 bp, 33 predicted proteins | sample MGYA00249838_ERZ747220 | MGnify/ENA primary metagenome ERZ747220 (study PRJEB28778, sample SAMN05720191) | bioreactor metagenome | isolation source: Anaerobic biogas reactor | place: USA:Washington... | reverse complement strand
CTCCCACGTGCCGCCCTACATCGAGGGGGAGCGCATCTATGGTCGGGGCGCCGGCGACATGAAGTCGGGCGTCGCCGCCATGATCGAGGCCACCCGCGTGCTCCTAGAGAGCGGCGTTCGCCTCGGGGGCAACCTCATCCTGGCGACGCACTCCCTCCACGAGGCGCCCATCGGCCACATGGAGGGGCTCAAGGCGCTCATCGCTCGAGGCGACGTGTTCGTGGACGCCGCCATCGTCGCCGAGGGGGCCTTTGACGCCCTCCCCATCCGTGGCAAGGGGCAGTGCCTGTTCGAGATCGAGATCACCCGCGACGGCGAGGTGCTCCACGAGAACGCCGCCCGCCCTCTGGGCATCTCCAACCCCCTCGAGCCGGCCACCCGCTTGGCGCATCGCATGCTGCAGCGTCACGTTGAGCTGAGCGCCCATGACGATGCCCTCATCGGCCCCGAGACCTACTTTCTCGGGCAGATCCATGGCGGCGATTTCTACAACCGCGTCCCGACGCGGGTCTTTTTGAACGGCAACTACCGTTACCTGCCCGACAAGGACTGGCCCGCCGTCTACCGCGAGATCGACGACCAGATCGCCGCCGTGGACTGGCCCGCCGACGTCAAGGTGACGCGCAAGCTGTTCGGCAACGGCCTGGGCTACGACGTCTCGCCCGACGCCGGCATCGTCAAGGCGCTACAGGGCGCCTACCGCACCATCGTGGGGAACGAGCTTCCGCTCGTCGGCAGCCTGAGCGTCTGCGACGTAAACGTCATCGCCCGCGAGGGGGGCATCCCGGCCGTGGCCCACGGTACAGGCTCCACCACCGCCCACGCCGACCTCGAGTGGGTCGACGTACCGAACATCGTTCGCACTACGAAGGTATTCATCGCCACGATTCTGGAATACCTCGGTGTCGACCCATCGTGAGTGCGTTATGGATTGTGGGCCTACGATGGTAGGCTTGGTCACCGAGTGGGAAGGCTGTATCATATGGATACAGCGTTTGTGCGAAGCGAGGCGACGATGAGGCAGGTCATCCTGTACCCAGGCGAGGACGGCTTCTGGGTGGCCGAGGTACCGAGCCTCCCAGGATGCGTCAGTCAAGGCGAGACCAAGGCTGAGGCTCTGGCCAACGTCAAGGAGGCCATACAGGCCTACATCGAGGCGTTGGAGGAGGACGGCCTTCCCGTCCCTCCCGAGCGCTTTGATGCTCTCCTCGTAGCCGTATGAGCGGCTTGCCCCACATATCAGGCAGGGAGTGCATCGCCGCCCTGGAGAGAGCCGGCTTTGTGCGGCGCCGGCAGACCGGCAGTCACATCATCCTTCGGCGGGACGATCCGTTCTGTCAGGTGGTTGTGCCCAACCACGCCATGCTCGATCGCGGCACGCTCCGAGCCATCATCCGCCAGGCGAGCCTGAGCGTCGACGAGTTCGTCGCACTCCTGCGACAGTGACCGCCAGAGACTAACCACAAAGACACCAAGGCACCAAGATGACCCATGTACCGGTCTCCAGCGAGGTGGACGCGACGGCGCGCGCCATCGTGGATGCTGCAATCAAGGTACACAAGACGCTTGGGCCGGGGCTACTGGAGAGCGTGTATGAGGCGTGCCTCTATCACGAGCTGCTACAGCGGGGGTTGCGCGTCGAGCGCCAGGTTGCTGTTCCGATCGTGTACGATGGGATAACCCTGCGCGAGGGACTGCGCCTAGATCTATTGGTCAACAACCTGGTGATATGCGAGTTGAAGGCAGTAGAGTCACTCCAGCCCGTCCACCAAGCACAGCTTCTGACTCAGCTCAGACTCAGTGGGAAACGGTTGGGCCTCCTCCTCAACTTTAACGTGGCTCTGATGAAGGATGGCATCCGCCGCCTGGTTGTGTGATGCTGTGCGGCGGACCTAGCACCAAGGGACACGAGTTCGGCACTTTGTGTCCCTTGGTGTCCTTGGTGCCTTCGTGGTTATCCCCTCTGCAAGCTGCCAGCGGTTCGGTACATCGCCAGGATGTTCTCCAGCGGCGTAAAGACTTGGATGGCGTGGGTGGGGCCGAGGATCAGGCCACCATCGGGGAATAGCTCGATGCGCTTGCGCACCTCGCGCTCCACGTCCTCCACCGTACCGAAGGGCAGGATCGACTGCACGCACATCGTCCCGCTAAAGCTGAGGTACGCCCCAAAATCACGCTTCAGCCCCTCCAAGTCCATCCCCGCCGCCGCCACCTGCACCACATCAAGGATGTCGAGCCCGAGACCGATCAGCTTGGGGATAAAATGGCGCACGCTGCCGCACGAGTGCATCAGCACCCGCGCTCCATACCGATGCACCAACTGGAAGTAACGCGCATAGTACGGCTCGAACAGCCGCTCGAACGACCGCAACGAGATGATCGGCCCGCGCTGCGTGCCCAGGTCCTCGCCGCAGTGCACGATATCGATCTTGCCACCCGCCGCCTGCAGCACCCGCTCCGTCACCTCATAGAAGAAGCGAAACCGCTCCTCCACGAGGCGCTTGTACACCGGGTCCTCGGAGCCCACGTCGAACAGCACGCGCTCCACGCCGCGGCACCGCGCGATGCCGTTCATGAAATCGAGGTGGCCCGCCGAGCCAAAGAATACGGCATAGTCGCCCCAGCGCTCCGCCTGCTCGGCGATGGTGGTGTAATCATACCAGTCGGCGGAAGGAAAGGGATAACCGTCGAGCTGCGCCGAATCGTCGATCGCGGCGAATGGCAGATACACCGCCTCGGGGTAGGTGCCGATGTTGTCGCCATATGGCACATTGGCATAGCGCTCGCCCCACAGCCCATCGATGCTGCCATCCTCGTGGGTGCACAGCTCCGGCCCGATGTAGGTCGGCTCCACGTAACGCCAGTCATCGCCCAAGGCCTCGGCCAGCGCCAGGTCGTCGGCCACCCCGAGGTGCTCGCGCAGCAAGGCGTCCACCTCGGGCGTCCCCTCGTGATGCACCGGAATGCGGTCGTAGCCCTTGCGCTCCAGTGCGCTCAGCACGCGCTCTCGTGCGTTCATCCTCACCTCCCACGTTGGCAAACGGGAACGCGGATGAACGCGGATTTGGCGGATCGATGCGGACCATCTTGATGAAACCGCGGGAATCCGTTCAATCCGCGTTCATCCGCGCTCCCTCTCCCTCTAAGCCAGTTCGGACACCCGCACAGGGCGACACTCTTCCGCCGACCGCCACGCCGCCTCCGTCAGCTCGATGACGCGCAGGCCACACTCGGGCGGCACCCGCACCTCATCGCGCCTCAGGATGGCATCGATAAAGTTACGGTCGGGCGTGGAATCGGGGGGCAGGTCTGTCACCTCCCTCATCTCGGTCTCACCATAGCGCCGCGCCAGCACAGTGCCGTTGCGGTACAGCACGGCCCCCTCGCTGCCCCACACCGAGAACTCTTCCCACCACATGGGGCTGTCGCCGATCACCGACAGCGTCCCCTGCGCCCCGTTGGTGAATCGCAGCGCCACCGCCGAGTCGATATCCACCTCGCTGTCATAGTTGCAGCAGGTGGCAAAGACCGTGTCCGCCGCCAGCCCCGTCGCCCACAGGAGGACGTCGATCAGGTGGCTGCCCGAGTCGTTGAGCTGGCCGCCGCCACTCAGCGCCTTGCACTGGCGCCAGGTCCCCCGCGTGCCCCGCAGCCACCCCTGGGACTGGAGCGCCGCCACGTACTGCACCTTGCCCAGGGCGCCGCTCTGGATCAGGTCGCGCACGCAGGCATACGACCCCTGAAAGTGGCGCTGGTACGAGACCATGAACACCTTGCCCTTGCCCGCCTCCATGAGCTGGTGGGCGTGGGGCACGGTGCACACCATCGGCTTTTCCATGAGGAGGTGCTTGCCTGCCGCGAACACGGCCATCCCCTGCTCGAAATGCTGCGTGTGCGGCGTGTGGATCTCGACGGCATCCATGGGCACCCTCGCCAGCATGTCGCGATAGTCGGCAAAGAAGGGGATCGCCGCCGTATGGGGATGCTCTTCCTTCATGCGACCAACCGAGGCCTCACTCGGATCGGCGAATGCCACCACCTCAGCCTCGGGGATGTCCATAAGGCGCTTGATGTGCGCTCGGGCGATCCCGCCGGCACCGATGAACCCAATGCGAACCTTGTTTGCCATGTGTCCTCCCAGGGACGCGGAAGTAGATGCGATGGGCGCCATCATAACCGTGTCAAGCTGCCACTGCAAAAAGATGCGTCCGCGCGCATGCCGGTCGGCCCCAAACCCTCAGTCAGCGCCCAGCAGCGCCTCCACCGCCAGGGTGCGGTATGCGCGGCGGAACGCCTCCGTCTCGCACAACAGGTACGCGAGGGCGTGCCGGACCTGGTCGCGCGCCGCATCGAGACGCGCCTCGCGCTCCGCCGGAGACTCCGGAAGGTTTTTCTCGGGCTCGTCCTCCTCCGGCGCCAACCCGGGGGCATAGCCGCGGAGGAGGCCATCCTCGCGGCGCAGTTCCACGGCCCCGCCCAACTCGAGGGCGCGCAGCGCCGCCATGATGGCCTCATCACGCGCGGCCACGCGCGCCGCCATGCGCGACACGTCGAGCACCCCGCCGTGCGCCCGCAGCGCCACACGCAGCATCCCCGCCACCTGTCGCATGAACTCTCCAGGAGTCGGTGTAACCACGCGCGCCGGCGGCAGGAGATAGACGCTCTGTGGGCGCGCCGCCGCCAGCATGGCGCGCAACGCCTCCCCAGAGGGGGGCGCAGTCAGCAGGGCCAGCGCGATGGGTCGACACGTCCCCTGAAGGAACTCGCGCCGCGTGACCGCCCCCTCGGGCGGGGGCGTCACCCCCTCGGCCCACACCGCGAGGCCCTCACCAAGCCTCGCCCGCAACTTCTCGAGGCGCGCCTCGGCGTCACGGACGTCGCGCCAGTCCACCACGTCGCGCCCCGCCACCAACGTCGCCACCACCTCGCGCGGCGCCGGTGCGGCGGGCCGCCAATCCACCAATTCGAGCTGCGCGCGCTCCTCCCCGCGCCACCGATTCACACCCAGGTGAAAGGCGACGTCCACCCGTTCGCCGGGCTGCGGCAGATCACCGGCGTTGAACCAGGTCACCCGCAGGGTGGCGGACTCGGTTCCCTCCAGGTACAGGTGCCGATGGTTCGTCTCGCGGCGTCGGCTCACATCGTCGCTGCGCACCAGCACCCCGCCCCGCGCCACGAGCACCGGCCGGGGGTTGCCGGCGCCAAACGGACCCAACCGGCGCAACTCCCGTGCCAGGTCCAGGCCGGCCTCAGTCCAGGGGACGTCGGCATCCACGGCCAGCGGCTCCGCCTCCGTCGGGCCGAGCTTGCGCACCCAATCGATCACCCCACGGCGAAAGGCGGGCGTCTTGTCGCGCTGGAGGCTCAGCCCAGCCGCCATGGGGTGCCCGCCCTCCCGCAGCAACAGCGGGGCCTGCGAGGCGATGGCCTGGTGGATGTCGATCCCCTCCACAGACCGCGCCGAGCCCACGCTCGCCTCGCCATCGCGATGTCCGATGACGATGGCCGGCTTGCCGTAGCGCCGCACCAGCTCGCCCGCTACCAACCCCAACACGCCCGGCTCCCAGTTGGCCCCCTCCACCACGAGCAGCGGCTCGCGCAGGGCCCCAGGCTCCCGCCGCAGCGCATCCTCCGCCATTGCCAGGGCCGCCTCGGTGCGCGCCCTTCGGTCTTGGTTCAGCGCCTCGAGTTCCTGAGCGATGGCCGCCGCCTCGTCGACATCGCGCGTGAGCAGTAGCCGCACCGCCTTGCGAGCATCATCCAGACGGCCCGCCGCGTTGAGCCGCGGCCCCAGCTGGAACCCGATGTCATCCTCATCCAGGGCGTCCACCGCCAGGCCCGCCGCCTCCGCCAAGGCGCGGATACCCAGGCGGCCGCCGGAGCGCATCACCGCCAATCCGCGCTGCACCAGGTAGCGCACGTCCTTCACCTGGCGCGCCACGTCCGCCACCAGCCCCAACGCCACCAGATCCAGTAGGGGCGACCGGCCGGTCGCCCAGTCATGGACGGCCGTCCCATCACCGCCCGCCGCCCCGTCGCCCTCTCCGAGCAGAGCCAAAGCCACCTCATAGGCCACGCCAACCCCCGCCAACTCGCGGAGGGCGTGGTCCTCCGCCAACAGCTTGGGGTTCACGATTGCGTGGGCGCGAGGCAGGGTCGCCGGGAGGTCGTGGTGGTCGGTGACGATCACCGTCAGGCCGCGGCGCACCCCCTCGGCCACCACGTCGGCGTCGCCGATGCCCGTGTCACACGTGATCAGCACGCCGACGCCGTCCCGAGCCGCCTCCTCGACGGCCCGCATCGAAAGGCCGTGCCCCTCACTACGTCTGGGTAGGTCATAATCGACCCGCGCGCCTGCCGCCGTCAGTGCCTCCGCCAGCAGCGCCGTCGACGTCTGCCCGTCGGCGTCGAAATCGCCCCAAACACGCACCCGCTCGCCCCGGCTAATGGCGGCCCGCAGCAGGGCCACCGCCTCCGCCACGCCGGGCAGCTCCCACGGCGGGGCCGGCCGGTACAGATCGGGGTTCAGGTGCGGCAGCGCCTCGTCGGGTTCCACGAAACCCCGCTGCGCCAGCAGCGTCGCCACCAGCGGGTGCCCGCCGACGGCCTGTCGCAGCGCGGTCGATGGTTCCACCGCCGTCACGCGCTCCCAGACGCGGACCATCCCTTCCTCCTGAAGAAGATGGTCCGCAGTCTAGAGCCGCGTGCCCCACCTGTCAACGGCAACCCGCCACCCCGCCGCCCCGCCGCTAGCATCTTCTACCGCCATCGCTTATACTCACAGGCAACATCCCTGTGATCTGGAAATCAGGACCCCATGCGAATCACCATCGCGCAGCTGAACCCTACCGTCGGCGACATCGAGGGTAATACTGGCAAGCTGGTCCACGCCATGGCGGCCAGCCATGGCCGGCGCCCTCCCGACCTCGTCGTCTTTCCCGAGATGTTCATCGTCGGCTACCCGCCCAAGGACCTCCTGGAGCGCGACTGGTTCGTCCGCCAGGTGCTGGACGGCATCGAGCGCGTCCGCGAGGTCTCGCGCGGCTATCCCGAAACCGGCATCCTTCTCGGCGCCCCGCTGCCCACCGGCCGCCCCAACGGCAAGGGCCTTCACAACGCCGCCGTGCTGCTACACAACGGTGAGGTCGTGGCCACGCGGTACAAGGCGCTCCTCCCAACCTACGACATCTTTGACGAGGATCGCTACTTTGACGCCGCGAGAAGCGTCGAGCCCGTGCCTTTCAAGGGCGAGTCGCTCGGCATCCACGTCTGCGAAGACGCCTGGATGGACTCGGCGATGTGGCCCAAGCGCCCCCCGTACGATCTGGACCCCGTAGCGGAGCTGGCGCGGCAGGGGGCGACGATGCTGATCAACATCTCGGCATCGCCCTTTAGCGTGGGCAAAGAGATGACGCGCTACAGCCTCATCAGCGGCCACGCGCGACGCCATGGCATTCCCTTCTTTTACGTCAACCAGATCGGCGGCAACGACGACCTGGTGTTCGATGGGCGCAGCGTCACCGTGAACGGGCGTGGGGAGCCCATCGCCGTCCTGCATCCCTTCACCGAGCAGATCGTCACCGTCGATACCGCCGCGGCGCAGCCCCTCGGTGCGTACACCCCGCAGGAAGAGATCGCCTCCGTCCACGACGCCCTCGTTCTGGGGCTCAAGGACTATGTGCGCAAGGTCGGCTTCACCCGGGTCGTCATCGGGCTCTCGGGCGGCATCGATTCCGCCGTAACCTGTGCCCTGGCCGTGGCCGCCCTCGGGCGCGAGAACGTTCTCGGCGTGGGTATGCCGTCCCGGTACTCCTCCCAGGGCAGCCTCGACGACGCCGAACGCCTCGCCCGCAACCTGGGCATCGACTACAAGGTCATCCCGATCATGGAAGTGTACCGAGCATACCTGGAGGCCCTCGCGCCGCACTTTGAGGGGCGCGCCCCCGACGCCACCGAGGAGAACATCCAGGCGCGCATTCGCGGCAACTATCTCATGGCCCTCTCGAACAAGCTCGGCCATATGGTGCTCTCCACGGGCAACAAGAGCGAGCTGGCCGTCGGCTATTGCACCCTCTACGGCGACATGAGCGGCGGCCTGGCGGTCATCTCGGACGTGCCCAAGACGATGGTCTATGAGCTTGCCCGCTACATGAACCGCGAGCGCGAGATCATCCCGCCGGCGAGCATTACCAAGCCGCCCTCGGCCGAACTGCGCCCCAACCAGACGGACCAGGATACCCTGCCGCCGTATCCGGTGCTCGACGCCATCCTGTACCAGTACATCGAGGAGCTGCGCTCCGTCGACGAGATAGTGGCGCAGGGGTTCGACCCAGAGACGGTGCGTTGGGTAGTGCGCACAGTGGACCGCAACGAGTACAAGCGCAAGCAGGCCGCCCCCGGAATACGTGTCACGTCGAAAGCCTTCGGCGTGGGCCGCCGCATGCCCATCGCCGCCCGCTTCCGCCATAGCTAAAGAAGATCAACCACAGAGGACACAGAGCACACGGAGAACACGGAGGATACCGAGACCACAAAGGAGCAGTGAACGCATACAGATGGAGCACGATGCCGCTATGCTTTAACTCTGGTCTCTGTGGTCTCTGTGTTCTCTGCGTCCTCTGTGTTGAGCTGCCTACTCTAGAAGTGAGGTTCGCCCTACAACACACGGGCCACGGGCCCGGGAGGCACAGCATGCTCTCATCGCCGGTCATCGAGCCCGGCTATCTCTTTAGCCAGCACAGCCTCGGCACCTATCGCCGCTGCAAGCGGCGCTTCCTGTTAAAGTACGTCGATCGACAGCCCTGGCCGTGCCTGGAGGATCGCGACCCGCTCCCCTATCGCCAGCACCTGGAGCGCGGGCGCATCTTTCATCACTGGCTCGCCCGCCGGCACCTGGGGATCGACATGGGCCCCATCGTCCACGCCCACGAGGACGCCGACCTGCGCCGCTGGTGGTGCGCCGTCGAGCGCTTTGACTGGGACTCACTCCCGTGTGGCCTGCGGGAGGCGGAACTCCCCGTCGTCGTGCCCGTCGGTGAATACCGCCTCTATGCACGCTTTGACCTTCTGGCGCTCGACGTGGGCGGCGACGCCGTAGTCGTGGACTGGAAGACGTTGGAGCGGCGCCCGGCGCAGCGTACCCTCCGCGACCGCATGCAGACGCGCCTCTACCTCTATGCGCTGGTAGCCGCCGGTCGCGTGCTGGCGGGCGGGACGCCCGTCGACCCGGACCGCGCCTCGATGCTCTACTGGTTCGCCAATTATCCCGAGGAAACGGCCACCGTCTACTACTCGGAGGCCGAGTACTGCCGCGATGGGGAGATGCTGGAGGATCTGATCGGAGAGGTCACGAACCTGCCGCGCGCCGCCTTTGCCCTCACCGAGGATGAGCGCCAGTGCGCGCGCTGCAACTATGCCACCCTCTGCCATCGTGAAGCCGCCGCCAGAGGAGCGGACGCCGAGGGGGCGGCCTCCGCTTCCATCGATGCCGTGGACTGGCTCGATGAGGAGATAGACTTAGCGATCGAGCTGGAACAGGTACAGGAGCTGGACTACTAGCGTCCCGCCGGCGCCACCATGGGGGCCTGCTGCATAAAGCGGTCGTCGGCGAGTTGCTCCAGCACGAACGCCGCCACGTCCGCACGCGAGATGGCGTGCCCCGGCCCCAGCCGCAGCGCCCCGCTGCGAACCCGCCCCGTCTTGCGGCCGTCGGAGAGGCGCGGCACGCGTATCACCGTCCAGGCGAGCCCGCTGGCGCGAATCACCTCCACGGCGCCTTGAGAGTCCCGCAGAGCGCTGGGGGCAAGCAGGCCCAACAGCCCCAGCATGATGCTGCGGCCCGGGGAGGTCGGGTCGTTCTCGAGGCGCACCCCCGCCCCCGTGAGCACGATGAGGCGGCGCACGCCGTGCTCCTTCATCGCCGCCACCACGTTGGCCATCCCTCGCGTGAGCATCGCCTCCGGCGAGTCGCGGCGTGGGCCCAGCGCACTGACGACGGCGTCCGCCCCCGCCACCGCCTCGGACACGCGCTCCGCGTCGAGGACGTCGCCCTGAACCACCGTCAGCCGCTCGCATAGCGCGTCCAGCGCCTCCGGGCGGCGCACGAACGCCACGACCTCGTGTCCCGCCTCAAGCGCCTGCTCCACCACCTGGCGCCCCGTCCTGCCGCTCGCGCCCAGCACCGAGATTCTCACAGGCGTTACCTCAGCCGTTCCTCCAGAGTGCTACTCCAAACCATCACTCTGACCTGATTAGATCATCAACGCGTCGAGTCGATCCGCCCGCTTGACGAACGTCCGCGCCCCCGTCTGCTCGAACCCCCGCGACAGGTACCCCGCGGGATCGGTGCGCGCCCAGATGATGATCTCTTGCTCGTACGGCGGCCCGGGAATAGTGTACGGTGCGACGTCGCCGGCGTGCCCCGTCGCCTCCTCCGCCACCGATCGAATCAGGTCCCGCGCGTCCTCCGGCGCCAGGTGCAGCGCCACTTGTGGCCCGAGCCCGACCTTGACCTGGGCGCCATAGATCCCCGGCACTAGCTCCCTGGCCTCCGCCATCATCGTGTCGTCGCCGCTCACAAACACCGTCGGCACACCGAACGTGCCCGCATACGCCGCCCGACAGCCGAACTCGCCCATCTCGATCCCGTTGATGCACAGGCGCTCGATGCTCTGCGACGAATAAGAGTGCGCCAGGTTCCCGTTGCGCGTCCCCGCCTTGGCGTGTTGGCCCAGGAAGAACAGCGCGTCGAACGTGGCGTCCATGAACCCGGAGGTGGGCACGGGACCGTTGTTCAGCAGCTTGGCGCCGCGCGGAAAGCGCTCCACGTCAATGGAGCCGGGTCCGTGGGCGTCCCACACCCAGATTTCGGCGCCGAGCGCCGCCGCCTGGATCCCCGCCACGCAGGCGCGCAGTTCCTCCGTCATCAGCCGCACCGCCTGCGGGTAGCCGGGCGCGTCGCGCCCCGTCTGGTCCCACCGCGCCACACCAGCGACGCCCTCCAGGTCAGTCAGGACGTACACCTTCATCGGCAGCTCCTTCATTGGTTGTGCGTTGTGGGTTGTGGGTTGGCGAAGTTGCAGGTCGCAGGTTGCAGGTCACAAGCGATGGCGAACGGTAACGCTCACGCCTGTAACCTGGGACCTGTGACCTGTTACCCGCACACGCGGACGCCCCACAGCGCGTCACATGCCAATGCCCACGTCTACGACCTGCACCCCGCCACCCGCGTTGGCGATACGCACGAACGGCCGTTCGGGATCGTGGCCGATGATGACGAGGGCGCCGGTGCGCGCCGCCCAGTCGATCATCGCCCTCCGACTGGCCACATCCTCTTCCACCGACCACGCCCAGCTCGGGTTCCACTCTGGTCGTTCGAGGTTCCGCGCCAGCACCGCCAGGTCGCCCAAGAAGACGGCCTCACCCTCGGGCGCCGAGATCACCACCGACTGGTGCCCGCGCGTGTGCCCCGGGGTGAGCCGGCATGACACATAGCCGTCCAGCGCCAGATCGCCGTCGATCAATCGCAACTGGCCGCGGTCCGCCAGCGGCTGGAACCGCGTCCTCCAGAAGGCATCGCCGGCGTCGCGCATGGCGCTCACCTCGCGCTCCTGCACCACGTACTCTGCCAGCGGAAAGGCGGGCACCCAGGCGCCCCCCGGGTGGAGCGTGTTCCCGGCGGCATGATCGCCGTGGGCGTGGGTGAGGATCACCCGCTGGATCGCCTTGGGCTGAACCCCCGCCTCCGCCAGGCTCTGGAGCACGCTCTCGCGCCGCTCGGTGCGCATGGCGTCGCCAAAGCCCGTGTCCACGAGGGTGTTGTGTTCTCCCGCCTGGATCAGCAAGCAGGTGCACTGGATGGGCACCTCGCCGCCCCGCAGCACGCGCAGGCCGGGACTCCACTCCTCGCGCGACGCCGGGCTGAACACCCGGTCGCCGCCAATGGTGCCCCGCGCATCGAGCAGCAGCGTCAATCGCACGTCACCCAGCGAGACGGCCGCCGCGATGCCGGACCGCCGCGCGCCGGCCATCAGACCGTCACCGTCAGGCCGCACTTGGCGCCAGACTCGACGATGCGCTCCCATGTCGCCTCGGGCAGATGCAGGCCCTCGCGCAGGCGCTGCTCCTTGGTGCGCCACTCCGGCTCGCCCGGCACCAGGATCTCCTCCACCCCCTCGGCCTTGCGCACCTTCTTGACCTCCGCCACCATCTCATCCACCATCTGGCGGAACTCGTCCAGCGGCTGGAACGCCTCGATGTTGATTGCCAGGAATAGCGTGGCATAGTCGGGGCAGTAGGTGGCCAGCGACCCGCACAGCGCGCCCGACAGCCCGCCGCACAGGATCTCGACGAGGAACGACATGCAGTACCCCTTGTGTCGGCCAAAGGGCATCAGCACGCCGCCATTGCGCTGATCGTTAGGGTCGGTGGTCGGTCGACCGTCGGCGTCCAGCAGCCAGTCCTCGGGGATCGTCACCCCCTTGTCGATGGCCGCCTGCACCTTGCCCTGCGCCACGACCGAGGTAGCGAAATCGAGGAACACCGGCGGGTGCTTGGCGGCCGGCACCGCCCAGGCGGTGGGGTTCGTGTTGAGGAAGCGACCCGTGCCCAGGTACGGCGCCACGATGCCGCCCTTGGCCGACCCGCTGCCGAATACCATGCCGACGAACCCCTGCTCGGCGGCCTGTACGGCGTACTCGCCCATGCGCCCGGTGTGCCCGCAGTGGTGGCTCGCCACGAGCCCCAGGTCGTGCTCTCGCGCCTTGGACATGGCGATGTCCATCGCCTGTCGCGCCACGAGCTGGCCAAAGTTGTTGCCGCCGTCCACTAGCGCCGTCGTCGCCGACTGGCGCTCGATGGTGATCTCGGCCTTTGGGTCGACTCGTCCGGTGAGGATACTGTCCACGTACCACCCCACTCGCAGCACCCCATGCGAGTCGTGGCCCATCAGGTTGTTTTCCACCAGCGACATCGCCACCTGACAGGCGGCGCCCTCCGGCGTCCCAGCAGCGACGAACACGTCGCGCACGACGTCCCGCAGGCGTTCGGGTGCAATCTCGATCATGGGGCCCCCTTGGATAGCTAGGTTGTGTGCCGCGCCACCAACCGGCAGCGCCGGCAGCCGCGTGCATTCTAGCACAACCCTTTGTCGCGTGTCATCCACCAGTGGCCGCCGGTGGTGGGCAATGGGGTTCGGGGTTCCGGGTTGCGGGTTCCGGGCCATTCACGCGGTGCGCGTGTCGAGTTCCAGGTGACAGGTTGCAGGTTACAGGCTCTAGCACATGATCACACTGGAGCCTGTAACCTGCAACTCCTGCAACCTGTAACGGCAGACTCGGCGGCTGAGTTCGTAACCCGGAACTCGGAACCCTTGCCGTGTCCCGCCGCCGCTTGCCCTCGCACGTCGTGTAGCGCTACACTCGACGCGTTCACGCCGTTGCGCCCACGCTCACCCAATGGAGGGATTGCCATGAAGTTCTCTGTCTTTTCCGTCATGATGCCCGAGTACGAGCCCGAGGAGGCCGTCTCGCTCCTCAAGGAGGTCGGCTACGAAGGGGTGGAGTGGCGCGTCACGCGCCGCGCGCTGGACCCTGCGGCGCCCCCGAGCTACTGGCAGAACAACCGCTGCACCATCGACGTCGACATGGTCGACGCGCAGGCCGCCGCCCTGGCGCGCCTGACAGCTGACGCCGGACTCCAGGTTCCCGCCCTGGGCACCTACATGGCCATCACCGACCGCGACGACATCGATCGCGCCATGCGCGCCGCGCGCGAGATGGGCTGCCCGCGCATCCGCGTCTCCCCGCCGCGCTACGACCGCGCCATCGGCTACCCGCGCCTGTTTGCCGAGGCGCTGGCCGCATACATCGATGTGGAGCGCCTGGCGCGCCGCCACGGCGTGCAGGCGTGCCTCGAGATCCATATGGGCAACATCTGCAGCAGCCCGAGCCTGGCCCACCGCCTGGTGAGCCACTTTGACCCGCGCTACATCGGGGCGATCCTCGATCCGGGGAACATGGTCTACGAGGGATATGAGGACTGGCGCATGGGGATGGAGCTGCTGGGCCCATATCTGGCCCACGTGCACCTAAAGAACAGCCAGTGGCAGCGCGTCGGTGACAAGCCCACCGGCGAGACCGACTGGCAGCCCTCCGCCGCCGCCATCGACCAGGGGATCGTCGACGTGCGCCGCTTCATCGACGACCTGCGCGCCGTCGGCTACGACGGCTGGTGCTCCTTTGAGGATTTCTCCGACTCGGGCAACACTAAGGAAAAGCTGGAGCGCAACCTTGCGTACGTGCGGGCGCTTTAGCGTAGTCGGTTGTGGGTTGTGGGTTCTGCGTTGGTCGGCAGTCGCAGGTCACAGGTTGCAGGGTGCAAACTTTGGGCAATGATCTTTCTGAAGCCTGTAACCTGCAGCCTGTAACCTGTCACAGCAACCACTCCCCCCAACGTACAACCCACAACCCTTACGACACCGCCGTCACTGCTTGCGCCACGCCCGAGACGAGCGCCATGAGCGCCGCCGAGGGGCCGACGCGGCGCCGGCCGTTCGTCTCACTGTAGGTGATCGCCAGGTCGCGGCGCGCGCGGGTGATGCCAACGTAGAGCAGCCGCAGGCGCTCGGCGATGACTTCGAGCCGCGCCTGGTCCACCGGCGTCCGCCCCTCCTCGCCGGCGAACGTCTCGCCGCCCAGCGCCGCCAGCCGCTTGCGCGCCTCCACGGCCGGGGCGCGCCCTGGCATGAAAAAGGGCTCGTCGCGAAAGGCGTCGTCGCACGTGTCGGGGAACTCCAAGTTATCGACGCACATCATATAGACGGCGTCCCACTCCAGGCCCTTGGCCTTGTGCATCGTCGTGACGACGATGCGCCCGGGCCGCGTCGAATACCCGACGTCGGCCAGCGACAGCCCGCCGAGAGACCGCCGGTTGCCCGCCACCTCGTCCAGTTCGGAGGCAAAGTCGGTCAGCCGCCAGTTGGGGTGCATCTCGCTGGCGCCCCGCAGGCCCGTCGCCAGGCTGTGGCAGATCGCCAGGTCCGGCTCGCTCTGGTAGAGGTCCTGGGCCACCGTCAACAGCAGCTGGTCGATGGGCAGCGACGACGCCCGCACCCAGCGCCCCACGAGCCGAGCAAAGCCCTGCACGAGTTCCACCTCGTTGCTGTACAGCGCCACCCGCTCGGGCAGCAGCTCCTCCACCGCCGCGAACGCGTTCGGGAACAGAAGATCCTGGGGCGCGATACTGTCGAGCACGGCTTGGACCACGCGCATCCGCTCCGCCGGCAGCTCCATCTCCAGGTGCCCCTCTTGGTGCAGGATCCCGAACAGTCGCGCCAGGGCACGGCGCACCGTCGGCCTGCCCAAATAGCGGCTCACCGCGGCCATCACCTTGGCGGCGCTGCGCGTCTCGGGCGTTGAGCGCAGCAAGTCATCGAACGGCACCTCCCCCGGCATGCGCTGCAGGGCGTCCACCACCACGCCCCCCTGCCAGCCAGAGGGAACCAGCACCGCCACGGTGCGCTCCGGATAGCGCCTGGCGTAGCTGGCCGCCCACACCGCCACTTTGCTCGCCTCCACGTCGACGCTGGGATACGGCTGGTCGACCACATGGATGTGGCACTCTTCCGCGGGTGGGTTCGGCTGAGCGTCGCCCGGCCCGGTGGGCTCGATGTCCTGCCCCATGAACGCCATATCGCGGATGGCCGGCTCGGGGTGCGCCGCCCGCGTCCAGCGCACCAGGCTGTTCGCCAGGTCGATGATGGGCGCCCCGCTGCGCCCCGACTCGGGCAGCACCTGTGAGGCCACGTCGTCGCGGGCAAAGAACCGCCGGAAATAGCGCGGATCCGCCGCGGTAAAGGTGCTGTTGATCGACTGGTTCGGGTCGCCCACGCGCACCCAGTTGCCCGCGGGCCCCGCCAACCGCTCCAGGATGCGCTCCTGCAGCGGGGAGCTGTCCTGCGCCTCGTCCTCCAGGATGAACGGCCACCGCGCCCGCAGGTTCTCGAGAAAGCTCGGGTCCTGATCGAGCATGTCCAGCGCCCGCCAGATGAGGTCGTCGAAATCGAGGCCGGTGCGCACCTGCAGATAGCGCGCGTACTGGGCATAGAGCTCCAGCCCCATGGCAGCGAAGGCGTCCTCGCTCTCCGAGCCAGGCAACAGCCGCTGCGCCGCCTCGGGCGTCAAACGCAGGTGCTTGGAGAGCTTGGTCACCTCGCGCCCCACGCGCTCGGTCTCGCCACGCCAGCGCTCCTCGACGCCGGCACGCACCGGGTCTCCGGAACCATCGTCGAGAAAGCTCAGCCACCACCCGCGGTGTTGGCTGATCCACACGTCGGCGGCGTTGTGCATCGCGCGACGCGCCTCCACCTCGTCGATGATGGCGAACCCCTCCTCCACGCCCGCCAGGTCCAGTCGCTGCCTCAGGATGTCGGCCGCCAGCTTGTGCAGGGTGCACACGCGAAAGCCCACCGGCGGCAGCCCCTGCTCCTCCAGGATGCCGCGGATGCGCTGCCCGATGTTGTCCACCGCCGAGTTCTGCACCGTGACCACCAGCACCTCGCCCTGGTTGCCGATGCGTCCCTCGACAATCAGGCGCGCCGCCAGCAACGACAGCGTCAGCGTCTTGCCGCTACCCGGCACCGCCGATACCGCCGCCAGGCCCCCCTGGTAATCCAGCACGTCCGCCTGATCCGGCCGCAGTCGATAGCCGAACAACGCCGTATCAGGCATGGCTCGCCACCGTCAGGGCCCGCATCAGCGCGTGCAGCAGCTCGCCGGTCTGTTCCTCACCGCCGATGCCGAGTTCGCTGTAGGCCAGGTACACCTTGCCCGTGCAACGCGCCGCCAGCCCCTGGACCACCCGGCCCAGCGCCTCGCGGTTCGCCTCCAGGTCTTCCACGTCACTCCATGGCTGCCCCACGGGCCAGTCGCGGCGCAGCACATAGGGGTGCGTCAGCGGCTGGTTGGGGCGGCTCAGCCAGCCCCCATCGCCCAGCGCCGTCCAGAACTGGTACTTGGAGCGCAGGTCGCGGGTGAGGTAGCCGTACGCCGTGGCCAGGATCACCGCCTCACCCTCCGGCTCGGGCCAGTCGAGCAGGTACTGCGCGCTGGTGATGCCACCCAGCAAGAGCTGCACGTAATCGCGCCACATCTGCTGCTCGGTGAGCGACTCGCCCAGCCGCACCGCCTGCCCGAACTTGGTCGCCGACTCTACCAGGCGGCCGTACGCCCGGCCCCGCTCGGTATCCTCATAGAACCCATAGCCCCGCCGCGAGAGGAGGTCGCCGAACAGCCGCGACAGCATGATGTCGAGCGGCTCGGGCTCACCCGCCCGGTAGCCGACGAGCCAGTCGTACAGCTCTTGATAGCGCTCCCGCGCCTGGTAGCCTACCTGCTCCCAGAGCCGCCCGATGGCGCGCTGCCCGCGCTGATCGGCGCCCTCGCCGCTCAGGTCCGCCAGCGTCCGTTCGCCCATGGGCACCGCCGCCTGCGCCAGATGTCGCGCCCGAATCGGGTCGAGCCCGCCCAGCGCCACCTCCAGCGCCAGCGCCACGTCCCCCTCCGAGAGCATATAGGGCTCGGCTCCCACCTCGATCTCCCAGTCGGGATGCGCCAGTAACGCCAACACCAGCAACGCCCGCACCACCGGGTCGTCGCGCATCATGGTGGAGGGACGCAACAGATAGATGGCGATATCGTGCTGGCGCAGCCCATCCTCGATGGCGAAGCGCATCACCTCGCTCACGTATGGCGCGATGATGGCGATGTCGCTGGGCGAGGTGCCGTCCTCCACCAGCGCCACCACGCGCTCGATGATCCAATTCACCATGCTGACCCAGTAGCGCCCGCCCCCCTGGTCGGCGATGGCGCTCCGCGGGTCGCCGGGCGTCTCACCGGCGCTCTCCAGCGGCCCCATGCCCAGCGACTCGGGCGTCACTTCGGGGAGGTCCAGTGCACGACGGATCGCGCCGGCCAGCGACAGGGCGTCGGCGGTCGGCTCGGCGAGCTTCCCAAAGGAGAGGGTTACGTCGCAGCAGTCGCCCAGCTCCTCGGCGGCCTTGACGTCGGCGCCCAGAAAGAGGCGGTAGCCGCCGCCGACATCGAACGCCAGCACCGTCGTCTCGCACTGCTCGCCGGCCCATCGCAGCCAGTCCAGCGCCACGGGCACGTTCTCTTCCAGGTTGTCCACCAACAGGTGCCGGTAGCGCGACCGAAAGTAGTCGCCGAACGCCTCGCTCGGCATCACGTGCCGGTGGAACAGCTCGATGAGCAGCGAAAAGTCCACCAGGTTGTGCGCCAGGCAATACTGGCGGAAGCGCATGGCACAGTCCTGCGCCTGCCAGTAGCTGTTGACGCGCTCGGCGGTCCCCGTCCAGGCGCCGCTCAGTCGGGGATAGATGTCGGTATGGTCGAACCCCACCAGCGCAGACTTGTTCAGGTTATCGATGATCTGCGCCAGCAGCCGCCCGCGCCGTACCGCCAGGTCGCGAAAGTACCCCTGGTTCGTCACCAGCGGCTCGACCACGCGCCACATGAAATACTGCGCCGTCTCGATGGTCAAAAAGACGGGCTCCTTGTCCGGCTCGGCGAACCCCGCCTCGCGCGCGATGGCGGGCCAAAAGAGCGCCACCACGCGCTGCGCCAGGCTGTAGAACGTGGTCACGTCCACCCCACCCCGCGTGGGGGCGTCGAGCCCCGCCAGCAGCCGCTCGTACTCGTTCACCTGGGCGCGCTGCGGCACGAGCACCATAATCTCATGGGGGCGCGCCCCCTCGCGCACCAGCGCCGCCAACCGCGCCATGAGCGCCGTCGTCTTGCCGGTGCCCGGCACGCCGTTCAGGCACAGCGTGGTGCGCCCCGCGCGCGGATGCGCCACCACCTGCGACTGCTCCGGTGTCAGCGTCTCCGGCAGCTTGTGAATCAGACGTCGTCCCGTGTCCATCGAACGTTCCTAATAATCACTACACGCCCCCTGCCGCTGGTCGCCTCGCCAATGCGCTGGGGCAACCCCAGTACCCTGGGGCAACCCCAGTACCCTGGGACGAGGTCTAGGGTGAGGGGCATCATCCGTCCAGACCGTAACTAAACTATAACACAAACCGCTATCGGCCACAAAACATGGACGTCGCGTTTGCGACGTCCATTAGCAGCTTTATGTCGCCTCTTCTCCGCCGGCAGGCCCCGCCGCCTCGAACGAGGTCACTCGCGGGCGCCGGCGGGTATCGGCGCCACGCGCCGCCGCCACACCACGGCAAAAGCCGCCAGCGCCGCAAGCGATATCACCGTAAAGACGCCGAACGTCGCTTGGGGCCCGATGCCGTCGTACAGCGATCCGGCCAGGATGCCGCCAGCCGAGCGCCCCATCCCCGAGACGAGACCGGTGGCCAGCGCCTGGGAGGTGGTCGCCAGCCCCGGTGGCGCGTGCCGGTCGGCAAAGTCCACCGCCGCCACCAGCGCGGTGCCAAAGGTGAACCCCATCACCGCCATGCTCGCCACCACCGCCCATACCTGGGGGATCAGGCTCCACATCCCCAGCCGCACTGCATACACCCCCAACGCCAGCAGGAGCAGCCGCTCGCTCCCCCAGCGCCGCAGCATCCCCGGGATGACGAACAGCATGAGCAGCGTCTGGCCAAACGAGCCCAGCGCGCCCGAAAACCCTACCACCCCCTCCGACGCCCCCAGCGCGTCGAGGTAGAGCGCGCTGTATCCGAACGTCACCGTCTGCATCACCATGGAGAGGAACAGCGCCACCATAAAGGTGACCCAGGCGCGGTCGCGCAGCAGCGTGCCCAGCCCCGAGCCAAGGCTCACCGCCAGGGAGGGCTGGTCCGTGCGCACGCGCGTGGAGATGAGGCAGGCGCTCCCCATGAGGAGCGCGAACCCGGGGAAAACCCAGCGCAGATCGCGTCCTTGCAGGAGCACCCCCGTCCCCCACACTACGATGGCATAGCTCAGCGAGCCCAGCGCTCGCACGCGGCTGTACTCCGCCCGCTTCGAGCCCAGGGCGGAGAGGGCAGAGCTATCGGACAGGGGCTGGATCGGGCCGAGGAACATGGCGTGGAGCGCGGTGAGCAGCGCCAGCGCGCCCCAGCTCTGCAGCCAGATCATCGCCATGAGGGGCACGATGCTCATGCCGGTGACCAGCGTCAGCAGCCGCCCGCGCAGGCCGGTGCGGTCCGCCACCATGCTCCACAGGGGGCCCGAGACGAGCATCACCATCGGCTCCATGGCGATGAGGAGCCCGATCTGAGCGCTCGTCAGCCCCACCCGTCGGTAGTACAACACGCGAAACAGAGCGGTAGTGCCGTAGGCGCCATAGATGGCCAGGAAGAGGAGTTGCACCCATCGCAGCGCACGCTTGTCTCGGGCGACGATCGTCGTCCTCGAGCCCACGCCTGGCGCCCGTTCGGCCGCCTCAGGCACAATCCACCACCAGACCGTCTCGCGCGAACGCCACCCCGGTCGGCAGCAGCCAGCCCTCCACGTCCGCGTCGATGTCGTGGCTCAGGTGGGTCAGCAGCGCACGCCGCGGCCCCAGTTCCTTGATGTACCGCAAGCTGTCTTCCAGCGTCAGGTGGCTGCTGTGGGGACGCAGCCGCAGGCAGTTGAGGATGAGGAGATCGAGCCCCTGCAGGAGCGCCATAGATGTCTCGGGGATGCGCTTGACGTCAGGGATGTAGGCCGTATCACCGATGCGCAGGCCCAGGCAGCCGTTGAGGGGCCCGTGCTCCACCGGCACCGGAGTCACCATGACCCCCGCCACGAGCATCGGACCCTCCAGGACGTGCGTCTCTACCGAGGGGATGCCGCCCCCAACGAGCGCCGGCGGGTTGAACACATAGTCGAACGCGCCGCGAAGGCACTGCAGCGTCTCGTCCGAGCCATAGATGGGGATGGGCCCGCCCTGATGGCGGCAATAGGAGCGGATGTCCGCCAGGCCATAGATGTGGTCGGCGTGGCCGTGGGTAAAGACGACGGCGTCGATGCGCCGCACGCTGTTGGCCAGCATCTGTTCGCGAAAGTCCTGCGACGTATCGACGAGGATACTGGCGCCGTCCACCTCGACGAGGATCGACGCCCGCGTGCGGCGGTAGCGCGCGTCGGTGCGCGCCTTCAGGCACACCATGTGCGGGCACCGCGCATAGTTGTTCAGCATGCAGTCCAGCATGGGCACGCCATGCGACGTGCCCGAACCCAACACCGTCACGCGCATCGACACACCCCAATCAGCAGCATCGGTAAACGAACGTTGTGGGTTGCGAGTCACGGGCTCGTGGTGAGCAGAGTTGCAGATTGCAGGTGACAGGTTACAGGCTCAAGGGGATGGATGCACAAGAGCCTGTAACCTGCAACCTACCTCCTGCGACTACACGGCGAACTCACAACGCACAACCCACAACCTCCATCCAAGCCCGCTCGTCTAGATGGGCCGCTCGTACAACAGCTTGTCCGTCAGGTGCCCGTTGATGGCCAGGCTTGGCGTCGGCAGGGCCTGGCGCAGGCGCTCGACCTCCGCCATGGTCAGCTCACCGGTCACCAACAGGCTCTTGGCTTCCAAGATCTCGGCGAACGTCGGCAACAGGTCCTCGAGCCGCGGAGCGTTGGCATACGGGTCCATGGTCACCGAGATGGCATTCAGCTCGGGCGTCTCCATCAGCACCTTGTGGATGTGCAACGTGCCGCCCGAATGCAGGTCGATGATCGAATGGTCGAACGCCTGCATGATAGCGCGATCGTGCGGCAGGATGTGCTCGCGATAGCTGCGCGGCGAGAGTTGGCTCGACGAGTCCGACTGGAAGCGGATGATCGATCCGGGCGCCCACAGCCCATATGCCCAGCACGACCAGCCATCGTGGAACGCGGGAATAAGCGCATACTGCGCCCGCGCCACCTTGACGAACGCCTCGCGCGCCCGCGACAGGATATCGCGCACCGTATCGGGGGCGTCATACAGCGCCAGTCCCATGCGCTCGTCCCCCAGCAGCGCCGAGAGGAGGTCGCTGGGCCCGCGCATGAGGGTGTGCGTCACCAGGTACGAGCCGTCGTTGGCGTCCACCAGCGCCTGCGTCAGCGCCAGCAGTTTGCGCAACCAGGGGTTATCGTCCGCCGGCACGATGTTGTCCATCCCCTCGAACTCGGGGCCCAGCGCTGGGCGCGGCCACATCGCCTCGTCGGTGCCCGAGTGGATCCCACAGCCAACCAGAGCTTCCATCCACGGGATACGCGAGAAGGGATGCTCGCCGTGAAAGAGATCCCCCTGAACCAGACACTTGCGCCAGTCACGCGAGCCCACCTCGGGGGTGAGAGCATCGACGTCCAGCATGTCGGGCGTCACGTCCAGGTTGTCGAACGGAGTGCGGTAGTGCATCGGACGGAGCCGCATCAGCGGCTCGCCCTGGCGCTCGTGGTTCCAGAACGCGGTGTGGCGCTGCAACAACTCGTTCACGTCGGCCATCGTCTCTCTCCTCGATGATGTGGGGCGTGTCGGGTGCGTCGCGGGACACAACGCGCGCCATTATACCCCGCGCCGACGCGGCCAACAATCACTCGCGGGCAGCGCGAGGCATGGGTTGTACGTTCGCCTTGCGAGGGGCGCCCTGCCGCGCTATCATGAGGTATCTAGGTCGACCGCAGGTCAGGAGGTGCCACGTGCAGTTCGATGAACTCGTCCGCCGTCGTTACAGCGTGCGCTCGTACCGCAGCACCCCCATTCCCGACGACGTGCTGGAACGCGTCCTCGACGCCTTCGTCATCGCCCCCACCGCGGCAAACCGGCAGCCCATCGGGCTCGTCGTCGTCGAGACGGAGGGGCGTGAGCAGGATCTCCATCGCGTCTACCACGCCGAATGGTTCGCCAAACAGCCGCCGTTGGTGGTGTGCGCCTGCGCCGTCCCCGAGGCGGCTTGGCGCCGTCGCGACGGCAAGAACTATGCCGATGTGGATTGCACCATCGCCATGGACCACCTCATCCTGGCGGCCGCCAACGAGGGGTTAGGCACATGCTGGATCGGCGCCTTTGACCCCGTGGCGGCCCGCGAGGTCTTTGGCCTACCCGAGGGAGTCGAGCCCATCGTGCTGACACCGCTGGGCTACCCGGCGGACTCGGCGCCCGCCAAGTTGCGCAAGCCCAAGGAGCAGTTGATCCATCGGGGGCGCTGGTAGCCACTTACGGTGCGTGAGGGGTTGGCGTTCGAGGTGCATAAACAAACGAGGGGCGACACTGCGGATGTCCCGGCCGCGTGTCGCCCCTCGTTTATGGTAACCACAGGAGGAAAGCAGGGCCCCGACTGACCTTGGTCTCCCCGTCCGGTCGGGACCTATCACCGCTTGGCCCGTCTTCCCGACTCGCGCCGGTACTCCCGTGTTGGCTTCCCGGTTGCGGTTTCCCGCTCCCTTTCGACCAACTCACCGTTCCATCGAGGTTGCCCTCGACCAAGCCGCTTGCCAGTTCGGTGACAGTCTTTCCGCACGAGGGTCACTCAGCCCCTCGGAACCCTGCATAAGTATACTACCATATTAGAGTAACATTGTCAAGTGTTCCTGCAGATGCTTTTCTGCATGGGCCCTCACTCCGCCTGGACATCGGCCCCGGTATGGCCGTTGCGGGCAGCCGCCTGAGCGATTCCCGGATCCTGCCCGTCGAGCTGCCCGCCCACGACGCTCTCGAGGAACTGCCTGCTGCCCCGACGCTCCACCGCGGGCACGGCAAACCCCATCGGCTGGCGACACTCGACCACCAGTTTCAGCGCCGTTCGTACTTGGTCGGCGATGCTCACCTCCGTAAAGGACGGAACCAACACAACATCGAGTCCGTCGAGCGCCAGGTATGACCGCGCGATAGCTACTGCCTTGGCTGCCTGATTGACCGCGCCGGCGCCGATCGCCTGCACCTCAGCCCGTCCGCTGTCGCGAACCACGCCGGCGATTGCGCCCGCCACGGCGGTGCATTTGGAGTGGGCCGAAACCTTTAACACACCCATGTCATGGTCTCCTTTATCTGGTATCGCCAGGCAGCGTCCATGTGCCTGACGCATCGAACATGAGACTGCGGCATGCGTGCTGCCGCCGAGCCGGCTGCCGCCCCATCCGAGTCCGCGCGACGCGGGGGACCATCCTAGCCCAGCCACGTCTCCGGCGGGCTGTCGTCCATGGCCAACGCCTCCGCCAGGCGCTCCGCCCAGGCGCGCAGAGACTCGGCAAGGTCCAGCCGTCCCGCGCGATGCACAATGGCCATTGCCTCCTGTACATCGCGTATGCGTTGATGGTTCACGTACTCTCTCAGGCGTGTAGGGCTGTTCGCTCTGGGGTAATCCATCCCCATCTCCCTTTGCATCGTGCACGCGTCGGGCCAGATGCGCGCCCGGACGTGCCCGGTTGTCGAGGTTGACCCGGAGAAGCGGGGTCACCCAGGGTTCCAGGCTGCCCGGATATCAAAGCGCCCCATCACGGCAACGTGACGGGGCAGAGAGTCCCTCGATGTATTCATATTGGAGGATGTCGTCGTACCGTCCGGGTTACCGGAAAACCAGCCTTCTATAGTCGGTGGTGCGAGCCCGTTGTCTTGTGGATCCCCGGCCCCACCTGGCTGTGGCGCCGGACTCGCAGAATAGCACGACGAGTCAGCATCGCTCCATGCATCCGGACGGGCCCTGCGTGGCCCGCCGGGCGGGAGGCCATCCCCTGACGTAGCCCGCCCCTCCCTTCTCGCGCATATCGAGACCGCGGCCTTTTCCCAAACAAGTTGCTTAGGAAGCTTACCATGCCTGCAGAGCTTGTCAAGTGCAAACGCGCCAGAATTGACAAGAAAGGCACAGAATCACATCACCGCACGCGCTTGACAGCGGGCCCCTCCTCCGGCCAACATAGTGGCCACCGGGCGGGACGCGTTCAGGGCCCCGGAGGGGGCGCCGAGGCCCCTAAACTCACCATAGGGAGGACAGACTCATGGCAGACAAGGTAACGCGCGTCGGCTTTGTCGGCGTCGGCACGATGGGCGAGCCCATGGCCGCCAACCTGCTCAAAGCGGGGTTCGAGGTGACCGTGGTTGCACACCGCAACCGCGCCCCCGTGGAGCGCCTCGTCGCCCAGGGGGCCACCGAGGCCGCGACGGCGGCCGAGATGGCCGAGCGCGTGCAAGCTGCCGTCACCTGCGTCTCCGATGACGCCGCCGTCGAGCAGGTGCTCACCGGCCCGGCCGGCATCGCCGAGGGCGCCCAGGAGGGGCTGATCGTCATCGATACCAGCACCATCTCGCCACTCACGTCGCAGCGCCTGGCCGACGACCTCGCGGCGCGCGGCGTGACGCTCCTCGACGCGCCCATCAGCGGCGGTCAGAACGGCGCCATCGCCGGCACGCTCGCCATCATGGTGGGCGGCCCCCGCGAGGCCTACGACCGCGTTTTGCCTCTCCTCGAGGCCATGGGCAAGAGCATCACCTATGTGGGAAAGAACGGGGCGGCGCTGGCGGTGAAACTCGCCAACAACCTCATCGTGGCGGCCGCCCAGGTCGCCATCTCGGAGGCGTTCACCATGGTGGCCAAAGCGGGGGTCGAGCCCGGCCTGGCGCACAGCATCCTCGTGAACGCCACCGCCGGCAGCCGTCAGCTGGACGGCATCAAGGCGAGCTTGCTCGCCGGCGACCTGCGCCCCGGATTCAGGCTGTCGCTGATGCGCAAGGACATGGGCCTGGCGCTCGACTATGGCAAGGCCCTGGACGTACCCATGTTCAGCACCGCCCTCTCCCACCAGCTCTACACCCTCGCCATGGGTCTGGGCAAGGGCGACCTCAACGCCATCGGCATCGCCGAACTCTACACCGACGCCACGGGCGCCGATCTCAAGGCCGAGTAGGGTTGCGAGTTGTGGGTTGTGTGTTACGGCCCACAGGTGACAAGTGCCGACAGTCACAGGTTTCAGGTGACAGGTTACAGGGTCTAGCGGCTGGTCGCGCTGGAACCTGTAACCTGAGACCTGCAACCTGTCACCGGCGCTCGGGTGCTCGCCGTCACGCCGGATCGCTTCAGTAGTCCGCCGCCGCGTACGTCCCCACGATCTCGCCCCAGTAGATGCGATGATAGTCGCGGTTGGCGTACGCCCTGGCATTGATGTCCGGCTGGAGATTCGGCGGTAACACGTCGTTGTGGTGCACTACGCGGCACTCGTACACCATGGGGCTCTCGTCGAGGGTGATGGTCGACACCTTTTTGCCACGCGACACGGCCACGCCATAGGCGCCGATCTTGTCGATGTCGCGCCCGCTGCGGGTGCCGCACACCGATACCCAGTCGCCCATCGCCGCAGTGGGCGCGTTCACCGTGAACTCGCCCGATTCCTCCAGCAACTCGTAGGTGTAGCGCGACGGGCGCACCAGCACCTGAAAGATCGGTTGCCCCCACACGATCCCCACCGTGCCCCAACCGATCACCATCACGTTCGACGCGCCGCTGCGCCGCGTGGCGGCAAGCAGCAGCCCCGGCCTCGCCAGCAGGGCCAGCGTCTTGCTCAGCTTGTGGTCGTACGGCACGGCCTCACGCATTCCCATGATACCCTTCCTCCATTGGTGGTGGCCCGCCGAGCGCATCCCCTGCCGCTACACCAGCGCCGACTTGCTCCGCGAGAAGGTGAACTCGGTGGGCATCGCCGCGCCCTTTTCGATGAGATCCCGGCAGATGCGAATGTCGTCCTCCGCCTCAAAGGTGCTCATCGTGCCGACGCATACCATATCGACGGGCTTGATCGAGTTGAACACGAAACTGAATCCCGTCGGCGGCAGCACGCGCCCCGCCGCCAGCGGCTTGATGCACATCACCGGCTTGGGTGTGCCGTTGATGATGCGCGCCACCCAGTCCGTCTCCACCTGGCAGAGGAACCCGATGGCGTTATAGATCTGGATGTACGTGGCGACGTCGTAGCCCGCCTTGTCGCACAGCACCACCGTCTCGGGCCGGTGGGTCGACAGCCCCGGGATCATCCCCAGCGAGCGGATGCGCTCGGTGACCTTTTCCAGGCCCACGATCACCCGGTCGTTCACCAGCATGTTGCCGTCCGTCCAGTGCTGGTGCGGCATGCAGATGCGCGCCCCGTACTCGGCGCTCTCCTCGATCCCGGGGAGCAGATCCTCCACGTGTTCGCCGTTGGGCGTGCAGATCCAGTGCATCTGGACGCCCGTCTCTTCCCGCACGATGCGGATCGCCTCGGCCATCGTGGGGTTCTGCATCGACATGACGGCGTTCACGCCGTTGCGCGCGAACACGTTCATCACCTCGGCGATGCGCTCCGGCGTCATGTTCGCCTTGATCCACTTGTCCTTGGCCGACGAAAAGTGGGAATACCCCATAAACCAGTTGCTGCCGACGATGAGCCGCGAGAGTTCCAGATCCTCGATGTGGGTAGTGGGGAACGATGGCATGGTATTGACCTCGATGTTCGTTGTTGGTGGGTCAGTGCACGATGACTGCATGCGCGCCCATCATACGTGCCGGGCGTAAGGTGTCAAGACTCCTGGGTGAATCTACTTCCCCCTGGCTCGGTGTTCCCTCTCCCTGTACTGAGAGTGTTGCACGAATACCAAACACCCAATGCAGACCACAGCCCGTAGTATGTGTCTCGCCAGCCCGTCCCACAGGTTGTGGTGTCGTCAGCCGAAAACCGATCCCTGCAACACTCTCTACTCGGGGAGAGGGCTAGGGTGAGGGGTCCCGCCCCCCGCGCCGCCAGTTCCCTCTCCCTGTACTCGGGGACAAGCCCAGTACTCTGGGGCGAAGGTTGGGGGCGAGGGCTCCCGCCCGCTGCGCCGCCGGTTCCCTCTCCCTGTACTCGGGGAGAGGGCTAGGGTGAGGGGTCCTACCCCCTTCGCACCACGCGGATCTCGTACAACACCGGCCACCACTTCCCCGTCACGAACACCCGCCCCCCCTCGGAGTCGTAGGCGATCCCGTTCAGCACGTCCACCTGCCTCCCGCCGCGATCCTCCTCCGTCAGCAGCCCGGTGAGGTCGATCCACCCCACCACCCGGCCCGAGTCCAGGTCGATGCGCGCGATGCGGTCCGTCTGCCACACGTTGGCCCACACCTCGCCGTCGACGAACTCGAGTTCGTTCAGGTCGTCCACCGGCTCCTCGCCATCGACGACCTCCACGCTCCCGATCTCCGCCAGCGTGTCGGGATCCCAGAAGCGCAGACGCGACGTGCCGTCGCTCATGATGAGGCGCTCGCCGTCGTACGTCAGCCCCCATCCCTCGCCGGGATAGCGGTATTCGCCCAGCGGCTCGAACGTGTCACGGTCATAGACGAGGGCCACGCCGGCCTTCCAGGTGAGCTGCACGATCCTGTCGCCCACCACGGCGATCCCCTCGCCAAAGTACTGCGGCGCCAGGTCCCGCCGCTGCAGCACGGCGCCGGTCGCCAGGTCCACCCTGCGCAAGGACGATTCTCCCCACAGCCCCGTCCCCTCGTACAGGATACCTTCCCCATGATAGACCAGGCCCTGGGTAAAGGCCTCGGGATCGTGCGGATACCGCGCCACCACCTCAAAGCCATACTCCACCGGCTGCGCGCTGCGGCGGAGCAGGGCCGGCAGGTACAGGTCTCCTGCCTGCACCCACAGCGCCAGACCCAAGGTGACGATGACGCCCACCGCCACCAGGGCCGCCAGCAATACGCGCCGCGTCATGCGCCCTCCACCCTCTATCTCTGGCGCTCCTCGCCCTGGTCGCCGTCGCGCCGCCGCCGATAAGGCACGGGAATGTAGCCCACCGACGGCCGCCGCGCCGCCGACTGCGGGTAGAGGCTCATCAGGTCATAGACCTCCTGGGGCATGTCGGTACTCACCGACAGGCCCATGTTGCGCGCCTCCTCCACGCCGATGGGATAGTCATGCGTCCAGAGACCCGTGGCCAACGCTCCCGCCAGCGCCTCGGCGTTCTCGCGCCCCATGCGTTGTGAGGCGATGCGCGTCACCGTGGCACGCATCTGCCGCAGCGCCTTCTCGGCAATGTCCGCCAGGATGAGCGTCTCGTCGTCCACCTCGTTGGCGCTCTTGCGCGCCACCGCCGTCAGCACCGAGGCTGCCGGGTAGCGCCCGACCTGTGGGTCCACCGGCCCCAGCACCGCGTTGGGGTCCATTATTATCTGGTTGGCCGCCAGCGCGATGAGCGTCCCGCCAGACATGGCATAGTGCGGCACGAACACGGTGGTGGGCGCCTGGCGGCAACAGAGGGCGTTGGCGATCAGCTCCGCCGCCAGCACCAGCCCGCCGGGCGTGTGGAGGACCAGATCGATGGGCACGTCGGGGTCAGTAAGCTTGATCGCCCGCAACACCGACTCGGAATCATCGATATCGATGTAGCGCCAGATCGGCAACCCCAGCAGCACCAGGATCTCGGCCCGATGGATGAGCACGATCGCTCGGCTGTGTCTCATTCGCTCCAGGCGCCGTATCGCCCGGACGCGCGCCCTCTGCACCAGCCACAGCCGCACCATCGGCGCCACGAAAAGCAGCAGCAACACGATCCAGATCAGCGTCGTCCAGTCCACGTCCCCTCCTCTCGTCGCTCGAACCTTCAGGCCCGGTCCCCCGGAGAGTGGGTGAGCGTGGAGGTGGAACGTCCGTGGACGGCGCCTATTCGGGCGGCCATCCCTCGATCCCGAAGGACGGCCGCTGTCAGGGTCGCTCCTATTGCGACTCGAGCACCTGCTTGACGCGCTCGATCCCGAGGCGCGGGCTGGTAAGCACCGGCTTGCCCCAATCCTGCAGCTCGGGCACTAGCACCGCCATGCTCCCCTGCGCCAGGACGATCACGTCCACCTGCTGGCGCACCTCGTCCAGCTTGGCCATCACCATGCGGTTGTGGGTCGCCGTATCGCCGGCCCGCAGCTTGTCGAACGCTCCCTCGGCCAGCACGCGGCTGATGCTCACCTGCTTGCCCATGGCAGCGGCCGTGCGCTCGATAAGCCGGCAGGTGGGGTCGAGCGTCGTCGGCAGGGTGGCCGCCACGGCGACCCGCGGTCCGAGCCGAACCGCCTCCTCGGCCATCGGTTCGTCGATCTTGACGATGGGCACCCGCACCATCGTGCGCGCCACATCCACCGCCTCCCCTACCGACGAGCACTGACTCAGGATGACGTCGGCGCCCCCGTCCTCGGCGGCCAGGCAATACTGCACCATGCGCCGGGTCACGTCCCGCGTCAGTTCGCCCGCCGCCAACACATCGTCCAGCAGGCTGTCGTCAATGATGTTGACGACGCGATAGTCCTTCAGGATCTCGTCCGCCAACTCCAGCGTCCCCGGCACGGTGACGCGGCTCGTATACACGATGGTGACCTGTCTCTTGCGCACCTTGTTACTCCTCACGCGACGATTGGTAGGCTCAGAACACCCGTCCGGCTCGGCCGCGCCGTTCGCAGCCGCGACAACGTCGCCAGTGTACCACGCCCCCGCCCAACCCTCAACCTCCATGCCACGGCCCCCAGCGCTCAAACCGAAGCGCACCCACCTGTAACCCCTGCAGCCTGTGACCCCTCCTCGAAGGCGCGCTCGTCGTTGCACCCCCTTCCTATCGGTGGTATAATCCGCCGGTGAAGCTGACCGTGCAGTTGCCCACCGTTTCCGGGTGATCCGTCGCCCACCATACTCACCGCGTCGCCTACACCAGTCCATCGCCGCTGGGTAGCGCGCTCGACCCTCATTCGCGCTTGTTCGAGCGTCCATCGGAGGCGGGCAAGTGACCAGCACCATCGAACCGAACGCCGACCGGCAGCGTCCCAGTCACGCGACGCCCCTCGAGCAGGGCATCTCCCTCGCCCGTGCCGGCGACCACGTCCTGGCGCGCGCCGTCTTTCGGCGCATGATCCACAGCGACCCGTACGATGAGGACGCCTGGCTGTGGTTGGCGTGGGTCGCCGAGGATCGCGAGCACAGCCTGCGCTACCTGCAAGAGGCCGCCGCGCTCCTGCCCGAGAGCAGCCGCATCGCCGAGGCCACCCGCTGGGCCCGCTCTGAACTCGGCCTCGATGCCGTCGGAGAGCGCGCCTCGGCCTCCCCTCTGGGCGCCCGGCTGCAGGGGATCGTCCGCCGGCTGAAGCCCGATGTGCCCGCCAGACCCGAACGCCCCGCCGCAGGCCACGTTACGGAGCGGCGCCCGGTCGCCACTGCGCCGTCTCCTAGGCCCGCGCCACAGTCGCACGAGGCCGCCGACGCACCCCGGCGCCCCCTGACCGTCGCCCGACCCGCCATCGACGCGGCGCGCCTCGGCGGCGTCGCTCAGCGCGCCGGGCAGGGCATGGCGCACGCCCTGGGCGAGATCAAGTCGCGCGTGCCGGCATCCGCCACCATCGCCGACCCCATTCGCCATCGGCTCCGCTCCTCAGCAGTGCCGGTAGCATCGGTGGTGGCCACCGTCGCCATGCTGGCATTCGTCATCCTCGGCATCACGCAGGCCCGGAGCGGCGGCGGCGCCGTCCATGCCGACGAGCTGCCCCCGCCGGGCGTCGACGCCACGCCGACGCCCACCACCGAGGAGCGCTTGCGGCCCCTCTGGGTGCAGGTCGAGGTGGCATGGAATCGGCAGGCGTGGTCCGACGCCATCGCCGCCCTCGAGCGCATCCGCGAGATCGACCCGCGCAACGTCGAGGCCCGTCAGCGCCTCGCCGAGGCCTGTTACCACGACGGCCTGCAGCTGGTAAACGCCAACGAGATGGAGCAAGCCAAGGCCCGCCTCGATGCCGCCATCCGCCTGGACGCCGGCAACAGCGACCTCCAGAAGGCGCGCCGCAAGGTCGCCATGTACATGGACGGTCTCGATGCCTACTGGGTGCGTGACTGGGCCCGCAGCGTCGAGACACTGAAGCGCGTCTATGCCATCGATCCCGACTTTCGCGACGCGCGCGTGATGCTGGGCCAGGCATACTATGGCTACGGCGTCGAGTTGCAGGAGGAGCGCCGCTGGGACGAGTCCAAGAACTGCCTGGAAAAGTCGCTGGAACTGCTCCCCGAGCACCCCGAGGCGCAGACACGCCTCGCCGAGGTGCTGGACGCCATCACGCCGCCGCGGCGCATTGAGGTCAGCCTGTCGGATCAGCTCGTCACGGTCTATGAGAACCACGAGCCGATCAGGGTATTCACCGTGTGCACCGGCCGCGCCAGCGCGCCGACCACCCCCGGCAGGTACGAGGTTCTGGACAAGATCCCCAATGCCTACGGCAGCAAGTGGGACATCTTTATGCCCTGGTGGCTCGGCATCTACTGGGCCGGCGGCTCCGAGAACGGCTTCCACGGGCTGCCCGTCACCCGCGCCGGGGTCACCGTCTGGCACGACCGGCTGGGCAGCCCCTGCTCCTACGGCTGTATCGTGCTGGACACGCCGGACGCCATCTGGCTCTACGAGTGGGCAGAGGTGGGCACCGTCGTGTTAGTGAGGCGCTGACGCGCTCAGGAGCCGCTCTCAGCGGTCGGCTCTCGGCGGTCAGCTGCCATTCGCCTTTCGCACGTGACCCTGTCTTCGAGGAGTCTGGCTAACCGCCAATAGCCAAGAGCCGGTAGTGGCGGCCCATAGCCGACCGCCGAGAGCCGACCGCCAATCACTGTCGTACATCACACGGCAAGCGCCTAGAGGAACATCGCATGAAGAACCCGACCACCACGACGCAAGACAGCCCCAACATCTCCTGGCTCGACCAGGAACTACGCCGCACGCGCGCCGTCGTCGCCGAACTCCGCGACCTCGTGGACAAGCAGCAGGTCGTGATGGCCGATCAGGCCCAGCGGCTCGTCTCGCTGGAGGACCGCCTCACCAAGCAGCAAGCCCAGCTGCTGCGTATCCCCGACGTCGAGGAGGCCCTGCGACACACCCGGGACGAGATCGTGCTGATGCTGTCCGAGCTGCGGCAGGACGTCCAAAAGCGCGAGACCGAGTTCTGGCGCAACCGCCAGACGGAGCACGAGCAGGACCTGCGCGTCATCCAAGAGATCCAGGTGCAGGTGGAGCGCTTTGAACCGCTCGAGCAGTCCATCGCCGCGCGCCAGGCCGAGGAGAGGCGCCTGAATGAGATGATCCTCCGTCTCCAGCAGGCCCACGAGGACACAGTCAAGCGCCTCGGGCAGCGCGAGGAAACGTTCCGCCAGTTGGCCGATCGGCTGGAGCAGGCCGTGGTGCGGGTCGGCCAAGTGGAACTCGCGGTCGGTGACGCGCAGAAGGACCAGCCCGAGTACCTGTCCCGCATCATGCTCTTGGAGACCGAGCTGTCGCGCATCACGCAGCAGATGACCGAGATGCACAACTTGCGTGAGGACCTCACCAAACAGCAGTCCGAGCTGAGCGAGAGCCAGCGGCGCAGCGACCGTGAGCGCGCGCAGGTGCTCACCGAGTGGGCGCGCAAGATGGAGGGTTTTACGCACCAGCTCGAGACGTGGGCCGAGCAGTTGCGTTACTACACCGACCAGCACGACAAGAACCGGCGTGTGCTCCGCGAGGTGCAGGAACTCGCCCACCAGGTGAGTCAGCAGCAGGACCAACTCCGCCAGATTCAGCGCATCGCCGAGGACCAGTTGCGCCACGACCTGCGCGAGTGGCACAGTGAGAGCGAGCGCCGCTGGGCGCAGGAAACCGAACGCCGCGAGCGACTGCTCGAGGGGCAGATCCATCGCGACAACGCCCAGGATCAGAAGCTCGAAGAACTCGAGCAGGCGCGTCAGTCTCTGCTCAAGACCGTAGCCGCCCTCGACGAGCGCCTCATCGCGGTCGGGTCCCGCGTGTCGGCCGAGTTCGGCCGCCTCAAGCGCGAGCAGTTCCGCGTGCTGCAGTTGCAGGCCAAGGCCGCCCAGGAACTCTTTGCCGAGACCCGCGGCTACTTTGAGGAAGAAACCGAGTAGCGACCGTGTTTGTCGTTGGTACCGCGGGGCACGTCGATCATGGCAAGTCCACCCTCGTCCGGGCACTGAGTGGCATCAACCCCGACCGGCTTCGCGAGGAGCAGGAGCGGGAGATGACCATCGACCTGGGCTTCGCCTGGCTGACCCTGCCGTCTGGCCGGGAGATCAGCATTGTCGACGTCCCCGGCCACGAGGATTTCATCAAGAACATGCTGGCCGGCGTCGGCGGAATCGACCTGGCGCTGTTTGTCGTCGCCGCCGACGAGGCCGTCATGCCCCAGACGCGCGAACACCTCGCCATCATCGACCTGCTCGAGGTGCCCCAGGGCGTCGTCGCCCTCACCAAGGCGGACCTCATCGACGACGCCGAGTGGCTGGAACTCGTCCAGGAGGACGTGCGCGACGAGCTGGCCGGCACCGTCCTGGAGAAGGCGAGTATCGTCCCCGTATCGGCCCTCACAGGTCGCGGCCTGCCCGAGCTGCTCGCCGAACTCGATCGCCTGCTCGACCAGGCGCAGCCACGGCCCGACATCGGCCGGCCCCGCCTGCCCATCGACCGCGTCTTTACCGTCGCCGGCTTTGGCACCGTCGTCACGGGCACTCTCGTCGACGGCAGCCTCTCGGTGGGTGAGGAGGTGGCCGTCATCCCGGGCGGCCTCTCCGCCCGCGTACGGGGCCTCCAGACGCACAAGGTGCGCGAGACCACCGCCACGCCGGGCCAGCGGGTGGCCGCGAATCTCAGCGGCATCACCGTGGACGACCTGAGCCGCGGCCAGGTGCTCACGCGCCCCGGCTGGCTCGAGCCCACGCGCCTTGTCGACGCGCGCCTCCGCCTGCTGCCCGACGCGCCGTGGCCCCTGAAGCACAACGCCCTCGTAGACGTCTATAGCGGTGCGGCGCGCGTCGAGGCCAACGTCCGGCTGCTGGATGCCGAAGAGATGGCTCCGGGCTCCTCCGGGTGGGTGCAGTTTCGCCTCGCCGAGCCCATGGCCCTCGTGCGCGGCGATCACTATGTGGTGCGCCTCGCGTCCCCCAGCATCACGCTGGGCGGCGGGCGCATCGTCCAGCCCCACCCGGGGCGTCGCCACCGGCGCTTTCGGCCCGACGTCATCGCCCAACTCGAGGCCCTGTCCCGTGGCGCGCCCGACGACGTCCTGCTGCAGGCCCTTGCCCGCCAGGGCCCCATCGAGGCGCGCGAGTTGGTGCGGCGCAGCAACCTGCCCGCCGAGGAAGCGGCCGCGGCTCTCGCGTCCCTCCTCGAGCAGGGGCGCGTCATCCTCCTCGGCGATGCCCGCGATCCGGCCAGCCTCGCCCGCAGCGCCACCGGCCTGCTTACCATCGAAGCTTGGAATCGGCTTATGGACCGCGCCACCGAGGCCCTCTCCGCCTACCATCGGCGCGCCCCGCTGCGGGCAGGCATGCCGCGGGAGGAGCTGCGCAGTCGTCTGGGCCTCGACGCCTCTATGGCCAACCAGCTCATCGATCACGCCGTCCGCGAGGGGCGCCTGGCCTCTACCGCCACCCTCGTGCGCCTGCCCTCCTTCACCGTGTCGCTATCGCCCGAGCAGCAGCGCGCCGTCGATCGGATGCTGGCCGCCTTCCGCGCCAGCCCCGCCTCGCCGCCCACCTATTCACAGGTCGAGGAAGCGCTGGGCCCCGACCTGTTGCAGTACCTCATCGAGGAAGGACGCCTGGTCAAGGTATCCGACGAGGTGCTCTTTGACGCCGAGGGCCTGGCCGACATGCAGAAGCGCGTCGTGGCGTTCCTTCGCCAGCAGCCAGACGGCGCCACCGTAGCCCAGATACGCGACCTATTGGACACCAGCCGCCGCTATGCCCTCAGCCTGTTGGAGGAACTCGACCGTCGCCGCGTGACGCGCCGAGCCGGTGATGTGCGCTTCTTGCGGTGACGGCTGTCGCCTCCCAACCCAGACTCGACGCTTGTAGCTGGCGAATGTGCACGTGACATGGGTGACAGGTTCCAGGTTCCAGGCTTTGGAGTGACTGGGCGCTCAAGCCTGTAACCTGCAACCTGGAACCAGTGACGCTCGCCCGGTGACCTTTCGCTGCCCTCGATGGCCGTCCAGGAGCCGCATATGTCCATCCACCAGACGCCTCCCGACGTGATCAAGGAACCCCCCATGGAGATCGATGGGCGCTGCATGACCATCGCCCAGTTCGTGGCCTACGTGGAGGGGCTCCAGTTCCCGTCGCCCCTCCCGGACCGCGTCTTTCTCCACCACACCTGGAAACCCACCCGCGAGACATGGCAGGGCTACAGCTCGATCCTGGCCATGAAGGCCTACTATGAGAAGCAGCTCTGGGTGGACGAGGAGGGCCTCACCCACGAGGGATGGAACGCCGGGCCCCACCTTTTTGTCGCCGACGACGGCATCTGGCTGTTCAGCGACCTGCGCTACGACGGCGTGGGCGCCCTGGGGCACAACACCGGCACGCGCCACCTGGAGATGGTGGGCGATTATGACAATGCGCTCCCCTCCGGCCCTACCTGGGCGAACACGGTGGCCGCCCTGGGGATCCTCCACATCAAGCTCGGCCTCGATATCCAGCAGCTCTGGTTCCACCGCGACGTCTCGTACAAGAGCTGCCCCGGCTGGGCGGTGCAAAAGAGCTGGGTCATCCCCCAGGTCGCGGCCTGGATCGAAGAGTACCGCCGCACGCATCCCGCGACGCTGCGTGAGCGCCTGACGGCCCATCTTGCCTCGCAGGGCAAGCTCGTGCCCGCCAACCCGGGTGCGGCCCTCGCCGCGTCCGGCGCCGCGCGCGGCTTGGTAGGCGCCATCACCGACGAGACGCCCATCGACGTCGACGGCCGGCGACACATCGTCCAGTTCTTTGCCGAGGCGCTCATCGTCCCGCAGGATCGGTGGAACGATGTCCGGTCGCTGCGCGAGTTCGAGGGAGGCGATCAGCCGCCGGTGGTGGGGCCCCGCCCGCCCAAGCCGCCGCGCCCCGGCCCCGCGCCCCTCCAGCCCCCGAGCGACGAGGGCAACGCGCCCGACGACACAGCCCCGCCTGACGTCGAATCTCCCGAACCATAGCGCCGAACGCACGTGCCGCGCCCGGGCTCCGACACCATGAGGAGGCACCCCCCATGATCCGCTACGGCATCGTCGGCATCGGCGGCTTTGCCGCCACCTGGGTCCGCTGCCTGGAGGAGTTGGAGCGCGAGGAGATCGCGCGACTGGCCGCAGCGGTCGTGCGCCGCCCCGACCACTATCGCGAGCGCGTCGAGCGGCTGCGAGCCGCCGGCTGTGCCATCTACCCCGACCTGGAGACCATGCTGGCCGCCGGGCGCGATTCCCTCGACGTGATCGGCGTACCCACGGGCATCGCCCACCACGAGCCCATGGCCACACGCGCCATGGAGGCCGGCTACAATGTGCTCATCGAAAAGCCCGTGGCGGGCACCGTGCAAGAGGTGCGGCGCCTCCAGGAGGTCGAGCGGCGCACCGGGCGTTGGTGCGCCGTCGGCTACCAGTGGTTGCACAGCCCGACCGCCCGCTGGATCGTCTCGCGCCTGACCACGGGCGCTCTCGGGCGCGTGCGCGAGGCGCGCGCCATGATCGCCTGGCCCCGCGACAGCGTCTACTATGGTCGAAACGCCTGGGCGGGCCAGCTGCGTGACGGTGACCGCTGGATCCTCGACGGCCCCACCACCAACGCCACGGCGCACTATCTCACGCAGCTCCTCTACTACGTGGCCGCCGGGCAGGGCCGGCCCATCGCCATCGAGGCGGTGCGCGCCGAGCTGTACCGCGCCCGGTCCATCCCCTCGTACGATACCTCCTGCATCGAGGTGCGTATGCCTGGGGGCGCGCGGGTGCTGCACTACGTCAGTCACGCCTTGTCGCGTCAGAGCGACCCCGTCATCCACCTACAGTGCGAGGGTGGCATACTGGACTGGACGGGCGACGGCGATGTGGCTGGCATCCGCTACTCCGACGGGCGGCAGGAGCACTATGCGAATCCCGCGCCGGAGCGCGTCCGCGCCCTGCCCCTCGAGCAGACGGCGCGCGTCGCCGCAAGAGTCGATCCCGTGCCCCTCTGCGGCCTCGCCGAAGGCGGGCCCCACGTCCTGGCGATCAACCTGGCGTTCGAGTCCTCCCTTGGCGTGCGCGGCATCCCTGCCGATCTGCTCAGCCGCGCGCGGACGCCTTCGGGAGGAGAACTCATCGCCGTGGAGGGGATGGAAGACGCCCTGTCTCAGGCCTATGCCGCCGGCGTCCTGTTCTCGGACCTGGACCTCCCATGGGCCCACGCCACCGAGTCCGTGCCCGCCGCAGGCTATGACGCTTTCCCGCGCGACCCGCGGCTCGCCACGGCGCTAGGTCCGCTGTAGGGTGCCGACCTAGATCCTCCTTGCCAACGCCTCCCGGCACTCTGAATAGACCCGTTTGTCTTACATCGCTTGACAGGTATGACTTACGGTCATAGTATTACGTTGCTGTCGTTGGTGTAGCAACGAGGTGTACGATGACCAAGTTGTACACGTCCGTGGTCACTCAAAAGGGCCAAGTCACCATACCGGTCGAGATACGACGCGCCTTGGGGATCAAGGCCAACGACCGCGTCACCTTCATCATCGAGCAGGACCGCGTGTGCATCGAGCCCATCGCAGAGTCCATAGAGACCATCTTTGGCGCGATCGAGCCGATTCAGCGACCCGAGGACTTTCAGCGACTCCGGGATACCGCCATCGAGGACTATGTAGGCGACGTCGTGCGCAATACGGAGCCCGACGATGATGTTCCTTGACACGAACATCGTCTTGCGAGTCCTCACCC
>ENA-UOUL01001188-UOUL01001188.1-bioreactor-metagenome-genome-assembly--contig:-NODE-1188-length-38709-cov-6.056896_pt1 | contig 38709 bp, 41 predicted proteins | sample MGYA00249838_ERZ747220 | MGnify/ENA primary metagenome ERZ747220 (study PRJEB28778, sample SAMN05720191) | bioreactor metagenome | isolation source: Anaerobic biogas reactor | place: USA:Washington... | reverse complement strand
ATATTCTGATTGGAGCCATCAGTAGAATTGATGAAGATTATTATATTATTGAAACCGGGGATTTGGAGGAAGTAAATGAGGTTGACAATGAATTGTTTAATCGTTTTATGGCGGAAATTGAGCCGTGCTGGGAAGGATTTGCAGCAGGATTAGATATGGATCGTTCCTATAGACCGCTGGATTACAAAGAAGTAAAAAAGCAGAATAATCCCCATTCATTATCAAAATTAGGCGATGCTTTGTCTTATAAGAATACATCTTTGGCGGAGCTGCTTGAGTGTTGTCTGGAAATATCGAAAATGGAAACAGGGGGTAACTGGACCATTACTGTTCCGGCAGAGCGGGGTAGTGGAATCAGCACTCTCTTATGGTCCAGCGTATATAAGCTGGCCCGGGGTGGTTATCCTGTTTTGATTTTGAAGCAGGGGTTACGGCAAATTGATTATAAGGCTCTTACTAACTTTCTGACCCGCCTTAATCGCGAGGCCCGGTTTAAAAGCGGCGGAGACAGCGATGTTCCTGTTTTAATACTATGTGATATCGAACACCAGGGTATTGATGATATATCGAAACTGGCTTCATTACTGTATAATGACGGGCGTTTGTGTGTGGTGCTGCGAGCGATTGACAAGAATGAGCTGGGCAAGGATGACAAAGATGAACAAACTTATAGAGCGCGTGGGCAGGAAATCAAGTGTAAAACCTTCCAAGCTGAGGTTAATAATCAAGAGATTATGAAATTGCGAGAGCATTTATTAGCGATTAAAGAGCAATACCAGCTTGTCTTCGATGTTCCATCCGAAGAAGCCTGGCGCCGTTATCAGGAGAAATCCTCCGTTTTGATTCCGCAGGAAGCAAGCAGGTGGGATAGGCAGCTAAACCCAACAAAAGGGAATGATAGTTTAGCGAAAAGCGATTTGCTAAGTCTATTCTGGGTAGGCTTGCGGTTTTTTATTGATAACAACCAGTGGACCCCGGATCGCTTGGAGACACAATTAATTCAAAATATTGAAGAGCTTTATGAAGAGAATGCGCAGACAGCTTTATTAATTTATAGTATCGCAGTTTCTACTCGCTTTCGTCTGGCTTTGCCGGTGACAGTGCTTGTTCATGCTTATAAGATATATGATTGGATCGAATTTATTGATGAGCTGAAAAGTATAAAATCCGTGATTCCATATATTGTCTATGATTATCTCCCCGGAGATACCATGATGATAAGATTTCGTCATACTGCTTTTGCTGAAGTTGTGCTGAAGCATTTGAACCAATTGCTGCGGAATACGGACAGAATAGACTGGGAACATTTCCCTATTCCGGCTTCATTTGCATGTCCGGTTGAATGGCTGCATCACCTGCTGGCAAATTTGCGGGTCGGTGATGATATGGAACGTCAATTTGGTAATATGGTAGCTACTCAAATACTGAAGCTGGAGGGAAAACGCCGGGAGCGATTTAGATATGCTGAATTGCTTAAGAACGCTTTTCAATATTACCCGAGCGATTTCCTTTATCAGAATCCTACGGTCATGCAGGCTTATGCTATTACTTTATCAAAATCAACTGGCTATTGGGGGCAGATATACAATGATAAGGAGGAAGTGCGTCACCGCTTTGAACTTGCGGTTGAAGTCATGGGGATGGCATTGGAGTGTTGCGAACGGGATAAGGAGGGGGAAGAGCATCCTCATGTTTTGAAAACTACCCTGGCCAATATTTATGAAAACTGGGCGCGCCGAGAGCTGGAGTGGGATGATGGAAATTTCGATATGCTGGCCGAAAAAGCGGCCGATTTATACCGCAAAGTATATTTTGATTGGCCGGATAGTGCCTTTGCCCGCTATGGATTATCTCAATTGCTTTACCATCAATATGAAGCAGCCGAGAAGATGACGGGGAGAGAGGATCTTCCTCTGGAATACCTGCAGAATGCGCTGGAGTATCTTGAGGGCAGACCGGATCCGAGTTTTATGGACAATTGGCTGCGACACCGAAACAATATATACCATAAGTTGGGGCAGCAGGAACTCAAGCTGCAGGAATTAATGGATCAGGGCTATGAGATTGCTTATGTTCTCAAAGCTCGTTCTTTGCTTAAAGATATGAACCCGAGTGAAGATATACAAAACCAGGCGATTGACATTCTGGAAAAGGCTGAGAATTGTCTCCGGGCTTCTCCCAGTCCGGTGCCAAGATTGTTGATGTTATATCGTTTACTTGCCCAGCATAGCTGCAGGCAGTGGGAATTTAACAATCGCTACCAATTGTTAACGCGTATAAAGGATGAAGGTTATCGTTTTGGGGTTCAATTGTTATACGATTATGCGGTTTTGTCTTACCAATTAGATCAGCATGAACAGGGGGCTAGGCTCTTTTCCACGCTGCGCCGGGTGCCGGCGGAATACCAGATTAATATTGGCCGCTTTGCCTATTGGCATGTTGATAATAGCGAGAAAGTTCCTCCACCTGTACGCTATATGACAATGATGGTTGAGCAGGCGGAAGATTTCAGTGGTCAGGTGCGCTTGGATGGTATAAAGCAGTATATTCTCTTTAATCCGACTCATCCCTGGGGGAATAAGATGAGGCCAGGGATTACTACTGACTGTGTAATTCGTTTTCTAAGGTCCGGGCCCCTGGCTGTACCGCCACATTTCTACAAAGAGGGTGCGGGATGATGGACAATTCGCTGTTGTTTAATAGCTGCTCGTCGCGGTTTAATGATCTTATTGAGCTGGCTCTGTGTTATGCCACCTCAGACAAGAGCATTCTGCTGCGCGGTGATACCGGTACCGGCAAGGAATTGATTGCGGAACTGATATATAAGTGCAGCTGTCGAAGTGATAAATCATATAAAATTGTAAACATAGCTGCTTTCAATGACAATCTTTTTGAGAGCGAAGTGTTTGGGCACGAAGAGGGATCATTTACCGGGGCTGGTAGACTAAAAATAGGCGCTTTGGAAGATGCTGATGATGGAACCATATTCCTCGATGAGATAGGTAATCTTTCTGTACATACTCAGGCTAAATTATTAAGGGTGTTAGATAATAGAAAATTCCAGCGGGTTGGTGGTACCAAGGATATTAATTTTAAAGCGCGAGTGATATCGGCTACCAGCAAGAATCTGGAACAGATGATAGAGGACGGAACTTTTTCTCGTGATTTATACCATCGTTTTAATGTCCAGTTAGCAGTTCCTTCACTGCGGGAACGTTGTGAGGATATACCAAACCTGGTAAAGCATTTCATAGAAAATGAGATAAAGAATGCTCTGACACCGGTTCCTAAGTGGTACCAGGAGAAGCATAGTGAGTGCTTGAGCCTGTTTCTGATGCAATCAAATTATCACTGGCCGGGGAATATACGCCAGCTGAAGAATATTGTGGGCGATGTTTTTGAACGCTGTGTGCGAAATGGCGCGGAGGAGGATTTTAAACTAGGGGTTAAAAAAATAATTAGGGTTAATTGTGCGAAGGAGGCTGGTAATGATCAGATTAATCATCTCCTCTCTAATATAGCATACGAGCATTTGAGTGGATATAAGGAGGGGGATCCACCTTTGCGAGAGGTGGTAGACGATATTCTGGTTAAGGCCATCGGATGTGGATTGGATATGGCTTTGATAGGGGGAAGATTTAAACCGGCTTCTATGCTAGAAGTGGGTAAAGCGATGGGAATTCAAAGTCTAGTTAATAAAAACAGGGCTCTGCTGCCGCTTGACCGGGACGGCAAAGATTATATCCTGACAACCTTACGCAGTCTTAGTCCCAGTAATGATTGTTATCCTAAAGCTTTTAATGAGGTTCTGCAAAGGTGTTAGTGGGACAAGGGGACAGGTCCACTGTCCCACACTGTCTAATTTTCCCACCAAAGCCGAGAAATAAATTAAGTAAAGAAAAGTTAAATAAGTCTGGGGCCTGGCCCTGGACTTATTGTTTATTCCGATAAGATAAAACTGCTAAAGCTTAATCCCCTGTCGGGATTTTTTTATTTTTATCCTGAGGTTCGCATCCAATATATTGGTGTTCTTTGAAAATATAATTAATTCTGGCCCCGATTGGTGGGTAGAAAGCACCCGGGGGTGGCAGGGGTACAATTCTTTTTTCCCCAGGTAATAAAAGAATGAGACTGTAGGATAGTGATTTGCCAAGGCTTCAGGGACTTATTAAGAATAATTTGCCAGGGTTGGCACACGAATTGCAATTAAGAGCTTAGGCGCGCCAATAAAATATATTGGAGGAATATCTATGCTGAAGGTTTTGGTTGCCATCGACCAGGCTAACTTGTATTACCAGTTAAAGGAACTGGGGAAAAAGGCGGATTTCATTTCTCTAAGGAATATACTGGTAAACCCGCTGGATGATCGCTATGAGATTGACAGCTACATCTATGCACCCCTGCCACAGAACAATGCCGAAGGGGTGATCCGCTGGCATGATTGGTTAAGAAGCCAGGGGTTTGTGGTCGTTTCGAAGCGGGCCAAGCTTTTGCCGGATGGATCTTCAAAATGCAATTTGGACAGTGAACTTATTTTGGATATGATGGAGATTTGCAATGAGGTGCACCCGGATGTAGTTGTGCTAGTAAGCGGGGATGGAGATTTCGCTTCATTGTGCCAGAGGCTTCGCCGCAAGGGAATTTGGGTAGAGGTAGCTGGGATTGAAAGGAGTATTGCTTCTGAACTACGTTTTGCGGTTCACCGGGTGATTGATCTGAGCGAGTGGTTTGCCTGCTGTGAAGCTCTTTAGGGAAGGAGGAATGTATGGTGGATGTAGGAAAGGTGGAGCAATTGCGGGATGAGGTTATCGGAATCAGACCGGTTTATAGTGAGACAGGCAATGCTACGGACATTATTTTGAAGGATGGCAGGGTAGTTAGGGATAGGCGGGTACTCAACTCGGTGGTGAAAGCTCTGGTTGCTTCCTATGCGGTTGACCTCAAGGCGCAGCGGCAAAATCTTCGGGAGAAGTTAGGCCGCAAAGGGGTCTTGCCTTTTTACCTGGGGGAGGGGCGGGTCTTTGTCCCCTTGAAAATGCGCCAGGCGCTTACGGACGGCGATTCTGTCTATGGCTATATAGACATGGCCTATATGGGCCAGCCCCAAGCTGGGACAGGCAGAGAATGTCTGATCCCCTTGGCCAATGGTTTAGAGTTGCAGGTTCTGAGTGCCCAATCTACCATACTAGGCATCCAGAATACCGGTCAGGCGGTGCTGTCAGTCTTGCAGCCTGATAAAGGTGATGGTGATGCCAGGGAGGAGCAAATTATGGAAGCGGCCCGGATATTAGGAGTTACTTTGGCTGAGATTCTTGGGCAGCTTACACGGATTGAACAAAGCTTAAAATAGTGGGACAAGGGACAGGTTCACTGTCCCAAGGTGTCCAATTATCCCAGCAAAGCTGAGAAATGAGCTAAGTAAAGGTTAAATAAGTCTGGGGCCAGGCTCCGGACTTATTGTCTTTTTTTAAATAGCTATTTACGATAAGATAAAACTACCGAGCTAACCCCGGAATAAATTTCAAACAATTGTTCTGTTCCATATGGATAAAAATGATAAGCCAGGCCAGCATACTGCTGCGACTCTTGAAAAAGAAGTTTGGATATTTGCCGGTTGAAATGGAAAACAGGGTGATGTCTATGCCGGTGGAAAAGTTGCAGGAACTGGCGGAAGCAATATTTGATCTGGAGACGATAGACGATGTCAATAGTTTCATAAGCAAATAAATTAAAGAATAAGTCCGGAGACTATATTTTGTCCCCGGACTTATGGGGCGGTACTTACAGGTATTCCTGCTTGGCTGGCTGCCCATTGCTCGGAAAGGAAGGTACGGTGGGAACTGCTTTCCAGTATTTTTCATGAGGCAGAAGGATGATGGCCTCTCGCAGTTCACCGATGGCAGCGCTTACTCTTCTTCCAGTTCAACAGTGTCCCGGCGTTGAATAGCTTTGTTGGTCTTGCTCTGCAGGCCAACCAGGATAGCGGTGCCGGACGATGCAATAAGAATGAAGCAAGCTATGTTGGACTCTTAGGTTTCATGTGGTATATACTAATAAAAAGAGTTTACGCGCAGGCGGTGAATAAAATGGAAAAAATACAATCTGGAAATGAGTTATATGAACATATTCGGAAGATGAGCAAAACGAATTCAGTGACTCATATTTATATTCCGGGAAAAGGGACATTTAAAATTTTACTTCAAGAAGAGGACTCACTATCGATATTATCGGAGGCTGAATCTGATTCTGGGTTCCGTCAAATGATTAAGGACAGTCGTGTAGCATACACAACTGGTGATAGAATAACTACAGAACAGTTTCTTGCAACCATATCACCGACTGATTTCGCAAAATGAGAATTTGTCAGGTAATATGGCCGGGCCCGGTTAGAAATAAATTACTTGCGTTTAAAAGCGAACGTTTTACCCCAGAGGAGACATATGGCTATATCGTCCAAGTTATTTTGGAGACGGAAAGCTTGCTACTGAATCCTGTTTTGGGTAAAGTTTACACCGAAGAAGCAGGGGAATATGCTGGTTTTATGCGTTTAGTAGTTCGAAAGTTTAGATTTTACATCGAGACGGTGGAGAATGATGCTGTTGTGGTTGCGGTAAAGTATCCTGGTGAAAAATAAAAGGAGGAAGCAAAGAGTTTAGTTTCGCTTCCTCCTTTCGATTCTTGAATAGACCCCGGGTGCCTGACAAGCTCATCATAGACACGATCAATTATGCCAAATATTTCCCTTTCCGCTAGTTCATTAAGTTTTGCCCAAAAAGTAGGAGCAATATCAAAAATATAAAAAGTATTTTTAGCTGTAATAAAAGGATTGGCGTCAAATAAGTATTTTTCCCTAGTCATCATACATCTCCAGCCAAATCCTGAACCCTTACCTTGAACCGGAAAATATTGATGATAGTGTGGGCATACTGGATATCAAACTGCAATTAGAAAACGATGATCTGGTGGATGTAGAAATGCAGATTGGCAACCTGGGCAACATGGAGAGACGCAGCAGCTATTATGCCTGTCGCATGTTTGGCGACCAGAACATAAGTAGCGGAAGATATCAAGACCTTAACCGGGTAATCGCCATAAACATATTGGATTTTACCAGGATAAAACATATTAAACGCTATCACACAATATTCAGGTTACGAGAAACACGGGAGAATATAGACCTGACTGATGCAATAGAGATTCATTTCATTGAGTTGCCTAAACTAAAGCAAGAAATAGCGAGTTATACCAACCCGTTGGATAGATGGGTGGTATTTTTGAAAGGAGGATGGGATGTGGAACTAGTGGGACAAGGGACAGGTTCACTGTCCCACACTGTCCAATTGTCCACCAAAGCCGAGAAATGAGCTAAGTATAAGGTTAAATAAGTCTGGGGCCTGGCTCCAGACTTATTGTCTTTTTTTAAATAGCTATTTACGATAAGATAAAACTACCGAGCTAACTCCGAAATTAAATTTCAAACAATGTTCTGTTTCGTAGGTTAATAGCGATAAGATGATACAATTCACCATAAGAATTGTCTGGGGAAAGAAGGGGACAGGCCCTCTTTCCCCCGTTAATAGTGGGGGAAAAAAGGAGCGTCAAATACCCTGGTTTTCCGGTGAGGAGATGAGGATTTGAGTATACTGGTAACGGGTGGGGCAGGATACATAGGCTCGCATGTTGCTCTGGAACTGTTGGCTGATGGGTTTGATGTAATTATACTGGACAATTTTTCAACCGGGCACCGAGAAACGGTGGTAGCTCTGAAGGGCTTGAGGGATTCCGGGGGTCTGCCGGGGAAATTGGATTTTGTCTATGGGGATACTGGCGACCGGGAACTTTTATCTTCGCTTATGGGCAGTGGGAAGGTAAGTTCAGTAGTACATCTGGCGGCATTCAGCCAGGTGGGGGAGTCGATGCAGAAGCCGGGGAAGTATTTTGATAATAATGTGGCTCGGGCTATAAATGTTTTGGACTGTATGGCGGAGTACGGGGTAAATAATATAGTCTTTTCTTCTACGGCGGCGGTGTATGGGGAACCAGAGGAAATACCCATAAGGGAGAGCAATAAGGTTAAGCCCACCAATGTTTACGGGGCTTCCAAGCTGATGGTGGAGGAACTGCTGCGCTGGTATGAGCGGATATATGGTATAAGGCATGTGGCTTTGCGTTATTTCAATGCGGCGGGAGCGGATAGTAGTGCTATGATCGGGGAGTGGCATGAGCCGGAAACGCATCTGATACCCCTGGTAATCCAACGGGTTATGGGTTTAAGGGATAAGCTGGTGGTTTTTGGTGATGATTATGATACTAAAGACGGGTCTTGTATAAGGGATTATATTCACGTGAGTGATCTGGCCCGGGCGCATGTGCTGGCATTGGAAGCTTTATCCGGGGGTATGGCATCGCGTACCTATAATCTGGGTAATGGTAGCGGTTATTCAGTAAAGGAAGTAATTCAGGTTGTGTCTGAGGTGGTGTCCCGGACGGTGCCTTATGAAATCGGAGAGCGGCGGACCGGGGACCCGGCGGTGCTGCTGGCGTCTTCGGATAAAATTAGGGATGAGCTGGGGTGGAAACCGCAGCTGCCGGATTTGGCTGATATCGTTTTGTCGGCCTGGAAGTGGCATAGCAAGAAGAGATAGGTGGGAGGAGATGGAGGCCAAGAGAATGATAGAAATAACTACTTCCTGGGAAGAAAAGGGCAGAATGAAAGGCCAGGCCAGCATACTGCTGCGACAGTTGAAAAAGAAGTTTGGACATTTGCCGGTTGAAATGGAAAACAGGGTGATGTCTATGCCGACGGAAAAACTGCAGGAACTGGCGGAAGCAATATTTGATCTGGAGACGATAGATGATGTCAATAGTTTCATAAGCAAATAAGTTAGCATGGGACAAGTGTGGGACAAGGGGACAGGTCCGCTGTCCCCTTGTCCCACACTATCCAATTATCCCACCAAAGCAGAGAAATGAGCTAAGTAAAGAAGTTAGACAATAAGTCCGGAGCCTGCACCGGACTTATTGCAAATTATTGAATAATATTCTCCTCATTGATCTTTATAGTATAATATTTACAGGAAGGCAGGTGATGAATCTGGAAACTAGTATAAGCGGACATAATACCGACATCATCATGAAAGCTACCGCAGAAATGTTTAAAGATAAAACTCTGGAAATGTTCGGACTAAAAACGGCCAGGATAGTTGACATCATGCCCACGGTCCTGCCGATGGTGGAGGCCCGGGAGAAACGAGTTGACTTCGTGTTTCTATTAGAAGACGAGACCTTACTACATCTAGAATTCCAAACTACAGTACCGGAGGAATTGCTAAGGCGGGTAGCCTTTTACGGAGCCAGGATAATCGAACGGCATAACCGGGATGTAAACACAGCCATAATATACTCCGGGCGGATACAAAATGCTCCCGACCTGCTTAATAAATGCTCCCTCACCTACAAAGTAAGCAACATTTACTTAAAAGATATGGATGGTGATGCCGAATACAGTCGGCTGAAGAGCAAAATTGATCGCGAAGAACCACTAAACGAAGCTGACCTGCAAAAACTAATTTTCCTGCCCCTGATGAAAAGCAAACAAGCGGAAACCGACATGGCCATACAGGCGGCTGAGCTGGCCAAGGCCAGTCAAAATAAATACACCAATTTTGCCATTGGTGCCCTGGTAGCGATAACCGACAAGTTTCTACCGGAAGAATACAAGAAAAAACTACTGGAGGTGTTGCGCATGACCCAGATCGAACAGTGGTTAAGAGAAGAGGGTATGAAAGAGGGTCTAAAAGAAGGTGAACGGAAAGGTAAACGGGAAGGTAAATTGGAGACAGCCCGTAATGCCTTACTAAAAGGTGCTGATGTCGAATTTGTTGCGGAGATTACCAATCTACCCCTGGAAACCATCCAAAAGTTGAAAGCTGAGATAATGAGTTAAGTGAAGACCTGACTGATGCAATAGAGATTCATTTCATCGAGTTGCCTAAACTAAAGCAAGAAATAGCGAGTTATACCAACCCGTTGGATAGATGGGTGGTATTTTTGAAAGGAGGATGGGATATGGAACTTATTGACAGGTTGGCTAAAGAAGATCCCGCCATCGGGAAAGCGAAACGGGTGTTGGAACAAATGGCTTCCAATCCCAGGGAAAGAGAACTCTACGAACTCAGACGAAAAGCCATATTAGACAGAAATTCAGCCCTTTACGAAGCAAAGATGGAAGGTATAGCTGAAGGTAAGGAAGAAGGCATAGCGGAAGGCAAAGCAGAAGGCCAGGCCAGCATACTGCTGCGACTCCTGAAAAAGAAGTTTGGATATTTGCCGGTTGAAATGGAAAACAGGGTGATGTCTATGCCGACGGAAAAGCTGCAGGAACTGGCGGAAGCAATATTTGATCTGGAGACGATAGACGATGTCAATAGTTTCATAAGCAAATAAGTTAGTGGGACAAGGGGACAGGTTCACTGTCCCACACTGTCCAATTGTCCACCAAAGCCGAGAAATGAGCTAAGTAAAGGTTAAATAAGTCTGGGGCCTGGCTCCGGACTTATTCTTACCAATACTTGTTTTCATATATAACCCTTGATATTTATGTCAAATATAAGCAAAATATGTTATAATTACCCTAAATACTACGGAAGAGGGGTAATTTATAATGAGTAGAGCAAAAGTTATTAGTGTGATGAATTGGAAAGGTGGGGTGGGAAAGACCACCATGACCCACCATCTGGGTACGGGACTACATATGCTTAGCAAGGAAGAGCGTCTGGAGTATCTGGGTTCGGAAAAGATGCCCCGTGTCTTATTTGTGGATAATGATGCCCAGTGCAATTTGTCCATTTCCTGTCTGCATGTTGAGAAGTATGAGGATTTGGTGTATAAGCATAATCTTCTAACTATTCATGATTTGTACAAGTTATTTATTTGTAATGAATCCCCTGTAGTAGATGTGAATAATTATTTAATAAAGAATCAGGTGCGTATGGATAACCGCAGGGTATTCATGGGTATGGATTTGCTGCCGGCCCACCAGGAACTGGTTTATCTCGATATGAATATCGCGATGAATAGCCGGGCGAGTTTTCAAAGCGGATTAATCAGTAAGGAGATATACAAATATCAATATCTTAACAATATCCTGGAACCGGTGCGCGGTGATTATGATTATATCTTTATTGATTGCCCTCCCAATCTAGGCTATACTACGCTGAATGCTCTGTATGCCAGTGAATATTGTCTGATTCCTACGGGGCTGGATCATCTCTCCTCTTATGGTATAGCATCGCTTTTGAAGGAGATTGATCGCTTGAACACGGAGTTTGCTACGGCAGTCCCGGATCATCCTATGATTGAGGTGGTGGGGATCGTAGCCAATAATGTGGAGGAGAACAGGGAAGCGCCGAAGCGGAGCCAGAAGTTAATCCGGGAACGCTTGAAGGATAGTTATCACGAATTGATGTTTGAACCTTACCTGACCCGGGGAGATGGGATTCCCAATGCTTCGGAGCAAGGGTATCCGGTATATGCTGACCGAAGCGGCAATGCCCTTAAACAGGGAGATCTATTGATGGATATCCTGCGTGAGTTCCTGGACAGGATATGAGGGGGAGAAGTATGAAATTGATGGTGGGGGAAGCCCTGGAAATCGTGACGCGGGTGCAGAAGATTCTGCAGTACTACCAGGGAAGCAAAGTGAGCAGCGTGAGCGATATGTTGGATGATATTTACCTGCGCTGCTGTGTATCTTGTGTATCTGAGGAAGTGAAGCCAGGTGATGCTCCCGTTGTGGCGGAGATAGAGAAAGCTTATATAGAGAAAGCTCATATAGTCGAAACCAAAAAGCCTGTAGTCAAGAAAGCGGTTAAGAAGGCGAAACGAAAGCTCGAGAGTGAAGGGGATTTTTTGCTTCTGCAGGCGGAACTGCGTGGCTTGGAGCGGGAGCAAGCTGAGGAGCTGTTAATGACATATAAGATTAAAGAGCTCTGTGCATTTGCGGATCATATGTCGATCAGTGTTCTTAAAAGTGCCCGAAAACCAGTAATAGTAGGACAGATATACAATCATTATGGTTTTCGTAACCTGAATACCAAAATGGGGCAGCGCCCCCATATGGAACGCTAAGTTAGCTGCTGAGTTTTCTAAAAGATTTAAAATGAAGATTTCGGTAACTTTATGAGCATTTAAGTTTAAGATATTTATTATTACGGCCCTTTTTCCTTGAGGAAAGAGGGCTTTTTCTATGTTTAAGTTTAAATAATAAAATATTACGGATAATTCTATAAAAATTACGGATAAAATGTGTTGACAGAGGTGGATAAATTTGCTATCTTATAGCAAATAAAGTATTTACCTGGTGAAATACGGAAAGGAGGAGAAGAAATGGATTATAAATTTACTATGCCTGCGGTTCGGGGTAATCAATGCGGGCGGGAATATTATGTGGTTATTGTTCCGTTTGGACTGTTGCCACGTTTGTTCCTATATAATGAAGAGTTTGTACCGGCTGAAGTAAGGGCTCAGAGACCACTGAATCAGGGACGGGTACCGGAAATCGCCAATTATATCCTCTATAATGACGACTGGCTTTTTTCCTCATTGACAGCAACGGTTTCCGGGGAATTTGAATTTGTCGCTTTTGATGAGCAGCATCCTGATATGGGTACTTTGCAGGTGGATATGAATGCCTCTTTCTTCATTAATGATGGGCAGCATCGCCGGGCGGGGATCATTGAGGCGATGAAGGAGAATCCGGAGCTGGCCCGGGAGAGCATCTCGGTGGTGATCTACCCGGATGAGGGACTGGAGCGGGCAAATCAGATGTTTGCGGATCTGAATCGCTATGCGCAGAAGCCGACCAAGAGTTTGAATGTACTCTATGATGCGCGGGATCCTTTGTCTCTGGCTACCAGCGAGATGATGAAGCGAATCGAGATTTTTGATTTTTTCACCGATAGGGATCGGGTTTCCCTGGCCGGCAAGAGTCCAAAGCTTTTTACTCTGGGTTCGCTCTATGAGGCTAATAAATACTTGTTGAAGATTAATCGCAGGAAGCTGCGTGAATTCAGTGAAGAGGATAAGGGGATCATCATTGCTTATTGGACAAAAGTTGTTGAGAATATGCCCATCTGGGCAAGGGCAAGGCGCGGGGAACTGAAGACCTGGGAACTGCGAGAAGAGTATATTTGTACGCATTCGGTCATTATTCAGGCTCTGGGACTGGTGGGTTCTTATCTGCTGGAAGGCAGCGACTGGCCTGCGGATCTGCAGGCATTGCAGGGGATTGACTGGCGCAGGGACAATCCGGAATGGAAGGGTGTTGTTATCAGTGCTAATGGGCGGGTGGTTAATTCCAAGCCGGTCGTAAAACTGAGTGCAATTCTGATTCGCCGAAAAATGGGTCTTGGGATCAGCTCTGCCGAGGAAAAGGAACTGGAAAGTGTAAGGTGAGTTTTGGGTGGTGAAGTGTTGGGAGTTTTAAGTTGCTATGGGCCTAGTGAGAGGAGGAATGTATGGTGGATGTAGGAAAGGTGGAGCAATTGCGGGATGAGGTTATAGGAATAAGACCGATTTACAGTGAGGCAGGCAATGCTACGGACATTATTTTGAAGGATGGCAGGGTAGTTAGGGATAGGCGGGTACTAAACTCGGTGGTGAAAGCTCTGACTGCTTCCTATGCGGTTGACCTCAAGGCGCAGCGGCGAAATCTCCGGGAGAAGTTAGGCCGCAAAGGGGTTTTGCCTTTTTACCTGGGGGAGGGGCGGGTCTTTGTCCCCTTGAAAATGCGCCAGGCGCTTACGGACGGCGATTCTGTATATGGTTATATTGACATGTCCTATATGGGCCAGCCCCAGGCTGGGACAGGCAGGGAATGTCTGATCCCCTTGGCCAATGGTTTAGAGCTGCAGGTGCTGAGTGCCCAATCTACCATACTAGGCATCCAGAATACCGGTCAGGCGGCGCTGTCAGCTTTGCAGCCTTATAAAGGTGATGGCGATGCCAGGGAGGAGCAAGTTGTGGAAGCGGCCCGGATATTAGCAGTTACTTTGGCTGAGATTCTTGAGCAGCTTACGCGGATTGAACAAAGCTTAAAATAAGCCGGGATTAAAATAAATCGGTAATAAGCAATAAGTCCGGGGCCAGGCCCCTTATCCCCGGACTTATTGCAGATAATGGGGGGGTAAGGAATTGATATCAGTTGTTTTAGCGGGAGGTCAGGGTTTGCGTCTATGGCCGGAGAGTACGGAAGAGCATCCTAAACAGCTCTGTGACTTTTTGGGGAGAGGGAGTTTGCTGGCTATGACCCTGCAGCGTTTGCAGCCGTTGGGTTCGCTGCTGGTAGTGGCCGGAGAAAGCCAGCGAAATACGTTAGAGCCGGAAGTGGCTGCCTGGCAGGCGAGCTTGCTTACCGAACCGCTGGGCAGGAATACAGCTCCGGCGGTGGGTTTGGTACTGGCAGGCATGGAGAATGCAGGTAACGAGGTTTTAGGTATCTTCCCGGCGGATCATCATATAGAAAATGATGTGGAGTTCCACCGTGTTTTGCAAGTAGCAGCGGGATTGGCCCGGCAGGGATACCTGGTTACGGTGGGGATTGTTCCGGCTTATGCGGAGACTGGTTACGGCTATATAGAGCGGAACGGGGAAATGGAGCTTGACAGCGGAGCTTATGTGGTAAAGGCTTTTCATGAAAAACCTGATGCATCTACGGCTCGGGGATATTTACAGAACGGGAATTTTTATTGGAATGCGGGCATATTTTTGGCTACGGTCAAAAGCTGGCGGGGGTTGATGCAGGAATTTATGCCGGGTGTATATTCTTACATATTGCAGGGGCAGGATGCCTACCGGGAGGCCTATCCTGCTTTTCCTAATATCTCTATCGACTATGCCATAGCGGAAAAATGCCGGCAGATGGCGGTTGTAGAGGGCAGCTTCGGCTGGAGTGATATCGGCAGTTGGGATGCTTTGGCGGCGGTGCTGGAACAGGATGATGATGGTAATGCTATGAGCGGGACGGCGGTGGCTATTGAATGTAGGGGATGCCTGGGCCGGAGCAGAGAGAAAAAGCTGGTGCTTTTTGGTTTGGAGGATATGGTGGCGGTGGAAACGGATGATACTATTTTAGTTTGTCCCCGCAGCCGCTCGCAGGATATTAAGAGTTTGCTGGATACATTAAAGGGATAGTGGGACAGAGGGGGGTCTTTTGTGCTCCGGAGCACAAAAGACCCCCTCCTCTGGTTCTGCGTTCTTACAGGTATTCCTGCTTGGCTGGCTGCCCATTGCTCGGAAAGGAAGGCATGGTAGGAATTGCTTTCCAATATTTTTCATGAGGTAGAAGGATGATAGCCTCCCGCAGTTCACCGATGGCAGCGGTGAGTTCGCTCAGTTTGTTTTCCACGCGAATCAGCAGGTAGATGGATACGGCTATGGGAAAACCTACATTTCCGATAACTTCCAAGAACTCACTCATGGTGATTCCTCCTTTCATAGGATTTGCTTGGGGAGAGGCTTCCTCCCCCTGTTTAGCTTGGCTGGAATAAATGGGGCGGGTGGGACTGGCCCACCCGCCCGGGAGAATTATTTTTATCTAGGCCAGGCTCAGGTCTGAGCTGTCGGTGGTAACCAGCCGGGCATCTATCTTGCCGGTCAGGTTGCCGCTGCTACTGGTAAAGATGTTCTTGGCGATGATGCTATCCATCGCTGTGGCGACTTCAGCCCCGGTTATGGGGTCTTTCGCATCATAGACTCTGATGCGCTGGGTTTTTCCCAGTTGGGTGTTGAAGGCCATTTCCAGGATTCTCTGTGCTGCCATGCTCATCTCCTCCTTTCCTTTTACTTTTACTTCACTGGATAAGCTGCTTCACTCTCCAGTTTTAATCGGCTTGCTGCACTTGGATGGTCAAGGCTTACTCTTCTTCCAGTTCAACAGTGTCCCGGCGCTGAATAGCGTTGTTGGTCTTGCTCTGCAGCCCAACCAGGGTCTGGGCTACTGCGTAAACATCTTCATTAGTGGCGCTGGTTTTTACATTCTTGAATATCCGGTTCTTGCTGAGGGGTTGTCCGGAGGCACCGGTTCCGGCGTCCATCACCAGTACCAGGTCGCTGGATAGTGAAGTAGTCGATACTGCCATTTTTCTTCACCTCCTTTTTATGAATTTGAAAGCTGCTTTCAATAGCAGTTTAAGTGATTCTTAGGGATAAATAGAAAACAGCAAAAATCAAAAAGCGGCTTCTATTTATTCTGAAAAATCTAATTCTAACCCGGTAAAGATAGCGAATATAATTTATTGAGTTGAAAAGTGGCTGAATTAGCAAAAATCCATAGAAAAGAATTGGGGTTTGTGTTTATTTCCTTAATTGAGTTTATTCCTTGTTAATGCGGCATTTTTATGCTATAAAGTAAAATAAGGATTTTATTAATGTAGTTTCCAGTCAGGAGGAATATGGATGGATTTGAGAAAAGTATCTCTAATACCGGGATTGATAACTTTTATAGCAATCTGCTTTTTTTCTGTGTTTTTGCTAACTGCTCCAGTATCTGCAGTTGATACTATGGGAGCCGGCAGTGAAGGTAAAGTTTACAGCGATCTGAACAACAGCAATCCTAACTTCAATTACATAAAATACCTCAGCCAACGGGGGGTAATCGCTGGTTTTCCCGATGGCAGTTTTCAGCCGGAAGAAAGCCTGAGCCGGGCTCAGGCCGCTGTAATACTGGCGAAGGCTATGGGGCTTGAGAACAGTCCCCCCAGCGAAAAGAGCTTCAGGGATGTGGAAAAAGATTACTGGGCGGCTCCCTATATCGCCAGTTGTGTTAAGGCTGGTTATATAAAGGGCTACCCCGATGGCAGTTTTCAGCCGGAAGAAAAGCTCAGCCGGGCTCAGGGCATAAGCCTGGTATTAAGGCTGAGCAAGCAGGATATGAACCGGGCTCCCCTGCCGCTTATAGAAGATGTAAACCACGAGCATTGGGCTGCGCGGCATATAGCCACCGGTCTGGCGGCTGAGATGGTGGGATTAGACAGCAGTGGTCAGAAGTTTCTGCCTGATAGTCCTTTCAGCCGGCAGGAAATGTGTCGTGCTCTAGGAATGCTCTTGACTCAGGATCCCGACCACTATGCTTGCGAGTTAAAAGGAAAACTCGTAGTAGAAAGTGGAGAGATTATTCTGAAAAGAGACGGGCAGAGCCGTAAGATAGAGAAGAGCGAGATGGTTGAAAAGGGAGATATTATTGAAAGCGGGCCCGGCGGCAGTGCTGATATCAATTATGCTGATGGCAGCAGTATATTAATAAAAGAGAATAGTGTTATTAGCATAATTGATAGCCGGGGGCGAAGCTACATTATGAAAGATGGCAGCCCTAGTGTGGCTGTGGACTGGCTTAATTATAAGATAGATAAAGGTATAGTATTTACCGCTCTGGCTACAAGAGATGTCGAGCCCGGTCAGGAAAAGGCAGAGGAGAATAAAACCGCCGAGTTAACTACTCTTCTGGCAGTTGGCGATAGCAGTCGCTATATAGCTGCAGCAGAGAAAAGCACCCCTCCATGGTATAAAACGGCCCAACAGAAAAAAGTAAAGATCAAAGTAGATATGCCTTATGGAGTAGCGGCGGTAAGAGGAACCTTCATAATGATAAGCATTGGCAGTGATGGCCAATGTAATGTTAGTTGTCTTAGCGGAAATGCTGAACTGAGCGGTGGAGGCGGTACCGTAAACCTTAACGGAGGGCAGAGCAGCGGATTTAATCAGTCGGGAACTCCTCCTCAGCCTCCGGGACCTATAACACCGCAGCAACAACAACTATTCCAGAATGTACTACAATGGATACAGCAAACCCAGCAGCAGATACAACAATTCCAGGAGAATCCGCCACCTCCGCCGGGTTCTCCTCCTCCGGGTCAGCAGCAGCAGCAACAGCAACAGCAACAACAGCAACAGCAACAACAGACACCAGGTACTCCCAGCGGTAGTGGAAGTAGTGGCGGTGGCGGCGGAGGCGGCGACGGCTCCGGCGGTGGTGGTGGCTCCGGTGGCGGCGGAGGCGGCGACGGCTCCGGTGGCGGCGGTGGTGGTGGAGACTCAGGCGGCGGGGATTCTGGCGAAAATCCACCCTTGATCCAGAGTATAGCCAATATTAGTGCTAATGTAATAAAAGGACAGAGCTATCAGCCACCGGCTACTGTGACTGCTATCATGACTAACGGTACTAGCCAACAGGTAGCGATTAGCTGGGACAACAATAACCCTGATACCAGCAATATTGGAGTGATAATCCTAAGTGGCTCTGTAGCCGGTTATGCTACTACGGTAACATTAACTCTAACTGTAGAGTCTTCTTCTCCTATAGCTAGGATAGATGATCTAAATGCTACTGTGGAAGAAGAACAGCCCTTTGAACTGCCGGAAAATATTACTGCAATATTGGAGGATGGTAATAGTCGGCAGGTGGAGGTAAACTGGGATATCGATAATATTGATACCAACCAGCCGGGAACAGTAATAATAAATGGTACAGTAGAAGGCTATAGCGGAACAGTAAAATTGACAATTAACGTAAAGCCGCGCGCAAGCATAGAAAAGATAGATGACATAAAAGTTGAAATAAAAGTTGGTGATAGTTTTAGCTTGCCTACGCAGGTAGAGGCTTTGATGAGTGATGACAGCACGAAGCAAGTGGATATAAGTTGGACGCCGGCCAGCGTAGACAGCAGTAAAGCTGGGAATTACGAATTCGAAGGTACGGTAGAAGGCTATAGCAAAACAGTAAAATTGAAACTTAAGATAGAACCGCGCGTAAGCATAAAGAAGATAGATGACATAAAAGTTGAAATAAAAGTTGGTGATAGTTTCAGCTTGCCCACGCAGGTAGGGGCTTTGATGAGTGACGGCAGCACGAAGCAAGTGGCAATAAGTTGGACCCCGTCCACAGTTAATACTGATATGGCAGGGAGCTTTAGCTTTAGTGGTCAGGTAGAGGGATATGCTTCTGCAGTAAGCCTGCTTCTTACAGTAAAAGCTATTTCTCCGCCGTCGGAAGAGCCAAATGTGGTGAGCATTAATCCTTTGACTTCCAACCTCGGCCAGGTCGGGGAAAGACAGCTGTTTTCAGTAGATATTAGCAATACCAGCGGTTTATATGCCGCAGAGATTCATGTCAGCTTTGATGCAGGGATTTTCCAGGTGGTTGATGGGAATGGCCAGACGGTTTCAAAGGTACAAAATGGGGATATCTTTGTCGACTCCAATACAAGCGCTTATATAGCTCAAAACACGGTGGATAATGGTAGCGGAGAGATTGTATATATTGCTACATTAACGGGACGGGTTGAAGGAAAGAGCGGAAACGGCACCATCTGTAGTTTTTATTTACAGCGAAAGGGAGGAACAAATGCTTCTAGCAACATTGTTTTGGAAAAAGTCAATTTAATTGGGGTGAGTACTCAGACTTCCGATATTATAAAGATAATTCCATCAATAAAAAATGCTCAGATTAATTTGCAGTAAGCGTTTAAGATTGTCTCAAAGTTGAACAGATTGCTTCAATTAATGGGGGAATTATATAGCGGCTGGAAGGTATTTGGGTTTTATGAGGATTGCAAATTCGGAGGGAGGGGTTTGGAATACATTGAGGGAGCCGGGTGATGCGATACTCGCTTGGAAAATTATCATGGAGGAGGGTGAACATGGGAAGCGTAAAAAGACTTCTGCTGCTGCTTTCACTGAGTCTGCTGGCAACGGTTCTGTTTGTCCCGCTGGCATGGGGGGAGACGACTATTGTCACTTTCTCAGACCAAAATCTGGAGGCGGCTGTGCGGGAGCAGTTAGGTATACCAACGGAAGATATTACTTCTGGACAAATGCAGGGGCTTGAAAGCCTGGATGCCTCGGAAAGAGAGATTTGGTATCTTGACGGACTTGAACATGCAACCAATCTGAACTATCTGAACCTGAGTGGCAATTTTATTAGTGACATATCTGCTCTGCAAGGACTGACCAATCTTTGGGAACTTGATCTGCGCTATAACAACATCGCGGATATCAGCCCGCTCTTTAAGAACAGCGGTCTGAGTTCGGATACTTTAATACGTTTGGGAGGCAACCAGCTTAACCTGGCCACGGGTTCACCGGAGAGGCAGGCTATTTCCCAACTCGTTTATCAAGGAATTCAGGTGAGCTATGTTTTTCCGGATTTAGCGCTAGAGGAAGCGGTTCTTAGATGTCTTGATTTTGACATCAATTATTTATCTCCCGAGAATATTAGTGAAAAACTTACTGTTCTGGATGCATCTAACCCTGAAATAAAAATTAAGGATTTGAGCGGGCTGGAGTATGCTTTGAGTTTGGAGGAGCTTAATCTTAATTTTAATCTAATACATGATATATGGCCTTTACACAACTGTACTAACCTGGCGCTCCTGGAGCTAGCCAATAACCAGATAGAAGATATCTCTGCTCTAAGTTCTTGCACAAATCTTACCAGCTTGAATCTGAGCAATAATAAGATAGAAGATATCACTGTTCTATATCATTACCCTGCACTATCTTACTTAAATCTAAGTAACAATGAAATAAGCGAAATATTTTCTTTGCTCAATCTGGTTAATCTTAGTAGTGTGGATTTGAGTGGGAATTGGTTGGATTTAAATACGGAGTTTATGGTACCTGATCGCTTTGTTATTGAGATTATGCAAAAAATACCGGATATTGCTATAATTGTTGAAAACCAGAAATGGTCTGTTGAGAATATATCTAAGCTTATAACATTCCAAGCAGGAGATAGTCCGGACCATGTAACCCAGGATCTGTGGTTATCACCAGAATATTATTGGTCTTCTGATAATCCGATAATTAGTATAGGTGAAGCAACTAATGTTTATCCCATCGGACAGCTACCGGTTTATGTAATTCCAGGATATATTGCTCCCATTTATTGGGGGCAGGATAATCGCGTGAAGCTTAGTTGCTATGCAGGAGAATCCGAAAATCCGGTGAAACTTCCTGTTACCGTAGTAATAGGTTTTACTTCTCAGGTTACTATGCAGACAGAACATACTTATTTGGTACCTAAAATTGTAACGGGAGAAGGCTCATCTCCACGTGAATTTACCGTGGATATAATGGCGGAGAATCTGGGCGAGATTAGAGGCTTCGAGTTTGTTTTGTTATATGATCCGGAACTGGTGGAAATAGTAGCTCAAGGCGATAATCCCCTTCAGCTAAGCCCTTTGTTTAGTGAACTGTCGGTTTTTACTCTATGCAATAATAAACCGGGTATATTTGAATATGAATGTAATGCTCTTGGTGAAGGCTCGGTATTTGTGATAGGGAGGGAGAGCCTGGGACAGATTACCTTTAGAGTTAAGAAGGAAGGTGCGCTTGAGTTTGCCTTTGATCTTAATCCATACAATGGAAAAACATCCCCGGATTATGGCAGAACAGTTTTATTTAAACTGGTAGGGCCATATGGTAACGAATGGTTTTACAACCCCCAATACAGTCGGGTGGTATTCCTCTATCATCCTGCTGATCTTGACCAGAGTGGAAAAGTGGGCTTAGAGGATCTGGTCAAGATAGCGCGGGATTTCCACTTAACGGAGAACGATGAGGGCTGGAAAGAGGATCATAATCTTTATTATAATTATGGTGAGAATATTACCCAGATTATTGATGTTTTCGACCTGGATGTTGTTGCCAGAAACTATGATAGGGCTCAATGGGATTATTATCCCTTTGGAGATATTGAGGGAATAGTTACTTTAAATAGTTTACCTCTTGCCGGTGTTTCGATTGAGCTTTGGAATTTGGATCACGCGGAGAAGTGCATAATAGCTGATTCCGATGGTAGATTTTTCTTATACGGTGTGCCAGCAGGAGTACCCTATACATTAAGAGTTTATGATCCCAATCGTCAACTAATTGGATTTCAAGAAAATATAATAGTAATGCCTGAAAAGCGCCTAAACATTACTCTGGCTCTGAGTTCATTACCCTTGGAGACAAGGGGGACGTTTCGTTTGTCTTGTGAGACAAAGGGACGTTTCGTTTGTCTTGTGCATCACCCACAAGAACTGTCCCTGTGACAGGTGCAGCAAGACCGTACTTTAGCCGGCTTATAAAAGAGTACAATAATTGATTGACACGGGAGACGAAGGCTGGTTGGCTGGTTTTTCCACAAAAGTCTGTAGATTTTGATTTAAAGTCCAGCCTGCTGCGAAAAATGTGGTAAAACTAAAAAGACAGGGGATGCTTCAAGCTTCCCCTGTCATGTCTTTTATAGGGTTATAGGGTTAGAGGATGGTGACTTTAACGGTTCTTATTCCCCATTTCAGGGCTTCCTGGTGGGTATCGAAGAAGAGATCGAGCCGGTTGCCTTTGATGGCATTGCCCTGGTCAGCCGCAATACCGCTGCCATAGCCTTCGACATAGAGCCGGGAGCCCATGGGAATGATGTTGGGATCCACTGCTATGATGCCGCGGGCTAGAGGGTAGCCTAAGTAAGAGGGTTGTCCGCCATATGGAAAATTGCATTTGGCACAGGGACAATAGCCGGTTGTTACCATGCTAAGGGTTCTTTCTCCTCCCCTGGAGACCTGGGTGTAGCTCGGGGTTGCTGTGGATAATCCCAGGGCTTTTCTGGTTTGAGGACCTACAATCCCATCAACCTGGAGCTTTTTACTTTTTTGAAAGTTAATAACTGCGTTATAGGTTTTAGCGCCGAAGATTCCGTCTGCTGCTCCACACCAGAAGCCCTGATTATTCAGAGTTTTCTGTAATTCCACTACTGCACTTCCTCTGGAACCCCATTGCAGATTGGGTTCAGCCGCCATTGCATCATTGCTGTACAATAGCAAGACTCCCGACAAAATAACTGCCATAATCAATACTCGCTTTACTAAGTGCATAATTCCTCCTTTCGTTACTGGCGGCTTTTCTTAACTATTTAAGAAAAAATCTACCCGCCGTATAAGCTAGATTTTAGTTTATAGCGTTAAAACACTTCAAACGGCAGGAGAGAGCTGTGATTAGGACATAACGGAATCTCTGGAAAGTGGGACAAGGTATTGTAAATTATCCGGCAGAATGGTGAGATAAACAGGGTGATGGTATATTGCGGCAAAGAATGCCGGCTATTAGCAGTGATGTAAAAACTCATCTTTATTGGGTAAAGGTCGCCGGAAAAGAGGAATTTAGCGAGATTGTGTCCGCTGGTAGCGAGTCTGGAGAAGATTATGGAAGGGTGACTAAATGGTTATAATTAGTCTATAAATGGGATCAGGTATTTGCTGGGAACAGGCAAGAGAACCGTCCCCCTGCCTGTGGGGCGGATAAGACAAACGAAACGTCCCCCTGTCTCACCGGCAAGAGAACCGTCCCCCTGTCTCACAAACAAAGGGACGATTCTCCTGGCTGCTTGTCTCAGCAGCTACAAGAACCGTCCCCTTGGTTAACGTCCCCTTGGTTAATATTATGTTCAATTTTCTCATAACATAAAGGTGAAATTCTCTCGGTAAACTTAGATGGCGCGCTCGACTTTGCCGGAACGCAGGCATCGGGTGCAGACATATATTTTTTTGGGTGTTCCGTCAACTATTGCTTTGACTGGCTGAATATTGGGTTTCCATTGACGGTTGGTTCTTATATGGGAGTGGCTGTACTTTTTTCCAAAGCCCACGCCTTTCCCGCAAATATCACATTTAGCCATTATTTTGCCCCCTCTCTTAAACCGTGCACCTAAACATTGTACCAAAAGAGGTAGTAAAGGGCAAGAAGAAGGAATAATAATTGGCTTGTAGAATTAAGATTATACTGGTAGCCTGGTAAAAGAATCCGTATTAGGAGGGACATAAATGATTAAAATCAAGACTAGCGAATTAGGTGATATTGATATTGAGAAGGAAGTTATTGAAACTATTGCCGGCCTGGCAACGATAGATTGCTATGGATTGGTGGGCATGGTTCCCATTGACTGGCAGAGTGGAATTACCAGTATTCTAGGGCTGGAATCAATCCGCAAAGGGGTGCTGGTTCGCTCCAGTGAAGAGGGTTTAATTATCGATGTTTATGTTGTAGTGGCCTATGGTATCAAGATCAGTGAAGTAGCCAGTAATGTTATTCAGAAAGTGACCTATGTTGTCCAGAATAATACTGGTTTGAAAGTGGCCGCGGTCAATGTTAATGTAAAAGGGATAAAAGTTGTGAAGGGGAAATAGGGGAGGATATTAGATTTGAGTTTGCTAAAGATTGATGGCAGCGACCTGATAAGGGCTGTTAAATCAGGTTGCATAAAGCTGGAACATGAGCGGGACCGGGTAGATGCTTTGAATGTGTTTCCGGTACCGGATGGAGATACAGGCACCAATATGTATTTAACCCTTTTGTCAGCGGTAAAGGAAGGGGAAAAGAGCCGAGGGCAATCTTTGGCCACCGTGGCAAAAGCTATTTCTACTGGTTCCTTGATGGGGGCACGGGGTAATTCCGGGGTAATATTATCCCAGGTTTTTCGTGGATTTGCCAGGTTGATGGAGGGTAAGGAACAGGCTACGGCAACGGATTTGGCTCAGGCCTTAAAAGCGGGTGCCAATACGGCTTATGAGGCGGTAATGAAACCGGTGGAAGGAACTATTCTGACCGTAATCCGGGAATTGGCCCGGGCTGCTGAAACCGAAGCGAAAAAGGATTCGGATATAGTAAGGACGCTGTTGCTAGCTATTAAGGCCGGTCACCAAACTTTGCAGAAAACACCGATGATGCTGCCTATTCTGAAGGAAGCCGGGGTAGTAGATGCCGGCGGGCAGGGGTTAATGATTTTCTTTGAAGGGGTTCTGGAGGGATTGGTTCAGGACCAGGATATCATTCTGGAAAGCTATGAGAAACAGGCGGAGTTGGGATGGCAGGATAAACGGGTCGAAGAGGTTTTAAGCCTGGATTTTCAATATTGTACCGAAACCCTGATAAAGGGAGAGGATCTCGAACCCGCGGAGATAAAAGAGCATTTGGCTCCCCTGGGTGATTCCATGCTGGTGGTGGGCGGTGATGAGCTGGTTAAAGTTCACATTCATTCCAACCATCCCGGTAAAGTGCTGGAATCGTGCCTGCAATGGGGGAGTTTGTCCGATATAAAGATTAACAATATGTTGGAAGAAATACATGAGCATCGGGAAAACTGGCCCCGGCTCAATGAGGAACTGGCGGCAGCCAGCAAGAACTTGAAGAATATAGGCCTGGTAGCTGTGGGAGCGGGAACAGGGGTAGTGCAAATACTGCAGAACTTGGGTGTGGATGTGGTGGTCGAAGGTGGGCAAACCATGAATCCCAGTATTGAGGATCTTTTAAATGCGTGTAAAGAGGTACCAGCCCCTAATGTGATTATTTTACCCAATAACAGCAACATTATAATGGCCGCCGAGCAAGCCAAACAGCTCAGCGATAAGCCGGTGGCAGTGGTTCCCAGCAGATCGGTAATGCAGGCTATTACCGCTCTAATTGCTTTTAATCCTGAACTGGCTCTGGAGGATGTGGCCCAGGCTATGATAATTGAGATGAAACAGGTTAAATATGGTGAGGTTACCTATGCGGTTAGGGATTCCCAGCTGAATGGGCTGGAAATAAAAAGCGGGGATACCATTGGCCTCATAGAAGATAAAATAAGCGTTACGGCTGATAATGCCGGCGAGGCGGTATTGAAGCTCCTGGAGAGAATGGTTGATGAGGATAGTGAGTTGATTACCTTCTTCTATGGGGAAGATGTCAGCGAAGAAGAAGCTAATGATTTAAAAGAGCAAATAATCCAAAATTATCCGGATTATGAAGTGGATCTTCATTATGGCGGGCAGCCTCACTACCGCTATTTGTTGTCGGTGGAATAAAGCTTAAAGGCCCGGGCATACAACAAATAAGTTAAAACATGGCAAAATAGAATAGTCTTTTATGCATCATAATACTACTGACTTTACGGTTAGTAGTTTTTTTATCGCCTATTTTTCGTTTAAAAAGTTGATTAAAAGCGAGCGCAGGGTATGTAGGGAACGACCCCCGTGTCGTTCCGAATCAGGCGCAATTAATTAATTCAGGCGCAATTAATTAATTAAGGAGGCAAAAAGAGTGGTGAATAAAAAGGATACAAAAGAGGCGATGCAACGAATTAAATTTGAAGTTAGTCAGGAAATGGGCTTGTCCAAGCCCGTAGAAAAAAAGCAGAAAAATATTAAGAAGTAATGAAAATACTTCTAGCATATTAGTTTCGTCCAGGGAAAAAATAAAACTACACCAGGCAAAGGAGGTGAAACAAAATGGCTAGAAATAATCAGCTCTTAGTTCCCCAGGCCAGAGCCGCCATGGATAATTTCAAAATGGAAGCTGCTGGAGAAGTTGGTGTTAGCCTGAAGCAGGGTTACAATGGAGACCTGACATCCAAGCAAGCAGGAAGCATCGGCGGACAGATGGTTAAGAAAATGATTTATGATTATCAGCAGAGGGCATCTGGCAAGGTTTAAGGCCGAATATAACCCTAAACCTGCCAAACACCAATAGTAAAGAACTAAGGTAAACTAAATAATTTATACTATTGTTAACAAGCGGATTAATATATATCCGCTTGTTTTCATGGAATAAGCATGATAAGGGGGATAAGTCCGAGGACTTTTTGGACTTATTCCATTTTAAGTAGCATAGAGCAGCAGTTGTTCTTCCGATATACCCGGAAAGAGGGAGCGGGCTACCCCCATGGAAATAATGCGGGTGGTATTTTCAATGATCTCATCAATTTCTTTTGGGGTCACTCCCAGGCTTCCTCCAAAGGGACTGAGTATTTCTTTAATCGCATCAAATGAGGTAGTTTCATTAAACGGGGCACCGATATTGTAACAGAATTTTTTTACCGCTTCATTGGCGATTATGGCGGCATTAACTATAGTGGGACAACCGATGGCAATAACCGGTACTCCCAGTTCTTGCTCGGTAATGGCATGACGCGCATTGCCTACCCCGGAACCAGGTTGAATACCGGTATTGCACATTTGAATGCTGGTTCCGATACGCTTGACATCCTGCGCTGCCAGGGCATCAACCGCTACCAGCAGGGCTGGTTGAACTTTTTCCACTATCCCTTTTATAACATCGAAAGTTTCCAGGCCGGTAATGCCCAGGACTCCTGGGGCTATACCACAAGTGGGACGCATTCCTTCGACCAGCGCGTCCGGGGCATAACTGTGATAATGGCGGGTAATGGGGCTGTATTCGATAAATCTGGGACCGAGGGCATCGGCGGTGGCTCTCCAGTTGCCCAATCCCACCAACAAAACCGTGTCCTGGGGTTTTAACTTTTCTCCTATTAGAATGTGCATACTTTCTTCCATGGCTTCCACTATCTCATCGCGAACATAAGGGTCATTTATCTTTAAAGGAGGAGATTCTATAGTTACATAAGTACCGATAGGTCGTCCCAATTTTTCGGCTCCATTTTGGTCGAGAATTGTTATAGTGGTTATTTTGATGTTTTCTAATTGTTTAATATCTTCCTTTACCCCAGATATTTCTTGATCGCTGGCACCTCTTACCAGATCGCGCGCCTCTATTGCCATGTCTATATAGATATTGAATTCCCGGTTTATCATATTGACTACCTCCTATGGGTTTATTATCCGTTTTTTACGGAATAAATATTCATAAAAATTCCTGGCTGCCCAGTAAAAATGGCGACTTTACAGTCGCCATTTTTGGGGAGAGGAGAATTTTGTAAAGTTGTTGGGGAGGGTTTGTTACCAGACTTTTATCTGGTAATTATATAATTACCCGTTATTTGATTATATATACAATTTTTCAAAAAAAATTTTAACTAAAGAGTAGATTAGGAGCGGTTCTTTTATATTGACACGGGGACGGGGTTGTTGACAAATTCCTTCTTTTTAAACCTGTTTTCCTACTAACCCCCATGGACGGGGTTCACAACCACCGATGAGATGTGAGTTAGTAGGCGCTTGAATAGTAAGATGTAGTAGGAAATAAAGTTACCCCTCACCCCTTACTCCTCACTTTCCTCTAAAGAGTAGATTAGGATTAGGAGCGGTTCTTTTAGGCTCCCCAAAATAGTACAGAGATGAATCGTCTCCTTATGCTTTCTATTTTATGATAAAATAAACTGTGGCAAAAAAGGGCAAACAAGGTTTAAGAGCGAATAATAAAATAGAGGGAGTAATAGAGGGAACAATAATGAGGGTAATTGGAGGAATGGCCCGGGGAAGGCCTTTAAAGGCTCCTCCCGGAATGAATACCAGACCGATTACAGACAGGATAAAGGAAAGCCTTTTTAATATAATTGCTTCGGGTATTGAAGATGCTACGCTGCTGGACCTGTTTGCCGGAAGTGGCAGTGTGGGTATTGAAGCCTTGAGCCGGAAGGCGAAGTGGGTTTGTTTTGTCGATAATAACCGGGAGGCAGTCAAGACCATAAAGGCTAATCTTGATCGTTGTGGTTTTTCCGGAGATTATGAGATATTGCGCAACGATGTCTTCAAGGCCGTGGGGACATTGCGCAGGAGGGGTTTGCATTTTGACTATATTTATGTAGATCCTCCCTTTACCCAGGAGAAAATTTTTAACCTGATAATGGATGCCTTGGATAAGGCAGAGCTTTTGAACGAAAAAGGTATAGTGATAATTCGGGCCCCGCGGAAAAAAAGCTTGCCCGATAGCTTGGATGGATTGGAGCGATACCGCATAAATCATTACGGAGAGTCGAGTTTACACTACTATCGCCTGGATAAGGAGGAACGGGGTTATGATGGAGATATTCAGGATAATGGACGAAATGGAACAGATGGTAAAGAACGGTAAAAAAGTTCCCTTGATGAGTGATAAGGTCTTCATAGAAAGCCATCGCTTCCTGGATCGGCTGGACAGAATACGGGCTATTTTGCCTGAGGATCTAGAGACAGCCAGGCTTCTATTGGCAGAGAAGGAGAGGATAGTGAAGGAGGCCTGCGCGGAGGCGGAAACCGTTATGGAACAATCCAGGGATCACGTAGCTCGTATGGTCGATGATAACGAGATTACCCGCAATGCTATGAAGGTGGCGGAAGATATAATAGCCAAAGCTGAGCAGGTTGCCCAGGATATTCGCCGGGATGCGGATGACTATGCAGATGGCCTGCTTTCTCATATGGAAATCGTTTTAAAGAAGGGCCTGGATGCAGTACAACAGGGTAAGGAAGCTTTGAGACAGGAATAAGGCCAAAGGGATATATTACTTCTTCAAGATCTTCTGGGGCCAAAGGCTGGCAACTAGCATAAATACCAGTAGGAGAAAACATACCCAAAGACAGGCAATGGAGATGCCCCAGGCATCAAAGGAGTATAAGGCTTTGTAGTAGGGTAGGGAAAAGGATAGGACACTCTGCTGCCCGGTTGCCAGGAGCTTGTAAGCGGCAGTTGTTATAAAGATGGATAAAAACATTTGCATCAAGCGGGAGTATAGATAAAAAGAGAGTTTTACTGGGGTGCCGACCACAATGCTCATCACCTGGGCGATAATGGAGAGGCCGCTCCAAGCTAGTATACTGCTGACCGCCAGCAGTTGGGGCAGGATGTTGGCGGGGGAGGTAGCAGTTATGGCCCTGGCGCCAATAGTAATCTCAAATAAGCCCATTAACCAGCCATAGATAAGTTCATACGAAAGATTAAAAATAGAGAATATCTTTAATATAAAAAGGGCCAGGAGATCAATTATACCCCAGAAGGAGAACATCTGCGTTATTACGGAAAACAGAATAATAAAGCCAGCAATAGCCAGAATGTTGTTCAGGCTATTTTTTATGGCATCACTCAGGAGTTTTCCCGGGCCGTAGTAGTTTTCTCTCGCTTCCGCCAGGGCCTGGGATAACTCCTGGCTAAGGGGGAGGCGAGATATATTCCGTAAGGGTTTCTTCGCTCTTAGCCCCCAGAACATACCGACTATGAGATTAGATAAGTAATGAGACAGGGCCAGAATATACCCCAGGAAGGGAGAACCAAACATTCCTACTCCCACCGCTCCAATGATAAAAAGGGGACTGCAGTTGTTGGTGAATGAAACTAGACGCGATATTTCTTCGCCGCTAATCATTTTTTCATCATAGAGTTTCTTGCTCAGGATTGCCCCTACCGGAAAACCGGAGGTGAAACCCATTACTACTACCAGTGAACTGCAGCCGGGCAGGTTGAAAAGCGGGCGCATAATCGGTTCCAGCAATATCCCCAATATCCTCGGAACGCCCAGGTTAACCAGTAGTTCAGCCAAAATAAAGAAGGGGAGAAGGGCGGGCACAATTATGGAAAACCATAATTTGAAACCAGAGGAAGCAGCATTTACTGTTTCCTGAGGGTTGAGCAGCATGAAAACTGCCAGAAATAGTATTATAATAAGAAAAAAAAGCCGGGAATAATTACCCATGCCATACCTCCATAAGTTAGTGAGGGGTAAGGGGTTAGGGGTTATGTTATAGCAAGGTAGATTCATAATGTTTATGGGATTATCTTAGCGCTCAAGCACCCCGGGAAGTTCAAATTTGTGATTCTAATGCAAAAGTAAAAACCCCTTTTGTTGCATAAGGGTTGCATAAATATACAAGTATATTTCAATTTAGGGATTTAGCTGATTATAGATAATATATTAGAGATATGCTTTGCATATAACCTGACAAGGGGAAAGCTGTGCTAATACGGATATCAGCGAGGAGGGACGAAATGCTGGATGATAAGTTCAGGCCCAGGGTAGCCCTGGTGCTGGGTGCGGGGAGCGCCCGGGGGCTGGCGCATATTGGCGTAATACAGGTACTCCGGGAACATCATATTCCTTTTGATTTTATCGTGGGAAGCAGTATGGGTGCTATGGTCGGTGGTATATATGCGGCCGGGGCTGATATTAAGATGCTGGATCGCATGCTGGAAAATATGGACACCAATGTTTTCTATGATGTGCATGTTCCCCGCCTGGGCTTCATGTCCGGTAAGAAAATCAAAAGCTTTCTTGAACTGATGACCAAGAAAAAAAGCTTTGCCGAGCTCGACCTGCCTCTCCTAACTGTGGCTACCGACCTCCTGTCCGGGGAAAGGGTGGTTTTGGAAGAGGGTTCGGTGGCGGAGGCAATTAGAGCCAGCATTTCTATTCCGGGTATTTTTACCCCGGTACAGCAGGAGGGAATGATATTGGTGGATGGGGCGGTGGTTGATCGCCTGCCTATTGAAGTAGCACGGAGCCGGGGGGCTGATCTTATAATCGCAGTAGATGTAACCTTCGGTCCGGGGAAAAATGTCAGCATTGCTAACACCATGGATGTAATCATGGCAGCGCTGGATATAATGGCCAAACAGCATTTTGAGCTGGTTCACCCCGGTGCAGATATTCTCATACAGCCAGCGGTGGGTTCTTTCCAACCGGGAGATTTTGATAAATCACGCCAAATCGTAGACCAGGGGAGAATCGCAACCGAGCAGAAAATCGATGAAATCCTGGAAAAGATTATGGCCCAAGCAGCAACGAAAATTGAAGGATTTAATTCATAATTTTTATCATTTATACCATTCAAGAAATTCGGCTTGTGTCACATCCAAATGTTTTAAAATCTTTGCCAACTTGCTGGGGTTAACTTTTTTACCTGGATGGTGGGTTTGGAGCAAAGATTTGTGGTTCTTGATATTTTATCAACTCTTTTATAGCAGCTTTTAGATTAACTATCGCTTCTTCTTCGGTATCACCACTTGCTGTAGCTCGTAATTCGTCATAGTAAGCAAGGTACTCATCGTCAGCTTTTTCAATTACGCAAAATACCTCTACCTTTTCCACATTATCACCTCTCTGATATTATTATACCCCGGAGCATTGCTGCTTTTCTAGCAGAACAAGCTCGAATTATTTTCCCCCTGTAACATTAATAACTTAACAACTTAAGTGCCTGGCACCGGCATTATCACCGGTGAGGTAGTGAAGTCACGACCGGCTCGGCGGGTTGCGGGGTCAGGGAAGAGTAAGCTGTAAATATCGGTGGCCTGACAGTCCAGCTTAATCATTTCTGCCAGCACTGTTCCCGGGTTTTCGTCACGGGCCTGTTTCATCTCGCTGCCCCGACTAAATATTTTTAATTTAGATTTAATTTTTATTTCTTGCAGGATTTCCTGACCTTTTGCAGAAAAACCTAAGATATGCAGGTACTGAGGACCATGCTGGTCGTATAGTTTAACCTGGTTCTTTGAAAGAGCAAAGAGTGTGTACAATAGAGTCCGGTTGATTCGAGTCAGGCTGTAACGTTTGGATTTGATGAACTGTCGGAGTTCCTCCAGGGTGCCGCAAGAATTCGCCGCTTCTTTAATCCGGAATTCCAGGCCTTCAGAAATTTCGTAAATTTCCCTGAGATAATCCGTTGAGACCAGTCGCAGGTTTACCATGATGGCTTGTTCCAGGCTATCGGGTCCAATCGGTGCCCGGCCCAGAGCTATTTCCCGCTGTAATATCTTTTCGGTAGCCGGAGATATGCTGTTGGTGATTTTTTCCCAGTCCAAATTATGGTACAGGGCCTGGCGAATAGCCCTGGCACTGGAGTATGGGGATAAATCACTACTATGGAAGGACGAGCCCTGGCGCGGAATGGTCAAGGGAAGCAGGGGAATTCCCTCTTCTTCGATAACCCGAAGGTATTCGAGGGCCAGTATGTTATTGGGGCCGGGAAGGATTTCCTGGAGCTGTTTCTTGTCTCCTCCCATATATTCCTGCAGGGCCGAGGAGCGGGCCAGGGGAAAACTCCAACCCTGGGAAAGTCGTTTCTTGAGGGCAGTTTTGTAGCTTTCTGGTTCATGGGCTAGTATTCCCGCTATTTCTTGTAGCTGGGAAAGCTGACCGCTCTCACTGCCAAAAGCCAGGTGAGTGACCACTCCGCTGCGTTGTAGAAGCTGCACTGCTCCTTTAGCAAAATAGTAAGCACTACGGGTAGCAAAGCAAAAAGGAAGTTCGATAAGCAAATCCACGCCAGCGTTCAAAGCCATCTCCGCCCGGGCCCATTTGTCACAAAAGGCAGGTTCACCCCTTTGTAAAAAATTACCGCTCATTACGACGACGGTGGCGGAGAAGTCGCCCTGTTGCCGGGATTTTTCCAGCAGGTAAAGGTGCCCGTTATGGAAGGGATTGTATTCTGCTACTATGCCTAAAATTGCCATAGCCCAACTCTCCTGTTATTTTCTAGTATCATAAATTTTACCACCGGCTATTCATTTATGCTAGAATGTATGAGGAGAGTCTGAGCGTACATAATGTAATCAAAAACAAGGAGGTAAAAGAATGGATCTTATAGCACAAATTAAAGAAAAAGCAGCAAAAAATGTCAAGGCCATTGTTCTTCCTGAGGGAACTGAGGAAAGAACAATTCAAGCTATCAAGGGAATTGTTGATAGCAAGGTGGCTCGTCCCATTCTTCTAGGCGATGAGGGAGCTATCAAGGGCATAGCCAGTAAAATTGGAGCGGATATCTCCGGCGCTGAAATTATCAACCCGGAAAAGGCTCCATTTTTTGATGATTTTGTACAGGCTTTCTATGAAATGCGCAAGTCAAAAGGTGTTGACCTGGACAAAGCCAAAGCCACCATGCTCGATCCCCTCTTTTTTGCATCGATGATGGTTAAAATGGATAAGGCTGATGGTGAGGTAGCCGGAGCCGAGAACACTACCGGCAATGTTTTACGGCCTGCTCTCCAGATCATTAAAACTTCTCCCGGCATCTCTGCCGTATCAGGCGCTTTTATTATGATCGTGCCCAACTGCTCCTATGGTGACAACGGAGTATTTGTATTCGCTGACTGTGCGGTTACCATTGACCCGACCGCAGCACAGCTGGCTGAATTTGCCAAGGCTTCAGTAGGGACGGCTGTTGACCTTTGCGGAATGAAAGATCCGAAAATCGGCATGCTTTCTTTCTCTACCAAGGGCAGTGCCAGCCATGAAATGGTAGATAAAATGGTTCAGGCAACGGCTATTGCCAAAGAGAAATTCCCTGAACTGAAGGTTGATGGAGAATTCCAATTGGATGCAGCTATAGTTCCCAGTGTTGGGTCCTCCAAAGCTCCGGGCAGCCCGGTAGCAGGTGACTGCAATGTGCTTATCTTCCCGGATATCCAGGCAGGAAATATTGGCTACAAACTGGTGCAGAGGACAGCCAAAGCTGAGGCTATTGGTCCGATTCTACAGGGAATAGCCAAGCCGGTTAACGACCTTTCCCGCGGCTGCAGTGTTGAGGATATCGTCAATGTGGTAGCGATGACGGCAGTTAGATCATAAGAACACAAGTAGTTACACTAAAAGGCCGGTGATTAACCTCCTTCTTAGGAAGGGGCAGTAGTTTCCTTTTTTCTTCAGATTACGAAGGATTCTGAAAAACTCTGAAGAATATATTCTAAAGAATATTGTGAAAAAGAAAACAACAACAAATAAATTGAGGAGGTATGTTTAAAAATGAAGGTTCTGGTAGTAAACGCAGGCAGCTCATCCATCAAATACCAGGTTGTAGACATGACGGATGAATCCGTTCTGGCTGTAGGTCTGGTTGACCGTGTAGGTATTCCTGGCACCACCCTGGATCACAGCCCCCTGGGCAAAGACAAAGTTACGATTAAAAAAGACCTGCCTGATCATACTGCAGGTATGGAACTGGTTCTCCAAGTTCTGGTCAACGAAGAGTATGGCTGTATAAAGAGCATGGATGAGATCGGTGCAGTTGGCCATCGCGTGGTTCATGGCGGCGAGGGTTTTGCTGAATCCGTAGTTATCGATGATGAGGTTAAGAGAGTTATTAAGGAATGCTTCGAAATCGCACCTCTGCACAATCCTCCCAATATGATGGGAATTGAAGCCTGCCAGAGACTGATGCCCAATGTAAAGCATGTGGCTGTTTTTGATACGGCTTTCCATCAGACTATGGGACCGGCTAACTTCATGTACGCTCTGCCCTATGATGTCTATGAGAAATTCCGGGTAAGAAGATATGGTTTCCATGGAACTTCTCATTTCTATGTAGCTCACCGGGCAGCTGAAATGCTGGGCAAGCCTTATGAAGAATGCAAGATAATTACCCTGCACCTGGGCAATGGTGCCAGTATGGCGGCCATTAAGGATGGCAAAGTAATAGACACTTCCATGGGCTTCACTCCGTTGGAAGGCTTGGTAATGGGTACCCGCTCCGGCGACATTGACCCGGCTATTGTTTTCTTCCTGATGGACAAACTGGGCATGAATTCTTCCGAAGCCAACAACTATTTCAATAAGAAATCCGGTATGCTGGGACTATCCGGTGTTTCCAACGACCTCAGAGACATTCTGGAAGCGGCTGGTTCCGGTAATGAAAGAGCCAAGATTGCCCTTGATGTTTACTACAACAAGGTTAAAGGCTATATCGGCAACTACATTGCTAAATTAAATGGTGTTGACTGCCTGGTATTTACTGCTGGTGTAGGTGAAAACGCCATCGACATTCGCGAAAATGTCTGCGCCAATCTGGATTATCTGGGAATCAAGATGGATGTTGAGAAGAACAAGGTCAGAGGAAAAGAAGTGGATGTGGCTACTGCCGATTCCAAAGTCAGAATTTTCCTTATCCCCACCAACGAAGAACTGGTTATTGCCAGAGATACTTTCAACCTGGCGAAATAATAGAGTTTCAGCTAAAGAGGCGGGCTTATCCCGCCTCTTGGTTTTTCTGCGGGATGAATCAGGTTAGTGCAGGGTATGGAAATATTGACAAGGCTAATTGGGGCAGACTATAATTAATCTGGTGTTTTTATGGGATGTCTTACTTTTCATTGTTGGTTGTGCCCTCTGGGCATGGGGGATAGAATGAAGATTGACCTTAGGAGGCTAAAACTTCACCCGCAAGAAAGCGAAGAGTTTTACCTGGAAACAGCCGGGAGAAACGATTTCCTTAAGGAAGTTGGCGGGAAATTTGCAGCACCGCTGCAGGTAAAGTTGCTGGTTGATAATACGGGAAAGATTTTTGTAGCCCGGGGCCGTGTCAGAACTACTTTACAACTACCCTGTTCCCGCTGCCTGGGAGAAGCGATAGTTCCGGTAGATGCGGAACTGGCTTGTAATATCCTGGAAGCCAAGTATTCGGAATATGCGGATTTGGAAGAGGACATAATCATTCATGATCCGGGCCAGGTGGATATAAGTCCCTGTGTAGAGGAAGCCCTCTTTATGAGTATTCCCATTAACCCCTTATGCAAGTTGGGATGCCAGGGGCTCTGTCCCCGCTGTGGAGTAAATCGTAATCTCGAAGAATGCCAGTGTGAAAGCGAAGAAATCGACCCCCGCTGGGAAAAGCTTAAGAACATAATAAAATAATGAAGGAGGATTTTGAACTATGGGAGTTCCCCAAAGAAGACAGTCACACGCACGTAAGAATAAGCGCCGGTCCGAGTGGAGGAAAATCGATAAACCAGGACTGGTGGAGTGTCCCCAGTGTCATGAACTGAAAATGCCACACCGGGCCTGTTTGAATTGCGGATACTACAAAAGCAATAAGGTGATGTAGTAATAAGGTGAGGGGTAAGGGGCTATATACCAGTAAACCCCAAGAACTTACCTATTTACTTTTCAGTTGGAGTTAATGCTAGAAGGAGTTTTCAAAAAGTAAGGTATTAGTCTTTTACAGACAGGTAGCTTGCTTTTTGTTTATTAAGGAGGTTTTTATGCGGATAGCGGTTGATGCCATGGGGGGCGACTATGCTCCGGTGGAAATAGTTGCGGGAGCGGTAAAATGGGTGGCAGAGGAAGTAGGACGGCAGATCTTTCTGGTAGGTCAGGAAGAACTGCTCAAGCAGGAATTAAAACCATACAGCTATGATCCTTCCCGGCTTACTGTGGTTAATGCCAGTGAAGTAATAACTATGGAGGAATCGCCGGCCACAGCAATTCGCAGGAAAAAAGATGCTTCTATAGTGGTGGCCAGCCGGATGGTTAAAGAGAAAAAGGCTGATGCTATTCTTTCCTGTGGCAGTACCGGAGCCCAGATGGCAGCGGCCATCTTTATATTAGGTAGGATGGAGGGAATTGAGCGCCCACCTATCGTAGCATCTATACCTAATATGACCGGAGCTTATACCCTATTGATTGATGTAGGAGCCAATGTTGACTGCAAACCCAGGCAACTTTTGCAGTTTGCCCTCTTGGGGAAAACCTACGCTTCCATCATTTATGGGGTGGAACAGCCGCGGATAGCCCTGTTAAACAACGGGGAGGAAGAAAGCAAGGGTAATACTGTCACTATGGAAACCTATGCTCTGCTGCGCCAGCAGCCGGGGATAAACTTTACGGGAAATATTGAAGGAAGGGATATATTTACTGGCAAAAGTGATGTTATCGTCTGCGATGGTTTTACGGGGAATATCCTTTTGAAAACTATGGAAGGGATGGCTCTCTTCATAGCCCAAGGTATCCTTAATACGGGCGGGCCAATACCGGCTTTTTTCCAGCGTTTGGATTATACCCAAACCGGTGGTGCTCCTCTTTTAGGGGTTAATGGGCTGAGCATTGTATGTCACGGTAGTTCTAAAAGAGAAGCGGTATATAATGGTTTGAGGATAGCCGAAGACTGTTATAATAAGAATATAATTGAAATGCAGCAACTGGAACTGAGCAGAATTAGTGGCTGAAAAGGAGGTTGTTTTTGTGCAGGAGTTTTTTGAGAGAGCCAGGAGAATACTGGCGGAACAACTGGATATTGATGTGGATTTGATTAAAATGGATACTACCTTTGACGAAATCGAAGCTGATTCTATCGACATTGTAGAAATGATAATGGCCCTGGAAGATATCTATGATGTCGAGTTTCCGGAAGAAGAGCAAAAGGATTATGAAACCATAGGCAGCCTTATCAATGACCTGTACGAATTCCTGAAACAGAGTAAAAATGCAGAATGAGAGAAGGATCGCCCAGCGTTTTCTGGAAGACAAACAACTGCCTTATTCCAGTAATGAACTCATCACTATGGCTCTAACCCATCCATCCTATGCCCAGGAAAAGAACACGGTGGCCAATAATCAGAGGCTGGAATTTCTGGGGGATGCGGTATTAAACCTGGTAGTGGCGGAGTATCTTTATAATCATTACGGAAGGAAAGCGGAAGGAGAATTAACCAAGATTAGGGCCAAGGTTGTTTGTGAAGACGCACTGGCTATTTTCGCCCGTAATATCAATCTGGGGCAGTATCTGTTGCTGGGTAGAGGGGAGGAAATGTCCGGGGGCAGGAAAAGGAAGTCCATTCTGGCTGATGCGGTGGAGGCGGTTATCGGGGCCATTTACCTGGATCAAGGCCTGGAAACCGTCCAGCGTTTTATTATAACGCAACTGGAGGAACTTATTATCGAAACAGCCAGTGGGGACTATTATGATTACAAATCAAAACTGCAGGAACTGGTACAGGCCAGGGATAAGGAAAATGTAAGCTATGCCATTATTGAAGAAAGCGGTCCGGCTCATGCCAAGGTCTTTGTAGCCGGGGTTTATTATCGTGAGCAGCTTTTAGCTACAGGAGAAGGTAAGAGTAAAAAAGAGGCGGAGCAAAAAGCGGCCCAAAAAGTCCTACAGGATAACCTGGTGCCAGGATAACCTGGTGCCAGGCAGTGCGGCCGAGCTAGGCTGCATCATATAACGGGTGGGAATCCCGTCCGGTAAGGTTAGCCAACCG